>Ga0315298_1000487_pt1 | contig 76519 bp, 54 predicted proteins | sample WHS_1_MG_FD_203077 | JGI IMG/M metagenome (GOLD analysis project Ga0315298, IMG submission 203077) | Extremophilic microbial mat communities from Washburn Hot Springs, YNP, Wyoming, USA - WHS_1_MG | ecosystem: Environmental > Aquatic > Thermal springs > Hot (42-90C) | place: USA: Wyoming... | reverse complement strand
TACACGTGGAGTTGGAATGGTTAGCAGCAAGCCGGCCCGGCAGCGACCTTAAGCTGCGTCTGGAACTGTTGGATCGTGAGGGGCGGAACTGGCCAAGCATCGACGTGAGGCCGATCGGCGACGCGTATCCGACCAATCTCTGGAGAGCTGGCGACGTGTGGCGAGGGCAATACGACATACTGCTTCCACCTGAAATTGCCGAGGGACGGGCCCGCATCCTCTTGCATCTTTACGATGCCGCAACGGGGCAAGTGGTGGGAAGTGTGGATATCGCCGAGGTGCTGGTCCTTCCGCGTGCCCGGGTGTTCTCGGCATCGCCCGGCGTCTCACTGGTTCGGGAATTCGAGGGCAAGGTCAAGCTGCTTGGCTACGACATAGCTGCTGGACAGGAGAAATTCTCTGGAAGCATACTGGTCGTAGCGCCCCCAGGAGGCGTCGAGGTAACCGTCTACTGGCAAGCGATGGCCGAGATGAAGAGCAGTTATAAGGTGTTTGCACAGGTTCTCGATTCGAGTGGGCGGCTAGTAGCACAGGACGACTCGGTTCCGAATAAGGGGGAATCGCCGACAACAGGGTGGGTGGTCGGCGAGGTGATAGCTGATGAGCATCGGATCACGCTTCCCGACAGCCTGCCTGATGGCGACTATTCCATCATCACTGGCCTTTACGACGAGCTATCCGGTGAACGGCTGCAGGTGGCAGGGGGTGGGGATTACGTGGCTCTGACGCATCTGAGACTGGCGCGACAGGGGAGTGCGGGTCCGTAGTGTGGTCTGCGCTCGTCCACCTTCAGCCAATTTAGCTTCGCAGGTTGTTTGACAGGTCAGGGTGCGCGTGCTAGACTGGATTTGTTGATAGGTGCGTGATCTGGCGAATGCAGTGCTGCGCTCGGGAGTGATGGTAGGCGCTTCGAGCGCAGGTTGTGGCAGTGGTAGGGTCTGGGGTGCAGCAGGGCGATGTTCGTCTTGATGCACAAGGCCCATTTTTATTGAGCGCTTGAGGGAGGAAGGGGAGAGAAAGTGGGAACCAAGCGTGGGGTGGGTGCCGAAGGCCAGGGAACCGATGTCATTAGGGAGACCGTGATGGATCTTGTGCAGGCGGCAATCAGGGCGGCGGACCCATACGCAGCCGTGATGCGAATGGTAAGACGTCGGGGTGAGATTCTTGACGTTGGTGGAAGGGAATACAACCTGGAGCGGTACCGTCGTGTCCTGGTGTTGGGCGCGGGCAAGGCTTCGGCCCTGATGGCGGTGGCGCTTGAGGAGATTCTCGGCGAGCGAATCGAGGAGGGGCTGGTCGTTGTAAAGTATGGCTACACTGCGCCCACCCGTATTGTTGCGCTTCGGGAGGCGGGCCATCCAGTTCCGGACGAGCGCGGAGTAGATGCCGCCCGCGAACTGGCGGCCATAGCCGCTCGGGCACAAGAAGGCGACCTGGTAATTCTACTGATTTCAGGTGGAGGTTCGGCTCTCCTCACGTTGCCGGCGCCGGACATCAGCTTGGCCGATAAGAAGTCGGTAACCGAGGTTCTTCTGCGCTCAGGCGCTACCGTCAACGAAATGAACATAGTTCGAAAGCATCTCTCACAAATCAAGGGAGGAAGACTTGCATCGCTGGTTTATCCCGCCGATTCGATTTCGCTGATCGTGTCTGATGTCATTGGGGACCCGCTTGACGTCATAGCTTCAGGCCCTACCGCGCCTGACCCGTCGACTTTTGAGGATGCGCTGGGGATACTGAGGCGTCGTGGCGTTCTGGATGTGGCGCCGCCAGCGGTGGTGGCTCATTTGGAGCGCGGACGTGACGGCTGCGTCGAGGATACTCCGAAACCCGGCCACGAAGTTTTCAAGAAAACGTACGCGCTGGTAGTGTGTAACAACCGCGTGGCTGCGGAAGCTGTGGTGGACCGTGCGCGCGAACTTGGGTACAACGCCTTGTTGCTGACGGCATATCTCGAGGGGGAGGCCCGTGAGGTGGGAAGGGTGCTGGCCTCTCTGGCCAAGGAAATCGCCCTGCATAATTCGCCTTTCGCCAAGCCGGCCTGTGTTGTCCTGGGAGGCGAAACCACGGTAACGGTGCGAGGCGGCGGGTTGGGAGGGCGGAACCAAGAGTTGGTGCTCTCCAGCGCCGGAATGATCGACGGGCTCCCGGGCGCGTGGGTGGCGTCGTTTGGCACGGATGGAACCGATGGCCCAACGGACGCAGCGGGAGCGATTGGCGGGGGAAGCACGTGCACCCGTGCGAGGTATCTGGGCCTCGATTGGCAGGATTATCTCGCGCGCAACGATTCGTATCATTTCTTCTGTACGCTTGGCGACCTGGTGATTACAGGTCCTACGAACACGAACGTAAACGACATCAGTTTCATTCTCGCCAAGGCGACATAACTGACGGCCGCCCGGCACCTTACAAGCCAGAGAAGTTTGTGCTATAATCTTGAAATCAGGCAGAGATTGTAGAGATGGCTCAAGCATACGCCCAGCGCGCCAAACCAAGGCCCGCTCTTGAAGCGCTTTTTGCGCCCCGATCGGTGGCCGTTGTGGGCGCAACGCGGAGCGAAGAAAAGCTCGGCCACGTGGTACTCCGGAATATCCTCGAAGGGGGATACAAGGGGAAGGTATACCCGGTAAACCCCACCGTGGATGTGGTTCTTGGCCTCAGATGCTACCCCTCGGTTGTTTCCATTCCAGGTCCGGTTGAGGTTGCCGTAATAGTCGTGCCACGCGATCAGGTCGCTTCGGTTATGCGCGACTGTGTCAAGAAGAGGGTGAAATCGGCTGTGGTTATCACGGCCGGTTTCCGCGAGATTGGCCCGGAAGGAGCTGCGGCAGAGAGAGAGATAGTTCAGATTGCCCGCGAAGGTGGACTGAGGCTTCTGGGCCCGAACTGTCTCGGATTCATTGACACCTTTACCCATCTTAACGCTACTTTTGCGGCCAAGATGCCCATATCTGGCGACATTAGCTTCATCTCGCAATCGGGTGCGCTCTTCAGTGCCATTCTGGATACGGCAGACCGGGAGAAGGTGGGTTTCGCCAAGTTCGTGAGCCTGGGGAATAAGGCGGATATCGACGAGATTGACCTGATCGATCTTTGGAAGCAAGACGAGCAATCTCGAGTTGTGATCGCCTATCTGGAAGGGATTAGTCAAGGCTCCCGGTTCATTCAGGCTGCCACAGACCTAACCAAACGAAAGCCACTGGTGGTGGTGAAATCGGGAACTACGGCGGCGGGTTCACGAGCCGTGTCGTCTCACACAGGAACGCTTGCCGGTTCTGATGCTGCCTATTCGGCGGCGTTCAAACAAAGCGGGGTCATTCGGGTCAGCACGCTTGAGGGAATGTTCGATCTGGCTATGATTTTCGCCTACCAGCCCTTACCTAAAGGAAGGAGATTGGGCATAGTCACAAACGCGGGTGGGCCAGGGATCATGGCCACTGACGCGTGTGAGAGACAGGGAATTGAGCTGGCACGATTCACGTCGGAGACAATCGAGGCCCTGCGGGCAAATCTCCCGATCACGGCAAGCGTCTACAATCCAGTGGATCTCGTGGGCGATGCCGGGGCAGACCGCTATCGGGTGGGAGTGACCAATGTGCTGAGAGACCCAAACGTTGACGGTCTACTGGTGCTTCTTACTCCCCAGCGGCTGACGGATGTGGAAGGGACAGCGAAGGTGGTCATTGAGGCTGCAAGGGGATCAGGGAAACCGGTTATGACGAGCTTTATGGGCGCAGCCACGGTGGAGCGAGGAGTTGACCTGCTTCGCGCTGCGCGAATTCCCAACTATGCTTTTCCCGAACGAGCCATTGCGGCTTTCGAGGCAATGAACCGACAGAGGGAGTGGATGGCGAGGCCTCTGGGCACTTTGAAGACTTTCAGGGTAAAGAAAGCCGCCGTCAGGCAGTTGTTGGATCGTGTCCGCGAGGATGGCCGTGAGTCTTTGGGGGACATCGAAGCTCGGCAGGTTATAGAGGCTTATGGACTTCGACCTCCGCGTTCGGAGTTGGCCGGGTCTCCTGAAGAATCCGTGCAGATCGCCAAGCGAATTGGATTCCCCGTGGCTATGAAGATAGTATCACCCGATATTTTACATAAGACTGAGGTTGGCGGAGTGAGGCTTGGGCTGAAGACTCCAGAAGAGGTTCGTGCCGCCGACGAAATGATTATCAAGAACGCCCGCCGATACGCCCCAGGGGCGCGAATCTGGGGAGTGGCAGTTCAGGAGATGGTCAAGCCGGGCAAGGAAGTCATAATCGGAGTCAGTCTGGACCCGCAGTTTGGCCATCTCGTAATGTTCGGGCTTGGCGGAGTGTACGTTGAGGTGCTGCGCGACGTGTCTTTCCGTGTGGCGCCGGTCAGCCCCGACAACGCCGAAGCAATGGTTCGGGAGATACGATCCTATCCATTGCTGAGAGGTGTTCGAAGGGAGAAACCTTCTGACGTCGACTCTGTGGTTGACGCGATTCTACGGATTTCGCAGTTGGTGACCGACTTTCCCGAAATCGTGGAGCTTGACGTAAATCCGTTGATCGTCCACGAGGCGGGGCAGGGTTCCACCGCCGTCGATGTGCGCATCGCTCTATCTGCGTTGCCTTCGAAGAGGTAGCCGAATGGCCCGAAATCAGACGTGTCTATACCCAAGAGCAAGGTGGTGAGGCAAGATGGCGACTCTGTACGTCGTTTCCCTTGAATCCTATTCAGGCAAGACAGCGTTTTGTCTTGGCCTCGGGCTGGAACTGAAAGCGCGGGGAGTTCAGTTGGGCTACATCAAGCCGCTTGGCACGCTTCCAGTCGAAGTGGGGGGGACGTTGACTGATGAGGACGTGGTGTTCATCTTGCGAACCCTCGAAATCGACGAGCCACCCGAACAGGCCTGCCCTGTGCTTCGGACACAGGCCGTTATGGAAGAACCTTTGAAGGGGCCAATATCGGACAAATCCCCGCTGGTGAGAAAGGCGTACGAGGCGTTGTCCAGGCGTTTCCCTTTGCTAATTATGGAAGGGGGGGCAGGTCTGGCTGACGGATACTCGCTCGGAATTCCGCCATCGGTGTTGGCCAGCATGACAGGAGCTGCAGTGGTGGTGATTATTAAGCACTCGCCGGATCTTTCGGTTGATGAGCTTCTGATGGCCCGGACGATATTTGGGGATCAACTGTCAGGGGTTGTGGTGAACAGCGTGCCTCAAGAAGCGATGGGGTTCGTGAAAAACAACTTCCCTGGGTTCCTACAGCGCAACGGAATGGCGTTCTTTGGCGCGCTGCCGAGGGACAAGGTGCTGATGGCCATACCGGTTAGAGAGCTTGCACGTCTGCTTAACGGCGAGATTCTCACTGCGGCGGACAAGCAGGACGAATTGGTGGAGAATTTTTCGATCGGCGCTATGAATGTGGATACGGCGCTTCGATACTTTCTACGGACACCAAACAAGGCGGTAATAACGGGGGGGGACCGCGCGGACATTCAGCTGGCAGCCTTGCAGACGTCGACCAAGTGCATTATCCTTACAGGCAATCTCTACCCTGACGCGATAATACTGGGTAGAGCCGAGGAACAGGGCGTGCCGATGATTCTCGTCCGATCGGACACGATGACGACAGTGGCAACGGTGGAGCGAGCGCTCGGTCACATTCGGCTGGCGAGCGCAAAGCAGATCGATAGGCTGGGGGAGATGATCAGAAAGGAGATCGATCTGCAGGCTATCCAAAAGGAGATCGAGGCCTAGTGGTTGGCCGAGGCAGGTTCGGGATATTTTCCCAGATTCTCCCTTCTCGAATGTTGGCTGGGCTGGTGTGAGAGCCATCTGATCACGGATTAACGTATTGGAGGGGACATTATGATAGCGATTGAGAGCGTCAAGGCGCGTGAAATCCTTGATTCCCGAGGGAACCCTACGGTCGAGGTGGAAGTAGAACTGGTTGACGGTACCGTGGGCCGCGCAGCGGTTCCGTCGGGAGCATCAACTGGAGCTCACGAGGCGATCGAGTTGAGGGACGGAGACAAGGGGCGCTATGGGGGCTTGGGTGTGCTCAAAGCCGTCAGCAACGTGAACGATCGCATCGCGCCAAAGGTCGTGGGGCTTTCGGCCCTGGAACAGGAGAAGATAGACTCCAGGATGATTGAACTGGACGGCACTCCCAACAAGTCCAACCTGGGGGCCAACGCGATATTGGGTGTGTCGCTGGCTGTGGCCTACGCTGCGGCCAACTTCCTCGGTGTCTCGCTGTACAGGTACATCGGTGGTACTTTCGCCCACGTTATTCCTGTCCCGCTTATGAACATTTTGAATGGTGGCAAGCACGCGGAGGACTCAACTGACCTGCAGGAGTTTATGATCGCTCCTGTCGGAGCTCCCACTTTCAGAGAAGCGCTTCGGTACGGGGCAGAGGTACTACACGCTCTCAAGAAGGTGCTCAAAGAGCGCGGGCTTGAGACGGGCGTGGGTGACGAGGGTGGGTTTGCCCCCAAGCTCAAGACCAACGAAGAGGCCGTGGAGTTGATTCTGCGGGCCATCGACGTTGCTGGATACAAGGCCGGGCAGGATATCTACCTCGCGCTAGACCCGGCGGCGTCCGAGTTTTACCAGAATGGCAAGTACGTGTTGGCAAGGGAGGGGCGCTCGCTGACCTCTGACGAGATGGTCGATTTCTACGCCAACTGGGTTTCTAAGTACCCGATAATCAGTATCGAGGACGGGCTGGCCGAGGACGACTGGGAAGGCTGGAAAATGCTGACCCAACGCCTCGGGAACAAGATACAGATAGTGGGTGATGATCTCTTCGTCACCAGCGTCGCCAGATTGTGGCGCGGTATCGAAGAGGGGGTGGCTAACTCTATTCTGATCAAGGTGAACCAGATTGGGACGCTAACCGAGACGCTTGCAGCGATGCAGATGGCGGAAAGGGCAAAGTTCACAGCGGTGGTTTCCCACCGATCTGGTGAAACCGAGGACACGACCATATCTCACATCGCCGTCGCTACAAACGCTGGGCAGATCAAGACCGGCGCTCCTGCCCGAGGGGAGCGTGTGGCCAAGTACAACGAGTTGCTCCGAATCGAGGAGGAACTGGGGTCAAGCGCTGCGTTCGCGGGCAAGGGCGCTTTCTACAACCTGGGACTAGGCTGAACAAATACAAATTCAAGGAGGAAAGACAAATGGCGACAAGGATTGGGATCAATGGATTCGGGAGAATTGGCCGACAAGTGCTGAAGGCTGTTGGCGATTTCTACCCTAACGAACTTGAGGTGGTCGCGGTAAACGACCTGGCCGACACCAAGACTAACGCGCATCTGTTCAAGTATGACTCCAACTACGGCATCTTTCCGGGCACAGTGGAAGCAGCTGAGGATTCTATCAAGATCAACGGGAGAGCGATAAGGGTCTTTGCCGAAAGAGACCCAGGCAAGATTCCGTGGGAGGAGGTTGGGGCCGATATCGTCCTCGAATCCACCGGTCTCTTCACCGACGCCAACAAAGCCGCTGCGCATCTGCGAGGAAGTGTGAAGAGAGTAATCATCTCTGCGCCAGCGAAGAACGAAGACATTACCATCGTGATGGGGGTGAACCAGGACAAGTACGACCCGCAGAAACACAAGATAATTTCCAATGCCTCGTGCACGACTAACTGTTTGGCGCCGGCAGTTAAAGTGCTGTACGACAACTTCGGAGTCAACAAGGGCTTGATGACAACCGTGCATTCTTACACCAACGACCAGCGGATATTGGACCAGGTGCACCCGGATCTTCGAAGGGCTCGCGCAGCTGCAGTGAACATCATACCCACAACCACGGGCGCGGCTAAAGCGGTTGCGCTAGTAATACCTGAGCTGAAGGGCAAGTTCCACGGTTTCTCGTTGCGGGTCCCGACGCCTACGGTATCGGTGGTCGATTTTGTTGCCGAGGTAGGTCGGAATGTGACAGTAGACGAGGTGAATGGTGCGCTCAAGGCGGCAGCGGAAGGGCCGATGAAGGGAATCCTGGCCTACACCGAGGAGCCGCTAGTGTCGATTGACTTCAAGGGCAATCCCAACTCGTCCATAATCGACGGACTGTCGACAATGGAGATAGGCGGGAACATGGTGAAGGTCGTGGCCTGGTACGACAACGAGTGGGGCTTCAGCTGTCGCGTGGCTGACTTGATGGCCTTCATAACCCGAAAAGGCCTGTAGGCGAGGAGGACTTGATATGGTCCAGTCTTCGCTAGTGAACATAATGACTGTCCGTGATGTCGATGTTTCCGGAAAACGCGTTCTCGTGCGTGTGGATTTCAACGTCCCGAGGGATAAGGCGGGCAACATAACCGACGACACGCGCATTCGCGCTGCTTTGCCCACGATAAACTACCTCATCGAACACGGCGCGAAAACTATCCTGATGTCGCACCTGGGCCGCCCGGATGGGCAGGTGGTGGAGAAGCTTCGCCTCGGTCCAGTGGCTCAGAGACTTTCCGAGCTTCTGGGACGGCCGGTGCAAATGGCTCCGGATGTAATCGGCCCCGAGGTCGAAGCCAGGGTGAAGCAAATGAAGGCGGGCGACGTGCTAATGCTGGAGAATGTCCGCTTCTATCCTGAGGAAGAAAAGAACGATCGAGAGTTTGCCCGCAAGCTAGCGGCCTTGGGGGACATCTACGTGAACGATGCGTTCGGAACGGCACATCGCGCTCACGCTTCCACCGCTGGCGTGGCCGAGTTCTTGCCGGCCGTTGCGGGGTTCTTGATGGAGAAGGAAGTGGTGACTATGGGGCGGGCGCTGGAAGCTCCCGCCCGACCGTTTGATGCTATCATCGGTGGCGCTAAGGTGTCTACCAAGATAGGAGTTCTCACTAACCTTCTCGACAAAGTGGATTATCTGCTCATCGGCGGGGGAATGGCGAACACGTTTCTGGCCGCGCAGGGCTACGAAGTTGGGAAGTCGTTGATGGAAGCCGATCAACTGGACCTGGCTCGGGATCTCCTGTTACGCGGTAATGAGAAGATCGTCCTCCCGATCGATGTGGTGGTCGCGGACCGGGTGTCTGCCGATGCGAACTGGAAGGTGGTGGAAATTGAGGCTGTCCCTCCAGACCAGATGATCGTCGATATTGGCCCGCGCACGGTAGAGAGGTTCAGGGAATTCATTGACAAGGCCCGTACCATAGTTTGGAACGGGCCAATGGGTATTTTCGAGATCGCGCCGTTTGCCTCTGGTACCCGAGCGGTTGCGGAGGCACTTGCTCGGAGCTCAGCGGTCACGATCGTTGGGGGAGGAGAGTCGGTTGCGGCTATTGAGCAGATGGGGCTGGCGGACAAGATCACGCACGTATCTACCGGCGGAGGAGCCGCTCTGGAGTTCCTGGAGGGGAGGGTACTGCCGGGGGTAGCTGTATTGAGGAGGAAGTCAGGGGGAACTCCGTAGATGAAGCTTGAAGAACTGAGCAAACTTGCTATTCCATCGGACAGCAAGATCGTGCTGCTGGTAATGGATGGACTAGGGGGTCTGCCTATGACCCCAGGAGGGCTGACGGAGTTGGAGACGGCCAGAACTCCTAATCTCGATAGCCTGGCCGCAAAGTCCATCTGTGGCATGCACGAACCGGTTGGCCCGGGAATCACTCCCGGCAGCGGGCCGGGGCACCTTGCGCTGTTTGGCTACGATCCATTGGATTACGAGTTCGGCCGCGGGGTGCTGGAGGCGTTGGGAATCGATTTCGATCTCCAGCCTACAGACGTGGCTGCGAGAGGCAACTTCGCGACAATGGACGAAACGGGAGCGATTACGGACAGAAGGGCTGGGAGGATCGAGACAGCTAAGTCGACCGAGTTGGTCAAGCTTCTCAGACAGATCAGGTTGCCAGGAATCGAAGTCTTTGTGGAACCGGTAAAGGAGTACCGCTTCGCCTTGATCTTTCGTGGGGAGGGGCTTTCGGATAAGCTCACAGAAACTGATCCTCAGAAAGAGGGGCTGCCGCCTCGGAAAGTGGAGGCGTTGGAGCCTGCAGCTCAGAGGACGGCGGATCTGGCCAACCAATTTATTGCCGAGGCTAACCGGATACTGGCTGGGCACAAGCCGGCCAACACAGTTATGCTGAGGGGTTTCGCCAAACATCCCCAGATACCGACGGTCGGCCAGTTGTACGGAATTCGAGCAGCAGCCATAGCCACATACCCGATGTATCGAGGTCTGGGCAAGCTGGTGGGAATGGATACCCTCAAGTCCGGGGAATCTTTTCGCGATGAAATCGCGGTGGCTGCACAAAACTGGGATAGGTACGATTTCTTCTTCATCCATCTCAAGAAAACGGATAGCTCAGGGGAAGATGGGGACTTCGAGCGCAAGGTGCGGGTGATCGAGGAATACGATCGCGACGTACCTGAGTTGCTGGCTCTCAACCCTACTGTTGTGGTAGTCACCGGTGACCATTCAACGCCGTCTCTGCTGCGCAGCCATAGCTGGCATCCGGTCCCAGTGTTGCTTTACTCTCCGCACTGCCGGTCCGATGATGTTGCCGAGTTCTCGGAGCGGAGCTGCGCTCGAGGAGCGCTGGGCCGATTCCCGGGCAAGGATATTATGCGTCTCGCGCTGGCAAACGCGTTGAGGTTGACGAAGTTCGGGGCGTAAGAATACAGGAGGTGTTGCGCGTGCGCGTAGCCATCATTGCTGGAAACTGGAAGATGAACACTACTATCGACGAGGCGGTCGATCTTGTGCGCCAGATGCTAGATGGACTAGAGAAGTATCCTTCGGTCGAAAGGGTATTATGTCCGCCGTTCATCTCTTTGGCGCGCATCAGGGAGATGCTGCAGGGGACGTCGATCAAGCTGGGCGCACAGAACATGTATTACCAGGAGAAGGGGGCGTACACCGGAGAGATATCGCCTCTGATGCTAGCTCCCTTGTGCGATTACGTTATTCTGGGCCACTCCGAGCGGCGGCAGTACTTTGGAGAAACCGACGACTTGGTGAACAAGAAAATAGCGGCCGCCCTTAAGCATGACCTTTCGCCTATCGTCTGCGTGGGGGAGAACCTGGAGCAGAACGAGGCGGGCCGCACCGAGGAGGTAGTCACCGGACAGATAAGGCGCGGTTTCGATGGAATACCCTCGCTCGAGAAAGTCGTCGTCGCCTACGAGCCCGTGTGGGCCATTGGCACGGGGAAGCCAGCTACCGGCGAGGGAGCGAACAAGGTCATTGGCCTGATTCGCACTATTCTGGGCGAGATGTACGGCAAAGCCGCTGCCGATAAGGTGCGCATTCAGTACGGGGGCAGCGTGACCGCATCGAACGCGGCCGAGTTTATGTCCCAGCCCGAAATCGACGGAGCCCTCGTGGGAGGCGCGAGCCTGAAAGCCCAGGAATTCGTCGGCATAGTGGCAAAGACGGCAGAGATCAGGTGATTCCGCCTATCCATATCCCCAGGCAGTGGCGAAACTGCCCGAACGGACAGATGTGGAGCGGGGCCGTGTGCCCCGCTCCACCATTTGTCCATTCGACCGTGCCTGGCTAATGGCACGATCGGCTGAACGGATACCGTGGCAGAAGATTGACCCTTGCCTTACAGCGTGATCGAGCCACCTATCCGGGCTTCAGGGGCGAAGCGTTCGTGGACACTCCGCGCGGCCTTCAGATGTGCTTGCGCGAATGCTTCGCCACACCGTTGGCTATTACCCCCCCCTCTGAGCAATCCGGAGATTTGCGCACTCAGTGTGCTGTTAAGTGGCGCAGGGGTTCATCCCCTTCCGTCCGGTCGTCGTTCGCTGCTAGGCGGCTTGGAACAAGCCCCAGCCCTACGTCGAGAATTTGCGGAGCGATGCACTTAAGCAGGAATTCCTGCTAAGAGTCTGCTATGAGCCGCCGAGTAACATTATTGTGCGAGCTTCTTGCGTCGGAAGAGAAGTGGGCACGTGCAGGCCTGCGATGGATCGCAGTTGAAGGGCGGTATGGTAGAGGGGAGGAGTTAGGGTGGCGCGCCGCTCCACTGTTCCTGGGATCCGGCCAGGCCGGGCAGGAAGGGAGGCGGGTAGATGGCTTCAGACAGACTAGTGACCGCAGGGAGATGTGCCAGACCTCTGGTCATCCTGATGATGGTGGCGATGCTCCTCCTGGGCCCTCCGGCCTTTGGGACCCAGGCAGAAGGGCCAGTCCCAGCCGGAGGTAGTGGCAAGATATCTCCGGACCTGCAGCGTTTGGTGGTCTCCAACCCCGGTGGGGAGGCCCATGTCATCGTGGAGATGAACTCGTCTAGCACGGGGTTTCCCTCGGGTAGGGAGATGCCCGAGCGCGCGGCGAGGGACAAGATCGAGCAGTACGGTGGCGTAGGGTGGAAGAAGCTCGGAATCATCGGCGGTGCCGCCGGCAAGATCCCCATCGGCCGGGTGATTGCCTTGAGCAGAGACCCGGCTGTAAGGTACGTCTCTCAGGACAGGCAACTCGTCCCAACCGGAAGTCCTTTTGATGGTGATATGGTGGACTTCGCTCGAGCGCTGAATGCCGATCAAGCTTGGGCAAAAGGCTACACCGGTTCACGAGTGACCGTTGCGGTGCTGGACTCCGGAGTGGCGGCCCTGCCCAACGGCATCGATCCCCAGAGACTGGTTGCGTCTGTCGACCTGGTAAGTCCCTCGCCGGCATCTCCCGATCCTGGAGGGCACGGCACGCACGTGGCGGGAGTAATCGCCGGGCGTGGCGCGAATTGGAGTGGGGTGGCGCCCCAGGCTAACATCGCGTCGATCCGGGTGATCGATGACAATGGCCATGCGCGGGTCTCAACCGTGATCCAGGGGATTCAGTGGGCCGTCCAGAACCGAAGAGCTTATAACATCCGCGTGATCAACTTGTCCCTTGGCGGTCCGGTGGGGACTTCCTACAGGCAGGACCCTCTAGCCGCAGCGGTGGAGATGGCCTGGCATGCTGGTGTTGTAGTCGTGGCAGCAGCAGGCAATGGAGGGCCGGGATCAGGGACGATTGTGACTCCCGCATACGATCCTTACGTCGTGACCGTGGGCAGCGTAGATATGAATGCCACAGTGGCTCGATCCGACGATACTCCCGCGTTTTTCTCCTCCCGTGGTCCGACGGTCGACGGATTGAGTAAGCCGGATGTGGTAGCACCGGGGCGCAAAATGGTCTCGACGCGCGTTTCGGGAAGCTTCCTGGACAACTTGTTCCCCGATCGAGTAGTCGATACATACTTCTTCCGGCTGAGCGGCACCTCTCAGGCCGCGGCCGCCGTCTCGGGTGTGGTGGCGCTAATGCTCGACGCCAATCAGGGACTCCAGCCAGATCAAGTGAAGCGCCGACTGATGGCCTCGGCCAGCCCGGTGCCAGGCTACGATGCCAACGCCGTCGGCGCAGGACTGGTGGATGCATACGAGGCGGCCAAGGGTGGAGCGGTAGGCAAGCAATCTGCGCGTCCCGCCGACGCCTTTGCGGTGCAGGTTTTCCGCCTAATAAAGGGCGTGTCGCCGCTAAAGTGGAGGAGCCTGTCCTTCAACGGTGGTGTCGACTCGCGGGGCATTCCTTGGTCGAACGTCACCTGGGATAACGTCACCTGGGACAACGTCACGTGGGATAACGTGGCCTGGGACAATGTCACGTGGGATAACGTCACGTGGGATAACGTTACCTGGGATAACGTCACCTGGGACAACATTACTTGGGATAACGTTACGTGGGACAGCGCGGAGTGGAACTCAGTTGGCTCAGTCGACTAGCTCACAAGAGGGCAATTTCCATACCCTCGCGGTCGGATGCAAGAAGTGAGATCCGGACCGCCACTTGTGGGCCGAGGATTAGCGTTGCGGCCAAGGCGTACATCGGACTCACCGCTCTGTGCGGTCTCGCTGGACTGGGGTACGGATTTCTGAGTGCCGGCTACCCACAAAGCATCGAAGTGCTTCTTATTGTCGTGCTGTTGGGCGGGTTGGCTCAAGCGACGTGGGTGCCCCTCTTCTCCGGCAGCGGCGTGTCAATCGCATCTGCCGCGTCCTTCGTGGCCCTGCTGCTTCTTGGCCCCCTCGGAGCCATCCTGTCCAATCTCGGCAGCGCGGCCGTTCATGCCGTGTACCCCACTCGAAGGCCCTGGTACAAGATGGTGTTCAACGCCAGCGTGCTCACGGTTTCGGCGGCCTCAGCAGGGGCAGCGTACTCCTTGACTGGAGGCGTTTGGCCGCTACGCGATGTGGCCTCAGCGGCCGTTCCAACCGTTGCCGCTGCCCTGGTCTACTTCGCGATCAACACTACTGCGGTAGCCCTTGCAGTTAGCTTGACCACAGGGAACTCCTTCGTTGCCATCTTCAACGACGATCACTGGTGGTTGATACTCCACCATCTGACTGTGGCGGCGATAAGCTTGATGGCCGCGTTTGGGTACTATTCCATGGGGTGGCCAGGACTAGCAGCGTTTTCCCTTCCACTGGTGATGCCCTGGATCTCGACGAGGATGTACGTGGCCCAAACCAAGACGGTAATCGCGCGCAACGCGGAGTTGACGGGGCTGAACGCCAGACTGGCCGAGGCGAACGCGAGTCTGCAGCATCACGTCGGAGAAATGGCTGCCCTCTATCGCACGGGCCTCGCATTGAATCAGACGCTTGAACTTCACGATGTGCTGGCCCACATCGTCAGCAGCGTGAGAGATCTGACACAGGCCAACGGCGTGGCTATATTCCTCAACGACGGGGAGAACGGGCGACTCAGGCTGGCCAACCAGGTTGGGATGGGCGATGCATATCTCAGCCAGCCGGAGCTCTCACTGGATGGTCCGGCGCTACGTGCCATCGGTGAGAGGCGGCGACTGATACTGGATGGGTACCCTGCAAACCGCGACCTCTTGAGTGCAAATGCGGCTATAGAGGGCGTCGTCGCTGCTGCGTGCCTGCCGCTGGCCATTGGGGACAAAGTGGTGGGCGCGCTGGACATAATCTTCAAGGAGCCTCACGTCTTCTCTGTCAACGAGCTCACGCTGATCGAGACTTTCGCGGAGCAGGCTGCTGCTGGCATCCATAACGCCCAGTTGTACCAGCAGGTGCATAACGCTTACCTGAGCGCCATAGCCGCACTGGTGGCTACAGTCGAAGCAAAGGATCCATACACCAGAGGCCACTCCGAGCGTGTTCGCGACTTGGCGATTTCCATCGGGATCAAGATGGGGCTGCTGCCGGAGGAACTCAACACGCTAGAACTTGCGGCGCTGTTTCACGATATCGGAAAGATTGGTATTCCGGAGAACGTGCTGGGTAAGACGGGGCCCCTGGCCGAGGAGGAATGGGATCTCATCAAGCGCCATCCCACTCTGGCCGAGAACATATTGAAGCACCTGCCGGCGCTTGCGGAGACAATTCCGATAATTCGTGCTCACCATGAGCGTCCAGACGGAAAGGGCTATCCAGATGGTCTGCACGGCGAGATACCTCTGCTCTCAGCCATAATTGCGGTCGCCGATTCCTACGATGCAATGATGTCGAATCGACCGTACAGGAAGGCTTTGCCCAAGGATCGCGCTATAGCTGAGTTGAAGGCGGGGGCAGGGAGTCAGTTCAACGCAGAAGTGGTCGAATCGTTCATCCGAGTGATTCAGCCGGAGGCTGAGGCGAAACCTCAGCCGGTAATCCCTGAGATTAGGTTCCGGCGTGATGGTGTTCCCGCGACCGTTCACATGTTGAAGGCCAGTGCCAGAAAGGAGTTGACGCCAGACCAGGCCTCGGTGTAGGCGCAGTCTGTAGCAGCACTCCCAGTTCCGTGTCCTACAGGGTGCGCGGGCTCGTTAGATTGCGCACTGGCAGTCCTTTACTGCTCACGGGTGGTCGAGCAAAGCAACGGGCTACGCGCACCTACGATTACTGCGCGGCTATATTGTTGCCCCCTCAAATTGAGCAAGTTTACATCCTATAATGCTCCGGCTGGTGCAAGCTAAGACCGTGCGGCTATAGGCCCTGCTCCAAGGCAACAAAGGGCACATCCAGAGCGAAGTGGTATTAAGTTGTAGCCCGTGACGGCTCCGTCCGCCTGAGGTGGAGCGCGGCGGCCACCACAATGATTTGGCGAATGCACCACTAAGCATATTGCGGAAAGCACTCAGCACACAGCCATCCACTGGAACAAGGGGCACTTGACCCGAAGACACCGATAGCCGAAAGCTGCTTGGTGATAGCATTCAGGCGCAAGCGCATATTCCTGTGACACCATAGATCGGCTCAATGCATTATAAGAAGACCGGTTTGCGCTGTACCACGAATGGTGATACAGTTATTGGTAGACTATTGGGAATACGCCCGGCCTTCAATGTGATTGGCAGCTTCAAATCTCGATCAAGAGGCGGGGGAAGGATAGTGAGGGGCGGCGTGGGGGAATGGGCAAGAAATGCTGTTGGCGCTCGCGCTGCGGTGGAGGTTGGCCACGAGGTTGTGGTCAGGCGACAAGTGCTTAGTGAGTTAGCTTCAAGGAGGTTTGTAGCGATGGAGTCGAAAGAGGACCTGCTGGCCAAAGCGCGTAAGCCCGGAGAGGATGCGATGCGTATGCACCCGTACTACCGTGGCAAGATTCAAGTAGTCCCCCGATGTGCTGTCCGCGACTTCAAAGATTTTGCTATCTGGTACACTCCCGGCGTAGCGGAGCCCTGCAAGGCCATCAAGCAGAACAAAGAAGCAGTTTACGAGTACACCAGCAAGTGGAACACCATTGCTGTTGTATCCGACGGCACTCGTGTACTGGGGCTGGGGGACATCGGGCCAGAGGCAGGTATGCCCGTGATGGAAGGGAAGGCGCTTCTGTTCAAGTATCTGGGAGGCGTAGATGCGGTGCCCATTTGCCTGGACACGAAGAACACCGAGGACATCATCTCGGCGGTGAGATGGCTGCAACCTTCGTTTGGGGGCATCAACCTCGAAGACATCGCGCAACCCAAGTGTTTCAATATCCTGGACACTCTTCGCTCGATCATGTCGATCCCTGTGTGGCACGACGACCAGCAGGGAACAGCGTGTGTAGTGCTTGCGGGGCTAATTAATGCTCTGAAGATCGTGGGTAAGTCGATCGACAACGTGAGGATAGCGATCATCGGAGCAGGCGCCGCAAACATTGCTAACACGCGCTTGCTTCTGGCAGCAGGAGCTCGACCGGAGAAGATGGTCGTATCCGAAATCGGGGGAATCCTTGGCCCAGGTCGATCCGACATTGAGGCGCAAAAGGAAGAGTTCGTTGACCTGTGGAGGTTGTGCCAGATCACCAACGCTGAAGGAAGAACAGGAGGAATACCCGAGGCAATGAAGGGCGCCGATGTCTGCATCTCTTTCTCTACACCCGGTCCCGGTGTGATCAGGAGAGAGTGGGTTGCCTCGATGGCCAAAGATGCCATAATCGTCGCTGGCGCTAACCCCGTGCCCGAGATTTGGCCGTGGGAAGCAAAGGAGGCGGGAGCGAGAATCGTTGCCACTGGCCGCTCCGACTTCCCAAACCAACTGAACAACTCGCTGGGCTTCCCCGGTATCTTCCGAGGAGCGCTCGATGTGCGAGCGAGAACTATCACTGATGAGATGTGCATAGCAGCGGCAGAGGAACTGGCCAAGTGCGCCGAGGAGCAGGGGCTGAGCGAGGATCACATCGCGCCGACTATGGAGGATTGGGAGGTCTTCCCGCGGGAGGCGGTTGCAGTGGCGATGAAGGCACAGGAGCAGGGTATGGCTCGGGTTAGCGCCAGCCGAGAGGACCTTTATAAGCGCGCGAGCTCGATCATCAAGAGCGCGCGCGATGTGACTCGGACGTTGATGGCTGAAGGCTACATCGCGCCGTGGCCGGAGTAGGAAAGGGTGCTTGAATCTATGAGAGAGATTGATGCTAGCCAGATTACCGAAACCATCGCTCGCCTGTGCATCGAGGCAAACCATAACTTGCCTGACGACGTTGTCCAGGCGTTTCGCGAGGCGCTGCAGAAAGAAGAATCTGCCACTGGCAAAGACGTGCTGGAGCAATTGTTGGAGAACGCCGAGATTGCAGCAAGTGAAATGATCCCTATTTGCCAGGACTGTGGCTTGACCGTGGTGTTTGTGGAGTTGGGCCAGGATGTGCACATCGTCGGGGGCGACCTGAACGCCGCGATCAACGAAGGGGTGCGTCGGGGGTACAAAGAGGGCTATTTGCGCAAGTCGGCGTCCAACCCTCCGACGTATGACAGGAAGAACACGGGGGATAACACGCCGGCGATTATACACACCGAGATCGTTCCTGGTGAGTCTGTGAAGCTGACGGTGGTCCCCAAGGGGGCGGGGAGCGAGAATATGGGCGCCTTGGCGATGCTGACCCCCGCAGATGGCCCGGAAGGAGTAATCGACTTCGTCGTGCGCGTGGTGGATAAGGCGGGCTCGAATCCCTGCCCTCCAGTGATCGTGGGAGTCGGAATCGGTGGCACTCAGGAACAAACGGCGCTGCTGGCGAAGAAGGCGCTGTTGCGCAAGGTGGGGGAGAAGAACCCCGACCCCCACTTTGCAGATATGGAGAACGAGATTCTTCGACGAGTGAATGCGCTGGGAATCGGTCCTCAGGGCTTTGGTGGCCGGATAACCGCTTTGGCTGTGCACGTAGAGACGACTGCGGCGCACATTGGTAGCCTGCCAGTGGCAGTGAACCTGCAGTGCCACGCGGCGCGACACAAGGAAGCGGTGTTGTAGGAGAAGCGATTATGAAGATAACCACTCCGTTGACCGACGACGTGATCGTGAAGCTGAAGGCCGGTGATCGGGTGTTGATTACTGGGGTGATATACGTGGCCCGAGACGCGGCTCATAGACTGATCGTCGAGGCCTTGGATCGTGGAGAGGCCCCGCCTTTTGATCTGAAAGGGCAAATTCTCTACTATATGGGACCTTCGCCAGCCAGGCCTGGACGGCCTATCGGAGCCGCAGGGCCGACCACCAGCGGGCGGATGGACCCTTATTCTCCAAGGTTGATGGCCGAGGGGCTGAAGGGCATGATTGGCAAAGGCAGCCGGCGTCAGGCAGTTAAGGACGCGATGAAGCAGTACAAGGCGGTGTATTTCGCGGCGATTGGTGGCGCTGGAGCTCTGATCTCCAAAGCGATCAAAAAGAGCGAGTTGATAGCGTATCCAGAGTTAGGCCCTGAGGCTGTGCTGCGGCTCGAAGTCGAGGACTTCCCCGCCACGGTGATCAATGATGTCTATGGAGGCGACCTGTACGAAGAAGGGAAGAGTCAGTTCGCCTTGGAATCGTAGAGGCCGTATCGGTTAAGGAGTCGATCCCAAATGACAATGCGCTTTTGCCCTTCCTGTGGGACGAGCCTCACTCATCGCTTCGAAGCAGGCCGTGAGAGACCGGTATGTCTGGCGTGCGGATTCATTGGATATCGGAATCCAGTGCCGGTCGGGCTGATTATGGCCGTATCCAATGGCAGGCTGCTGCTGATACGACGATCGATTGAGCCTTTGAAAGATTACTGGGCTCCGCCTACTGGGTACGTGGAATACGACGAGTCGGTTGAGCAGGCTGTGGTGAGAGAGGCAAAGGAAGAGGCGAACGTGGACGTCAGCGTGGACCGGCTGATCGGAGTGTACTCCGTGCCCAGTTCGGGGGTGCTGATGGTCGCGTTCCAGGGCCGAGTCTTAGGGGGAAAACTGCGCGCCGGTGAGGATGCAGCAGACGCGGGTCTGTTCGCGCCGGATGAGCTTCCCGAGCAGCCTGCTGCTCACGCTGGCACTTTATTGGACCACTGGTTCCACCGCACACTGTCAGAGTTGCTGGACAGCTTTCGACGAGGGGTTATAGGACCTTGACAATTCTGAACGTAGCTGTAATACTGAGCCCAGTTGAGCAGGGCGGGCGGCGACGCCGTCGGCCATGTGCTTTGGGGCAATTCTACGGTGGACGAAAATGGTGATACAAAGGACCGGGGTAGTCCCACTTTATTACCAACTCGAGGAGATTCTATCGCATCGAATCGATAGCGGCGAGTTGAAGCCCAGCGATCCGATTCCCTCCGAAGCCGAGCTTCAGGAACAGTACGGGGTAAGCCGGACCACGGTTCGCCAGGCCATTGCCAGGCTGGTAATGGCGGGCAAACTGAGGACTGTTCAAGGAAAGGGCACGTTTGTCACGGAGCCCAAGGTTGAGGAGAAGGTCGAGGCGGTTACTAGCCTGAGCCAGGAACTCCTGGCCAGGAAGATTCGACCCACGTCACGGATACTTGATCTAACGCGTACCTTCCCGTCAGCAAAGGTTGCCGACGTTCTAGGTTTGGAAAGAGATCGGGAGATAGTGCGCCTCGAGCGGCTCAGGCTTGCGGATGGCGATCCGATAGGCATTAGCACTGCTTATTTGCCGTATGATCTTGTGCCTGGTCTTGTAGAGAAGGGCCTGGTGGGGGAATCACTCTACGAGACGCTGGAAAACGACTACGGTCTTGTGCTTAACGAGGCCGACGAGGTAGTTAGCGCTTCGGCTGCTCTGGAACGTGAGGCGGAGTTGCTGGAGATTACTGTCGGGGCGCCAGTCCTGCTGGTTACGCGGACCACGTACTCAGTCGACGGTGTCCCCATCGAGTTCAGCAGAACGGTGTTTCGCGCCGATCGCTACCGATACTACGCTCGGCTGCGCTCAAGGGGCAGAATTGGGCGAGTGCAGCCAACTGGGGGAGCATAATTTACGTCGAAAGTGCCTCTCGTTCTTCTCGTAGCTACACCACGGCATTCACCGCTCGTACCGTGAGGGCTCCATTTTCCGGCATTTCAAGACTGTGAACTCGGCTCCTCGCTCGAGTTGTGCAGCGGTAAAGGGCCACGGATATCGCTAGACATCCGCGGCCCCGGCTGGGCGTCCCGTGGCGCAAATCGGGTTTTGCCCCGCGGTGTGCTGTCTACCCCAAGGGCCTACGCGGGAGGAGGCGCGGGCGGTGTAAACGGCCATCGGTGCAGGACGACGTAATAGACGACTATGTTGGCGGTGAAGAAGTTGAGCGAGGCGATCCCAACGTAGAGCTGTGACGGCATATCCTGCGGGAAAGCGGTCGTAGACGTCGCCAGCGTATTCAGGAGCAAGTACCATACAACGGCAGTGACGAAGGCTAGCACGGCAAGCGCCGCGGCACGACCGGCCACGATTGGTCCCTGAACTGGCCAGGTTTCGAAAGCCATTCCCCACACGAACGCTCCAAAGATCGATGCTGCCGCGAGCGCTATTGCTGCTGGCTCTGGCACGATAGCCTGAACTATGAAGCAGCTCACAAGTCCCAGCACCAGACAGGCCACGGTGCTAGCGATTATGGCCGCTGCCGTTCCCTTGATCAGCTTGAAGGGCCAACCTCCCCAAGTGACGCCGATAATCATTTGCCAGGCGATGACCCAGAGCGTGACGGTCGTTGTGTCTATCGCGAAGAACAGGCCGCTAGGATTCGGCACGGAGCCGAGGGCTTCGCGTGGCAACGGATTCCAGTTGCAGAGCGTAACGTACAAAATACCGCCGAGTACCCACGAGGTGATTACAGCGGCTATTCCTGCAAGCCGTGGTTCCAGAGCACGGTATGGCCACTGGCCGATTACGAAGGTAATGTGGAGCATGACTCCGAAGGTGAGAGCGGCAAACGGCATCAGGAACGGAAACATCCTGTAAGGAGGACCAAACATCTCGTTGAAGTTGATCGATCCCACTACTAGGGATTGAGCCAGAAACAACCCAAGGAAGGCCAGGATGGTCTGAATCACAACGTTGGCGATTCCACTCCACGGCTGGGGTAACTCCGAGCAGGGCCACCCGCGCCACCAGACAGCATTCATTACTAGGAACGGGAGCCAGACTGTTGTGAGCGGACCCAACACGGCCGTGGCGTGAACCAAACCCGGAATGAAGGACAGTAAGAGGCCGATGACAATGACGACGATGAGAGTTAGGATGCCTATGGCTGGCTGGCGGGCGATAGCTACCAGTGCAGGTGCGCGTGACTCCATCGCGGGCACGTTTTCAGACATTCTTTTCTCCTCTCTTGAATTCTTGAATGTCGGTTCAACAAGACGTCCCAGGCAGTGGAAACGTGACTGGTGCGCCAGGCCGAAAGGCCATCAGAACTGGCTTTGGGCCGCGAATGGACACGGAAGGCGCGCTGAGAAGGGCCCAGGTTATGGGTAGCACGCGTGGACCCAGAGTTGGTTCGTGGAAGCTTCCACCTCCTCTCTCAGTTGAAGTCGACTGGAAGCGTCAGACCAGGACCAGTAATCCTAGATAATGGAGTCACTCTTTCCGTCGTGTTTGTCCGATTGGCGGCGCGCTGGCCCCAACCTTCTTCCCACAATCAGGTTGGCAACGATATGGTCCAGCACGCTGGCATCTGGGCGCAGAATGGGTTCTGCTTTGCGCTGGCTCCAGGCGGTCTCCTGTCGGCTTTGCAGAATCACGACGTTTTCTGGAAACGGAAGATCAGCGTCTACGGCCCATTCTATGTCCTGAGGGGTACCGTAGTACTTCTCGATTCTCTTGGCCAGCCTGGCGATCTCCAGTACCTCGGCCTCCGAAACGCAAGGGGCATTGCGCCGATCTTCCGGCACCTGGCGAACCTGGACCTGGTCGCTCCCTGGAGGCACAACGTACTCAATCGTCTTAGTCGAGATGCTTCGCCTGCTTATCTCCAGCGTGACCTTGTCGACCAGGAACTCGTCGGGGGTGATCTCTCCCTGCGCTACGCTCTCGCCTAATCCCCAGTTGCCCTCGATGGCGATCTTGGAACGGTCTCCGGTGGCGGGGTTGAGGGTGAAGGCCACGCCTGCGGCTCGGGCGTTGACCATTTTCTGGATGCCAACGCTCATGAGCACCTTGTCGTGGGAAAAGCCCATTTGGATTCGATAAGAGATGGCGCGCTGGGTGAAAAGGCTCGACCAGCACTTTACGATTGCTTCCAGCACGGCCGCTGGCCCACGCACCCAGAGGTATGTGTCCTGTAGACCCGCAAAGCTTGCGCCAGGGAGATCTTCTGCCGTTGCGCTTGACCTGACCGCAACCGGAACGTTGGGTACGCCGCAGTCCCTAGACAGCCGCTCATACGCTAGGAGCATATCGTACCAGAAGGGTGAAGGCAACGGGGCGGAATGGAGCAGGTTCCTGATCTTTCTGCTGGCAGATTCCTCTGATGCTAGGTCTCCCAACTGCAGGCCAGACAGGACCTTCCAGATCGATTCTTCAACATCTGCGTTAGCAAGAAATCGGCGGTAGACCTCTGTCGTCACCGCGAACCCAGGGGGTACTCGAATGCCTGATTTTGTCAGCTCGCCCAAGCTGGCGTTCTTGCCGCCGATTAGAGGCAAGTGGTCACGACAGCAATCCGAGAACCAGAGGACACCGGCCGGAGCTCGATGGTTGTTCATAAGGCACCTCTCAAATCCATCCCGGCATCGACATCGCCGATCACGTGCCGGGCGCAGGGGGCAAGCACTTGCCCGCGCGCCGACTCTATCGCTTAGAGGCAAACGCCGACCCCTGCTTCACAATGTGTTTACTGCAGGATGCTTCGCATCCCCGGAAATATGGGCGCTACCTCAATATGGTCACTGTTCCGTTGTTCCCGTCGACGCGGATAACTTGCCCGGTCTTGATTACTTTGGTACCGAACGCCGTGCCAGCGATGGCGGGCAATCCGTACTCGCGGCAAACGATGGCCGCGTGCGACATAATTCCGCCCACGTCGGTCACGGCTGCTTTGATGCGAGTGAACACTGGTGCCCAGCTAGGTGACGTGATCGGACACACGAGTATTTCGCCCGGTTGGATGTCCTTGATTTCATCAACTGCGCGGATGACCCTGGCAGGCCCCTCGGCGATGCCCGGCGAGGCAGCGAAGCCTCTGAGTTCTGTTATGCTATCTGCATCGGCTTTGGGAGCAAGCCAGTCTTGAACCCTTTCGGATGTGACGCCCCAGAGCATTATGGTGAAGGGTTCTGTAACTACCTCAGGGGCTACCCCTAGGGCTGGAGGAGGCGACCACTCGCGCATGTTCTTAAGAATTTCCTTTCGCTTGGCAATCTCTGGTGGCCAGTAGCTTGGGCCTCTAGCTGGCGTGCCAACTGCCCACGCTGCGGACATATCGTAGATTGCCTCGCGCACTTCATTCCGGTGCAGGTAGAAGATGTCTTCCGTGTCCTCAAAGAACCTGTGTTCCACGAATATCTTGGCCAGGTCTCTTATCTTGCCGTAGAAGACAGTGTGGAACCAGTGCTCGACGTAGAACAGATGGTTTTCCACGTAAGGGAACACGGTCCGGGCGGTCGTAAGAAGCTGGTCAAAGGTTGCCTTGTCCTGCTCTGTGGGGAGCAACTCGCGGTATTCCGAGGCTATACGCTCACGCTCCTCGCGCAGTGCATTTAGAGGCCTGTCGAGGCTCTCCCCTCGCTCGAGTTTCTCGATGTACCCGAGGAGAGCGGTGAATGGAATCGACAGGTCGTTGATCCAGGCGGTGTGGTGGTGGTAGAACCCCGTTCCGGAAGATAGATAGAACCAGGGGTCCTTTGCCTTTTCGAATTCCTCCAGCCACTTCCGGCCGTTGGCGCTCTGCCCAAGTTCGGCTAGCGATTGCTCGGGTTTTCGGGAGCCCTTGAACGCCGAGGCTACGTCCAGCTCCACAGCCAGGCGGGCAAGCCGTTTGACTTCCTCGTCTGGCCTGAACAAGATGACGTCAACGCCCGAGACCATTCGACTCACCGTCTGGTCGCCCATGTCTGGGAACGCCTTTTTGCAGAAATCCATAAAGGTCAGATAGGCAGCATAGCCCAGATTGAGGAACTCGAAGTGGTACTGCCAAGCCTTGAGCCCGAGGTTGATCAGCCTGTCGTAAGTATCGATGATGTCGAAGGCTTCGGTCTGGCCTTTTGCGTTCGTGACGTCGTCGAGAGCGACCATCTCGGGCAGACGCTTGAACTCAACCGCCTCGAGTTCCTTGAGGAGCCCAGACATTTTCTGTTCCCAGTTAGCGTAAAGCTTGTCCCAGTTCTGGTAGTAGTACCCTGCTCTTTCCATGAAATGGGCGACTCGGGCGTTAACTACCTCTGGGTCCATTATTGCGTTGGCGCTGATGTAGGCGTAGCCGTTGAGGATTCGATCATCGATGCCTAGAGCCGGTGGCACGACGAAAACGCGACTGTTGAACTGGGATAGGGACATCCACCAGTATTCGTACCACAGCGTGTCGAACGGATAGAACGGCTCGGGATGGTGCAGCAGATCGCAAAGCCAAAACTTGCCTTCCTCGAACTCGCGTCGGCCCTCGCTGAACAGCATGTAGTACGGATACATTCTCTCCCAGCCCTCGCAGCCGGGAGGCGTGGCTACCTCGAATGGACTTGGAAACCTGGCCTCGGCGCTGTCACCCATTTTGCTCTCCTTTCGCTTATTCAAAATACTGGTTCCACTGGCTCCTAACTTTCTTGGCCATTTCAGGATCGAGTTCGATTGGAATCGGCTTCTCTTTCCATTCCCAGGGAATGGTGGCGTCAATGAGAATCCTGGAGGTCATGTCTCGATTAGCTATCTCCAGCGATGGATCGAGAGGTGTGGAGCGGCCACGGCGGAGGATTTGGGCGCCCCTATCTGGCTGGAATCTAAGCCCAAGCGCGAACATAACCTGGTCCATGTTTTCGGGATCGATATCATCGTCCACAACGATCACGGTCTTCAGCCCATAATTGCCCATAACTGTCGAGAAGGAAGCCAATCCGGCGTGGGTGCTGTGGCCTGGATACTGTTGCTTGACGGAGACGATCGCGACGAAACGGCCGCCGGCAGCGGGAGGGCAATAAACTCCCTTAATGCCCGGTATCTTGACTCCCTGAAGGCCATCCCAAAGGGCCGCAGCGCGGTTGATGCTCTGGATCATATGGGTATCGGTCACCGGCTTGCCGACGGTGGTGGCCCAGAAAATCGGGTTGTCGCGGTAGGTTATGGCCTTGACGCTGATGAAATCCCGAGGAACCCGGCCCTTGCCTGAGTAGTACCCGGTGTACTCGCCGAAGGGGCCTTCCTCGAGGAGTTCACCAGGCATAATCTCGCCTTCGATGACAATCTCCGCTGTCGCTGGAATCGGCAGGTCTACCGTCTCGCCACGGACAACCTTGACCGGCTCTCCGCGCAATGCGCCAGCGGCATCGTACTCGCTCTCGTCCTGCCCAAACAGCGTGCTTGAACAAAGGAACAGAACAGGGTCTGCTCCAACAACCAAAGCCACTGGCATAGGCTCTCGTCGCTCGGCGTAGCCCCGGAGGTCGACCTCGGCGTCTTTCCCCTTAAGGAGTTGAATGCCTGCCCTCTTCTCGTCGTAAATCATTGTTCGGTAGGTACCCAGATTGATGCGGCCAGTGTCGATGTTGCGATTAATCAAGAAGCACGCGGTCCCGATGTAGCGCCCTCCGTCACGAGGATAGAACTGTGGCGCGGGGAACTTGAACAGGTCGACCTTATCGCCTTTGACGACGTTCGCCTTGCACGGAGCCGAGGACACGTACTGTGGAGAAATCTTTCCGCGCGCAAGCCGGTCCACCCATTGGCGTCCGATGTCGAGGGCCTTGGACTCGATAGGCATGTCCAGCGCTAGCGCCACTCTCTGCTTGTTGCCCAGGAGGCTGGTGAGCACGGGCATGCCGGGGTAGTCTTTGATGTTCTCAAACAGGAGAGCGACTCCTCCTCCGACCTCCTCATTTACCTTGGCCACGTGGCTGAGTTCGAGATTCCAATCCACCTCCTTTCTGATTCTTTTGAGTTGTCCGGCGGACTCCAACCGATCCACGAACTGTCTGAGATCATCGAATGGCATTTCTCGTATCCTCCTTTGGATAGTGCTTTATTTATGGATGGATGGGATTTCTTTAGCCCAATACTGTCTACGATGGGACAAACCCGTCGCCAGAACGGTGTGGCGACCTAATGCAAAACAGCTGCGAATCTCTAGCGCTTTGTCTGACGAACGAGGAAACGGAGCCTGTCGTAGGCTATGTGCACGGGCGTTGCCACCGAGGGCGAGCCCTTTACCGGCTGCTCTGCCGGAATCCCACACGTGGGGGACAAATCGGTGTGCGTTCACACTGCTTGTAGGGATGTCATAATGTTACAACGTGTGTGGGTGGTTGTCAATACGCTGTCAACTGAACGCGGTAACTTCGGTGACATTCCCAATTGACGCAATGCGCTGTCTACGGCTTTTCTTGCAACCTGTAGATCTCGTCGAATTCCTCCACTGCCAGGCGCGCGAACTCCGGTGTGTTGAGTGCCAGGTCTACCTCTTTGACCACGATTTCGGGCTTCAGCAGGCTTTTCAACTCAGCAGCGAAGGCAGCGTCGGCTTCGGGATCGTAAAGCTGCCGCCCTTCCACGCTGAGTGATGACCACCCTTTCACAGGGATAAGCACTCGTACGGGGCCTTTGGCTACATTCAGCCGCTCGGCCATTACTCGTGCGATGGCGACCAGTTCTTCTGGGGTAGTGCGTACTTCTAGGCGCAGTTCGTCGATCACGGCCATTTTTCGGCCTTTGTAATACTCGGTGCTGTCCTTGCGATTGCCGTAGCTCAGCATTTCGAGTCCGGAGGTTGCGACTACCTGTGGTATCCCGGTCTCGCTAGCGGCTAGAACTCGGTCGTTGCCAGCCGCGCAGTTGCCGTTGAACAGCTCCTCGCCAATACCCCGTGTGACGATATCGAGCACACCGGCGAAAAGTCCGTCACGTATTAGCTCATCCATCGCCCGGTCTCCCTTGCCTTGGGCGTGACACGGGACGGGCTCGAAGCCACGCTCGCGTAGCATACCTATGGCTGGCTGCACACAACGCTCGGCGAAGCCAAAGGAACTGATGGCCACGAGCGGCTTGTCGATCTTGAGTTCGTGCCCTTCGGTCATTTCCACCATGCCGCAGATGGCTCCCACAGCGTTTACGACCTGAGTACGCAAGAGCGGATTCATCTCCACTACGTCAACAACTGTGTGATGCATGGTAAGGTCGCGGGTTCCCACGTAGTCGGAGACGTAGGCGGGATGTGCGGCCATGCTCGAGGCCATAAGCTTTGGAAGTCCGAAGGGGAGCTTGCGCATAACGCTGGTGGCAACAAGGGAGGCAGTTCCACCGCCAACCCCGAACACACCGTGCACCTCGTTGTTCTTGAGCATCTCCTGGACGATCTCAACGGCCCCCTTAATCATGGTGTCTGTGGCCTTCTTACGCTCTTTCTTGTAGTAATCACGGACCTCCTCGATGCTCAGAGGCCCTCCCCGTCGGGCCACCTCCTCACACGTGATATCGCCCGGGAAAAAGGGCACAGTCTCCATGCTGAAGTCTAGGATCACAGCTCGGTGCCCTCGGCTCTGAATGAGTTCTTTGACGAACTTGAACTCGGAGCCGCGAGTGTCAAGGTTGGCGATGATGACGATTGTCTTCTGGGACACTGTTTGATTCCTCCTGAAGCGAGATAAGGTCGAGTCGCACTCAAAAGGTGGCCTGAGATTGTACTGTGAACGAGCCAACGAAACGCGCGCGAGGTAACGCGATTGGGCCAAGTGAAGAAAAGGTTCAAGAAGCGAGCTTGTAGTAATGTTATTACAACTTCTTTTGGTTGTCAACCATTTTCACGGAGAATTGGGCGAGCAGTTGGGCTTGGGCAAATTGTATCGGCAAACTGTTGATTCGCACGTGGTTTCCGTGTATTATCTAGGCACGGTGGGTCAAGATGATCCCCGAACCCCTCAATGATGCGGACCTTGACGGAGCCAGCTACGGAAGGAAGCCCTGGTCCCGGAAGGATCGAAATCGAGACAATAGGGGGACCATTCGACCGTTTCACGGCGGTGCTGGAAGAGTTTCGCCCTGGGCAGCCAGAGTTCGTGGTTCCCCCGGACCGGTTTGGTGTATCCCCCCGCCGAGTGGGCGCTCGCTATTCAGGTGGTGAGGGGCGCTCGGTTGAGGTCCTCATCCCCAGCCGTATCCATGCATCTGTCCTGGACATGAACCGCTTCAGTGCTGGAAAGTGCGGAGGAGGCGGTGTGGGCGTTGCTGTGAAGCTTCACCACCGCTGCCGAGTAACGACCACGCGTGATCCCCAAATTACGGTCATCGGCGACCGCCCAAGCCTGGCGAGTCACTTTTCCCAGCTTTTCAAGCAGATACTGGATTATCCGGGGGGATTCGAGATCGACCTGCGCGACCAGGGTCGGAGGCACGTGGGACTCGGGTCATCTATTGGATGCATATGTGCCGTCAGTGTCGCCATAAATGAGGTTCTCGGGCGTCCTTTCACCAATCGGGAGCTTCGCCGAATTATCGGGTACAATTTCTGCGAGGAGAGCCCTCGTCGCAATGAGTACCTTGTCCGCGCTTTCGAGACAGGGGTGGGCTCGGCCGTGGGCATTTATGGGGGGTGGGCAGTCGCATCGGATGATCTTGAACTCGTGCATCGAGTTGCGCTTCCCGAGACGAGGGTTATCATCCTGATCCCCGACGTGCCGAGCCTGCGAAGCGAATACGCTGGCGAGACGACTGCAGCACAACCTGAGGCGGAACTGCTGCTGCGGAGAGCAAGGTATCTGGATACGCGTCAAGGCTATGAGAAAGCGTACTGGGTGCTGCTCGAACTGATACCGGCAATGATCAAGAACGACCTGGAGGCGATGGGGAAGGCGATGATGGATATCTCCTTCCTGGGGTCGAAGCGGGCCGAGTGTGAACTGCACGGATTGGACGGGGCTATCATCTATCGCTGGCTTGGCCTCTTCCGCCGGCTGGGGGCTGAGTTAGTAGTCTTGAGTTCGGTTGGGCCAGCCGTAGCTGCCCTTACGCGGAAGCAGGAGACTTACGAGAGGATTCTGTCTCATCTCAACGAGAACTATGTATCAGGCTCTCGCGTGATTCAGACCGAGGTAGATAACGTGGGCGCTCGAATTATCGAGGATGGGGTCGAAAGGACGTATCAAGACGAGGGATGGATTGGCGGGTAAGCACTCGGATGCCGTTGCAGGTCTGCCTACTGCCGTTGTCATCAGGACAATGCTTTCATCGCCGCGTGGAGCGGCGCCAGAGCGCGAGTGCGCCTAGCCAGGCGAGGCCAAGCATTATTCCCGCCAGTGACATTTGCAGTCCCAGTTCAACTACCTGCGGCGCGTACCTGTACGTTACGCGATGGGTGCCTTGCTCTACCCGCACCGCTGGCAATACCCCTTCAATTGTGTCCAGTTGGGCCGGATGCCCGTCAAGGTCGGCGATCCACCCCGGGAATGCCGTTGATCCGATTACCAGGAACGCCTGAGCAGGAGCTGTGAAGGTGAAGGTTGAGCGTTCGGGATTGTGCTCAACCTCCTCCACCAGGGTATCAAGGCGACGAATGCCGTCGATAGTGGGAGGACCACCGAGTTGGTCGGGTAGAACCAGATAAGCACGGCCAGCACTCTCTGGGTTGTCGTAAATGTAGGTGTTGCCGATTTGCGTGACCTGGATGAATAGTGGGTCATCAAGCGGCTTGTCAGAAATGACTGCCCGAACGTCCACCAGCCCAAGCAGCTCGGCATCGGGTTGCCCTTCAGCTGATGGAATCGTGAATTGGTAGCCGTTGATGGCATAGCCGCCGGCACGTCCCATGAAGGATAGATAAGGCTCTATAAGCATCGGGTGGAGGCCGTCAGCAAGCTCAGCCTTCAAATCGACTGCGATCCATTGCCGAAAGTTTCGTTGTACTCCATAGATCCGCCCGGTGCCCGCCACCTTGATAGCTGTCAGCTCCAAATCAGAAGGTTGAGTAAAGGGCTGTACACCTCCGTGGCGGGTGAGTCCCTGGTTGATCCAGATCAGGTTGAAGGCGACAGCACCGACGAGGGCTACGCTTAGCGCAGTAGAACTCAGTCGAGGAAACCGCTTGGCGCGTTCCAGAAGGGGCTCGACGCCAAGCCCGGCCAGTAGCGCGATGGGAACTAGGGCCACAAACCAGATGCGAGCCACGCCTCGAAAACGCTCGAACTCCGGCAAGACGAGCGCTGCAAACCGATAGAAAGGTGCGGAGAGACCGAGGGCAATCCCGGAAATCACGATTACGCTGAGAAGCAGCGGAAATCCAACACGTCGGCGAGCCACAACGCCGATTGTCGCCAGCGCGAGCACCACGAGACCCGGTTCGAAGAGCACCTCGTGGGGGACGCCATCCGGACGCTGCTCCCACGGGACACGTATTCCCACGATGGCGTCGAGAAATGTCCGCAATGGAAGGGTGTCGGTAGTATGGACGCTGGTTTGTCTGGTCGAATGCGCTGTCAATTCCAGCAGAGGCAGGAGGTACGCCGAAGCCAGGAGTCCTGCCAAAACGGCTGCTGATCCCAGTCCCAGCGCTGCTTTGGCTGCTGCTCGCTTCCCTCCGGCTCGCCAACGTCCCGCGATTTGCCAGGCCGGCAGTATGGTGACCATAAGGATGCCGTAATATGCTGGCTGCGGGTGCCCGGCCAGGATGAGGAGTGCCAGCGAGAAAGCCAGCGGAACTGACCAGATCGCAGGCTTGCGGGTGGCTGCCCAGCAGGCGAGGGCAACCCACGGGAACCAGGTCACTGTCTGGAACATAGTCAGATGTCCGGCTCCAAGATGGCCTACCAATCGCGGGGCCGCAATAAAGGCTATTGCCGAGATCAACGATGGTATTGGCGATAGCCCGAGCGCCACCCGTGCGAGCAGCAGCGTTCCGAGACCCCCGAATACCAGGTGTCCTATCATAACGACCAGCAAGTATTGGCGAGTGGGCAGGAAATCCGCGAGGTGGGTTGGGGGATAGAATAGCGCTGCCAGTGGATCACCGGCTACTGGGAAGCCGCCGGCGAAATATGGGTTCCAGAGCGGTAGCTGATGCGTGTGGACGATGGTGTCTTTTATCAGCAGCGCGCTGGACCAATGGCTAAGCAGCAAATCGCTGTTCGGGAATACGGCTGGAAGTTGAGCGGGGTCGACTGGGGCAGGCCATAGCAGTGCGCAAGCAATCACGGTCAGGATGATCAGCTGGCCTGCAGTGCGGAGTCGGGACATCGTTAGCCCCAAACGGAACGCAGCGCGACCGCGTCAGCACACTTGTTCTGAGAAAAGGGAATGGTCAACTGGGCAATCGAGTGGACAATCAAGATAACCACTGAACGTGACCGGAGATGGACCACGAGCAATCCTTCGCATACGACTCAAGGGGATGACCACAATCATTCTATAATCATAGTAGCACGCTTCCCCAAGGCGTTCAAGGCAACGGTGCAGCAGTGGGCATCCAGATTGGAAAGATGCAGCAGGGCGATGGTAGGGGATTATTCACGCGCTCAGACCGGCTGAGTCTCCGAGGGGCTTTCGTTCTTCGGGCACCTGGTGCCGGTCTCGATGTCGGCTCGCTTTCGAGTAAGATATTCTGCAGCGAGATGCTTGGCCACATCGGTAAAGAACCAGCGCGGTATCTGCTTCTCGAGCCACTCGGCCAATGCCTTGGGGGGGATATTGAACCGTTCGGAATCAACGTCGAACCATTGGCCCCCAAAGCGAGTGAGTTTATCGCAATCCTTGACTAACTGGTCGTTAATGGAGATAGCCTCAACTCGCGAGTCGTGGCCGTCGATGATCCGTGTGATCTCGTCTATCTTCGTCTGGTCGTAACCTATCTCTGCGAGGATACTTCGCGCGATCCTCGCGCCCTCAATCTCGTGCACACGGCGTAGGCCCTCGTCGAACTCGGCCGGCCCGAACGCTCTTAGGTGCAGCTCTTCAGGAACCATCTTCCACCCAACGTCGTGAAGGATCAGCGCGGGAATCACGATATCTTCGTCGGCCTGAACCTGCTCCAGCAATTTCCAGATTAACTGGAGAGCCTCTCTTACGTGCAGGTCGTTGTGTCGGGTTTCAAGGTATGGTGCAGCTATGTCGAGGATTCTCTGGTGTATGGATTTCACGTCTATGCCATCCTTGATCTCGAGTTTGTTTCCGGACCGACAGCAGCCTTCGTTCGGCTAAAGTCGCTTGCCACGGTTCCGAGTTCGCCGGCGAGGGCTGGTAGTGGAAGCTTCTAGCCAGGCAACGCGAAAGTGGACAGTGGCGTCCTTCTATGTTTGGCTTGATTGTCTCTCATCCTTTAACCAAGTGGGCCGAACCGGGCTGGTACTGCCTGCCGATCTTTGCCAGCACGGTTTCTGTAGGAACCACATGCCGCCGGAAGCCAAGTTCGTTGGGCTGCAGTCCGAGAGCCAAACCAATCAACTGGGGCAGGTGCAGCACAGGAAGACGCACCCTGCTTCCGACCCTGCGCTCGGCCATAGACTGAAAGGCGTCCAGTGATATGTGGCACAGCGGGCAGGGTGTCACTATGCAGTCCGCACCAGTGCCCCTGCTATCCAGTAGTTGCTGACCCAGGATAGACATCGCCGTCTTTTCTTTGGCCAGCGATATAAGAAAGGCGCAACATTTGGTCTTGCCTTCATAGTCAACCGGCTTGGCGCCGAGAGCCGAGATTATCTTCTCCAGCGATTCCGGCTTTCTAGGGTTATCGAAGCCGAGTCTCTTGCTGGGGCGCAGTATCTGGCAGCCGTAGAACGGGGCGACTTTCAGTCCAGTGAGCGGGGTCTTGACGTAGCTCTTAAGCTGGTCGACGCCGAGCTCCTGAGCCAGGACCCACAGCAGATGAGTCACCTCCACGCCGCCGTTGTAGGTCAGGCCCACTTCGGACAGCGTTCTATTTGTCTTGGCCATAAGCTCGGGGTTGGCTTTGAGATCCTGATTGACGGTTCGGAGGGTGAGGGTGCACACGTTGCAGATGGTGAGGATGTTGAGCCCACGTTGTTCGGCGAGGGCCAACGTCCTGGCGTTGAGCGCGCGAGAAAGGTCGAGATTGGCCTGGTCAATATCGCCTGCGCCGCAGCAACTGGCCGATTCCATCTTTTCCAACTCGATGCCCAGCTTGCCGGCTATGGCACGCGTTGACTGGTCTAGCTCGGTGGCACTAGCTTCGGCGACGCAGCCCGTGTAGTACGCGTATCTCATTCCTTTCCCTCCGTCAACTGAAAGAGACGCCTAATCTCCTCGATGTTGGCAACTGGCTTCTGGATAGGGAAGGGCACCTTGCCTTTGAGAAGCATCTTTATGGCTACTGGCGTCATTCCAATCACGCCGACCCCCTTGGTTCTGTAGGGAAGCGTAGCCTCATTGACACGTCCACTTCTCTGCGTCGAATCCAGGAATGCCTGGGCGTGCCTGGCTCCTGGATCGGAAGCGATCCTGCGCCGATGGGCCATTTCACCGATTTGCCGAATGGCCTCGCGTGGGTCGACATCTTTGGGACATACCTCGGTACAGGCAAAGCAGCGAGCGCATTCCCAGAGCCCGTGGGGCTCGCTCAGTTCCTTCAGCCGGTGATCGGTCATTCCGTCGCGTGAATCCACGATGTAGCGATGTCCGCGGGCAAGCGCGGCCGGGCCAAGAAAGTTCTTCTCGACCTCGATCACGTTGCAATCGGCGTAGCACGCCCCGCAGAGTATGCAAAGGGAATCTCTGATTGCCGCTTCGAGCTGGGCGTCGGGTTCCACTAGCCTTTCGCGGCGAGGCACACGCTCGTTGGGATCGGGCATCAGCCACGGCCTCACTCGGCGCAAAGCCGACCAGAATGGCTCCAGATCGACGACGAGATCCTTGATCACCGTCAGCTTTGGTAGAGGCTCGACGGTGACGGAGCCAAAGAGAGCCATCTCGTTGGCTACGCGAGTCTTGCAAGCCAAGCGCGCGCACTTGTTGATACGCACGGAACACGATCCGCAGATGGCGCTCCTGCAAGAGGCTCGGAAACTGAGGGAGCCATCCTTCTGTTCCTTGATCGCCATCAAAGCTTCGAGGACGGTGGCCTCCTGGGGCAGGTCGATCTCATAATCCTCGAAGTGGGGCGCCTTATCGACATCGGGGTTGAAGCGCTGTATTCTGAAATCGACCAGCATCAGTAGCTCCTCTCCGCTGGTGGCCATTTAGTAATCACCACGTCAAGGTACTCCAACCTGGGGGCGGCGTCAGTACGATAGGCCAAGGTGTGCTTGAGCCACTTCTCGTCGTCACGCTTGGGGAAATCGCGCCTTGAGTGGGAACCGCGACTCTCTTCGCGAGCCAACCCCCCGATAGCCATTGCCTCGGCAGCGTCCAGCAGGAAACCGGTCTCCAGAGCATTGGTGAGATCGGTGTTGAAGATCAAACCCTTGTCGTCCACGACGATGTTCTGGTACTTCTGCTTCAGTTCCTTGATCTTCTCCACGGCGGCCTCCATTCTGGCCTTCTCCCGGAAAATTCCCATGTTCTGGTTCATGGTGATCTGCATTTCCTTGCGAATGGTGTGAGCTCTCTGGCCGCTTTCTCGGCTGAGAATCGACTTGAGCCGCTTCTGCTCATCCGAGAACTGAGACTCGGGAAAATCGACTGGGCTGGATTCTTTGGCGTAGCGAGCGGCGGCCGTTCCTGCCCGTCTACCGAAAACGACCGTTTCCAGTAGAGAGTTGCCGCCGAGCCGGTTGGCTCCGTGGACGCTGATGCAAGCGCACTCGCCGGCAGCGTATAGCCCCTTAAGCTCGGTGGCGCCGTTCACGTCCGTTTTCACACCGCCCATCGAGTAGTGGGCCCCGGGACGAATTGGAACCGGAGCTTCGATCGGGTCCACTCCCGCTATATCCATAGCCAGCTCGCGAATTTGGGGAAGTCGCTCTTTGATCTTCGCAGGGCCCAGATGGCGCAGGTCCAGGAGAACGCAGCCATCCACGCCGCGACCCTCGTCTATCTCGGTCTGTTCGGCGCGCGACACGACATCGCGGCTGGCCAGTTCCATTTTGGTAGGAGCGTATTTCGACATAAAGCGTTCGCCCAGCGAGTTTAGCAGATAACCGCCCTCGCCTCTGGCTCCTTCGGTGATCAGCACGCCGTTGGCCTTAAGGGTTGTGGGGTGGAACTGGACGAACTCCATATCCATTAGAGGTGCGCCCGCAAAGTAGGCAAGGCCCATTCCGTCGCCGGTGCTGCTTAGCGAGTTGCTGCTGTTGTGATAAACTAAACCGCAGCCTCCGGTGGCCAGGACAACCGCTTTAGCTTTGAGCGCTTCCAGTTTGCCTCGTCGGAGGTCTAGGGCCACGACTCCGCGGCATACTCCATCATCGACGACGAGCGAGGTAACGAACCACTCCTCGTGCACCTGCACCTGGTGTTTCAGCAGTTGCTCGTAGAGGACGTGAAGGATGACCAGGCCGGTTATATCCGCGGCGTAGCAGGTGCGGACAGCGCCGGCGCCGCCGAAGGGCCTTTGAGCTATCGTGCCATCGGCTTTCCTGCTGAACACGCAGCCCATCCGCTCCAGTTCCAGAATGTCCTCCGGTGCCTCGCGGCACATTACTTCGATGGCGTCCTGATCTCCCAGGTAGTCGCTGCCTTTAACCGTGTCGAACGTATGCATCTCGATGGAATCGTCGGCACCAAGCGCGGCATTAATCCCGCCTTGCGCTGCGCCGGAGTGGCTGCGAACCGGGTGGACCTTGGAGAGAACGGCGACTCGGGCGGTCCGGGACGCCTCCAGCGCAGCGCGCATTCCGGCGAGGCCAGCGCCGACGACGACGACGTCGTATTCAAGCAATCGAATCACCACCCTTCAGAGAGTCTCGATCGTAGCCTTGGGAAATGTCTGGTTCGTTAGGGGACTGCCGTCATAGCGGTGCATATCCACGGGAAGACATTCTCCGGATAAACCGTAGCGGGCCAGGAAGGAGTAGGCGACAATCAAGAGCGGCATAAAGGCCTATACCTACCGATGATCGGCAGCTGACAGGAACCTGCTGCCTTTTCACAATTCTCAGGGACAGCTTACTACAACTGGGAGGGGTTTTCAATACTTTGTCCAACTTGCAGTACCCCACTTCTGCTAATTATGGTCAAGTATCCCGCGCGATCGCCCCCACGGGCACAACATCTTGCGCTGACACCGGCGAAACCACGCAATATCTGTGGTCTCGTTGCGACGCGCGTAGCTCGTTACACAAAGTGGGGCACCGCAAGTTTGTCCAAGCCTGCGTTCTCTTGTGGAGTCAATGGACACGGATGAGGTATAATGTTTGAGGCACCAGCTGTCCTGAGGCGATGTTAAGAACCGGGCTCTAGCGGCCTTGAACAGGCGGTTTTTGCTCGGGTAGTTGTAGCAATATGTCGTTTGTCGTGGGCTGCTACTCGGACGGCGATGCCTGTGGCGTGGAACACACCTTGAATAGTCGGGAGGAGAGGATGTTTGAGGGGATATTTCAGCCATGGCATTTAGTCCTGATTCTCATCATTGTGCTAATTGTTTTTGGCCCAGGGAAGTTGCCTGAGATAGGCGGTGCCTTGGGCAAGGGCATTCGCGAATTCAAGAGATCAACCAGGGAAATGCCGGAGGAGTTCGGTGATTCGGTGGGCGAGAGGAGAAGGCCAGTTGATGAAGCGAAGCAACTTGTCTCGGTACATCGTGATCCGGTGCTTGTAGAGGGTGGGATTCAGGAAGCTAGCCGGCTCTGCTCTAGATGCTCGTCGCTAAATCCAGTGACGAACAGATTCTGCGGTAATTGTGGTGCTGAACTAACCGGTCCATCCGCCAAATCCGTCGATCCGTGAATTGTTTTAAGGTTGCCTGGTGAGGAAGAGAGTACCCCTTCCCTCGCTGTACCGATTGTAGGTGCCAGCTAGTGCTCAGAGGCGAGCGCGGTCCGAAAGTCAGTTGCATTACCGCGCTGGATTGGGGTATAATTGCGTTGTCGGAGAGGGCGTGTCCGGACGGAGGAGTGTAGCTCAGTTTGGTAGAGCAGCGGTCTCCAAAACCGCGTGTCGGGGGTTCGAGTCCCTCCACTCCTGCCAGACAGGCTGTTGACGGGCGGAGCCGTTCAAAGTATACTTTCGTGTTGACTGGATAGTGCAAAAGCTCACCGCGCGGGCGTGGCGGAATAGGCAGACGCGGCAGCTTGAGGGGCTGTTGGGAAATTACTCTCGTGGAGGTTCAAGTCCTCTCGCCCGCACTAACCGATCGTGGCCGGGGCATCACTATGGCGTAGCGATGCGGAAGTGGCTCAGTGGTAGAGCATCTCCTTGCCAAGGAGAGGGTCGCGAGTTCGAATCTCGTCTTCCGCTCCAAGACCGGGCGACGTGGCCAAGTGGCTAAGGCGGGGGTCTGCAAAACCCCTATCAGCGGTTCGAATCCGCTCGTCGCCTCCAGGGGCGAATATGGTAGAGAGTGAATGCGTGTGGCATAGCTGCACGCAGTGTGTTGTTTAGGTGGCAGCGCTGGCGAGGCATGCCGAAGTGGCGGAACAGGCAGACGCGACGGTCTCAAAAACCGTTGGGGTGCGAGCCCCGTGCCGGTTCGACTCCGGCCTTCGGCACCGAGGGCTCCTTTGTCCTCCCCCGTGGGAAGGCTTGGGTAAGAGGGAGCCAAAGCGCGGAACCAGGAGTAGCTGGGGCGTCCGTGCATCTTGACAGGTCCTGAGCAAATCGATTACGATGGCGAGTGGTGTAATGGTAACACAGCAGACTTTGGATCTGTTGTCCCAGGTTCGAGTCCTGGCTCGCCAGCTTGTTATGGTGTGAATACTGTTGAAGGATATTCCCCGATAGCTCAACGGTAGAGCGGGCGGCTGTTAACCGCTAGGTTGTAGGTTCGAATCCTGCTCGGGGAGCCAGGAAAAACCCTTACATATCGGGGTTTTTCTTATTTGTGGGGTGCGCCTATTGGTCACTTCTGCTGGACTCCTCCAGGTTCAAGCCCACGCTCCCAGGTTCCTCCCTGCTCCAACCCACTGACTCAGGCCCTTCCCGTTCTTGCACCGCTCGTCCGCTTCGCCCACCAGTGATGGCGTGGCTGGCTAGAGCCCCCCGAAAGTCCGACAGCAATTGCCGTGAGAATTGCTGTCAAATTGCTGTCAGCTCCCAAAACGCAAGGCCCGCCAGGCGGTTCTCCTGACGGGCTACGTTGTGCTAAGCTAGTTCCGCCTGAACCAACCCACCTGGTTCGGCCAAGCATTGGGACGTTGCAGCGTCGCCGAGGCTCTTTGTTTGTTAGTGTGCTGGGGGTAGTATAGCACGGCAGTGAAGGGGGTGGTCGGCAACTCGAATTGCCGATTGACGTGCTGGCGACTAAGCGCTATGATTGCTTTCCCAGGCTGCCACCTTTTCTTGCATCACCTTGGGTGGTCCTTCTTCCTCGGGAATGGGCTCTCCTCGTTCCTTCAGCACCTCCAGGTAAAGCTCGATGGTCTCCTTGGCGTTCGCCAGCGCTTCTTCCAGGGTATCGCCTTCGGTGTTGCACCCTGGCAGCGCTGGGACGCTCACCACGTAGCCGCCTTCCTCGGGGGTGAGTACGATGGAATAGGTTTTCTCACTCATAGCAGCCTCCGTAGATCGTCGGGGGTAAGCCCGGCGTCTTTCAGTGTTTTGGCCACCATTCCGGTGCGCAACTGCTTGCCCTTGTGCAGGGGCACGACAACTAACCCTGCCTTCGTGGGATGGTCGAAGATCACGTGGGGGCGTGCTTCCTGGCCACTTCGCTAAGCAGTCTCTTTCAAGGGCAACGGTAGGCGCTCAATCGTCAGGCTTGTCAGTGGATCGGCACCCAGGCGCTCGCTGGCGTCAAGCACTTCCAAGCCAATGACGTGCCCCTCGGCATCCAGATCGGCGGTCACGCCATCCTCGAGATCCACGCTGCCGGCTGGCTTGGCTTTCCTCAGTTCGACGTATATCGCATCAACTTCCGGATCATAGGTGATCTTCACGGTCGTCTCCTTTGAGGTCCTCGGGGGGGTAGTCACCGTGATAACTACCGTGGTTGCCCATTCGACGACAATTGGCTGGCCGCCTTGGTCTGCGTGGCTCAGTACATATACTTCGACAGAATTTGGCTGGGCTATGGCGGCCAGCGTCTTCCCGTCCGTTTTCGCACTAATGCTACTCGTAGCACTGGTGTTGACAGCAAACACCGAGTCTCAACCCATCAAGCGCATTGCCCTTGCGATGAAGGAAAGTCCCACCATAGTCTAGTCGACCAGGAGACCATCTAGCCGGCGGCTAGCGCTGGGGCTGCGGCTCGCATTGATAACGATAGCAGCCTCAAGGACCTGCTCTACTTCGGCCCTAGCTCCAAGCCGCGGATGTTTTCCTTGTTTACCGTCATCGCCGCCACCGCCGCTTTCTCAGCCAGCATCATAAGGATTTCGTACGAGTCGCTGACCGTGTCCAGGTATTTCTTCTGGATCTTTGGCTCCAGCTCACGGAACATCATGTCGAACGTGCGGCTCGGGGGACGCTTCGTGCTCCGATAGGATTGCAGAATATCTCGAGGTTTGAGCGCCTTGAGCGCGTCGGTGATAACGGTGATCCCACGCTGAATCTCGGTCGAGAGACCCAGACGAAGATCCATGCGATCTCCTTCTGCATTGTCGCCAATCGTCTGCAGGGCATCCTGGCACAGCTCGCCGTACTGGTGTAGCATTTGGGAGATCTTGTCTTCGATGGTTCCGTATAGGGTGAGGTATCGCTGGTGAATCTTGGGGAGCACCTCGTCACGGAGCCGGTTCATTTCGTCGTCGGTCGGCGCTCCTTCCTCTGTCGCATACTCGCTCAACAAGAATACCGGATTCACAGATTCCAGCATATCTTTGTACACTTCGATCAGGTTGAGCAGATCCAGCCTAATCTCCTGCATCTTCTCTGGGGTAACTGCCATTGCTAGCTCCTTTCCGCACCGTTTGCTCGCTGTTCCTTAACGTGCTTGCCCATATGGATGGTGAGCCCGCCAACCTTGACCTCCCCGCCACATACCCCACAGCGGTAGACGTCGGAGAGCGGCACAGTCGGTGGGCCGGACTCTGTGTTTGCGTTGATGGCTCCTGGGGCAACAGGCACTAAGGGCGCTGCTGCTGGCTTTGCCTTAGTTGGCAGTTCGGCCAGCACCTGGCTGATCAGCCGTGGTATCAGCTCCCGGACGGTTGTTCCTTCGGCAACGGCCCGACTCCTCACCTTGTGCCATACCTGCTCGTCCAGCCAGATCCTGGTGGACATCTCACTCAATGTCGCCTCACCCCGCTTTCGTTCAGGGGGATAGGGTCAGGGTGCAGTAACGATGAGACCCCGTGCGCGCAAGACTGCTAATCTCCCCTGGCTTTTATCACCGCAAATGATACCACAATCTGCAACCGAAGGGCGAGGTCTCAGCGATATTAGGGCAGCGACAAAAACCGCACACCGACGTGCCTTGCCCTGGGCGCTCAGTGAGGGATCCTCAGCGCCGCTTCCTCCCCCCTCAGGCAGGATGTTGACTGCCGCTCCTGGCAGGATTATGATAGCTTAGGCAGTTGTGGAAATGGTTCTACATCGAGATGAACGGAACCAGGATTCCTGTCAGCGGTGCTCTCTTGTATTCTCCCTCAGGGCCGGCCGCGGTGGACCTCTTGAGGAACAAGGCGGGCGCAGTGTTTAGAAGGATCCTGGCCAGGGGCGGATACACCTGGGCTGACGGGGAACCTCAGGCCATATCTCGCTTCCGGCAGGCACTCACTACGGCGCTTGGTGGACTTGCCCCTGGGGAATTCGCACAAGCCCCAAGACCGAAGACCTTGCGTCTTTCGAGCTGCTCTGACCTCGTAACCCGTGACAAGGAGCGGCCACTACGACACGACAGTGAGAGGATAGGGAGGCTGGCAGGATATCGGCCACGGGCACTACCGATACCGAAGCTGAATCCTTTCGGGAGAAACATTCTGGTGCAGGGCAAAGGACAGAATTCTGGCCAGTTGCAAGAAGGCACGTTGAGGAGGCTGGCGTGAAAAGACTTCTTTTTATTTTCCTGATGTTACTTGTGGGGGCAGCTGGTTGTGCCAAGCAACCCGCGGCACAATCTTCATCTGAGGCGGAAACCGTTGTTCGATCCTTTCTACAGGCTCTTTCCCAAGGCGACGACAGTACCTGCCTCAGTTTGCTGGCGGACGACGTGGTTTTTCAGCAGGAGCCAGCGGGACTAAAGATAGAGGGGAAAGCTCAGTTGGAGGCGGCGATACACCAACTACAAGGCTGGCATCACCAATATGGCATCGCTAGCCCTGTTAAGACCGATGGTGATAGAGTCAGTTTCACTATCAAAGAGAGCGGGGAAGACTACCGTATAATGGGACTGGAAAGTGTAACTGGTGAGCTGGACATCCGGGTTGTAGACGGCAGGATAAGATCGTGGAAGACCACGGTGAGCCGGGAAGACTGGCAGAAGATCACCGACCTAACCGCGGGCAGAGTCGGAATTAAGTTTGAGCTTGCGCAACAGGGAATGAAGGTGAAAGAGGTCGCCGGCAATTCACCAGCCTATCAGGCGGGAATAAGACCGGGAGATGTCGTCATCGCCGTCGACGGCATCAGCTATTCGCAGATGAGGGAGGGGGAGATGCAACTCCGGATTCAGGGACCGGTTGGCAGCCATGTCAGGCTGACAGTCACCCACGAAGGCGCACCATCTCCTCGTGAAGTGGAGGTCACCCGTGTTTCGTCTGACGGACTACGCTACTAACACCATTTGTAGTGGCTAGCATCCTATGGTTGCCCTACCTCGCGCGGTCTAAAGCCGGCCGCTACAAGTCCCTGCCCTGCTAAACTATGGGCGTGTCCAAGGACAATTGGTCGGGATTGCTTCCTGTGCCTTTGCATCGGGAACTACTGGCACGTCCGGATTTGGTAGGTCCAAAAAGGGGGGGAAGCTTCCTTGAGGTCTGCCGGGACTGCTGACTGATTCTCCTCTCTATCGCCTTCCACACTGAGGCGCGTATGTGTTACCATAATCTGTAAGCAGTTTGCTTTGCGGCGGCCGGTTGGCAGCCTCGAGGCTTAGAGGGGGAGTAATGCCTGTTCGTTCGTTGGCCAACGACCTCTTCAAGCAGACGGCCCAGTGGGTGATAGAAAACCGCAGAGTTCCGGTTTCAACCTATAGGCTTCAGTTCAATCAATCCTTTACTTTTCGCGATGCGCGCAAGCTGGTTAGGTATCTTCACGAGCTAGGTATAACTGATTGCTACGCATCCCCGTACCTCAAGGCGCGCCCTGATAGCACGCACGGCTACGATATCTGCGATCACAATCAGCTCAATCCGGCGATTGGTTCCGAGCGGGACTATGACGCGTTCGTGGCTGAGTTGCGGGCTCGCAATATGGGCCAGGTTCTTGACATCGTCCCGAACCATATGGGCATTGGCGATTCGTCGAACTTCCGCTGGTTTGATGTCCTGGAAAACGGCCCAAGTTCGCCATACGCCAACTTTTTCGACATCGACTGGAAGCCGCTTCAGCCAGGAGTGGAATTGGAGGATAAGGTCCTTCTCCCGATTTTGGGTGAACCATACGGGCAGGTTCTTGAAAGCCAGAAGATTAGGCTTGCCTATGAAGACGGAACGTTCTTTATTTATTACTATGAAACCAAGCTACCCGTCGCTCCCCGAAGTCAGATCGATATATTGCGTCTGCGTCTTGATGATCTGATTCAGCAGCTTTCTCCCGAGAATGATTACGTGCTGGAGTTGCAGAGCATTATTACCGCTCTCAGTCACCTCGCGCCACGAAACGAGACGGACCTGGAGAAGGTGGCCGAGCGGCAACGCGAGAAGGAGGTCGCTCGAAGGCGTCTGGCTGCCTTGTATAATTCTAGCGAGGCGATAAGAGCGGCTATCGACGACGCCGTTAGGGTGTACAATGGGGTCGAGGGTGATTGGCACAGTTTCGATTTACTCGACTCGCTCCTCGACCAACAGGCATATCGCCTCGCATACTGGCGAGTGGCTGCCGAGGAGATCAACTACCGCCGATTCTTCGATATCAACGACCTAGCGGCCATCCGAATGGAGCAACCGGACGTTTTCGTCGAAACGCACCGTCTGGTGATGAGGCTGTTGGCCGAGCAGAAGGTGACTGGCCTTCGAATCGATCACCCGGACGGGTTGCGCGATCCGCGCGGCTACTTCCAACGCCTGCAAAGGGCGTATTTCACCGAGGTTTCCCTACGCAGGTTCTGCCCACCGTCTTTTAGGGCAGGAAATGATGAGCAAAGTCTTAGGGAGGCACTGGAGCAGCAATACGATCGCGAGGTGGCGCGCCATCCGAATTCGCCGCTCGCTCGACCGCTGTACATCGTCGCGGAGAAGATCCTGGGCAGCGATGAGAGTCTTCCCGAGAGCTGGTTAGTGGATGGTACTACTGGCTATGATTTCGCCAACGCGGTTAATGGCCTTTTCGTGGACAGGTCCAACCGAAAGGCGTTCGACGACATCTACTCAGCTTTTGTCGGCGCTAAGACTGATTTCCGTAACTTGGTGAATAGCAGCAAGAAAATGATAATGCTCGTTTCGCTGGCGAGCGAAATCAATATGCTCGCTTACCAGCTTAAGCGGATCGCTTCGAAGAATCGTCTGTATCGGGATTTCACGCTCAATCTTCTCACCTTCGCCTTACGCGAGACCATTGCTGCTCTCCCCGTTTATCGAACCTACATCTTCGATCACGAAGCTCCTGTTGATAAACGGGACAAGGCTGCAATCACCTCGGCTATTGCGGAGGCGAAAAGGAGGAATCCGCGTACATCGCCATCGGTTTTTGATTTCATCGGAGATATACTGCTTCTAAGGTCTCCAGACAACACCGCGAGAGACGACCTCGCGGAGCGGCTGAATTTCGTGCTCAAGTTTCAGCAGACTACGGGGCCGGTGATGGCTAAGGGGTTGGAGGATACCGCGTTCTACGTCTACAACCGACTGGTGTCGCTGAACGAAGTCGGGGGTGACCCGGAGCAGTTCGGAATCACCGTGTCTGCGTTTCACGCTCAGAATCTTGAGCGCCATAAGTGCTGGCCGCATACCCTGTTGGCAACTTCGACGCACGATTCGAAACGCAGCGAGGACGTGCGTGCCCGAATAAACGTTCTCTCGGAGATTCCGAAGGAGTGGAAGGCGGCTATCGCGCGGTGGAGCAAGATGAATCGTCGAAGTAGAAGAGAAGTGGATGGAAAGGAGGCTCCGGATCGCAACGAGGAGTATCTGTTATACCAGACTCTTTTGGGGGCGTGGCCGCTTGAGCAGCCCGACGAAGGCGGTTGGCACGAGTTCGTGGAGCGCATCAAGAACTATATGTTGAAGGCGATCAAGGAAGCCAAGGTGAACACGAGCTGGATTAATCCGGTGAGTGCTTACGATGTGGCCGTTCAAGAATTCGTACAGGACGTGCTTGATCCGACCAAGAGCGGCCGCTTCCTTGAGGATTTCGCCGCGTTTCAGAAGAGGGTGTCACATTTCGGGATGTTCAATTCTCTTTCGCAGACGCTTCTGAAGCTGACGTCTCCGGGGGTGCCCGACGTGTACCAGGGCAATGAGGTGTGGGATTTCAGCCTGGTTGACCCCGACAATCGGCGGCCAGTCGACTACGCCCGACGGTCGCAGATTCTAAAGGGGCTGAGGCGGCGTATTTCTGAGGGCGACGCTGGTTTGGCCGGCTTGGCGAGTAACCTGGTCAAGACGAAGGAAGACGGTCGCCTGAAGATGTACGTCACGCACCGGGCGCTGACCTACCGACGCGACAACAGCGAACTTTTCCGCAGGGGAGGATACCTTCCACTGGAAGTTGCTGGGGGGAAGAAGGAACACGCTTGCGCTTTTGCCAGGGAGTACAATTCGCGGTCAGTTGTGGTCATCGTGCCCAGGCTGATCTGCAAGCTCACTGGTGGCGTAATGGTGGCTCCGCATGGGTTCGACGTGTGGGAGGGCACGTGGGTCACAATACCGCCCGGAACGAGCAGTAGGTTCCGTAATATCTTTACTGGAGAGATAGTGGACACGGTGAAGCAGGGGAATAGTCAGGTACTGATGCTCGGCGCCGTGTTCTCCACATTTCCAGTTGCCCTGCTCGAAGGACTGCCATAGGAGGCTACGGAGATGAGTCAGACAAGGGAAGATTATGGCTTCCCCCGGAGCAGCGGGATTCTGCTACACATTACTTCGCTGCCAGGTGCTCACGGGATTGGGGACCTGGGAGACGAGGCGCACAGGTTCGTGGATTTTCTTGCCAGCGCACAGCAGAGCCTTTGGCAGATTCTGCCACTGGCGCCTCCTGGCCAAGGAGAGTCTCCTTACGGTGCGCTCTCGGCATTTGGTGGGAATCCCTTATTGATATCCCTGACCAAGCTGGTGGAAGAAGGACTTCTTGAGCGCGATCTCCTATTTGGTGACCCTCATTTTCCAACCGGCAGGATCGACTACACCTTGGTTCGCAACTTCAAGCTCCCGCTTCTGCGGCGGGCCTTCGAGCGGTTTTCATCGAGCCAGGGACAACGTCGCAGAGTCGATTTCGAGGCTTTCTGCCAAAACAATGCCTACTGGCTGGATGACTACGCGCTGTACATGGCTCTCAAAGATGCCCACAATGGTGCTCCCTGGTGGCAATGGGAGGCAGATCTGGTCGCTCGCCGGGCACCGGCCCTGTTGCAGGCGAAAAGCAATCTGGCCAGCGAGGTGCGCTTTCTGCAATTCCTGCAGTTTACTTTCTTCTCACAATGGTTCGATCTGAAGAAGTACGCCAACGACCACAAGGTGTGGATCGTCGGCGATACTCCCATTTTTGTGGCGCACGATAGCGCGGACGTGTGGGCTCATCAAGATCTCTTTACTCTGGATGAGCACGGGAGCCCGACTGTAGTGGCTGGAGTGCCCCCCGATTTCTTTTCGGCCACTGGTCAGCGCTGGGGCAACCCCCACTACCGCTGGGATGCGCTAGAGCGCACAGGTTATGAGTGGTGGGTAAACAGACTTCGCGAAACATTGAAGCAAGTGGACATTGTTCGGATCGATCATTTCCGAGGATTCGAGGCCTACTGGGAGATACCGGCGCAGAATCCAACGGCCGAGCACGGTCGGTGGGTTAAAGGGCCGGGCGAGCCGTTCTTTCGAGCTGTGGAGAAGGCGTTAGGGCAGAAGCTTCCTATCATCGTCGAGGACTTGGGCACGATTACTCCAGATGTGATAGCTTTGCGTGAGCGGTTAGGTTATCCGGGAATGAAGGTTCTTCAATTCGCTTTTGGTGGCGATGCCAGTAACCCGTATTTGCCTCACAACTACGAGCGGGGCTTCGTGGTGTACACGGCCACTCACGATAACGATACAACTGTGGGGTGGTTTGCCTCGTTGGGCGAGCGTGAGCGATCAGCGGTGCAGCGCTACCTGGGGCGAGATGGGCGGGATATCGCCTGGGACTTGATTCGGCTGGCTATGAGTTCGGTGGCTAATGCGTCGGTAGTGCCGTTGCAGGATGTGCTGGCCCTTGGTTCGGAGGCGCGAATGAATTTCCCTGGAAAGGTCGGGGGCAACTGGGCCTGGAGATACGAATCTAGCCAGTTGACGCAAAGACACGCAGACCGGCTTCGCGACCTGACGGAAACCTACGGACGAAGGCCAGATCCCTCGATTTGTGGGTTCGTAGCCTGAGCCCTAAGCACCTTAGCCGCCGAGGAGGATTGCGAAACGTAATGTTATTTGCTATAATGCGAATCGGCTAGGTGGTGGCTCCGACCTGGTCGTTGTTTCTTTTGTGCCTACGAATTCAACGAGCCCCAGCATCTTCGTACCTGTGAGCGCTGTAGGTCATCCGGTTGATTCAGTCCAAATGTCCGAGAAACGCGAGCACAGATTCGCTTATTGTCAACGAGGACACCGTGGATGACAGGCTTTTGGACCTCAGTATAGCCGAAAACGACAGAGATTTCCTCGTCGACGTTCAACAGAACCTGCCGCTAGTGGCCGATATTCTTCGCGCCGATCTGTTAGTTTACTGTCCAGACGGTACGGGCACTAGCGCTGTTGCCGTTGCGGCTGCGGCGCCTAGGACAGCGCCGTCCATTCACAGCGAGCCGGTGCTAGGCAAAAGGGTTACTGAAGTCGAGGAACCGGCGGTATTTCGGGCTTTGAGAAATGGCAAGCGCGAGCGCGAGCGGAGTCGGTCCTTGGATATCGGCGCGCAGTTCGTGCAGGATGTGTTTCCAATAATCCGAGGCGACAAGGTTGTGGGGGCACTGAGCGTCGAGATCAGCCAAATTGAGCACGAGCGCTGGAGAAAGAAAAGCGCCGTCTTGCGGAATGCGGTCGACCAGTTGCGGCGAATGTTGTTGCACGGTCAGATATATGGTGGGGATTCAATCGGACCGCTGGGGGAGCACGACGCTCCTCTGGTCGTTGACAGCGAGGGACGCATACTGTATATAAGCGGCATGGCTGAGAACCTCTACAGGAAGCTCGGCTACAGCAACCCGCTCATCAACTCGAACCTGCGGGACCTAAACACGGATGAGTCTGTGCCCTTCGACGCTTTGGAGACAGGAACGTGTGTTGAGAGGCTGGTGGAGCAAGGACCTCTCGTTTGGCTGGTGAAGGCTATCCCTATCGCTGCTCAACCCAAGCGCTCGCGGCGATTTGGGTTTTTCCTGAGGGACCGGGAGATCGAGGGGGTTCTGCTCTTGATCCGCGATACTACGGAGGAAAGGAAGAAAGAACGGGAACTGCTGGTAAAGTCGGCGATGATCAGAGAGGTGCACCATCGGGTGAAGAACAACCTTCAGACCATCGCGGCTCTCCTGAGGCTCCAGGCGCGCAGGATTCATTCGGAAGAGGCGGCGGATTCGCTCAACCAGAGCATCAATCGAATTCTCAGCATAGCGGTGGTTCACGAGTTCTTATCTCGCGACGAGTCGAGCATCATCGACATTAAGGAGATGTGTCAGCGAATAATTGCCGAGGTGACCCAGGGCATTCTCGATCCAGAGAAGAACATCGATATCTGTCTCGAAGGGCAGAACATTTATCTTCCGTCGCAGCAGGCGACTTCTTGCGCATTGATCATCAACGAGCTTCTGCAAAACGCCGTGGAGCACGGCTTTTCGGCGAGAGTAGACGGGAAGGTCGTCGTAAAACTCGAGGATTTGGGAAATGATCTGGTGGTGGAAATAGCGGACAACGGCCAGGGACTGGGGCAAGGCTTCAGAGTGGGTGCTGGCTCCAGTCTGGGTCTCCAGATTGTGCAGACTCTCGCAAAGGAGGACCTGAAGGGCAGTTTTGAGCTTTTCAACGGAGAAGGAGCCAGAGCGGTCGTGACTTTCCCCAAGTTATGGCGAGATCAGGCTCCGCATTATTCGGAATTCAAGTTGGCTGAGAATTCCGAAGAATCTGCTAGGAGGAGGGCTTCAGGAATTGGGACGAACGAGGGTGGTCATTGCCGACGATGAGTCCATCATAAGGATGGACCTAAAGGAGATGCTCACAGGACTTGGTTATCACGTGGTTGGTGAGGCTGGCGACGGGATCAGCGCGGTGAGTCTGGCCCGCGAGTTGAAGCCTGATCTGGTAATTATGGACATCAAGATGCCTGATCTGGATGGCATAGCTGCCGCAAGGATTCTGAGGGAGGAGAAGATTGCGCCAGTTCTGCTACTCACTGCCTTTAGCCAGCAGGAGTTGGTGGAAGGAGCCAAAGACGCTGGAGTAGCTGGGTACATCGTGAAGCCATTTAGGGAATGCGAACTGGTGCCGGCGGTGGAGGTGGCGCTGGCGCGGCACAAGGAGATGCGAACGCTGGAGAAGGATGTCTCGAACCTTCGTGACACCCTGGAGACGAGGAAGTTGGTGGAACGCGCCAAAGGTGTTCTGATGGATACTCAGGGGTTGAAGGAAGCCGACGCCTTTCGCAAGATACAGAAGCTTTCTATGAATACGCGGCGGCCGATGAGAGAGATCGCTGAGGCTGTTCTGCTCGCACACGAAGTCGAACGAGAAGGAGAGTAGCGCGGCGCCTGGCCGGTTTGAGGCGGGTGTGCCTCCAGGAGTCCTTTTTAGAAGCGGAAGTGGGGCGCCGATGTCGAGAACAGGCTAACGGGCGCCCCGATTTTGCAAAAGGTACACAAATTGATACGAATCGGTATTCTTACATCAAGTGACAAAGGGGCTGCCGGAGAGAGGGAGGACAAGAGCGCTCAGGAAATAAGGAAGTTGCTTCGTGCCCTTCCCGAATCCCAAGTGGTGAACTACCAGGTGGTTCCTGATGAGCGGAAGATTATTGAGGAGACGCTGCGGTATTGGGCTGATCAGGACCACCTCGATCTCATAATAACCACAGGGGGGACGGGCCTTAGTCCTCGGGACGTTACGCCAGAGGCTACGTCCGCAGTGATCGAGCGCGTGGTGCCTGGGATTGCCGAGGCAATGCGCGAGGAAGGCAGAAAAAACAATCCTCGCGCGATGCTGTCACGAGGCATGAGCGGCACGCGGGGTAAGACATTGATCATCAATCTTCCGGGTAGCCCACGCGCAGTTAGGGAGTCGCTCGAGGTCGTGCTGCCAGTGATAGGCCACGCTATTGACATACTCCAGGCGCGGCCTACAGATCACGGCTAGGTAGCTTTCAGCAATCAGCCTTCGGACTGGTGGCGCGGATATTGGCTGCACTTCGAAGGGGTGACTGCCGGTTATTTTTTGCTACATATTCAGCGATACCGCGTCTCTCGTCAGGCTGATTCGTCCCTCAGGGACTCGTCGCCTGCGGCATCTGCAGGTGGTCGGTCTGCTCGCGTAACCATAATTGGCCTAGTCTTGTGCACTATGGTTTCCGCGTTGACGACGCACTTCTTTATGTCCGTGCGGGATGGTATGTCAAACATGACCTCAAGCAGCACGTCCTCGACGATGGTTCGAAGCCCTCGCGCGCCCGTTTTGAGCTTCATACACTGAACGGCTGCCGCCTCAAGGGCTTCAGGGGTGAAGACCAGTTCAACCTTATCCAGCGCAAGGAACTTTTCATACTGCTTGATTATGGCGTTCTTAGGTTCGGTGAGTATGCGCACGAGCGCGTCCTTATCGAGGGGATCGACGCTAACCACCACCGGCAGACGTCCCACGAATTCGGGGATGAGCCCATACTTCAACAGATCATCGCCAATGACTTGCCGGAGCAGTCTGGCCGATTCCTCTTCATCGCCCTTATCATCTCTGGAATGCGAACTAGGCTTGAACCCGAGATAGCGCTTCGCTCCCACCCGGTCCGCCACTATTTGGTCCAGCCCCTCAAACGCGCCCCCGCAAATGAACAGGATATTGGTGGTGTTCAACTGGATGAAATCCTGATGAGGGTGTTTACGTCCGCCTTGAGGTGGCACATTGGCAACAGTGCCCTCGATGATCTTTAGGAGAGCTTGCTGTACTCCCTCACCAGACACATCTCTCGTGATGGATGGGTTGTCTCCCTTTCGCGCGATCTTGTCGATCTCGTCGATGTAGACGATGCCTCGCTCCGCTTTAGCGAGATCAAAATCCGCAGCCTGGATCAGTCGCAGCAGTATGTTCTCGACGTCTTCGCCCACGTATCCCGCCTCGGTAAGAGCGGTTGCGTCGGCAATGCAGAAGGGAACGTCAAGAATCTTTGCCAGGGTCTGGGCGAGGAGAGTCTTGCCACAGCCGGTCGGGCCGAGAAGCAGTATGTTGCTCTTTTGCAACTCCACGTCGTCTATCTGCATGCCCGCGTTTACTCGCTTATAGTGGTTGTAAACGGCTACGGAGAGTACCTTTTTCGCCCGCTCTTGGCCCACCACGTACTGTCCAAGAAGCTCGTAAATCCTCTTTGGGGTAGGAACCTTGTTTTGTCCAGTCTTCGGTCTCGGACTCGGAGCGTGTTCTTCGTCGATGATCTCGCGGCACAAGTCAACGCATTCGTCGCAAATGTACACCGCACCTGGTCCGGCAATCAGTCGCCGAACCTGCTCCTGCCCTTTGCCACAGAATGAACAGTGGTACTGCCCTCTTGATCCCCTGGTCGTGGCCATTTTGAAATACCTCCCTACCCCGGTGCTTTTCGCTCCCTTTGCTTTCTAGTGTCTTCTGTGACGACCTTTGCGGCACTATCCCACCCTGGCCCTCCCCGTGATCGGAGCTTGAGTTTGGCCCAGCGCTGCTGCGGAAAGCATTCGTCTCGCTCCCAATGGTTCATTTGCCTCCTCGCGGCCAAGTCGCGCTACTAGGCAAATGAACCGCTGACGGGCATCCTTGAACCCCCTCAGACAGGGCACTAGCGCCTTAGCTTATCAACTCTGTTGCTTCTTGCTCGGCTCCTGAGTCAGAATCTCGTCGACAATACCGTAGGCGACTGCCTGCTCAGCATTCATATAGAAGTTGCGGTCCGTATCGCGAATTATGCGTTCCTCATCCTGACCGGTGTGTTTCACCAGTATGTTGTTGATTACGGTGCGAAGACGGAGAATCTCCTTGGCTTGAATCTCCATATCGACTGCCTGCCCCTGAACTCCACCAAGCGGCTGGTGAATGTGCACAGTCGAATTGGGCAGGGCATAGCGCTTGCCTGGAGCTCCTGCAGCCAAGAGGACGGTGGCCATACTCGCAGCCATACCCACGCAGATGGTGGACACATCCGGCCGGATCAGTTGCATTGTATCATAGATTGCTAGGCCAGCCGTGATTATTCCGCCGGGCGAGTGAATGTAGAGGTTGATGTCTTTATCGGGATCCTCACGAGCAAGGTAAAGCAGTTGGGCAATAATCAGGTTGGCGATGTTGTCATCTATCGGTGTTCCCAAGAAGATAATTCGCTCCTTCAAGAGCAGCGAGTAAATGTCGAAAGCTCTTTCCATTCGCCCGGTGCTCTCGATTACCATCGGAACGAGGTTTCTTGGCCTGTTCATCGGTTCTAACTCGTCACGCAGGGACATATCCAAAACCCTTCTAGTAAGTTGAATTGATTCACGGAGCCTGGTCGCTCTCGGCTTCTTGATCGGTTGCGACTTCCGCAGTCGAGCTAGCGCCGGCCTCGGATTGCGTTTCCTCAGAGTCGCCTCGCAGAGCTATATCGGTCAAGAACTTCACGACCTTTCGGTCCCAGAGGGAATAGCTGAGCTCTTTCCGATTCTCGTCGGTGTTCAGGGCTTCGCGGACATTCTCGGCTTGATCACCCAGACGCTCAGCCACGCGATCGATCTCCTCGTCGATTTCCTGGGGCGAAACCTCCAGGTTCTCCGCTCGAGCGATTTCATTCAGGACCAGGCTATTCCTCAGGCGCTTTTCGGCGGCGGGCAGCGCTTCCTGGATGGCCTGATCCCGCGTCTTGCCCTGGGTTCGTAGGTATTGCTCGAACGAAAGCCCTTGCTGGCGGACCCGGTTCTCGACTTCTCTAACGAATCGCTCTGCTTCTCGCTCGATCATCACCTTGGGAATCTCCACGGTGGAGCGATCGACCACCATTTGAATGACCGTGTCAGCAAGCTTCTTCTCCGCTTCTGCGTCCAGAGTCTGCTGCATTTGTTCCCGCACACTTGCCCTGAGCTCGGCTACCGATGAGTAGTCGCCCACCATCTTGGCAAATTCGTCGTCGATCTCTGGGCTATGCTTCTCCCTGACTGCCTGAACAGCGACTCGGAAAACCGCGACTTTGCCGGCGTATTGCGGCTCAGGGTAAGAGTCGGGCAGCCTGAGTTCGAACTGCTTTTCTTGTCCAGCGGACAATCCCACAATCTGCTCGGCCAGCTCTGGGATCGGAGCGTCCGGCTGCGGTTTGAGAGGGTACTCGGTTCCTTTCGCGTTCAGCAATTGCTCACCTGGTCGCTGAACCAGTGCTTCCCCTCCAACGCCTTCAAGTAGGGACTCTCCCTTAACGTGTGCCTCGATATCGACGGTGACGCGATCTCCCATCGCTGCTGGTCTATCGGTTGGCAGCCATTCGGTGTGCTGTTCACGCAGGTGCTCGATCACCGACTCGACTTGCTCGTCGGTTACTTTCGGCTCTTCCTTGGTCAGCCGAATATCGCGATAATTGCCTAGCTGCACGGTCGGTACTACCGGTACTTTGGCCTTGACGACCAGCGGCTCGGTTTGCGCAACATCGAACTCCGGCCGGTCGACCGGTTGGATGTTGTTCTCTTCGATGGCTTTGTTGAAGATATCAGGTAGAAGTAGTTCCAGGCCTTCCTGAAACAGGGTTTCCTTTCCAACCGTGCGTTCGACTATGAAGCGAGGTGCTTTACCTTTGCGGAAACCGGGGATGTTCAGCCGGTTCACCAGGCTGCGGTAGGCGCGGTGAACGTATTTGTCCACCGTCTCCGGCTCCACCTCGATAGTCAATTCTACCTGACTTTCTGGAATCCTTTCTACGTCTACCTTCACTGCATCATACTCCATAAATGGCGCCAGCACGTCTGCCAGGCGCCGTCACGATGATTATAGCAAAAAAAAGGCTCCTCATGAAGAGCCCCTTGGCAATGTGGGAGCGGAAGACGAGATTCGAACTCGCGACCCTCTCCTTGGCAAGGAGATGCTCTACCACTGAGCCACTTCCGCATTGCGGCGTGCTTTTCCTGTGGGCACTACGCCCAACGTGCCCAGAGGTCGGCACTGCCCGAGCAGCTTCGACCCGGTAAAGCGCGACGCTCTAGACCGGGCTACGCGTTCCTTACGGCCCAATTATAGGAAATGGCGTCGGTAGTTGTCAAGAAAATCACCGGCAGAAGCGACATTTGCCTGATTTGATGAAGGCTCTGCTTGAGGACTCTCGCCAATCGTTGGGGTGCTTAGGGTGCACTCGGTTAGACAATCTGCTTCGTTGCCCCAGCTTTGAATTAGTGGACAGTCTAACCTCGGGAGTGATGTGGCCCTAGGGCGTTAGCGCAGTTCGCGTCCCCTGCTTTCGCGTCCCTGCCACTGCGGTACTGGTACTCTCAGCTTCTGTCCAGTATCGTGAACTTTGCTAGGGCTCAGAGCACGCTCGTGTGGCGATAGTAGGCGAGTAGGAGCACTTCAGCGAGAGCTACGTACAGCAGCGATAATCCGAAGATGCCTATTTGGGTAGCGGCCGGCAGGGGAACGAAGCCAAACAGGGTTTGAGTGAAAGGGATTTCGGCGAGAATCACGCTTACGAGTAGCCCCGTGCCTGTCGCTGCGAGCACTTCCCAGCTTGGTGGAACATCGTGCCAGAAAGGCCCGCGGCTTCGCACCGGGAACAGTATGAGGATGGCCGTGATGGCGAGTAGCAAGTACCACGCGGTACGCAACTCCGGGGGCGGGGCGCCACGGAAGAAGCGCAACAGCGCGAAGGCAAAGAGGGAATTGACGATTCCAAGGTAAACGGATCGCTCCATTATCGCCCGGATATCCCATCGCTGGGGTCGTGCGACTTCTCGAAGCGAAACGCGGTCGGTCGCAATGGAGAGCATCGGCAGGTCGGCCAGAATGGTTAGCAGCAGCACTTGAACAGGTAGAAGGGGCAGGAAGTTCAGCAGAAGTGAAGCGACAGCGACAATGAGCACGTTGGCGAAATTGCTGACCATCGTGTAGACCAGGTATCGGTTGAGGTTAACGAAGACGCGCCGTCCTTCCCGGAGTCCGTCCACGATTGCGCCCAGATCGTTTTCCAAAAGAATTAGGTCGCCGGCATCTTTGGCTACGTCGGTGCCGCTTTGCATCGCAATCCCAACATCAGCGGCCTTGAGTGCCGGTGCATCGTTGATGCCATCTCCCGTGACAGCTACGTGGTGGCCCTTGGCTTGAAGCGCTTTGACGATGTGGTATTTATCCTCCGGAACGACCTCGGCGAATATGTGAGCGGCTTCAGCTAGTCCAGTGATGTCTCGTAACTTACGGAGTTCCTCACCGGCAACAACGTCGCCTGGTTCACACGGTAGACCGAGGGCCCTGGCTAGGCCCGTAGCTGTATAGCGCGAATCTCCAGTGATGATCTTTATATCGAGCCCCAGATCACGGGCTCGGTGCAAAGCATCGCCCACATTCGGCCGAAGCGGGTCAGCCAGGAGGATGAAACCGAGGAGTGTGAGCCCCTGTTCATCGGACTCAGCGATAACTCGACAGGGCGAAATGGGCCGTGAGGCAATGGCCAATACCGAATTGCCAGCTTCTGCCGCCGAGCGGAGTCTTTGCACGAGCGCTTCGCGCTCAGGCTCAATGTCGACAGGTTGGGAATCGCGGCGAATTCGGTCGCAGAGCTTAAGGATGACTCTTGCAGCGCCCTTGGTTATCAGTTCGCACTGTTCTCTTCCCTCGGTGTCGGTCATTGCCAACACACTCATCCTCTTACGGGCGGAGGTGAAGGGCAGAGTAACCGTGCGATTGACCTTGGTTATAGAGGGTAAGTCCAGTCCCTGTTTCTCGGCCTGCTGGATAATTGCATCGTCCACGGGGTGTTGGCCGCGCTGTGGAAAGCTGGAGCACAGCAAGGCTGCCCGAAGAAGCTCGTTTTGCGGAATCTCGGTCAAGAATCCAGTTACGGTTATCTTGTTTTGTGTGATGGTGCCGGTCTTGTCTGTACAGAGAATATCGATGGCGCTAAAATCCTCGACCGAAGCCAGGCGACGAACCACGACTTTCTTCCGTGCTAAGACGGCGGCTCCCAGGGAGAGTGCGGTAATCGTTACTGCTGGCAAAGCTTCCGGCACTAGCCCCAGAGCAAGAGCTAGGGACAGCGTCAGTGAGGTGAGCAAGTTCCGGCCAAGAAGGGCGTTAACGATAAAGATGAGGATCGTTAGACCGATGCCGAAGCGCAAAAGAAAGCCAGCGAAGCGGGTCAGATTCCGCTCGAAATCGCTGGAACGGCGGATATCCTGCAAGAGGGAGGCCGTTCGGCCAAAAGCCGTGCGATTCCCTGTCCCTATTACCAGCGCTTTCCCGGTGCCAGCCATAACACTTGTTCCAGAGAACAGAAGGTTGGAAGTGGCCCCAAGCGAAGAGGGCATCGCCTTCAGGGGCGCCGGGTCCTTTTCCTGCCACATGGACTCGCCCGTAAGCGCTGCCTGGTTCACCATTACCCCGGACCCTTCTATGAGGCGCAGGTCTGCCGGCACTAGATCGCCTGCACGAACTAATACGATGTCGCCGGGAACCAGATCGTGGACCGGTGTCTTGACTTCTCGGCCGTCGCGAAGGACTATGGCCTGTACCTCGATCAGCCTGCGAAGGTCGGCTAAAGCTCGCTCTGAGCGATATTCCTGAAAGAAGCCCAGCGACGTGTTGAGAAGCAGGAGAGCCAGAATAATCGCCCCATCCACAAAGTCACCTGTGACGATGGTAATGACGCCAGCCCCGAATAGCATTAGAGTAAGGCCGTTCTTGAACTGCTCTACGAGGATTGACTGTGCAGAACGTTCCTCACCTGCTATGGCGTTTGGCCCATAGATTCGAAGCCGCCGACCAGCCTCCGCTGATGTTAGCCCCTCAGCCGTAGAATCGAGCAGCCTGAGACATTCTGGGATGGGCGCTAGAGCGATTGATTCCAGGTCAATCTGGACATTCCGCTCTTGGCGGGAAGTTGTTGCCTGCAACGATCGTTCCCTCTCCAAACAATGAAGTCAGTTGACTACAGGGGCGGTTCATCCGTTTCCGTTCGGTTACGAAAAAGAGGAGGATGCACCGAGGCAACAAGGGAGCAGGAATTATGCCAGGCAGGTATAGTGCGTGGCGACGTTTGAGTCTCGCGATGGAGATACTATCCCCAAATGTCTGTAGCGATCGGAACCACCTCGATCTCGTTCCGTATGCCAGTCACACCAGCAACTAGGCGGGCATCATCTTCGGCTGCTTTTCGTTCCTCTGGGGTTTGGACCTCGCCTTGCAGCAGGACCTGGCCGCCAGTTGTGGTGACGGTGATTCGCGTGGAATCGGTTATCCTGGGATCGCGCATGATGGCTGTGCGCACGTCGTCCTGGATTTCTGCATCGGGTCTCACCTTCTGAGGCGAGACCTGTACGTCGTTGACGACGTCGACGACGCCAGGCGTGAACCAGGCGTCCTCTTCTGCTGCTTCTTTTTCGGCTAGGGCGGCGACTACTCCGCTCAGCTCGACGATGCCCCCCGCTACCCGTACCACTACTTTCTTGGCGTCGAGACGATTGTCGCCATTCAAGAGGTTGAACACATCCTCGGCTATGTCGGCGTCCAGCCGCAGTTTCTCCGGGCTAACGGTAACCCTGTCGATGACTTTCTTCACGCCTTTGATCTTCCAGGAGTCCTCGACCGCTACTGTTTTCTCGGAATAGGTTCTAACTGTGCCGGATAGAGTGACGACGCCGTTGTTGACATCGATGGCGACGTCGCAAGGGTCGATGCGCTCATCCCAGGCAAGAGCATCGTGGATATCCTGGAGAATCTGTTGATCCAATTTGATCTGTGGAGCCAATTCTTGCCCCCTTCTTGGAAGAAGTTTGTATGCGCAGGTGTCGCTCGTGCCTTTCTACCTTCGTGCCCATCTCCTCGCACGAACGCTGCATTCGATTCGATATCTCCTGGAAGTCCCGGCCCTTTGCCAGCCTGGCTTGAAAGTCCTTTATAAGCACGGGGAAAACATCGATGTGGCGGATACCAGCGGAATCCAGTTGCAGCCGAAAGAGCGCGGACTGATCGTTTCGAAACACCTCGTCGACAGCGTAGTCATCCACGAAATCGCCGGTATCGTACAGGATGGGCTTCCCTTTGTAGATCTCGATTCCTTGAAAGATGTGGGCGCTGTGCCCGTGGAAAACGTCGGTGCCGGCATCCATCAGTTCGTGGGCGAAGGCTTCGAAGGCTGCCGTTGGCCGCTGCCGCATATTCGGTCCCCAGTGTGCCGAGGCTATTACCAGATCGGCTCCATCCTCTCGCGCTCGCCGGACGGTGTCTTTTAGTGCGGAGAATTGTCTTGCTCGGCGGTTGACAGGCACGAAGTTGACTCCTGGTGATTTATCTGTTGCCGCCCAGGCTGGCTCGTTGTCGGTGAATGAGACTACGGCTATTGTCCTGCCTTTGGCTTTCAGCCACGCTGGTCGCCTGGCTTCGTCCAGGTTCCTCCCTGCTCCAGCGTGGGCGATGCCGGCTTCATCGAGCCGGCGCAGCATTTCGAGGAGGGCATCCTCCTCGAAGTCGAGAGTGTGGTTGTTGGCGAGGGACACATAATCGACCCCCGCGATTTCGAGCACTTCTATCGCCTGTGGGTCGGCCCTGAAATGGAATACCTTGGGAGTGCGGGTCCAGGGCTTTCCGTTTGTGGCTATAACGCACTCCAAATTGATGATCGTCAGGTCAGCCTGCCGCAAGAGATCCAGCGTGTCGCCCCAGGGGTACCGCGGGCCGTTCAGACGTATGGCTTCGTTCATTAGGCGACCAAGCATGACATCGCCGGTGAGAGCTATTGTCAGCGGGGAGCGCTTTGTCTTTTTCTCGGGCTTGGTGGCCAACAGCATCCTCCGCCTGTCTGCAGATGTTCTCGCGCTATGCACTGTGCAGGAGCCGTGCCATCGACAGGAGATTTGGCTATTATGGGATGTAAGTCGGCGCAGTTGGTGTGATAAACTCGTGGGACAATCAACTGTGCTTCGGCGCCGGGACAGACAGGTATGCCAAAGCGGCTCTCCCTGCATTCAGTCATTCGCAGGATGATGTCGTAGGGGCGGCCGACCGCCCCTACGACATCAAGCTCAGGGGGAGGTACGAGACGCAGCCGTTAGATGGGCGTATTGCAGGGCGTTAGCCCGCTCCCCGCAGTTTGGTTCTCGATCGTCTGCCCAACTCGACGATCGAGGTGACGCGCTACCGTTGCGGTCCCCCGGTGTTTTGGGTGGTCCGAAACGGTCTCTCGATGGCCGTGCCCTTGGCATTGCCCTATCGCCCAATTCCCCTATAGCTTCACGGGTGGGAGGTCCTTCAGCGCCTCGTCTATCTTCTCCTGAGGGTATTCGAAATCAACGAGTTTGCTGGCGTTGTAATCGTCGTACGCGGCGAGGTCAAAGAAGCCGTGGCCACTGAAGTTGACCAGGATGACCTCGGAGCGTCCTTCCTCTCGGCAGCGAATGGCTTCATCGTTGACAGCCTTCAGTGCGTGAGCTGCCTCTGGAGCGGGAACGATTCCCTCCAACCGAGCCCAGAGCTTTGCGGCCTCGAATGCCGGGTTCTGGTGGTAAGCTCTCGGTTCGACCAGACCTTCCTTGACTAGTATGCATAGGGTGGGCGCGTCTCCGTGATAGCGCAACCCACCGGCGTGAATGCCGCTGGGAATGAACCCGTGTCCCAGCGTGTGCATCTTTACAACGGGGCCAAGGCCGACGCTATCGCCGAAGTCGTAGGCGTAAAGCCCTCTTGTAAGAGTTGGACAAGCCTCGGGCTCCACGGCTATGGCCCGCAGGTTGGGCTTGTCTCCTTTGAGCTTATCGTGCATGAACGGGTAGAGGATGCCGGCATAGTTGCTTCCCCCGCCCACGCAGCCTATCACGATGTCGGGGTACTCGCCGACTTTGGCTAGCTGCGCTTTGGCCTCCTGGCCGATGATGGTCTGGTGCATGCACACGAAATTGACTACACTGCCCAGGCTGTACTTGGCGTCGTCATGTGTTGCTGCGTCTTCAACCGCCTCGCTGATGGCAATGCCCAGGCTCCCTGGCGAGTTGGCATCCATTTCCAGGATGCGCCTGCCGGAGTTGGTCTTGTCGGTGGGGCTGGCGAAGACTTCGGAGCCAAAAGTCTCCATAATGACGCGGCGGTAGGGCTTCTGGAAGTAGCTGACCTTGACCATGTAGACGGTGCACTCAAGGTCGAAGAATCGACAGGCCATGCTAAGCGCGCTTCCCCACTGCCCGGCTCCGGTCTCGGTGGTAAGCCGTCGGACTCCTTCTTTCTTGTTGTAGTAGGCTTGGGCTACCGCTGTGTTTGGCTTGTGACTTCCGACGGGGCTGGCGCCTTCGTACTTGTAGTATATCCTCGCCGGCGTCTGTAGGTATTTCTCGACCCGCTTGGCGCGTAAAAGAGGGGTGGGGCGCCACAGCTTGTAGATCTGCTGCACCTCTTCTGGAATGTCGACAAATCGGTCAGGGCTGAATTCCTGGGCAATCAACGACATAGGGAAGAGAGGCGCCAGATCATCCGGACCAAGAAGTTGAAGGGTGGCGGGGTGAACGTACGGAGGAAACGGCACGGGTAGGTCCGGCAGGATGTTGTACCACTGGGTTGGCATCTCCTGCTCGCTCAGCAGGATTTTGGTTGGGTCGCTCATTCGTCAATTACCTCCTTAATGTTAACCTTGCTAAACCACAGTCTGGTCACTTGGGCGCTACCTGTGTGACTCCGTGTTCTTGGTGCACGATTCGGACGACTGTTGCGGCTATGCCTCCTGCCTTGCCTTGAACTGTTCGCGGCGAGGGAATACGCACGAAGTCCACCCGCGGCGAAGGGAAATAGAGAATCCGAATCTAACACCAGTGTTGCTGGCCGGGCTCGATAACGGCCTTAGCCACAGCGCAGCTCAAAGCCAGCCGCTACGGGGGCTTTCCCCGTGCGAATACAGTGCGTATACAAAGACACCCGGTACAACTCTGAGAGGGCATTAGCCGCCCGTCCGTAGATTAGGGTTATTTGAGAGACTCCGGAATGACGATGTGCGTGCCGCCAGACAAGTGAGTCAACCGACTAACGTCGCGCTGGAATAGCCTGATGGTGCTGGCCGCAGAGCCGATCGCTTAGCGTTGCGGTAGGGGGACTTCTTTGTCCGGATACAAACCCAGTGTAATCCTGGGCTGTAGTGTACTCGAAATAGGACTCGTCTGCAACTATTAGCGCACTTAGCCGTTCCTTAAGTGGGGCAGGTGTTCAGTTCCTACCGCCCGGTCCTCGTTACGCTGCGAGGCGGCGGGGGACAAACCCCCGTTCCACGTCAAAAATTGGCGGAACGCCGCGCTAAGGTTGCCACTGCCATCTCAGAGCCCGCCTGCACTGCGTGGAGGTTGGCCTCGAGATAGCGCTTCGGCACGACCGTGCGGACCGCTTCGTTGAGGTCGTCCACGGTAAGGACAAGGCCAGGGTGGGCGAAGGTGAATCCCATCAAGACCAGGTTCGCTGCCCGTGGGTTCCCGATTTGAATTGCTATCCCGGTGGCGTCTATCGCAAGGATTCTGCTAGATGCGGGCTCACTGCTATTGGCGAAACACTGGCCTGCCTGTTTCAAGAAAGGAAGGTTGCGCAGGGCTTCGTCGTGGGTGAACCCGAGTAACACATCTGCTGAACCCAGCCGAATCAGAGGATCGCTGAACTTGCCGATCTTCATTGTGGTTACTACAGAGCCGCCTCTCTTGGCCATACCGTGGTTCTCGGCGGAGATAACCGGCAGGCCGCGGATCAGGGCCATTTCGGAAAGCACTCGCGAAGCGAGGACCACGCCCTGGCCCCCAACGCCGGCCAGGATGATTTGGATTCTCAAAGTGTTGTCTGGTTGCTGCATTTTATTGCTCCCCTCGGGCAGCCGTGGATGCACACGCCGCAATTGGCGCATAGCAGCCGATCAATCGAAGCAGTCTTGCGTTCTCGATCTACCACCAGTGCCGGGCAGGCTAGCATAAGCTCACAGTAGCCGCAGCCGTTGCATCGCTGGGTGATCTCAACCACGATTTTGGGCTCAACCCGAGCGATCATCGTGCACGGGCGACGAGCGATGATCACCGCAACGTGCCCCTGGGGCGATCTAGTATGGGCATCTGCCTCGCGGATCACGTCGATCATTTGGGATACGTCGTAGGCGTCTACTTCACGAATGAACGTGACCCCGCAAGCCTCCACCAGTCCGCGAATTGGCACGGCCACTCCCTTTTCTCCGTCGGCAAGGACGCCGCTGGCCGGAGTGGGCTGATTGCCTGTCATCGCCGTAGTGCCGTTGTCCAGGATGATCAAGACGAAGCGAGCGTCCGTGTATACTGCGTTGATGAGGGGGGGGATGCCGGAGTGAATGAAGGTTGAGTCTCCGATGGCGGCGACAATTGCGGGCCGGTTGGGATCATGTCTGTGTGCCCAGTACAGGCCTGTGGGTGAGGTGATTGCGCTGCCCATGCAAAGGCAGGTATCGGAAGCGCCCTGGTTCAGGCCGAGGGTGTAGCACCCGATGTCGGAAGGGTAGATGCCCTTGGGAAAAGCACGGCGCATCGCGTAAAAGACTGCGCGATGCCCGCAGCCCGGGCAAAGGTCGAGACGTCGTAGAGGAACATTGACGCTCGCCCCGCTCTGCGCCGGAGGCAGGTCTGAGCCCATCTCACGAAGCACCCCCGCGAGGCACTGGTAGATCGTATCGGGGTCGTACTCGCCACCCATCGGCACGTGACCGGTCATCTGACCTAGAATTGGCGGTCCGCCATTGGGGTAGAGGATGGCCCTCAACTGCATCTCAATGGTTGGGTTGAGTTCCTCCAGCACTAGAACCGTTTCGAAGCCCTCTACGAACCGTCGAAGACGCTGTGATGGCAGGGGACTGGCTGTCCCCACCTTGAGGACGCCCATCCCCTCTCCGAGTTTCTCTCCGATCTCCTCAAGGATGTCGATCACACGCCCGGCGCAGGCGCCAGAGGCGACGATGCCGAGACGTCCGGTAGCGACGCCATAAGTGGTGTTGAAGCAGCTTTCTTCAAAAAGAGACTGTATATCGCGCACTTTCCGGTTCAGGATGTCGATTTGTCCGCGTCGCTGGCGAGGCAGAGCGCACCATCGGGAAGGGTCTTTGACGAAAGCCCCCCCAGACCTGGGTAAGGGAATCTCGCGCAGGTCGACATCCTGGCGTGCGTGGCATACTCGCGTGGTGGGACGAACGATCACCGGGATCTCGAACTGCTCGGAGAGATCAAAAGCGGCTCGCACCATCTGTTGGGCCTCGGCTGGGTCTCCTGGGTCGAGCACCGGTAGCTTGGCGAAAAGGCCGAACAGTCGGGTGTCTTGCTCAGTTTGAGAGCTATGCGGGCCGGGGTCGTCGCAGGCGACAATGACGAATCCTCCTTTCACTCCGGCGTAAGGGGCGTTAACAGCCGGGTCGCTGGCCACGTTCAGGCCAACCTGTTTCATGGAGCAGAGCGCCCGCACGCCGCTTGTCGCTGCGAAATAGGCGACCTCGAGCGCAACCTTCTCGTTGACGGACCACTCGACGTGGATGTCTAGGTCGAGCTCGTTCTTGAACTGCGCAATGCTGGCGAGAATCTCGCTCGACGGTGTTCCTGGGTAGGCCGCAGCGAAGCCGCAGCCCGCTTCGAGCGCGGCACGGGCAATCGCTTCGTTTCCAAGGAGTACAGTTCGATTTCTTGAGAGAGTAACTTCGGTACTCATGCGCGTATATTGTACAGCACGCTCTAAGGCAGTGAATCGGACAAAACGGCAATTATCGGTAGCCCTCTGGGGTGGCAGGGCGTTGCCCAAACGTACAGCAAGCTGTGCACATTGGGGAAGGTTGCAAGTCGGTTGCGTGGGATGAGGCTGTTAAGTGCAGAACGTTGTGTCACAAGGGTGAGTGGCCCGAAGCAGACGCAAACTGCTGCGGCGCTTGGAGCGAGTGTCAAGGCAGCTCAATAATGTGCTTTTGAAAGGCGCGAGTGACAGCTTCGGTGCGGTCTTTGGCGTTGAGCTTCTGGAGGATACTGGTGACGTGAGCTTTAGCCGTTCTCTCGCTTACGCAGAGGCGTTCAGCAATTGTGCGGTTACGAGCCCCCTCGGCCATGAGTTTCAACACCTCGATCTCCCTCTCCGACAGTATCTGATCGGGGGCCTCTTTTCTGGCCAAGTCGGAGAACTTGTGCAGCAGCTTTGTGGCCACCAGTGGTTGCAGCAACGATCCGCCCTGGCTCACCGTTCGAATGGCGTTGAACAGGTCTTCGCGGGGGATGGCCTTGAGCAGGTAGCCTCTTGCGCCCGCTGAAATCCCGTCGAAGATGTACTCATCGTAGTCGTAAGTAGTGAGGATGATAATGTTGGTGTCGGGCTTCTCAGCCTTTATGCGTCGGATGGCTTCCACCCCGCTCAGTCGAGGCATCTGGAGATCAACTAGGATTACGTCGGGCTTCAGCTCACGGGCTTTTTGCACCAAGTCGACTCCGTCCTCGGCTTGGCCGACCACTTCGATGTCATCCTCTGTTTCTAGCATAGTGCGGAGGCCCTCTCTCACCACTGGGTGATCGTCGGCGACCAGCACTTTTATCTTTGTCACCTGTGTCCTCCTGCCCGTTTGTAAGCTGTCTTTGGCGGAAACCCCTGTGTGGAAGGGAGGGCAGATATCGCTGGCGGCTCGCTATGTAGTGGGACGACGACTGTGAGGCGGGTGCCGGTGGCGACGCCGCTTTCGACGCTCATGGATCCGCCCAGGAGACGAGCGCGCTCGCGTATGCCAATTAGTCCATAGCGATTGCCGATGTTCCCGAGGTGCTCCATCTGTGAGGGATCGAATCCTGTGCCATCGTCCTGAATACGGAGCGAGCAGGAATTATCGCCAACCTCGAACCGTACCTCAACCTCGTGTGCTCCTGAGTGTCGACGAATGTTGCTTAGTCCTTCCTTCAAAATGCGGTACAACGCCATCGCCACGTCCGGCGAAAGCGCGGCATCATTTCCGATGGACTTGAAGGAAACCAGAATGCCTGTTTCTTGAGCGAACGCTTTTATCTCACCAGCGATAGCTTCGGACAAGGGCAGTGACTCCAGCGGAGTGGCGCGCAACCCGGCTATAGCTCTGCGTGCCTCCTGAAGACTGGAGCGTGCCTGTTCCATGGCTTTCCGTAGAACTACCTGGGCCTTCTGAACTTGACCTTTCACCAGCAGGTTGTCGGCCGCTTCCAACTGGACGACAGTGCCGGTCAGGTCCTGGGCCAGCACGTCGTGAATCTCGCGAGCGAGCCGGTTCCTCTCAGCTACGGCTCCCATTTCCCGCGTGCGATCGTAAAGCCTGGCGTTCTCAATGGCTATCGCCGCCTGGTCGGCAAATGAGGAGAGGATACGAATATCGCGTTCTCCAAAGGCGCCGATTCGTGTGCTTTGCACGTCCAGGACGCCGATCACCTGCGAGCCTATCTTGAGAGGGAGAGCCAGCTCGGAAGCTGGGCGGATTGTTGGACCCTGGACGTAGCGGGGCTCTTTTCGCACGTCGGGCACGTTCAGCACTTCGCCGGTAGACGCCACCCAGCCGCTAATGCCTTCCTGTCCGATCTTCAGTCGAAAGTCGTGGGCCTCCTTCAGGCCAACTCCCTGCGCAGCTTTGAGATAAAGCTCGCCGCGTTCTTCGTCGATCAACAGGATACCGCATCGGGAGTAGCCGAGTGATTTCTGGACGACCTTGAGTATCTGATGGAGCACCTGGTCGTGATCGCGGGTGGATATTAGCGTTCTGCCTACCTGGTAAAGGACCTCTGTCTCCTCGATACGCTCGGTCAGGCGTCGGTAGAGCAAGGTGTTCTCGATGGCTACCCCGATGTGGTTGGCCAAGGAGTAGATCAATTCCTCGTCGAGTGGCTTGAGATGGTGGCCGTTTCGGCAGAAGATGGCCATCAACCCTAGCAAGCGCCCTTTGGACCTAATTGGGAGACAGCGGAGAGACGTGAAGTCGCGGTGGTCGGCCCAGAGCGCGTCTAGTGGGCCAACTTCCCGCAAGTTGATGGCAGTCAACTCGGAGGAGGATTCGCTGTCGCTTGTCAGGTGCGCGATAAGCCGGCGGTGGAACCCTCGAAGATTGGGGTAAGGTACAGGTTGAGCTACCACTTCCAGTATCTTGAGTCGCTCATCGAGCAGCGAAAACGTGCCAGCGTCAGCATCCATCAGGTCGAGGAGAGTCTGGAGGACTCTGCTCATTACGCCCTTGACCTCGGTTGATTCTGAGGCTGCTGCAGCAATCGTATTCACTGCCGAGAGAACGGTGTTCCGCTTTTGTATTTCTTCCAGGAGTCTAGCCTCAATGAGAGACATCCGGCAAAGGCCGGACGCAGGATCAGGCTCGGAGGTGGCGGTACGCCCTTCTGCCGAGTGCACTTGCTTCGTCGTCACACCAAGCGCTGCCCAGTGTCTCTGCGCATAGAGGACGGCAGGGTGCCCACTAGACCAGCGCTGTTCACCAAGTCAGCACGCATTATAAGACGGGGACGACGGGCTGTCAATTATGTTAATCTTGGGGCCAACCGTCCCACAGCTTCTTGGCGTTCTCCCACTTCTCGTCCTCGGGATCGAGGGCGCCAGGGTAGTAGCGCGCACCTTCAAAGGCTTGTGCGGGAGGCGTATACGTTCCTCGCTCTATCAGTTTCTGGATGTTGCTCCGATATATCTCGTCGACCTCCGCGTGGGAAAGCGGCTCGCGCTCCAGCCATAGATTCTTGGGGTGGATAGGTTGATCGTACATCTTGCGATAGATTTCAGTGCGCAGGTCTTTCAACCAGTTGCTGTTGAGGTTCATGACGCGAAACTGCCGAAGTGCCTCGATGTCTATGACGGCAGCCACGAAAGTGTTGTAGCCGGATGCGCTGTAGGAGATGATGTTGCCGTAGTAATCGACGATGTGCGAGTTGCCTCCGCCGATGTCAAAGGGGTGCTTCATTCGCGGATGGAGAAAAACGGGGCCGACGTTTGGGCAGATCATGTACACGGAGTTGAACTGGGCGTGGCCTCGATTCTGAATCATCCAACCTCCTCCGCCTGGATAGCTGTTTGCTGTCATAGGGACGGCTTCGCTAGGACGATAGACGACCTCAGCGCCGTTGAAGGCAAGCGCTCTTACAGCCTCTGGATATTCTCCGTCGCTGCAGCAGATGGTGCCGATATTGCCGATGTCTTCTGTCCTCAGGACGGGATAGAAGGATTCCAGGTCATTGCCAAACACCTCCACCCAGCGATCGTAGACATCGTGCGGCGTGCACGAGTGCTCTCGACACCAGAGCATGTTCTTGGCTGCCTTGTGAACGACCTCGCCACGCGGGTCAATGATGAACATCGTGTTGAAGTATCGGTCTTTGATGACTTCTGGCCAGCGAGCCTTGCATTGCGCAATGATGTAGGTCTGGTAGTGGCGGGCAAGCCGGCCCAGATACTCGGATTCGTCGCCAGGTATGTCGATGAACAGGTCGCGAGCAGCAACAGAGTGAGGCATATCAAAAGATTCGTCAGTGAAGCCAGTTAGGGCCCCCTCGGCCAGAGCAATCAGCTTTACTGGCATATTGATGCTTATGACGGACATGGCGGCGTGAATGCCGTCCTCGATCGTGGCCAGGTTCTGCTTGATGTGAGAGCGCTGGCTGATGCCGTAGACTACCGTGGACAATCCCACAGCGATGTAAGGGGCAATGGGTTTTCGGTCGACCTGTGCCATTTGCTTGCCTCCTGATACGAAATAGTATGGAGATTAAGGTGTTGGAAACCGTGGCAGACGAAGGTTTGATGGCGTGATGGTTGAGCAGCACGGCTTCAGGGCAGAGGGGCGGCGTTGGCCCTGCGCTCAATGTCGGTTGGTGACGTGACCATTAAACCACATTTGCGCGTTGTAGGCAAGGTGGGCAAATGGCTACTGCGCGCTCGATTTCTTCGGCTATGTTTGGCAGGGGCGCTACTACGTCGGCCAGGTCAGCCTCGATTACGTGTTTAGACATGCCGTACACTACGCACGTGGATGCATCCTCGGCGATCACGTAGCCCCCGGCTGCTTTGATATAGCGTGCCCCTTGCATGCCGTCAGACCCAGCCCCAGTCAGTACGACGGCGATACACGATTCGCCACTGTTTGTTGCGAGGGTCTCCATAGTGACGTCTACCGACGGGCGGGCATTGTTTACGGGGGGCTCTTTTGTTAGTTCGATTCTCCCGTTCATCTTGACGTTCATGTGGAAGTCGCCCGGGGCTACTAGCACCAGCCCTGAGGCGAGGACGTCTCCGTGTTCGGCTTCCCTCACCGCGAGCGGCGAGATATCGTTGAGGTGGTTGGCCAGGGACTGCGTGAACCTTGGGGGCATATGTTGGACAACAAGCACGGCTGCGTCGAGTGACTTGGGGAGTCGCGGAATCACCTGACGCAAGGCAATGGCTCCTCCTGTCGAGCTTCCGATCACCACGACCTTATGCACTTTAGTGAGTGAACGAGCGGCGAATTCTTCCTTGCGCTTGGCCATGCTCGCCGACAGAGCACGCAGATTTATGGTGTCGAGGCGCGCAGTCGCCGCTTGCTTCACTTTGGCCACCAGTTCGTCGTTTCGGCGGTGAATGTCGGCTGAAATAGGGCGAGAGGGTTTGGCAATGAAATCCACAGCGCCCATTGTTAGGGCGCGAATCGTCCCATCTGCTCCCTCGATTGTGGAATTGGTGAGCATTATGATTGGAACAGGGCACTCTACCATAGCTCTGCCAAGGGTGGTAAGTCCGTCCGTGTGGGGCATATCCAAGTCGAGAGCGACCACATCGGGCTTGAGCTTGCGTATTTTCTCCAGGGCATCCAGGCCATCCCGCGCGGTACCTACGACCCGAATTGAGCTGTCAGTCTGCAGCTGACTGGATATTATGTGTCGCATAAGCGCGGAGTCGTCCACAACGAGAACTCCGATCTGGTCCAACGTTTTCACCCCTCGTCCCCGAGTTTGAATCCAAGCGACGACCAGTTTCAACTGCCTGATCTTCGATGGCCAATTGCACCCGGCAGGCTGAAACTCTAGGCGCGGGCTCCACGCACTGCACGGGCGTCTAGATAACCTGCGGGCAAGCGATCCATGTTTGCGCCCTGCTCTACTTGTTCGGCGCTCTTATGGCCGGTAGGGAGCCTGGTGGGAGGTGCCGATGAGCGGCGGTGTCGGGCAAGGAAATCTTCGATGTCCTCAAGTCGGAATCTCCGGTCCCCTCGGGAGTTCACAGTGTAGCAAGGGAGGCGTCCCTGGTTGGCCCAGTTTCTGAGCGTGTTTGGATGAACATCCAACAGCCGCGCCGTCTTGCGGACGTTTAGTAAGGTGTTCTCGATGGTGTTTTCCACTCTTCTCACCTCTGTGATCGTGCTGGTTCGAGCGATCGAACCGCGGATAGCGCCGATTTGTTCCTCCCTACTATCTTCTGATCCGATAATCTGGCCAAGAGTCGAAGGTCCCGACATGCAGGGGACGCAAGTCCTTTTTGAGGATTCAACTGTACTAGATGTGACTGGAGACACAGCGGGGGATGACCGTGGTGAAAAGCCTGACGAACCTGCTTGCCCAGGGCACTTACCCGTGCTCTCTCACGGGATGCTCCGGGAGTGCTATTGTCTCGGGTTCTCGATCAGTCCCTGCTGTATAGCGAAGACCGCTGCCTGCACACGGTCGGCAATTTGCAGTTTCTGGAAGATCAGGGTGAGGTAGTTCTTCACGGTTTTCTCCGCCAGGAAAAGCTTGGCTCCGATTTCTTTGTTGCTCATACCTGCGGCGACCAGCCGGAGTATTTCGATTTCTCGTGGAGTGAGATCCGATAGCCCTGCCTCAGGCTCGACACGGTCGGCCAGCCTTCGGAACTCTTTCAGAAGCTTGGTGGCCATCTCCGGATCGATCAAGGATTCTCCCTGCTTAACTGTCCTAATGGCCTTCGCTACATCCTCGGCCAGAGCGTCTTTGAGCAGGTAACCCCTGGCTCCGGCTCGAACCGCCTCGAAGACGTGCTGGTCCTGGCGGTACATGGTGAGGATTATGATACCGACATTGGGATTCTCGGAAAGAATTCTCTTGGTTGCTGCCACGCCATCGGTGACTGGCATGTTAATATCCATAAGAATGATGTCAGGCGAGCATTCGCGGGTCTTGATTTGAACGTCAAGGCCATCTTTGGCCTCTCCCACAACCTCTATGTCTGGCTCCATTTCCAGCAGTTGGCGAAGACCCTGGCGGAACAGCGCGTGATCGTCGGCAACCAGTACTCTGATTTTCACGGTGGTTTCCTCCTTTAGAGCCCTTACGACAACTCTCACCTGTTGTCATATGGATGGTTGGCGCGTCTGGGTAAATGTCAACTATCTGGATCCAGTTTTCCCCGATCCCCTACGGGAACCCAGAGCTCGATCGTCGTGCCTTTGCCCGGGCTGCTTCTAACTTCGAGGTATCCTCCTAGCTCTCGAGCCCTTTCCTTCATCTGAGGCACACCAAAATGGGCACTTTCGTCGGCGCAAGTTGCATCGCAGTCGAATCCCACGCCGTCGTCTTCGATCACCAAGTGCAGGTAGTCTTCGTTCATCTTGAGCACTATTCCAAAGCGGCTTGCTTTTGCGTGCTTCCTGATGTTGTTAAGGGCTTCCTGGACGATGCGGAACAGAGTGGCCTCCACGCGTGAGGGCAAGGTGGAAACGGAGCCCAGTTCGATGGCTGCCTGGAGTTCGTTCTGCTCCGCAAACTCGGTGGCGATCTTTTCCAGCGCCTGAGAGATTCCTTGTCCCTCAAGGTGAACCGGACCTAGAGCATAGATGCAGCGACGCAGTTCTTTCACGCTCTCTTCCAGGGTGATGCGGCTTCGTTCGAGTTCCATCTTCGCGCGATCTATATCCATTTCGAGGAGCCTCGAAATGAGCTGCATCTTATGCATCAAATGTGCCAGGTTCTGAGCGACGCCGTCGTGAAACTCGCGAGCAATCCTGTTTCTTTCCTCCCTTATGGCCAACTCTTGCGAGGCGGCGTAGAGGCTTGCGTTACGTATTACAAGAGCTGCTTCAAGCGCCAGGGAGGTCAGGAGCATAGGGCGATCTTCCCAAGGGGATTGGTCACCGCGAAAGCTGACGGCTAGCGCCCCTGTGATGGATCCTTCGACGACCATCGGCGCAACTAGGACGTGGCCAAGCCCGTTCGGAGTTGGCCAAGGGACAAGCTCGCTCGCAACCGGCCCATTCGCCACTCGCCGGCCCCCGTTGTCGACCAGAGCGAACAATGGTAACTGGTGGGCGCTAGCCAACCGCTCGGCCAGGTAGTCCAGTGGGAGCCGTTCCAGCGCGCGCCACTGCTCCCTGCCTGCACCGGAGGCAGCTTTTATCTCGAGCTTCTTGTCGTCCTTGTTGGAAATCAAGAGACACAAACCTTCACAAGCGAAAAGAGACTCAACCTTGTTGGCTATCTTCTGGTAGATCTCTTCCAGGTTCAGAGTCGTGCCCGAGAACTGGCTGAGTTCGTACAAGGTAAGCATATCGCGAGTTCTCAAGCGGAGTTCTTCGATTGCCACTGACAGTTGAGAAGCCATGTTGGCAAGCAGGTCTCTGTCGCGGTGAAGGAACTCCCCTCCATTCGCGCGTCGGGCGATGGTGACGACGCCGAGACTTCTTTGGTGTATTGTGAGAGGTGTGGAGAGGACAAACGCGAGCCCGTTGTACGATCCCAGCAACAGCGATTCGCCGTGGGTCCCATTGGAAGTTGAGGTTTCCTTGTGAACTGCACGGATAACAGTCTCTCCTCCCGAGAGCACCTCGCTGTGAATGGGCCACGCATCGACCGTCTGGGCAATCCGCTTCAGGTACTCGTCTGGGATCCCTACGGAACGGACGAGGAACAAGCGGTTGGTCGCGGGGTTGACCAGGCAGACGATGCACGACTCCCCGCGCAAGGTCTCAGCTATGAGCGGCGTAGCCTTATTAAGCAGCTCTTCGGCCGAGCTAGAGCTACTGATCGCTTTGGCCAGGGAATAGAGCGCCGATTCCTCTTCAAGCAGATAACAGGCGTTCTGATAAAGCCGTGCTCTCTCCACAGCCGAGGACGCATAGCTGGCCAGGGCGCGGAGCACATCCATCTCCTCAGCACGAAGGCGGTCGCGCGCACTTGAGCATACCGCAACCGCTCCGATTTGGTGTTTGCCGATGCTGAGCGGCACCCAGATGCTGGAGCTGAGTCCGTGTTGCTCGGCGCAGGTCAAACACTCGGACGGGGTACCGGTGTGGAGATCGGGAATCGACACACAGCGCCCGGTGGAGACCGCCTCGTGCGCTGGCCCGCCCACAATCCTGCGGTGGGTCCGCTCCCACTGTTCCCGGTTGCCGTACCCAGCTTGAAAGACCAGATCGTGTGTGTTGGGATCGATCAGTGCGACGTGCGAAGCGTGGGCGTTGGCGAGCGTAGTGGCGTGCCGGGCGACAGAGGACAACAGCTCATCCAGGTCGAGACTGGAGCTGAGATCGTTGGTGGCCTCGAAAAGAGGCGAAAAAGCTTTCAGAACAGCGTAGTCACGGTTGCGATCGTCCACTTCTACGGCTCTGGTCACGGCCTCGCGAAGCCGGCCACGAGTTAGGGGCTTAATGAGGCAATCCACGACCCCCGCATGCAGGGCCGAGAGAAGGGCTTCGACGGTGACGTCGTCGGTCACCAGGATGAGCGCGGCCCTGGGGAAGGTGCGCTTCATTCGCCGCACAAGGTCTGGAGCACCAGCAGTCGTAAGAGGGTGATCGACGAACAGAATATCTACTGCGGCCGCCTTCCAGACGTCGACGGCTTCTATAGAGTCGGTGTGATCGAGCACGTATTGCGTGCTGGCCAGGACGTCCTGGCACAGCCCGAGAAGTTGGGCGTCGCGAGTGATTGCGAATGCGCGTCTAGTTAAATCTGGCGAGCCAGCACACTCTGCCCTGCGAGTGTCTCTCGTCAGAAGGTGTGTGTGAGCTCTGGCGTTCTGTCCTGCGGCCTTGGTGCTACCCATTATCACTCCACCACCCGGCGCTCTATCAGCACCAATAAGCAGTTGCGTTCGTGGTTCCCCAGGGATGGGACCACGGTGGTGGCACAACCACCCCTTCCCGCGCTACTCCAACCAAGATAGCTCTGCTCTCTAAGTCTGCGGTTACTTTACTATTGCGTGACCAGGATGTCAAGGTAGCGGACGAATGATTGATGGGGATATATTGTTGCAACGCCACTGATCGGGTAGGGTGAGTAGTACTTTTGTGCTATCGACCTGCCTGCAACGTTATGGTAAGTTCAGGAAGGTCTTGACATAATGCTGGTTCGGTGGCCAGGCCGTGGAGTCCTCGGTGGAAGGGACTTCGAGTTGCTGGTCCGCTGGGGAGGAGTCGGCACACAAATGGGTATGAAGATAGCTTTGCCTGCAGTGGTCGCTGTGGTGTTGATTGCACTGATCGGTGGATTGGTAGGTCGGGGAGTAGGTCGTGCTTTCAATGGGAGTGACATTGAGGTTTCTGCTCCCAACAAAAGCGCGAAGGTCGTGAAGAACGGTCCCCCGAACTTTCTGCACACCGAAGGCAGCAAGATAGTTGACTCATACGGCAACGAGGTTCGCCTTACTGGGGTGAACTGGTTTGGCACCGAATCGGGCACTTTCGTCCCCCACGGATTGTGGGAACGCAACTGGGAAAGTATGCTCGACCAAATATCTGAACTTGGTTACAACACCATTCGTTTACCCTACTGCAACGAGATGTTCGACCCGCGAAGCCTTCCTGACGGAATAGATTACAAGAAGAATCCGGACCTGCACGGGCTCAGCTCTATCGAGGTGATGGACAAGATCATCGAAGGAGCGGGCCAGCGCGGGCTAAAAGTCATTCTTGACCGGCATCGCCCGGACATCAAGGAGCAGTCAAGGCTCTGGTACACGGACAAATATGATGAGGAGCGCTGGATCAACGACTGGAAGATACTGGCGGAGCGCTATCGTGGCAATGACACAGTGATCGGGGCAGACCTCCACAACGAACCGCACGAAAAAGCTACCTGGGGCACCGGTGATCCTAAGACCGACTGGAAAATGGCCGCTGAAAAAGCGGGGAACGCGATACTGAGCGTAAACCCAGATTGGCTCATCTTTGTCGAGGGCATCGAGGTCTACAACGGTGATTGGTTCTGGTGGGGAGCCAACCTGAAGGGCGTAGCAGACAACCCGATACACTTGAATGTGCCCAACAAGGTGGTCTATAGCCCGCACGAATACGGTCCGGGCGTGTGGTCGCAGTCGTGGTTCAAAGACCCCGACTATCCCAGCAACTTGCCGAAGATCTGGGACAAATATTGGGGATACATTGTTGACCAGGGTATTGCGCCAGTGATGGTTGGGGAGTTTGGTGGCCGCCGTGTGGATGATAGCAGCCTCGAAGGCAAATGGCAGCGCGCATTCCTATCATATATGAAGCAGAAGGGCATAAGCTACACGTACTGGGCTTTCAACGCCAACTCAGGTAACACCGGTGGAATACTGGATGAGGAGGACGAGAACTGGGAGACGATTGACAAGGCCAAGCAGGATCTCCTGTCGACCTATCTATGGCCCAAGATACCCGTTGGTCAAGCTAGCGTCGTCAATGCTAGGGCGGTCCCTGATTATAGTACAGATACGACGAGAAGGGCTAAGATGGACGGAGACCTTCGGGTGCAGTACCGCCCGGGGATCGCCGGGGGTGATGGCGAGAGAGTTGTGCCAGAGATGCGCATAGTCAACGTGGGCACTACTCCGATACCGTTGGAAGGTCTGGAACTGCGCTACTGGCTGACGGTAGACGGCGGATCCGGTGATAGTTTGCGCGCTTCCGTGCCTTTCACCAGTGCAGGCAACAGGAACGTGGACGTGAAATTGGAGAAGTCGGGTGAGATCAACAATGGCGAGGTCCTGAAGATCCAGTTCACTAAGGACGCGGGAAGCATCCTCGGGCGAGGCGGCGTGGTGGAGGTTCAGGCTGAGGTGAGCGCGGATGATGGCTCACTACGCGACCAGAGCAACGACTATAGCTTTGACAAGGACCGGGATCCCGACCGGGCCAGGGATTTCGAAATCTGGGAGAAGATAGGGCTGTATTCGAATGGCAAGCTCATCTGGGGCGCAGAGCCGCAGAGAAACACGTAGGTCGCGTGTAGTTGCCAGCGACCGTTCCGGCTGGTATTACTAGACATAAATAGTGTACCATGCATTTGAAAATCCACTTATGTGTTTGACGGAGTGTACCTTGTGCTGAAGACAGCTAGGAGGTTTCTCGACGTTCGTGCTAGGGATCTGAATCTGCAGCCGGCTAGTATGTTGCGGCAGCTCTTCTGTAGCGAGCTTGCCGACGAAGCAGTTGTGGACGCGCAGTTCCTGGACTCCCGCGAGAAGACGGTAGTGGGAGCCGCCGGAATGACATTCAAGGTGCCTATTGTGGCGGAGCTTCTCAAGTATCCGGAGATCACCCGGTTCGTCGAGCGTTTGAGTGGCGTGAATAGGTCCGTATTGATTCTGGGTGATCCCGCCGGAGATCTGGTTGAGGTCAAGGTGGCGGACGGCGCGACCGTGGTGGATGTTGATTTGCCCAAGGCGGTGGCAGACAGCATTGCCCGTGTGTTCGCATCGGCGTCCGTCTGGGCGGGACGACTGAACGAACGTGGCGAGCACGAAATCGATCTTAGGGCACCTGCGCCCGGTCCCCACTTCTTCGTGAACCTGCTGCTCGGAAACCGAATCGGTTTCCCCAAGGCGCTGCAGACGACGCCCAAGAGCGTGGTAGATCGTCTCGGTCGAGGTAGTTTTCGCTCTCACGCTGCCACTCAGGTACTGGCGACCCGTTGGGATATGCGCCCGGAGGAGAACGGATTCCCTGCCAATCGGCAGTTCTACCTGTTGGACGACTGCCGATTGGTGTTCTATTCGGCGGACGTGAGTGGCGAGAATATTGAATACGCCAAAGCTGTCCACAGTCAGAACTACACGACTATCACATACAGGACGCGCTGTGGCCTGGAGATAAGACGCCTGATATTCCTTCTGCCGCACGAGGAAGGTTATCCTCTGGCTACCGAGGTACATG
>Ga0315298_1000486_pt1 | contig 76528 bp, 71 predicted proteins | sample WHS_1_MG_FD_203077 | JGI IMG/M metagenome (GOLD analysis project Ga0315298, IMG submission 203077) | Extremophilic microbial mat communities from Washburn Hot Springs, YNP, Wyoming, USA - WHS_1_MG | ecosystem: Environmental > Aquatic > Thermal springs > Hot (42-90C) | place: USA: Wyoming... | reverse complement strand
GGGATCACCGATCTTGCCTCGATTCGATTCCGCGATGAGGAAGCAGTGCTTGCCCGAAGCTCGGATCCCTTGCGCGAGTACGTTGAGCGCATCCTGCCTATCAAGCTGGACCTGGCCGAGGAGTACATCCGCAGGCGTTCCCTTTGGCTGGATCTTTTAATCCTTGCCCAAACGTTGCTCGTCATCCTGTGCATTCCACAGGCCGGGCGCCTTGGCCATGTCGCTCGATAAGACGCTCCACACCCTGGCCGCCGCCCTGGAACGCACGGAGCGTTTCCACAGGACCCTTATCTGGTGCGTGAATCTCACTGTGTTTCTCACCTCCGGCATCGCCGCCTTCCTGCTGCGATTTGACCTTGGGGTCCCGGCGACGGAATTCTCTCACCTTGTGTGGGGCCTTGCCGTCTGGCTTCCGGTGAAATCGCTCGTCTTTCGCTGTCTGGGTCTGGACCGCGGCTGGTGGCGGTTCGTCTCAGTGGACGATGTGCTCCGCATTGGCTTCGGCAACCTGGCCGGCTCGGTGGTTAGTTTCATCGCGATCCGCATGCTCGCGCCGGCGGGCTTCCCGCGTTCGATCTACTTGCTTGATCTGATCATTTGCTTCCTGGCGACCGCGGGTGCGCGGGTTGCCATAAGGTGCTGGGCTCGGGCGCCTCGCTGGCTGAGCTCGTGCGACGCTACAAGATCGACCTGATCCTGATTGCCATTCCTTCGGCCACCGGCTCGCAAATGACGCGCATCCTGCGGCTGTGCCAAGAGGCAGGCGTGGTCTATAAAACGGTGCCGGGGCTGGGAGAGGTGATCGAAGGCAACGGCTTGGCCAAGCAAATCCGGGACGTGGCGGTGGAGGACCTGCTGGGGCGTAGTCCGGTGCGATTGGAAGAAAGGGCGATACGCGAAAAGCTGGCTGGGAAAGTGGTGCTGGTGACGGGAGCGGAGGGGAGATCTTCGTGCTGGACATGGGCGAGTCGGTCAAGATTGTGGATCTGGCGCGGAACCTCATCCTGTTGAGCGGGTTGAAGCCGGACGAGGACGTCCGGATCGAGTTCACAGGCGTGCGGCCTGGTGAGAAGCCTTACGAAGAGCTGAGCATGCCGCTGGAGGGAACGGTGCCCACCCCCCCATGAGAAGATTCGGGTGCATGTGAGCGACGGACTCCCGGGGACGAGTTTGGAGGTGGGGCTGGCGGCTCTGCGACAAGCCTGTGGTGAGCGAGATGTGGCGCTCGCGGTGCTCGTGCCGTTTGCGGAGACGTTGCACAGGAACTTGGCTGCGGTGCCGGTGGTCAGAGTGCGCAGCGCCGTGCGTCCAGCCTAAATACTTGCGCCCTACTTTCCCCCGCGCAGCAAGGTGAGCATAATGCCCGTGAGCGCGGCCAGGTTACCAGCCCAGAAGACGAACGACCACTTGATTAAGTCAGTGCGGACCTTGTGGATCTCCTCGCGCAGGAGATTGAGGGCGGCGGGCTGAGCAGATCGTGGCTGGGCGGCACCAGCTCGACAGTCGAACTGAGAAATCCACTTCGCAAGCAGGTTGGCCGAAGCTTGGGGCTTGTCATGAAGGTCGGATTCAATAGCTTGTCGGGAGGTGCCACATGATCTCCCTGAAGCGCGTGATGATTGCCACGGTTGTGGGCTTGGTGCTGGGCGTGCTGCTGTGCCTCCTGGCGGCGCGGACGGTGGCGCAAGGGGTTCCGGGCTGCGGGGCGGCGGCTATGATTCTGGGCCTGGCGGTAGGGGGCCTTGTAATTGGCATCAGCGGTCTGAGGTGGTGCTGGTGGGTGCACGGCCTGCTGCTGGGCGCCATTGCTTTGCTGCCGCTATCGCTGGCTGGAGTGTGGGCCGGCCTAAAGTGGTGGCCGGGCTTTGTGTTCCTGCTGGTGGCGGGGTTGATCGGTGCATTTCTGATCGAACTCGTTATCTCGCTAGTTTTTCGAGCCCGAGCGAGCCGGGGTTTAAGCTAGCCTGCCTTCTCTGAGCGCGAGCTGTGTGACCCAGTGTTGGCACTCCGGGGGCCGGAGGTGTGCACTCGGTTTCCTCTAGCTTCGCACGAGGGCGCTGCTCCTCATCGTACCGCGTTACTCCCTTAGGGTTTCAGGCAACCTGCTTAAAATCGCTTCGAAAAAACCCTTCGCTCGGTTCAAGGCCGCGGTCGCCTCTTGCGCGCTCGCGCGCACTGGACTCCCCGGATAGCGCAGTATCCAGGCGTACTTGGTCAGCTCCACCACCTGCTCGACCAGCGGCTCTAAGGTTGGGTCCAAGCCCGCGGCCCGTTTGCCCAGGCGCCCAAGGTCGTGGCTGCGGCCAAAGGGTTCATCGTGCCAGACCAAGAAGGCCTTTAAGCTCTTCTCGACGGCTTGCTGGCAATGAAACAGGGCGTCTTCTGTGGCCGGGGGTAGGGCAGCCAAGTCGATCTCAGCACAGCGCAGGTCGCCGCGGGCCTTCTGGAGCCACGATAAAACGTCAGCCTCGCGCCTAGGATCCTGCTGCATAAAGAAGCTTGCCCTCGCGAACAATAGTAGTGGGCAGCGAAGCTTTCAAGTGAAGCCTGCTGTCAAACTCGTCTCGCGTCCAAACGAGCACGTCCGAGGCCACTCCGAGCCGCCAAAGCGCCTTATACGCCCTGCCGCTATCCCGATCAGCGGCTGGTGTCTCGTCGGGCACAACCACCATGAGGTCGTAGTCACTGTCTAGGTCGGCGTCGCCGCGCGCCACGGAGCCGAACAGATAAATCCGCAGCGGATGATACACCTCGACCAGACGCCGCACGACCTCGGCCAAAACGGGATCATCGGCTGAGGGCGGTCGGAATGCCGCTGCGTCTGGTTCCCGCATCACTCTCCCCTCTTAGTTTCCCACACGCGGCCGCGGGGTAAGTAGGCTGCGCTGAGTCTTCCCTTCCTCGCTGTGGCCCACGCGGCCGGAGGTGTGGTTGCTCCGGCTGGGATGATTTCATTAGCTTCAGCCGTTTGAGATCGTCTTCGCTCCAGCCAGCCTGAAGCTCAATCATCGCCCGGAGGGTCTTGATCCCAAAGGTCTCGCCGGGCCGGTGAAAAGAGACCGTGACGCGACGGCCCTCAGGATGTAAGCAGTGCTGATGGGCGCCCACCTGCCGGTCTAGGGCAAACCCGTCTCTGATCAGAGGAGAAATCAGCTCTCGCGCCGTCAGGCCGCGCAGCTGCGCGTCGTTGATCCCCATGCCTCACACGATGACGGCCACCTCGGGCTCTGGGGAGAGTCGGACTTGGTCGGGCGGTTCGGTCGGCAACACCTCGCCGTGCTCGATGAGACTCTGGACGACCATCTTGACTACTTCCTCGATGTTCTTCAGGGCCTCTTCTTTGCTATACCCCCAAGTGGCCGCCCCTCGCCGGACGAGAGCCGGGCAATAGGCATGCCAGCGTTCCCCATCGGGCTCCACAACGACCTTGAAACAGTAGGTCTTCATTGGCTCCGGCGTATCCTAGTCTGCCACAACCCCGCTGCCGAGGGGCAGCTCTTCGCTCACGCTGGCTTGCCGGGAAGGATAAACAGCGCGGGTTGCGCTTGGCCATGTTCACCGCAATTTTCCAGCGCGTCAGGTAGATTTGCACGAGCCGCCAGACCAATTGCGAGTCCCGGGCTCGCACAGCAAGGTTGCTGAGCAGGAGCGGCTCCTCGCCCAAGCCCGCGACCACCACCGGCCAAGCTTTTCCGAGCGCCGCGGCACACGAATGGGTTCCGTGCGGTATCGGAACGGATAGCTGCTTTCCTGTCCGTCCTGGATCTTGACGATGCGCGCCTGGTGACGCAGCCGCCACCGCCCCGCAGCGTCGGCCACACTGCCCAGCAGCCCGTGGCGACCGATCAGGGTTGGCTTGCCCGCGGAGCGGATCGCAAAGCGCGCGCCCCGATCTAGCAAGTTCTTCCGATCGCCGCCGCGGTCCCGGGCCCGGATTCCACGCCCCCCGTGTTGGTGCGGATCAAATCCACCGCCGCCAGCACTTGGGCGTTCTGGCTGCGGAGGTCCTTGGCCTTGACCGAGAACAGCTTCTGATACAGCGGCAGGATCTGGCTGCCGTTGACCTTGGCCACTTTGTGGATCCCGCCACTGGCTGAAGCACCGAGGCCTATCTCACTGAGCCCTCAAATCTTGGGGGACGTCCTGCTACGTGGGCCTGAACGGCATGCGAGAAAAGGGGCGTACGCTGTTAGGAGCTGGGGCGGCTGGGCGCTCAACCCTCGGGGACAGTGGTAAGATCCGAGTGCTTATGGAGTTCGTGATTCGCATCCAGATCGACAGGCTGCCGGAAGCTGTTTACCTGGCTGCCTCTGATGATCTGCCGGGCTTGGCGACTCAAGGTGCTACTGCCGTTTGCGGAGGCGTTGCACCCGAACTTGGCCGCAGCGCCAGGTGGTCAGAGTGCGCAGCGCCGCGCGTCCAGCCTAAATACTTGCGCCCTACTTTCCCCCGCGGAGCAAGGTGAGCATAATGCCCGTGAGCGCGGCCAGGTTACCAGCCCAGAAGACGAACGACCACTTGATTAAGTCAGCGCGGACCTTGTGGATCTCCTCGCGCAGCGAAGCGTCGCCTTGCCGCATCTCCTCGCGCAGCGAAGCGTCGCCTTGGCGCATCTCCTCGCGCAGCGAGGCTACAGCAAGATGCAGCTCTTCGCGCAAGCTGGAGACCGCTTGCTGCAAATCCGCCTTGGTAGCGGCACGCTGCTCGACGCTGCTCTCGATGAACTCCAACAGCGAGCGAGCTTCTTCGTCGCCTAGCTTGGGCTTCAGCTTCTCGTAAAGCTCTAGGACCGTGGGCATGCGCCTAGGGGCATTATACTATTGCCCGCGCAGACTGGATTCACGCAAGGGACCGACGCGCTGAGCGGTTTGATTCCTTGGTGTAACCCACGGGGCCGGAGGTGTGTGTAGGACGTGAGAGTTACGGCCGCACTTCCTCGGGCAGGCGGGCCAGGATGGCTTCGAAAACCTCGCGGGCAACTGCCTCGGCGGCGCGCGCTTCCTCGAGGCTGGGCTGGTAAGGCGCGCCGGGATAGCGGAAGCGAACGGCGTAGGCACTCAGACCTTCTGCCCGTGCGGCTATTTCACGCAGGCTCGCATCCAAGTCAACACACTGGCTGCCGAGGGCGTCCAGATCGTGAACCCGCTGGAAGGGGACATCGTGCCAAGTCAGCAAAGCCTTGAAGGCTTTCTCCACAGCTTGTTGGGCGTGAAAGAGTGCGTCCTCAATGTCGGGTGGGGTCAGAGCCAGCAAGAGTGGGACGCGCCGGAGATCTTGGCTCGCCTTGAGCAGCCAAGCCCTGGTGTCTTCGCTCCGGAAGGCCTCAGCCGGCATACAATAGCTTGCCTTCCCGCACCACGGTGGAGGGCAGCGAGGCCTTCAGGTGGAGCCGGCCTTCGAACTCGCTCTGTTTCCACACCAGAAGGTCTTTCGCAATCCCCAGACCCTGAAGGGCTCGGTAGCCCAGCTTGCTGTCCTGCAACTCAGCCGGCGCCTCGTCGGGCACCACGACCATGAGGTCGTAGTCGCTGTCTGGGCCGGCGTCGCCGCGCGCCACAGAGCCGAACAGGTAGATGCGCAGGGGATGATACACCTCAACCAGACGCCGCACGACCTCGGCCAGCACGGGATCATCGGCTGAAGGTGGCCGGAATGCCGCTGCGTCTGGTTCCCACATCAAGCTCCCCTCTTAGTTTCCCACACGCCGCCGCGCGGTAGGTAAGCTGCGCGGCTCACCCTGAGCTTTCCCTTCCTCGCTGTAACCCACGGGGCCGGAGGTGTGTTTGGACTCGCAGGCCACTGACGGGAATGAACAGCGCCGGGTTGCGCTTGGCCATGTCCACCACGTGCGCGTAGCGGGCGGTGGTGGTTGGGTCGGCGTGGCCGAGCAGCTCATGCGCGGCGCGCAGATCGCCGCAATGCGAGTAACCCAAAGGCGCCGCGGTATGGCGCAAGGTGTGGCAGGAGATGCCGCGCCGCTTCAGGCCCGCAAGCGCGCGAGCCGTTCGCTGGCGGTCGTTTCCGGCTGCGAGCTCGACTGGCTGCGGTCCACAAACTCCCTATCAGGGCTCCAGCACCAAGGCCATGTTGCTCCCACCTCACCTGTTACCTCTGTCTACCTCCTCATGAAGGACGATCGTGAGCGTCTGTCGGACTCCTCCTCGAAGCACGCGACGCAACTTCACATGACTCCCCCGGTGGAAAGGCGGCGCCGGCGGGAGTGATGCGGCGGTGCGGCCGGCCGCTATCGAGGTAAGTCAACTCGTTCCGGAACGCGGCCCATTCATTGAAGGACACTGAGGTTTTTCGCGGATGTAGACGTAAGCTGCGAGAAAATTCCGGCCTAGGTTGAACCCACGTTGGGATTTGAATTCCAGCGAGTGCCATCGCTCTGGCACGCCTGGCAAGAAGCTGGCCAAACCGTCGCCATTAGGTCGCACATACGGACTTACGAATGTTTGCGTCCTCAACCCCGTAGGGAAGTAGGGAAGAAGAAGCGCTTGGTGTTGCGACGGAAGTAACGCCGTAACTGCGGCGACACTCGGGTCTGACTTTGCAGTAAAGCGAGCGGCGCTGTTGGGACGCGCGTCCGAAGGCTTTCAAGGCTTTGGGCCGCTGATCCCAGTGAAAACCCGGACCGCCGAACCTCGCTTGGAGCGACATCAGCGAGAGTCTTGTCAGCCTGGCTGCTCTGGTCCTCGTTTGCGCGTGTTGGTGGCCAGAACCGTCGGCCTTTAAGAGGGTTCTCCCAACGCGGCGCGGGCTGCGCGGCTCACCAAGGGCATGGTGCGGTTCCAGTGGGTCGGCGCGGTTGCTCTGCTCGAAAACGCGGCCGCCGAATCGCACTGGTTTCAGCGCAGGGCGATCGGACGCAGGGCGAAACCCGCAGTGGCGCCGCGGATGCGGTTGGTGGTCACGATCAGCGCGAAGCGCCAGGCCTGATCGCGCGCCAGCTCTTCCAGGTAGAAGAGCTCGCCGATGTGGACACCCTGCTCGACGAGCAGGTATTCATGCACGGGCAGGGTGGGATCGCCACCCCATTCGAGGCCACTCGTGTCCGAGCCGATCAGCACGGCGCCTTTCTGCTCGACCAGCCAGCGGGCACCGTCCAAGGTCAGGCCGGCAGAATCGTGCTCGGCGAGTCGGGCGTGGTCGGCACCGGTCTCGCCCCAGTATCGCAGCGTCCCGGTGCGGATCAGCACCACATCACCCGGTTCGATGTCTATCTTTTGCCGCGCCAGCGCGCCTTCGAGCTCCTTGGGGCCGATGGCGAACTTGCCGGGCAGCGCCTCTACCTTCTTCCAGCCGGCTACGTCCACCAAAACGGCGCGGGCCACTAGGGGCGGGATGGAGTCGGCATCAGCCTTCATGAGGCCGAAATCACCCCCGTAGTCCTGTTCGCGGAAGCCGTTGTACCAGTGATCGTCCTGGCCACGCGTGATGTGCCCCAGCCCATCAATCTGCGTGCCCACGTTGTCGGAAATGAACAGCGCACAACTGTGGAAGGCCAGTCGGCGGGGATGGGCGGCGAATGCGGCAATGTCCTTGCCCACTTTGACGCCGTGCGGGCTGCGGAACGACATGATCTCGATCGGCGAGTGACCGGGCCACTTATAGGAGCGCCGATCAATCCTTACGCCCAGATCATAGACCCGGCCCTGCTTGACCTCAGATAGAGCGCGTCGCACGCACTCCGGGCTCATGATGGCGTTCAGCGCGCCCACCTCGTCCTGCGCGCCCCAAATCCAGCCGTATCCTTTGCCTTTGACCCAACCCTTCGGCGCTTGCGCCAGAAGCGCCGCGGCACACACACCGAGCAACAAGATCCTTGGCGTCATGCGCCGATTTTAACGCGGTTCAGGCCTCCTCGACGACGGCCAAGCCGAGCCTGCGGCTCAGGCGGAAGGTTCCCTCGCGGTAGTTAGCCTATAGAGTGACTCGATAGCAGCCGCGGCGGCAGCAATGCCCTTCCAGGCGCAGCGCCCGGCGAGCTGTCCCCGTCCATGGGTCCTTCAGCCCTCCTGAGCACGGACAATATCATGCCAGCTCTGGCGGGAGGGTACGTCCGTCTGGGCGGGCGCCGTCAAAGGTGAACCGGCGGTGCTTCAAGAACGACCCGCGCGCTGCAACGCCCCCGCCAGTTCGTGTTACACTCCATAGGGGACGCGGTGCTTACCCTGCCCGGAGGTCGTGTGGGGCGGCCCTCCGAGCAGGCGGATTGCAGCTCAAAGGCTGCTTGCGGCCCGGCGCCGGCATAAGCAGGTTGGGCCCTTAGCTCAGCGGTCAGAGCAGCGGACTCATAATCCGTTGGTCGCAGGTTCGAATCCTGCAGGGCCCACCAACAGTTCCGGCACGTGTCAGCCCTTGCAAACCGCCCCCTATGACCGCCTAGAGGGTGCCCGCCGCCGGGGGCGCCTACGCGATCTGGCACGGGACGCCGTGCTTGCGCTTTGAAGCCCCAGCACTGACTGTATCCTGCCGGGCTTGCGAAGAGCGTCGGCCAGTGTGTACTGGCCCAGGACGCCCAGAAAAGCCTGCACCGCACGCGCAAGAGCCTTCCGAAGCTGGCAGGCCGAGTGAATGACGCAGGCGTTACGCCGCTGCTCGTCCATGCAGTCAACCAATGCGAATCCGGATTCCATTTGCCGCACCACTTTGCCCAAGTTCACCTTCTCTGGTTTCATAGCCAGCCGGATCCCCCCGCTCCGCCCGCGCACCGGCTTGACGTAGCCGAGCCGGGCCAGAGCCTGGACGATCTTCAGGAGGTGGTACTCGGACAGGCCGTACACGGCCGCCATCTGGCGTACGCTCACGAGCTCGCCATCACGCAAGCCTAACAACATCAAGACCCGCAGACCGTAGTCGGTAAACGACGTCAGCCGCATGGGGCGCTCCTTGACAAGCAAAAGCAGTATTCTATATACTGGTTTTACCTGATGAGGGAGGAAGGATGCAAATGAATTCGAGCATTACCGTAGCTGAGGTGGCGGCCAGCTCGCTGGCCGCAGTTCGCGTATTCGAACGCCTGGGCATTGATTATTGCTGCGGCGGACGTCGTCCGCTCGCCGATGCTTGCCGGGAAAAGGGACTTGATCCGAAACAGGTGCAACACGAATTGGAGCTGGCACTTGCCTCCGGCCAGGCAGACGACCGCGATTGGAGCGCAGCGCCCCTGGGCGAGCTGGTCAACCACATTCTCAATAAGCACCATGACTATTTGAAGGCCGAGCTTCCGTTGCTGGCCGATAGGTTGGCCAAGGTCTATGGCATCTACAACGAGCGCTACGGGCCGACGCTGACGGGCCTGCCGGAGGTCTTCGAAGGGCTGCGCTCGGAGCTGGAAATGCACATGACGAAGGAGGAGCAGATCCTGTTTCCCGCTGTGGTCGTGGCCGAACAGACGGTAGCCTCCCGGGGGACGTTGCCTCCGCTGCCGTTCGGCTCCTTCGCCAATCCCATCGCCGTGATGGAGCGCGAACACGACAGCGCTGCCCACGCCTTAGCCCGCATTCGCCAGATCACCTCGGACTTTGCTGTCCCAGAGTATGCTTGCGCCACGTACCGGGCGCTGATGAGCGGCTTAGAAGAACTCGAACGGGACCTGCACTTGCACATCCATTTGGAGAACAACATTCTGTTTCCGCGCACGCTCGAGCTGGAACGCAGCTATGGGCGCGCGGGGAAGTGATGGGCTCGGTTCCCACCTTACAAGCCGGCGGGCGGGCTCTGGCCAGCCGCAGGGGCGTCAGCGGCGCAGGGCCGTTTGACAGCCTCGGGTGGATTCCGTTAGGCTAGTGTTATCAGAGCAAGCAGAGCGCGAACCCGTTCATGAGGACGACATTCCCATCCCAGAAAGCGGTGGTACGCCGCTGGCACTTGTTGGACGCCAAGGACGCTACCCTGGGGCGTCTGGCTAGCTTGGCGGCTACCCTGCTGATGGGCAAGCACAAGCCTGATTACACCCCGTTTTTGGACATGGGTGATCATGTAGTCGTGATCAACGCGGCTAAGGTGCGGGTCACCGGAAAGAAAGAGGAGCAGAAGATTTACCGACACCATACCGGTTACCCGGGAGGTTTGAAGGAAATCACCCTGCGCAAACTCCGCGCTACTCATCCCACGCGCATCGTCTATGACGCCATCGCGGGGATGCTCCCGAAGACCAAGTTGGGTCGGCGGATGCTGCGCAAGCTGCGCGTTTACGCCGGCGAGCAGCATCCTCACCAGGCCCAGCAGCCCACCCCTCTGGCGATCAGCGAATGAGCATCGCAAACGAACGAAGAGGAACCTGAGCAGTGGCGACTCTGGTACAGTACATGGGTACGGGCCGGCGCAAGTGCGCGGTGGCTCGTGTTTATCTCCGGCCGGGCAAAGGACAGATCGTGGTCAACGGCCGGCCTTTGGATGAATACTTTGTGACTGAGACCCAGCGGACGCTGGTGCAGCAGCCGCTGTTGGCGGCTGAAGCTGCGGATAAGTTCGATGTCCTGATTCTGGCCGACGGGGGCGGTTTGTCCGGACAGGCGGGGGCGGCTCGCTTGGGAATCGCCCGCGCGCTGGTGGAGTTCAACAGCGAACTGCGGCCGAAGCTGAAGGAGTTGGGTTTTCTCACTCGCGATCCGCGCAAGCATGAGCGCAAGAAGTACGGGCAGAAGGGCGCGCGCAAGCGCTTCCAGTTCTCCAAGCGCTGAGCGAGCCCTGGCGGGCCGGGGGCAGCCAGGATGCCGCCGGCCGGGCATCCAATTAATGCCGGTCTCAAGCCGGTGCGACGCGCCCGCAAATTCCGTTTGGGCCGCGGGCGCCTCGCAAGCACGTGTTGGCTAACAAGGAGGCAGTTTGCCATCAATCACGATGAAAGAACTGCTCGAAGCGGGCGTTCACTTCGGGCACCAGACCAAGCGCTGGAATCCGAAGATGAAGGAATACATCTTCGGCGAACGCAACGGAATCTACATCATTGATTTGCAAAAGACCCTGCGGCTGTTCAAAGAGGCCATGCAGTTTGTGGGCGAGATGGCCTCGCAGGGCAAGATCTTCCTGTTCGTGGGCACCAAGCGCCAGGCGCAAGAGGCCATAGCCGAAGAAGCCACCCGCTGCGGGATGTATTATGTGAACCACCGCTGGTTGGGCGGGTTGCTGACCAACTGGGTAACCATTCAGAAATCCATCAAGCGCTTGCAGCAATTGCAAGCCATGGCGGCCGAAAACGACTACCAGGGGCGCACCAAGAAGGAAATCATCCGCCTGGAGCGCGAGCGCAAGCACCTGGAGCAAAACCTGGCGGGCATCAAGGACATGCCCACGCGGCCGGACGTGCTGTTCGTCATTGATTCCAGCAAGGAGGAAATAGCCGTGCGGGAGGCCCGCCGCCTGGGCATTCCCGTGGTGGCGGTGGTGGACACCAACTGCGATCCGGACATGGTGGACTACCCCATCCCGGGCAATGACGATGCGCTGCGCGCCATCCGGCTGTTCGCCAGCAAGATTGCCGATGCCATCATTGAGGGGCGTGCCCTGGCCAGCGAGCAGGTCTTCACGGCCGAGCAGGTGGTGGCCGAGGAGACGCCGATGGAACAGATTCCCGAATTGACGCGCTTCCTGGACCCGCGGCTTTCCGAGGAGCTCATGTCGGAGACGATTCCGGAAGAGGAACTGCCGCTGGTGTCGCTGCCCCGCTCGGAGTCGGTTGGACAAGGCCCGGCGGAAGCCGAGGATGCCACCGAACCGCTCTGAGAGCGGGGGTTTTGCTGGCTTGATTGTAACGCATGCAAGGTTAGACCCATGGCCGAGATTACTGCGGAACTGGTAAAGCAACTGCGCGAGTTGACGGGCGCGGGCGTGATGGAATGCCGGAACGCCCTGCGGGAAGCCAACGGGGATTTGGCTGAGGCACAGGTGGTGTTGCGCAAACGCGGCATCGCTTCCGCCGCCAAGAAAGCCACACGGGCCACCAAGCAAGGACTGGTGGGCAGTTACATCCATCCCGGCGCCCAGCTTGGCGTGCTGGTCGAAGTGAATTGCGAGTCCGATTTCGTCGCCCGCACCGAGGAATTCCGGCAATTGGTCCACGACATTGCCATGCAGGTGGCGGCAGCCGACCCGCAATATATTCGGCGCGAGGACGTGCCGGCCGAGGTGCTCGACAAAGAAAGGGAGATCCAGCGGGCCCGCGCCCTGGCAGAAGGCAAACCCGAAAAGGTGGTGGACAGAATCGTCGAAGGGCGTTTGAGTAAGTTCTTCGAGGAAGTTTGCCTTTACGATCAACCTTTCATCAAGGACAACACCTTGACAGTGGGCCAGCTCATCGCCACCAAGATTGCCAAGCTGGGCGAGAACATCACCGTCTCTCGCTTTGCCCGCTTTAAGGTGGGTGATCGCGCCGGGGCCCAAGGCTGACCGCCGGTCCCTGGCACCCAGGGGAGCTAAGGTGCCCAGGTACAAGCGGCTGTTACTCAAGCTGAGCGGCGAGGTGCTGGCCGGGTCGGCTGGATTCGGCTTGGACGTGCGCCGCGTGCATGAGCTGGCGAGGGAGGTGGCTGAGCTGCCGCGGCGAGGCGTTGAAACTGCCATCGTGCTGGGTGGCGGCAACTTCTTGCGCGGTATTTCCGCGGCTGCCAGAGAGATGGATCGGGTCACCGCCGACCACATGGGGATGCTGGCCACCGTGATCAACGCTCTGGCCTTCCAGGATGCGCTGGAACGACAAGGCGTTCCCGCGCGCGTGATGAGCGCCATAGAAATGCGGCAGGTGGCCGAGCCTTTTGCTCGCCGAGCAGCCCTTCAACACTTGGAAGCGGGCCGGGTGGTGTTGTTGGCGGGCGGCACCTCCAATCCTTTCTTTTCTACCGATACCGCCGCGGCACTTAGGGCATTGGAAATCGGTGCCGAGTTGCTGGCCAAAGGCACCCGGGTGGACGGGGTCTACGACAAGGATCCCCTGTGCTTTGCGGACGCCGTCTTCTACCCTGAGATCAGTTACCTGGAAGTGTTATCGCGCGGCCTGGGCGTAATGGACGCCACCGCGGTCTCTATGTGCCGGGACAACGGATTGCCGGTGAGGGTGTTCAACTTGAATGTGCCGGGCAACATTCTGCGCGTGGCTGAGGGGGAGGCAGTGGGTAGCCTCATCCGGTAGTTAACGCTCGGTCGGGCAGACTATAATGCCAGTGGGGGAGCAGACGCGGGGGTGAGCGAGTCGAGCCTATGAAAGAGCAACGGAGCGCACCTGCTACACAGAGCTTTCAGACCGTCAAGGACGTTTACACCTTCGCGCGGACCCGTATGGAGAAAGTGCTGGCGGACTTGCAGCACACCATGGCCACCATTCGCACCGGCCGCGCCTCGGTAGCGCTGCTGGAGCCCATTCGGGTGGATTACTACGGGACACCGACGCCTTTGAATCAGCTTGCTGCGCTGCATGTACCTGAGCCTAACCTGATTACCGTGCAGCCTTGGGATGTCTCACAAATCGGCGCTATCGAAAAAGCTATCCGATCTTCGGATCTGGGATTGAATCCGTCCAACGACGGCCGGATCATCCGGGTGCCCATCCCGCCTTTGACTGAGGAGAGACGCCGCGAGTTAGTCAAGCATTTGCACGGGGTGGCGGAGGAGCATCGTGTGGGGCTGCGCACCGTCCGCCGCGAGGCTAATGAGGCGCTCAAGAAAATGCTCAAGGACAAACTGATCAGCGAGGATGACGAGCGCCGGGCCCTGGACGAAGTTCAGAAAATCACCGACGCCCACATGCAAAAGCTGGAGCAGGCAGTCAAGGTGAAAGAGAAAGAGATACTCGAATTGAGGTAGCCCGCGTGCCGCTTCAGGCAGCCTTCCGGCGGTTGCGCTTCTGAGCACCCGGATAACCCCTGGCCAGGTCGGCGCGGCAGCGCCGCTCGGTATCGTCCGGATGCTCGCCCAGCTCCTTCAGCAGCCTGGCGTGCAATTGCTCCACGCGCGACTGCTGGGCCGGATCTCGCGCCAGGTTACGGAACTCGCCCGCGTCGTCTTTCAAATTGTATAGCTCGCGCTCAGCCGGATGCCGCTGGTCAGGGGGGCTGTGATAGACGTATTTCCACTCGCCGGTACGCAGCATCGCGAAACCGGAGGCAATGTGATGGGCGTAGTACTGGCTCACTGCTAGGTCTTTCCAGGCTGAGTTGGGATCGTCCATCCAGCGCACCATTGAATGGCCGTCCCAATCTTCGGGCGTGCGCCCCCGCCCGATCTCGGCCAGGGTCTTGACCACGTCCAGCAGCGAGCAGGCGCCGCGCCGGCGCTGCCCGCCCTTCCAGCGGGCAGGCCAGGAAATAATCAGCGGCACGTGGGCAGCCTGCTCGTACATGCAATTCTTCCACCACATGCCGTGCTCGCCCATATTTTCGCCGTGATCAGTGGTGTAAACGATGACAGTATCCTCCGCAAAGGGACTCTTGCGGAGCGCCTCAAGCACTTGGCCGATCTGCTCATCCACCCATTCGGTCAGAGCGTAATAAAGCTCACGCCCGCGGCGCACAATTTCCGGATCAACGTTGACGACTCCAAAGCCGCGACGCAAATGCTGATAGTTCAGCGGCATGGTCTCGAAAAAGCCGGGCGGGATGACCGGCATGGGAATCTTGCCCTGATAGTTGCGCCAGTATTTCTCAGGCACGATCAGCGGGAAGTGCGGCGCCAAATAGCCGGCGAACAGGAAAAACGGTTTGTCGCGCCGACTGCGCCGGGAAAGGAATTCGAGCACGCCCGCGGTCACGCGCCGGTCGTGCGACATGACGCTGGAGTCATCCCCGGTGTGGAAATTCTTGAAACGTTCCTCGGCGGCGGCGTAGTTGACGGAAGTGTCATCGGCCGAGCGTCTTCTGCCTAACCCGGTCTTGACGCTGTTGTTCATGTTGCCGCCGATTTCCACAAAGCCGTAGCGCCGGTCGTGGGCATAGTGCTGTTTCCCGCACAAGAAGGATTCGTAGCCAGCCGCGTTCAACACGCGCGGCAGCGAGGGGATGTCCGCGCTGGGCAGCTCGCAATCATTGCTCCAAACCGAAACGCGGTGAATGTACTTGCCGGCAGTGAATGAGGAACGCGAAGGCACGCATAGGGGAGAATTGGTGTAAGCGTCTTCAAAGACGATCCCTCGCTCGGCCAGCCAGTCCAGGTTCGGCGTGCGCGCCAGGCGGTCGCCGTAGCAGCCTGCCACCCTGTAGTTATGCTCGTCCGACATGATGACCAGGATGTTGGGAGGCCGTTCGGGGGCGGCGCGTCCCCGCCGGCCAACCAAGGGCAGTGCAGCAGTCGAGAGAAATGCTCTGCGTGAGAGATCTTTGCCGCTCATAGAAGAAGACTATAACAAACGCTGGCCGGCGCACGCCAAGAAGCAAGCGAGGCACAACGGGCCCGCCGCGTCAACGGTCAGGGGCTTACAGAGACGCTCAGTAGGCGGGCCCGTTGCGCTAAACTACCCTCAGGCATTAGCTTCGGATGGTCCGTCGCCGATGGCAATGAGCAATCGGCAAGAATTTTCTAAGCATTACCTGAATTCCAGGCTCCTGTGAAACCGCGGCGCGTCTACAGGTTCGGAGCGTTTCAATTGGATGCTGCCGCCAAGGTGTTGCTCAGAGACGGCCAGCCGGTTCGGCTGGCCCGCAAGGCGGTAGAGACGTTGCTTGTTTTGGTGGAGAACGCCGGCCAGGTGGTCACCAAGGAAGAGCTTTTGGCGGCGGTGTGGCCCGGCCGGATTGTAGACGAGGCTAATCTGGCGCAAAACGTCGCTGTAGTTCGCAAGGCGCTAGGCGCAGGGCGGGGGGAGCCTGGATACATCGAGACTTTCCCCGGGCGGGGCTACCGTATTCTGGGTCCGGTCGTAGCGACAGAGCTTTCCTGCGATGGTTTCTCCGACTCGGGCGAGCGCGAGCGCAGCAGGCGCCGTCCTATGTTTGTGCTGCTGGCTGCGGCGGGCGTAATTGCCATCTCGGCGATAGCAATCTGGCGTGTGGGCGGGAGCCGCGTGCGAACCGAAGTGCCACACCGCATTCCGGTAGCACGGCAAGCCGGCAAGGAGTATCAGCCCGTCGTATCGCCGGACGGCGCCAAGGTCGCCTACGTTTGGGAGAAGCCCGGCGGCGGTCCGGGCGGCATTTGGGTCAGAGAAAACCTCGACCGCCCGCCACGCCGCATCGGCGGCGAAGGGGGTGATTTCAGTAGTCCGGCTTGGTCGCCTGACGGGCGCCGGTTGGCGTATCTGAGGTTCCAGGGTTCAACTGGCGCGCTGGTGTTAGCCTCGCTGGACACCCCCGCAGAGCGAATCCTCTGCCCTGTATTTCCCTCTCGTTATGGCCTCCCCAATCGTCATCTTGACTGGTCACCGGATGGCGAGTGGCTGGCCGTGGACGATGCCGAGTCGCTGCACCAAGCCCTGGGCATCTTTTTGGTTTCCGCCACCACCGGCCAGCGCAGGCGGCTCACCCAGACGGAAAACCTCTACATAGGCGACGTTGACCCGCGTTTCTCCCCCGACGGTCGCAGTGTTTCCTTCATCCGGGTCTTCCACCGCGCTCACCAAGAGCTGTTCGTCGTGGGGATCGAGGGTGGGGTCCCCCGACAGCTCACCTTCGACGGCAAACAAATAAGCGGGCAAGACTGGGATCGGGACGGCCAATCCCTGGTATTCGGTTCGGACCGGACGGGCGAGTTTCGTCTCTGGCGGGTCGGGCTAACGGCCAAAGGGGGGAAACAGCCGACACCCACGGGTATTTACGGCGACTTTCCGATCCAGCTCTCACTGGCACGGCGTGCGCCGGTATTGGTTTATTCCGTGCTCCAGCACGATCTGAACATATGGCGCTTGGACTTGGCCGCCGGCTCGGCCGCCCAGCGCTGGAGGCAGATGGTAGCCTCGCCTGGGCAGGACGCCTCCCCACAGTACTCGCCTGACGGCAAGCGGATTTGCTTCCGCTCGGATCGCTCTGGCGAAGAACAACTTTGGGTGGCCGATGTGGAGCGAGGCAACCCGGTCCAAGTAACCCGTGGGGCCCTGTGGCCGTCGGTGGGACGCTGGTCGCCTACGGGGAGGGCGATAGTGTTCAACAATGCGCGCACCGGAGAAATCTACCTGGCTGAGGAGGATCCGGGCGGGCAATGGCAGGTCCGTTCGCTCGGCGCCGCGGGCTACCATCCGGTATTTTCACCCGACGGGCAGTGGATCTACGCCGGGACCATGAGCGCGGTGGTGCGCCTTCCGGTCCGAGGTGGCACGGCAGCCCAAGTGGCGCCGGTGCGCGGCATTTCACTGGACGTCTCCAAGGACGGCCGCTACATTTACTTTGTCCGTGAAGCCACCGACACCGTGCTTTGGCGCGCTGAAGTCGCCACCGGCCGCCTTGAGAAGGTTCTGGAAGGACTGTTGGCTTACTGCTCCAGTTGCTGGGCGCTCACCACGCGAGGAATTTACTTCTTAGGGGCCCGCCAGGGCTCCGGCAGCCGGCAAAGGCTGTTGTTCCACGACTTCGCCACGGGGCGCGACGACCTTATCTTGGAATACCCCGAGCCGCTTTCCCCCATCGGCAGCGGCCCCTTCTCTCTTTCGCCCGACGGGCGGCACCTGCTTTGTGTTCGCGTGGATCCGTCCAACAGCGACGTTTTCCGCGTAGATCCGTTCCCTTGATCCAAGACGCGGATGTGAGGTGCCTCGCCGGTCCGCGCATGCAGCCCGCCTGGGCCGGCCAATCAGTACAGGAAGCGGAAGCCGAACTCGATCCGCCGCGGGTAGTTGGCCTGCGTAGAGGCCTGTATGACGCCGAACACCGGGCTGGTCGGTGTCAAATTCGGTTGCGGGAACAGGGGGTGATTGAAGGCGTTGATCCAATCCATCCGGAACACGATCTGCTTGCTCTCAGTGATGCGCACCTTCTTCTGCATAGACAGGTCAATGTTGCTCACCTGGTCGGCGCGCAGAAAACCGAATCGCAAGGGGAAGTACCGGATGTTGCTGGCAAGCTGCTGGGCCGAGTTGCTCACGAATCCGACTTTCCCATATCCGGGATTCTTGGGATCGTCAATCTTAAGCGGATTGAACCAGTGCGCCGGGTTCTGATCCCGGCCTGAGAGTTTCAACTGGTTAATGTCACCGATGAAAATGAGGTTGCCCCAATTACCCAGAGGCGCACCGCTCTGAAAAGTGTACACACCGGAAACCTGCCAGCCGCCCACCAAGTGCTCCAGCAGCCCCCGGGCGTTCTTCAGGATCCGGCCTTTACGCCCGAAAGGAAATTCGTAGATGCCGCTGATGCTGACGCGATGCGGCCGGTCCACGTCTGAGATCACCTCCAGCGGGCGGTCGTCGCTGGGGTTCAGCAGCTCGGTGGCCTGCATGAATTTCGAGAAGGTGTAACTGCCGCTCAACGTGTAGCCGCTCGAGAATCGCTTCTCGGCGCTTAGTTGGAGGGAGTGGTACCAGGTGTAGCCGTCGAAGCGCGAGTGATTGAGAGAATCGAAGTGCGGGTAAGGCCGCAGTAGGCGCTCCACAGCAATTGTGGTGCCGGTAAATGCGGAGCTGGCCCCTGGCGGGAGGTTGCCGTACATCGGATTCCTGATGTTGCGCGAAAGCGCGTTAATGGTCTCCTGATCGCGCAACAGACTCCTGCTCAAGTATTGCCCCGGGGTAGCGTTCAGGTTGTGGCTGTACTCGATATGCGTGCCCCGGTTACCCACGTAGGCCAGATCAAACAAGACCCGGCGGAACTCCCGCTGGATGCTGAGCTGCCAGCGTTGCATGTAGGGCAGCAGTGGGTACTCGTCAAAGAAAGAAATGGTATTGCCCACATAAGTCTGCTGCTTCTGCGCGGATCCCAAAGGCATCAGCACGCCGTTGGGGAACGCATCCGAGAGCGAGCCAATAAAGTTGACATTGTCAACCGTGGGGACAAAGTAAGTGTTGCGGCTGAAGCCGATTTGGATGACATCCCCGCGGCGCTCGCCCAGGAAACCGTAAAAGATGCCGTAGCCGCCACGGACCACGGTTCTGGCGGTTAGCTGATAGGCAAAGCCGAAGCGGGGCATCAGGTTTCGCTTGGGGGTCTGGTAAAGCCCCCTCGGCTGTCCGTCTACTCCCGCAAAGGTGAGACCCCCGCGCGTATAAATCTGCTGCGGCAGCAAGGGAGAAAGCGTGCGGTCATAGGCCGCTTGCACCCTGGCTTCGAAGGGCTGGACGTAGGCGAAGTCAAAGCCACGCACGCTCCGGTTGAAGCGCTCCGTCATGGGCAGCTCGAACTCCCACCGCAGGCCGAGGTTCAAGGTCAGCTTGCTGGTAATCTTCCAGTCGTCGTGAACAAAGAAGCCCCAGCCGGTGGACTGCTCGGCGTAGCTGTCCACGCGGGCCGCGTAACTGGAACCGCTGGGCAGGCCCAAAAGCAGCGCAGCCACCGACTGGCCCAGATTGCTGGGCGCCGTGGGCGAGTTGTCCAGCGGCCCTCGAGTGTAGGTTGCGTCGAAAATGAAACGACCGACCTGGTCGTTGCCATACTGCACGCTCTGCTCGCGATAAGCGCGCCACTCAAAGCCGGCCTTTAGAAGGTGCGAGGCCTGCGAGCGGGATACGGTGGCCGCAATCGAGGCCACCTCGGTGGGACGAAACTCGCTGCCGACGCTTGTGCCTTGATAGCCGCTCGGTTCGATACGGGGAAACTGTCGAGCCACGGGCGGGATCTGGTCGGCAAACGACTTGGGAAAGCCCAACGAGGTAACATCAAAACCCTTGGCCAGCGGGTTGCCTTCCGTCACCCGGATGAAGCGGTTGAAGCCGCCGCGAACGTTCAACACCGTAGTCGGGGTCAACATGTACACGTCGTCGAGTACTCCGGCCCGTGCGATGAACTGGAAGAAGTTGCCCGTGGCAAGGTTGTGAAAATAATCGTTATAGAAGCTATCCCGATCGTAGTAGCTCATGCGCAGGTAAATGCGATGCTTTTCGCTGAAAACCTGATCCAGCCGTCCGGTGTAAGTCACGTAATCAGCGGTTTCCGCCAGGTTGGGCTGGAGGTAGTTATTGGTGCCGTCGGCGTTGCCTTGCTGGAGGGGTTTGGGATAATATTTCAGGATGCTGACCGCAACGTTGTTGAAAAGCGACCGCGGGATAATATTGCCGGGAAAAGGATCCGCTTGATAGCGGCCGCCCGCCACGGCTCGCCGCGTAAAGGGGTTGTAAATCTGATATTGGGTGCCCAGCCCCAGCAAGCGCGAAAAGTCGCCGTTCTTCATTTCCTCGGTAGGTACTGTGGGGACTCCGTTATTGCGCGGGCGGGAATCCTTGATGCTTTCCGTAGCCAGGAAGAAAAAGGTCTTATTTCTGCCGTCGTAAACCTTGGGGATGTAAACCGGACCGCCGGCCGTGCCGCCCCAGCGCTTGTAGCTGAAGTCCGAGCGCGCCTGGCGGGTGGCGTTGGCGAAGAAATCGTTGGCGGCCATCTCCGGCAGCATGGTGTTGTAATAAACGCTGCCGTGCAATTCATTAGTGCCGGATTTGATGCTGATGTTGGTCACGCCGCCTTCGGTATTGCCCAGGGAGGCATCGAAGGTGGCGGTTTGAACTTTGAATTCCTGGATGGCGTCCACCGGCGGGACATAGGAAGCGGTAACCTCGCCGGGGTTGGCGACTGAGGTGGCCGGGACACCGTCCAGGGTTATGTCGCTGCGGTTGGCGCGGGTGCCGTCCACGGTGTAGCCCACGATGTGCGTGGGCTCGAAGGGGCGGTCCAGACGGGGATCGCGCGTAAAGACCGCTCCCGTGGTCAGCCCTATAAGCTCATAAGGATTGCCGTAGGATACGGGCAGGTCGGCCACGCGGCGGGCGTCCACCACCGTCCCCAGAGAGGCCGAAGTTGTGTTCAGTAGCGGCGTCTCTGCCACCACTGTGATGCTCTGGCCGGCCGCCCCCAGTTCCAAGGCAATGTTGACCTCCAGCCGGTCGTTCACACGGACCTCAATGTCGTCCCGGACATACTTCTTGAAACCCGGCTGTTCCACCACAAGCTGGTAAGTGCCGGGGACCAGGAACAACGCTTGATAAATCCCGGCCTCATTGGTTTGGACGACGACCTTGGTGCCCATCGCCTTGTGGGTGATCTCAACTGACGCCCCCGGCACTACAGCCCCGGAGGGATCGGTCAGCCGGCCCACAATGTTCCCACGGGGGTCTTGGGCCGAGCCCGTCTTAGGCAGGCCGAGCAGCAGGGCGATCAACAGGATCCCTCTCAGGGCCCGCAGGGTTTGCAACCTCTTCACAGCCATCACATCACCTCTTGGCCGGATTGTAGCCTGGTTGGCCATGCGGGCCAAGAGGTGGGGGCTAAGAGATTTCTAAAAAGATCCTAAATCTCGCCCCTGCGGCGAAATAGCCCTCATCAGGACGGTGCACGCTTGGGCCGGCTCGGCCGTCAAATCCAACGTGGGGAGTGCGTGCTTGCTCATGCTCGCCTTCGCGTTGCCCCTGGCGGCTGCCGAGTACGTGGTCCTGACCAGCGGAACCCTGCTTTACGCCGACCGCTGCGAAATGCTCGCTGAGACTGCGCGCCTTTACAGGGGAGAGGGTTGGATCGAGCTGCCGCGCGCCGTGATCGCGCGCGTTGAGCCCGTCGAGAGGCCAGCAGCTCCGGCCGGCCAGGTTTCTGCCGCGCCAGAGCTACCCTTGCCACCTCCGGAGCTGGTGCGTCGCACAGCAGTTCGTTTGGGTGGGGAGGAATTCGCGGCGCTGGTGGATAGCGTCGCCAGGGTCGAATCCGGCTACCGCCCTGACGCCATTTCCCCCAAAGGTGCGCGAGGCTTGCTGCAATTGATGCCTGATACGGCGCAACGATTAGGAGCTGATGTGGAGGATCCGGCAAGCAACGTGGAAGCCGGGACCCGCTTGTTGCGCGATCTTCTCCTGAAATACAAGGAGCACCCTTACCAGCTCAGGCTGGCGCTGGCTGCCTACAACGCCGGACCGGGCGCGGTTCAGCGCTACGGCGGGGTGCCTCCTTACCGCGAAACCCTCCAATACATCGAGCGCGTACTGCGCGAATTCCAGCGCTCCCGCCTCAGGACAGCCTCTTCAGCCGCTCATTGACTTCGCTTGCGAAGCGTTGAATGAACCCCTGGACATAGCGGGCTGGATCCAGCTCGGGATCCTGGATCAGAGGGGTCAAATCCATGGCGAAACTCATGAGCTGCGCCACATCCACGGCATGGCTTTCATAGTAAGTCGCGTTGGCGCGCCGCCGGCCCGTGGTGGCCCAATCGTAGCGCTTGCCTCCCGCGATCTGGGAATCGAACACGCTCACCAAGGCCACGCCGATGTTGTCGTGGGCATCGAGGCGAAAAACAATCTTGTCCTCATCGGACATCCAATCCAAGTCCCGCCAGACCTCGCAGCCGTAAAGCCGTCGCGGGCGCGCCGACTCGGGCAGCGCGCGCAGGGCCGCGATGGTCCGCAGCGCCACAGCTACGTGGGTGTCATGCTTGTCCGCCAGGTTGTGAGTGTAGATAAGCTCGGGCCCGGCAGCGGCGATAACGCTTCTCAGATCTTCAATGGGGCCCTGGTTGCCCGCATCCTTGACCGCGGAGCTGGCATGGTTCAGCAAGACCGCGGCAGCGTATTCGCCCACCATGGCTGCTTTCTTCTGCTCCAGGCGGCGCACAGCTTGCATTTGCTCATCCGTGTAAGCGGCGTACAGGCCATCGCGAGGACTGCCGGCGCCGTTGGTGACGATCACGGCCGTGAACCAGCGCTCCTGGCTGCCGAAGCCCGCCAGGATGCCGTCCAAGGCCATTATTTCGGCGTCATCCGGATGGGCCGCAATGGCCATATGCGTGGTTCGGGCCAGCGCTTGCTCTACAGGCAGCCCGTCAGGAACCCAGATTTCTGCTCCAGGATCGCTCAGCTTCATAACTTGTGCTCTTGGCGCAACGCGGGCGGGCCGGCAGGCGCACAGCCCGCATCGCCGCTTCCGGTCTCATACTTCACCTTTGCCCGCTTCGCTTCGCCAAGAACCCCGATTATCTGAAACTCGCGCTTCGCGGTGCAACCCTGCGCTTTGGAAAAATTCTCGCCCAAGCTTACTTGCCGATACAAAAAGTAGAAAAGATCCGGTGCAGGATGTCCTCGGCGGTGGTAGCGCCGGTGAGCGTATCAATGGCCTTCAAAGCATCATAGAGATCCAGCAAGAGCAGCTCATGTGGCAGCGTGTGCAGGCCCTCGCCGGCTTTCTCTAAATGCGCCAGTGCTTGCTGGATCAGTTGTGCGTGCCTGAGGTTGGTAATGAAGCCCGGCTGGAGCTCAAAGGCTCCGCTGGGGCCGGCGGCTTCCACGATCCGGCGACGCAGCTCCGGGATGCCTTCTCCGGTGAGCGCCGAGACAATCGCGTCCAGTTGAGGCGGCTCGGCGCGGCGGGGCAAGTCGGACTTGTTGCCCACCACGAGGTGGCGCCCCTGGCGGCGCGCCCGTTCAATCAGCGCCAGATCGGCCTGTTCGATCGGCTGCGACAGATCCAGCACCACCAAGGTCAGGTCGGCATCCGCCATAGCTTGCAAGGTGCGCTGGATGCCCAGCTTTTCGACCGGGTCCGACCCTTCCCGCACCCCGGCAGTATCGAGTAACTTCACCGGAATGCCTTCCAAGGAGGCCGGCTCAGAGACCAGGTCCCGTGTGGTCCCGGGGATCTCGGTGACGATGGCCCGGTCCTGCTCCAGCAAGCGATTGAAGAGGCTGCTTTTGCCTACGTTGGGCCGACCCACGATCGCCAGCACCAGCCCGTCGTGGACCAGACGCCCATAATCGAAACTGCGGGCTAACTGCCGCAGCTCTTCCTCAATGGGACGCAAGCGAGCAGCGATCTCGGCGCCGCTGGGCACCGGGACATCGTCCTCGGCGAAATCAATGCCAGCCTCCAACAGTGCGATCAAATCCAGAAGCTGCTGCTTGACGGGGGCCAGCCGCCGGGAAACGGCGCCTTCGGCTTGTTGGGCGGCAATGCGCGCCTGGTATAGGGTGGTAGCCTCGATCAGGTCCCGCACCGCTTCCGCCCGCGGCAGGTCAATGCGCCCGTTGAGAAAGGCGCGCAGCGTGAACTCGCCTGGCTCGGCCAGCCGCGCACCGCAACGGCAAGCTTGCTCCACGCAATAGCGCAAGATGACAGGCGAGCCGTGGCAGGAGATCTCCACCACATCTTCGCCGGTGTAGGAACGCGGGGCTTGGAAGAAGCTCACCACGACCTGGTCCACGGTGTGTCCTTCTGTATCGGGCAACTCCGCCAGGGTGGCTGACCACGGCTGCCATCGCGGCGGCCGGCGGAAGCGCAAGATGTGCTCAGCCACGGCGCGTGCCTGGGAACCGGAAATGCGCACGATGCCCAGACCACCGCGGCCCGGTGGCGTGGAGATCGCCACGATGGTGTCGCGCACGTTCATAGCGCCCGGCGGCTTTCAGGCGCCCTCAAGGCGGGGCATCTTGGAAGGCAGCGAGCTTTGCCCCGTGCGCGCAGCGGGGGGTGCCGGGTAAACCACTACGCGACGGCTCGGCCCCACCCCTTGGCTCTCGCTGCGCACGCCCGGCTCGTCGCGCAACGCCAAGTGAATTATGCGGCGCTCCCGGCTGCTCATAGGGCTGAATTGATAAGGCTTGCCACTGCGGCGCACGCGCTCGGCCGCAGCTACAGCGCCCAAACGCAGCTCTTCGATGCGCAGCAGCCGGTAGTCGTTGGCGTCGAAGCAAATGCGCTCGTGATCTTCCGAGGGCAAACGTAGCATCTGAATGGCCAGATGCTCGAGGGCCAGCAATAATTCGGCTTTGTTCTCGAGTAGCAACTCGACGTCCGGCCCGGTAAACTTGACCAGCACGTCCGGGCGCTCCCAATCGCGGTCTTGAACGGGCCCCTCGGTGATCTGAAATCGCAAGCGCAAACGCGCCCGTTGCAAAATGGGCCGCAGAAACCCTTCCAGGCGAGGCGCCACAACGCTGAGCGAGTACTTGCGCTTGCTCGTCACCGTGCAGCCTTTTTCCTGCGCCGTGTTTCGGCGCGCAACGCAGCTTTTCCCGCCGGCGCGGCTATTACGGGCATGCGACTGGTCTTATTGATCAGGATCTGCTGCGCGATGCCCACCAGATTACTCGTCAGCCAGTAAAGCACCAGTCCGCTAGAGAAATGGTAGAACATGAAGCCGAATATCAGGGGCATCAGCAGCATCATGCGCTGCTGGGCAGGGTCGGCGGTGGTAGCCGGCGTCATTTTCTGCATGGCGAACTGGGAAATGATCATGGCGATGGGCAGGATGCGGATGGGCAAGTGTTCGGGCTGCGAGAGATCCCTTACCCAAAGCCAACTCGCCCCACGCAGCTCGATGGCCACATTGAGCACGTTGTAAAAGCCGATAAAAAACGGAATCTGAAGCAACATGGGCAGGCAGCCGCCCATAGGGTTGACCCCGTGCTTTTTGTACAGCTCCATCAGCTCCTGGTTCTGTTGTTGCTTGCGCGGGTCGCGCAGGCTGATGCCCTTGTACTTTTCGTTGATGGCGGCGATTTGCGGCTGCAAGGCCTGCATCTTCTTCATGGACTTCAGGCTGGAGAGTTTCAGCGGCAGCAGGGCGAAGTTGATAAACACCGTGACCAGCATGATCGCCCAGCCGTAGTTGGCCACCACGTTGTGGTAGACCCATTTCAAAATGAGGAACAGCGGCTTGGCGATGAAACCGAACCAGGTGCCGAAGTCCACCAGTTGCTCCAGCCGAGGGTCCACCTGGCGCAGAATGTCCAGGTCCTTGGGCCCCAAATAAACGGCGAACTCGTTATGAGCGCCCCCGCCCAAACCCACGCCGACGTGCGCTTCTTCCTTGGGATCAGCCTCCGAACGCACCGTGTCGCTGAGAAGCTGCAACTCCATGCTGCCGCCGGCGGGCGGCATGAACACAGCGGCGAAGTAGTTGTCTTCGATGCCTGCGAAACCAAAAGCGCCGGCCAGGCTCACGGGCCCATTCTTGGCCACTTTGGCTTGCTGCGTGATCAGCTTGTGGCTGGCAGCATCGTAATGCACGGCGCGCAAGCGGCTGGTGGGGTTGACCACTGCGGGATCGCCAAACCCTCCGCGCCAGTAAACCAAGTGCGGCAGGCCGCCGGCCGCGTCGCCCACTTCGGAGACGAACTTCCACAGATAGCGCGATTTCTCGAAGCGGAAAGACTTGCGGAGAAACAGGCGGCCGTCGGAAAACTCAAAGTCCACTCCCAAACCGTCGGACGTCCGCTTGACGGCGTAGAGAACCTGATTGGCATCCACGGCGGGCTTGCGCTCCTTGAACCCTAGCGCGAAGGGATAGCCGACCGTGGGCCCAGCCGCGGTGTTGACAACCTCCAGCGTCTTTCCGGCTGCGTCCTTATATTTTTTCAGCTCCCAGCGCACCACCACAGCGCCGCGGTTGGAAAAGTGTATGCGGTAAACGTCGGTCTCCAGTGTCAGCTCCTCGGGCTTGACCCCGGCCACCGGAGGGGCGGGTTTCACAGCTTCTTGGGGACGGGCTGCGGCGGGCCGCGGAATAGCTGGGGAGGCCGCTTTGCGCGGCGCCGGCGGGGCTGTCGCTTGGGGCCCGTATATCTTGCGGTACAGGTAAGGCGCCAGGAACATCACCAGCCCGGTGAGCAAGAAGGCCAGCAACAGCCGCCATTCCATGCGGGGTTCTTCCGGCGCTAGCTTCAGCCCTGTATCTTGCCGCCCATCTGCCATGGCAGTGCCCGCGAACAACTAAGGTACCGGATCATAGCCGCCGCTCTGAAGGGGGTGGCAGCGCAATAGCCTTCGCACACCCAAGACCAGGCCTTTAAACGCCCCGTGCCGTGCTATAGCCTCCATCATGTATTCCGAGCACGTGGGATAAAACCGGCAAGCCGAAGGCAACAGAGGAGAAATCGTCAGCTTGTACAGCCGTACCGCGGCTACCAGCACCTGCGCCAGGGCGCCCCCTAGCCAGCCTGGACAGCTCAGCTCCGGCATCGTGCAAACAACCTCTCCACAGCCTTCATGAGCTCCGCGAAAGGTGCATCCGCCGCCCCTTCCCGCGCCTGAATTACGATGTCCCAGCCCTCCGGCAATCGCCAGCGCTGCAAGCGCACGGCCTCGCGCAAGCGGCGCTTGATCCGGTTGCGCCTGACGGCCTTGCCCAGTGTGCGCGCCGCCGCCAGCCCTACCCTGGATGCGGCTGTCGGTTCGCTCCGCGCGCAGAAAGCTGTGAAGTAGGCGGTGACCACGCGGAATCCCTGCTCGTATACTCGCTGGAAATCCTTTCTACGCAGCAGCCGCGCACTTTTGGGAAACGTAAAACGGCTCTTGCTAGCCTCGTTCCCTTTATTTGGCCCAGCGGACGGCCCGCTCATCGCTGACCGTCAACTTCCAGCGGCCCTTCGCGCGCCGGCGGGCCAGCACGGCGCGCCCGTCCTTGGTGCGCATGCGGGCACGAAAGCCATGTGTTTTCGCTCTGCGACGATTGTTAGGCTGATAAGTGCGTTTTGGCATCCGGAATTCAATGCCTCCAGCGCGAAGCCGTCCGCCTGCCCAAATCCAGCGCCGTCGGCCAAATCTCAGTATAGTTTTGCGCTCGTCAGGGTGTCAAACGCGGCCCGGCCCCCGCTCAGCTTCCCAGCGCGCGCCTGATGGCACGGATGAATTCGGGGCTGGTCCCGCAACAGCCGCCGATGAAGGAAGCCCCGGCGTCCACCAGGGCCGGAACATGGCTGGCATACTCTTCCGCAGACATGCGGTACACGGTGACGCCCCCGATCAGCTCAGGCAGGCCAGCGTTGGCTTTAATCCAGACCGGCCGCTCACTGGCCATGCGCAAACGGCGGCAGATCTCCACATAGCGCGCCACGCCTCGACCGCAGTTGGCGCCGACCACATCGGCGCCCGCTTCGACCAGCGCCGGCGCCGCTTGCTCCGGCGTGACGCCCATCATGGTGCGGTCCTGATGGCGTCCGGAATCGAAAACCATGGAGGCTACCACGGGCAGACCGGTGGCCCGAGCGGCACTTACGGCCAGCCGCGCCTCGGTCAAATCAGCCATGGTCTCAACTACCAGGCCGTCGGCGCCGGCTTCGGCCAGAGCCTGGGCCTGTTCGGCGAAAGCCGCTCCCAGTTCGTCCTCGCTGATTTCGCCTGAGATGAGCAGGCGCCCGCTCGGCCCCATGGAAGCGAACACCAAGGCTGAACTTTGCGCGGCGCGGCGGGAAATCTCGACTCCCGCGCGGTTGATTTCGATGGTGCGATGAGACAAGCCGTGCCTGGCCAGCGCCAGCCGGTTTGCCCGGAACGTGTTAGTCAATATGATGCGGCTGCCCGCCTCGACGTAAGCCCGCGCCACCTGTTCCACCAATTCCGGGTGGGCAAGATTCCACGCATCGGGGCAGTCCCCCGGAGCCAGCCCGCGCGCTTGCAGTTGCGTGCCCCAGGCCCCGTCGGTTACCACCGGTGCCGTCGCCAGCAGTTGCCGGATCAAAGGGTGGATTTCAGTCATCGAGTTCTCAGGACAGATTACAATACCCGCAAGGTGCATGCATGATGCTCGCTAAAGCCATTGCACTGACGGCGCTGCTGGTGCCGGCAGCTTGCCAGGATCTGGGTCTGGGCGCACGGAGCGGTAGCGCCGAACGATTCGAAGCCGCTTACACCTTAGAAATCGAGACGCCTCACGTCAACTGGGCTCGCCCGCTGCCCGGCGGCCCGCTCAAGGTGCTGGCGGTTCCCAGTGTCAGCGAGGGGCGTACGCTGGTCGAACTCGCTCAGCGTCTGTCCATGGAGCTGACCACGGTTAGCATTGATCCGGCCTGGGACGTCAACAAGTGGACCATGGCGTTCGGCCCCAACTACGGTGCTCGCGCTGAACGCGGAGATCTGAAATTGATTTATTCCTACCTGGAGGCTGAACTGACCGGACCCAAGCACTTCGAGGCCATCCTGTTGCCGTTGAATCACGGTTGGGAGCGCCTCACGCCTGCTTCGCGCCAGGCCTTGGCGCGCCGGGTGCGGGAAGGTTGCGGCCTGGTCCTCATCCGTCCCTTCGACAGCGAGCTGACTGCCTTGGTCCCGCTGGTTCCCCCACGCCCATCCGCGGATGAATCCGCGCCCGTGGAGCCGGGGCCGGCGGAGAAATCCCCTTGGAAGCTCGTCACGCCCCACTACATTACCCGGGGCATCCCCATCGAGTATTTTCCCTTCCAATACGTGGAGAACTACATCTACAAGGCTGCACCTGAGGCGACCGTGCTGGCCGAGACCTCCAGCGGGCACCCCGTGCTGGCCATCAAACAGTATGGGAAGGGCCGCGTGGTGGCCTTTGGCTATCGAAACGACGGCTTGAGCTGGCGCATGCCCATGGCCGCGCGTTTTGATTTTGTCAACGTGTATTGGGAGTATTTTTACGCGCTGCTCTGCCGCGCTCTGATCTGGGCCGCCAGCCGCGAGCCCGCACCTGCCGATTTCAACGCTCCTGAGGCCCTCTGGCGCTTGCGCGGGCTGGACGGCAAAGTACGCCTCAGCGCACGGGGGCGCCCGCCGGGCTTCAGCAATTTGCCTCCCGGGCGCTACTTCTTGGAGCAACAGAGCCGTGCCGACTGGCGAATCTCGGTTATTGACGTGCCGTCCGCAGATCGCATAGAAGACCTCCGCGTCACGCCCAACGTGATCAGGGAAGGCGACGGGCTACAGGTGGAATGGAGATCGCAAAACCCAGGCACGGCGGAGTTGGTGGACGGCCTTGGGCGCCTTATCGCGCGAGGCAGCGGAACCAGCCCTTTGCGCCTGCGGGCGGGCAGGCCTTTGACGCACTCCGGCTTTGTGGAAGTTCGGGCGGGCGGCGTGACGGCCCGGCAGGAGGTCCGCTTTGCCGCTTCCTCGCGCGAGTGGACCGACTACGAAGTAATATTGCCCTGGGCGGGCCCGCGCGGTTATCAGCCCTGGATACCCGCCGTGGATGAGCAGTTACGCCGCATTGGGGTTACCGTACTGGCCAGACCGGAACGCAACTTCAAGTTAATGGTAAGCGCCCACCTGGCCGGCTTCGGGATTTACTGCTACCGGCGCGAAGCTTACCTTAAGCGCAAAGACGCCTTCGCTTCCACGCGCGACAAGAAATACCTTACGCGCGACATAGTGCTTCAATCGCCGGAATTTGAGCGGGGCCTGCGTGAGCAGTTAGACAAGAGTTACCGGCCTCTGGCCTTATTGAGGCCGTTTGCAGTATATCTGGCCGATGAATCCTCGCTCACATGTTATGCCGACGCCTTCGACGTGGATTGGTCGCCGCCCGCCCTGTCTGGCTTTCGCCAGTGGCTGAAGCGCCAGTACGGGAGCTTGGAAGCGCTCAACAAGACTTGGGACACGGATTTCCCAGACTGGGAAAGCGTAATGCCCATGACTACGGCCGACGCCCAGCAGCACGGTAACTTTGCCCCCTGGGCAGACCACCGCGCTTACATGGAAGAAGAATTCGTGCGCGCCTTCGCCCTGGCCAGGTCATTGGTGCAGGAGATAGATCCGGGCGCCCGCGCTTCCATTTCCGGTACACAGATACCCACGCCGCACAACGGATGCAACTGGTACGAAATTGACCAGCAGATTGACTACTTGCAGCCTTACTCGGGCGGCAACCAGGATCCCATGCATCATTTGTTTCGGCCGGGAATGCCCATCACCGGCTTCACCGGGTACGGCCTGACAGGCGAAGAGGCCCAGTACCAGCAATGGCAGCGGCTTTTTTACGGTCACCACGGCGCCTCGATCTTCTGGCACTACACTCTGCTGAACCCCGACTTGACGCTGAGCCCGCAGGGCAAAGCACTGGCCGAGGTTTTCTCGCGCCTGCAAGCGGGCATAGGGCGGGTCTTCATGAACTCGCGTGTCCGCGAGGATGGGGTGGCCATTCACTTTTCGATGGCGAGCATTCGGGGAGCCTGGATTACCGATGGGCGCATCACGCCTGGAATGGGTTACGCCCAGCGCACCTCGAAAAACTTCGCCGAGCTTATGGCGCGCCGCGACGCCTGGGTGCGCGAGCTCGAGCGCCAGGGGGTGCAGTTTCGCTTCCTGGCCACGCCCCAAATCGAACAAGGCGCCCTCGAGAACTTCCGTGTGCTGATCCTTCCTTATTCCATCGCCATCTCCGACAAAGAAGCGGCGGCGATTGAACGCTTCATGGAGCGCGGCGGGACGGTCTACGGGGACGAGCAAACCGGGCGCATGGACGAGCACTGCCGCTGGCGAAAGCCGCCGCTGTGGGCAAAAGGGCGGCCCGGCTTCGTCCGGCGCGGACCCGGGCCCATTGGAATTCCGCGGGCGCTGGACGTGGCGGGGGAGTTCCTGGTGACCGTGCGGAATTTCGGCGCGTCGCGCCTGATCGGGCTGCTGCCCAAGACCCGCACCCAGGTCGCGCTGCCCAGGCTGGAGGGCGCGGTCTACGATTTGCTCCGTGGCGGCTTGGCGCCACCGAAAATTCAAGCCGGGCCGAATGAGCCGGTGCTGCTTGTGATAAGGCCCTCGCGCATCGGACGTATTCAGGTCAGGCCGGATCTGTCGGTCCGGCTGAGCGACGAGCGTGGCCGGCCGGTGGATCTCTCAGTGGTGCGGGTCGAGGTGCTGGACCCCGCAGGGCGGCTGGTTCGCCACTATTCGCAGAACGTCACCGTGCGCGATGGGCGCGCCATCGCAGACATTCCCTGGGCTTTGAACGAGGCCCCGGGGCGCTGGCGTGTGAGAGCCCGCGACGTCATCAGCGGCCTGCGCGCCGAAAGGCTGGTGCAGCCGGCTGCCCTCAGGAAGTACGCCGGATCAAAGTAATCTTGCGCACGCGCACGCCGGCTGAGGTGTCATCCTCGGGCAGGGCAAAGCTGATGTACTGATCGTTCGGTTCGATGCGTAAACTGCCCTCCAAGCGCCGGCTCACGAACTTGCCGCCGGTAGCCTCGATGCGCCCGCGCAACTGCCGGGTGAGCTGGGGCCCGCGGTGGACGGCGATCCGGAAGGGACTGCCCGCGATCTTGTCCTCGCAAGCGTAAGTGACCTCGACTTCGTAATCGCCGTCCAGGCTCCCATAGGGATACCACCACAGCTCGTTGCGTTCGGTCTCGGCTTTGACGAAATTAGTAGCGCTGGCGGTGCCGCGATCGTAGCGAATTTCCTCGCCCCGCAAGCGGGCGATCCAGGCGTACAGATCCAGCCGCGCCGGAAGCTGGTCATGCCGGTAACCCTGTGCCACGCGCGGGGCGGAGTCCGCAATCTCAACCACCACCACGGTATTGTAAGGATCAACCGGTTTGGCGGGCAGATCCAGCTCCAGCGTGTTCCCCTTCTGATGGAAAGTCACCGGGCGGCGATTGGCCAAGAAGTAAACTTGGCGCACGCGGCTTTCCAAACCGTTGAACTGAAACTTTCTGCCGGGCCAGTTCAGCAAGTGCAAATAAAGCTTGTTGGGTTTGGTGGTGCAGCGCCAGGTGATATCGGGAAAGTAAAACGGGCTACGGCCGGTTCCATAGATGGCCTCGCCGTTCACAGCCACCCATTTGCCTATAGTGCGCAGGATGCGCTGGCTGGGCTCGGGGATGACGCCTTCGGCGGTGGGACCCACGTTGAGCAGGTAATTGCCGCCCTTGGAGACTATGTCCGCCAATTTGGCGATCAAGTCGGCAGGGTCTTTCCAGTTCTGATCGTTCTTCTTGTAACCCCAGGTATCATTCAGGGTGGCGGGAACCTCCCATTTGGTCTTGGAATACACCTGAATTGGAATTGCATTATCGCCGGTCTGGAAATAGTCGCCTTTGTTGTGGCCGATCCGGCTGTTGATCAGGCAAGAAGGTTGCAGGCTCTTGACCAGATTTCTGAGTTCCGTTACTTGCTGTTCGGAAAGCAATCCCGGGGTGTCGAACCAGATTAACGCCAGCGGCCCGTAGCCGGTGAGCAGTTCTTTGACCTGCGGGAACACCTTGCCGCGCAGGTAAATCTCAGGCTGGCGTTCGCCCGGGAAATCCCAGGTGTTGCCGCGCCCGTGCGGTTCGTGCCAGTCCTGATCCTGCGAATAGTAAAAGCCGAAGGCGATGCCGCGCCTGGCGCAAGCCGCGGCCAGCTCTTTCATGGGATCTTTGCCGTAGGGCGTAGCGTCCACGATGTTGTAGCGGGAAGCCTTGGAGCCGAACATGGCGAAGCCGTCGTGATGCTTGGAGGTGATAACCATGTAGCGCATGCCGGCATCCTGGGCCAGTTGGGCCCATTCCTCGGCGTTGAACTTGACAGGGTTGAACTGGGCGGCCAACTGCTCGTACTCTTTGACCGGGATGCGGGCGCGGAACATAATCCACTCGCCGATGCCCCGGTAGTATTGGCCTTTCCATTCTCCGGCGGGGATGGCGTAAAGGCCCCAATGGATGAACATGCCGAACTTGACTTGATCGAAGCGGACGAGCGCCTCTGAAGTGGGATCGGCCGCCCCTGCCGCCCCGCTCGAGCCAGCAGCAACCAACAGAGTCAAAGCCAGCGGAAAAGCACGCACGAGCCTGCTCCTTTCGCTTGGTTTTATCGCCGTTATTCTACCCTACCCTGGCGCTAACGCGCGCGTCCGGGCAGCGGCGCGGCAGCCTGGCTATGCGGTCAGAAGTTGATGCGCAGCGCAACCTGCATGCGCCGCGGATCATTTGCCTGGCTGCGCACCAGGCCGAAACTGGGCGAGGTAACCGAGGAGTCAGGATCACCCCACCGGACACGATTCAGCAGATTGAACGCCTCGGCGCGCAGCATCACGCCGATGCGCTCAGTGATGTCGAACTTTTTCGACAGGGACACATTCTCGTACATGTTCCAGGGGGCCCGCTCCTTGGGGTTATTCCGGCTAGCGTTGCCGAAGCCGGCGTACAGCAACTGCGCGTTGCTCATCTGCTTACCCGTAGCATCCACTCCGAAGGCCGCCGTGTTCCACCAGACGTCCACGAAGGGGTCGAACTTCTGGCCCTTGATCGGCGCCCGCCAGTTCGTGTAGGAGTTGACGAACACCCGGTTGCCCGCCCCGCCGGGCACGGAGGTGAGCCCGGGGCTGACGCTTCGAGGCCCGCCCGACGCGTATTCGAGCATCCCCGACAGCCCCCAGCCGCCCAGCACGTGATTCACAAAGCCGCCAAAGCTCCAGTGACGGCCTTTGCCTAACGGGAGCTCGTAGCTGAAGGCGAAGCGGGTGCAGTGGGTCTGGTCACTCCAACTCAGGGCCTTTTCCAGCCCCCGATTGTAGTGATCCATGGCGCGCTGGCTAACGCCGATGTAAGCCGCATCCGCATCGGAGAACATCTTGGAAAGCACGTAACTGGCCAGCAGGGTCAACCCCGAGGAGTAACGCTTGTCGAGCTTGAGCACCATGGCGTGGTAAGTGGAGTTGCCTGCGCGCTCGCCGATGGAAGACGGCTGGCCTCCGCTGGTCTGAACGTCACTCCACTGGGGGTAAGGTTTCAGCGCCTGCGCCACCGTCCCCTTGAAACCGGCATAGGGGAGGGCAATGCCCGCCGCCACGGCCGCCGGGGAAGTGATACTGGCGTTCAGCAGGTCGCGCCCATATTGCCAGAAGTACTTGGGGTCCATTTGGTTGATGTTCAAGATGGCTGAGGACAAATGGACTCCGCGCGTGCCGGTGTAAGTGGCGGAGACGACCAGGTTGCCCAAGAGCTGCTTCTGGATATCGAAGTTCCAGCTATAGTATTGAGGCGGCCGGCCGGCATCCTGCTCCTGCCAGTAGTAGGTGACCCCGCCGAGATCCGTGATCGGGCTGCGAAACGGCGGCGGGGTCCACGGCGGCAAACCTTGGTCTATGTCGAAGTAGGTGTAGGCTGGAAGCGAGGAGTTATCGTAAGTAGCATTGAGGATCAGGCCTTGGAAGTGGGTGCTTCCGCCGGTGGTCTTGACCGCACCGTACATCAGTCCGCCGTAGGCCCGGAGCACCAGGCCGCTCCGGATCTGATACGCCAAGCCCAAGCGGGGCCCAATGGCGTCCTTGTAAGTCTTGAACAGGTAGTCGGAACCCGTGCACCAGTCCTCGCACTTTCCGCTGTAGATGATGGTGCCGGGACGGCCACCCAACTTCGGATTGGGCATCGTCGGGTGGAAATTCATGAACCCCGCCGGCTTGCCGTAGCTGCCGAAGTCCGTCCAATCCTTAATGCCTAAGACTGCGCCGCCCTTCAGCGGACCGGTATACTCCCAGCGGACTCCAAGGTTCATGGTGAGCCTCGGTGTCAACCGCCAGTCATCCTGCAAATAGCCGCCATAGTAGTGGTAGGTCTGAATGACGGCGCGAGGCGTCTCCAGTCCCCACTGCCAAGCCTTTCCCAACAGGAAGGAGGCAAATCCGCTGCCCGTGTTGCCGGATCCGTCTCCCGGAAATGCGGTCGGAGCGATGTTGAAGTTGAAGCTTCCGTTGGGCCGGTGCTGGCCACCACCCCACCATTCGTCCTTGTTCCAGAAAAACCCGGCCTTCAAGGAATGCCGGCCGGTGACAATGATCACGTCGTTGGTGATGATGCGGTTCTTGCCGCGATCATAACCCCACGCGTTGCCGCCCCAGCTAGTGATGCCCTGAATCCCGTAACCGGGTAAACAACGATCCGGTCCCGGTGTGTTCTTCAACCCCAATTTCTCTCCCCATTTCGCATTGGGATCCAGGCAAGTCAACGCGGTCACGTCGCCGGCTTCGCGCATGATGGCAAGCCGGAAGCTGTTGAAGACGCGGGGGCCGATGGTGTAGTCCCAGGAAAAGCGTCCGGAGCGGTTCTTGCGAACCCATGTATTGGTCCCATTGAAAGGCTTCGGCAGCCCGGGTGCTCCTTCTTCGCCAAACGTCTCCTCCATCTTGCCATCCATCCAGAGGAAGCTAAACCGGTGGCCCACGCTGGGTTGATGATCCATCCGCACGCTGTACTTATCCCACGGCGTCAGCCGCATTCCGCGGTCACGGAAGTAGTTGTTGGTGATCCCCGCCCCTGGGACGTTGGGAACCATCTCCTTGGGCCGCAAGGCGATATAGTTGCTCGCCACCTTACTAAAGCGGCTCTTTGGAATCCGATTGCCACTGAAGGGCGTGCGGGAGTAGGTCTTGCCATCCGGCAGCAAGACGGTGCTGTCCGGGTCATAGAGCTGCATCATCCCCACGCCGGCTTTCTTGTAGTTGCTGAAGTCCCCCTCATACATCTCCACCAGTGGCACCGTGCCGTACCACGGAGAGCTGCCGGCGCGGTTGCGGAAGCCCTCGTAACTGGCGAAGAAGAAGGTCCTGTTCTTTCCGTCATAAAGTTTCGGGAGCACCACGGGTCCGCCCAGGGTTCCGCCGAAGTCGTTTTGTTTAAGCACCGGAGCGCTCTGGGCAAAGAACCCGCGTGCGTCAAGGGCATTGTTGCGCAGGAAATCGAACACATTGCCGTGGAACTCATTGGTGCCGCTGCGCGTAGCGAAGGAAATGACTCCCATCGAGCGGCCGAACTCCGCTTTCATCCCGCTGGTCTCGACGGTGAACTCGGCAATGGCCTCCACCGGGACGGTGCTGAGCGGGGTTCGTTCCGTCTGGTACTGTACCGACGCGCTGGTGGTCGAGGTGCCGTCCATGGCCATTTCCCAGGCAGAGCCCTGACCTCCCCCCAGCCGGTAGTTGTAGGCCGTCCTCACTTCGGGAGCCACCAGCGCCAGGTTAAACACGCTGCGAATCTGCCCTGCGACCACCAGCGGCAGGTCTTCCACCAGCTTGGTGGTGATGTTGGTGGCTACGCGCGTGGAGTCAGTCTCAATCGCAGTCGCTTGTGCGCTCACCTGGACGGTCTCCGTTACAGCCCCAAGTTGCAGACCGACGTCCAGTCGCACGGTGGCGCCCGCGCTGATTTCGATGTTCTCAAACACGGCCCGCTTGAAACCGCTCGCTTCCACCACAAGCCGGTACCGTCCTAGCTCCAAACCGGGCAGAGTGTAGTTGCCCGTCATGCTGGTCTCGGTTTCGAAGGTCGTGTTGGTCTGCTGACGCACGGCCCGGACCTTGGCCCCCACCACCGCCGCACCGGTAGGATCGGTGACGGCTCCGGTCAGGGTGCCCCGGTCCAGTTGAGAAGCGCAGGGAAGTATGCTCACTGCCAGCAGCGTGGCGAGATGTGCAAGGGAGAACCATCTCCCGGATGGAGACCTGCCCTTGGTCTGATTCATTCTGGATCCCTCCTGTCGTTCGCAGTGCACTGTCAGCGGCCTGGCTCCCAGGCCCTGGTTCCCAGGCGCCCCATTGGCTTCCGTCCTCATTTTCCTTGCCGACGAGGCCCCTTCTCAGTTGGATCATATGGCCTCGAATCAAAGCTGTCAAGACCTTTTTGCACATCCCCTTTGCTGCCCCTGCACACCCGTGGTGCATTCCACGCATCGGCTCGGGCAGCGCCTGCGGCAGGCAGCTTGGATCTCCAGCTAGCAGCGGATCATTCAAGTCTGGCCTCTCGCCTTGCCCTAAAGGGAGCTTCCGCCATTTGGCTCCTTGTACCTCGCCGACGGGCGCCCGCGCGACAGGTTAATCTGGGGGAAGAAAGCTGTGCACAGCCAGCCTGATTCCAGCCAGTGGGGTCAATGTGAGGCCGGCGCTCTGCGCATCGAATACTCGCGCGGGGTCATGGAACAAGTGCGCGCCGCGGCCGTAGACGGCTTCATGGCCGCGCGCCACGGTGGCGTGGAGGTCGGTGGCGTGCTGTTTGGGCAGTGGGACGGGGACTCGGTCCGAATCACCGGGCAGTTGCCTCTGCCGTGCGAGCACGCCCTGGGCCCGGGCTTCAAGCTTTCTGAAAAGGACGAGGCGGCGCTGGCAGCCCTGCTGGCCGAAGCTGCTCAAGCAGGCTTGCAAGCGGTGGGCTGGTACCACTCCCACACGCGTGCGGGCCTCGAGATGGGCGCCGAAGACCTGCAAATCCATCGGCGGTACTTCCCCGAGCCTTGGCAAGTGGCGCTGCTAGTGCGGCCCTACCGTTTGGATGATACGCGGGCTTGCTTTTTTGTCCCGCAGCCAGGCTCGGGCGGGCTGCTGGTTGCTTGCGGGGAATTTGCGGTGACGCCCTACATAGGGCCGCCCCCGGAACCCTTGCCGCTGCCGACCGGCTTGCCTGGCGCAGAGGCCGAGCTTGTCGCGGCTCCCGAGCCTGGTCCAGCCGCCGTGCCCGCACCGGCGGCAAAAGGGCGCCTGAGGCGCCGGTGGGTGTGGCTGTTTGCCGCGGCCACGCTCTTGCAGGCCGGGGGTTGGATGGCCTGGACCCACTTCAGCGGCAAGGTAACGCCGCTGGGACTGAAGTTGAGCGAGAAGCGCGGGTGGCTCCTGATCTCTTGGGATACCCAGAGCAGCGCCGTCAAGCAGGCCCAAGGCGCCATTATGGAAATATCGGACGGGGCCCGGCAGACCCGCTTGGAGCTGAGCCCCTTACAGCTTCGCGAGGGCAGCGTCTGGTACTCGCGGGAATCGGAGCGTGTGGAAGTCCGCTTGCGCCTGTCTCGTCGCTGGCGGGCGCCGCTCGAAGAAAGCGCTCTTTTCTTGGGGGAGGCGCCGCCCACGCCTGCGCCCTCCCAGGAGTCGGGGGCTGTCGAGCAGGCGCTTCGTGAGCGCGACGAGCTGATCGCGGAAATCGAGAGGTTGCGGGGCGAGCTGCGCTCCCAGCGGGCCCGCAACGCGGAACTCGAGCAAGCGATACGCCTGCTGCGGCAACGGCTGGAAATAGAAGCTGCGCGAGGCCGCTGAAAGCCACCGGGTCCTCAAGCCCGCCTCGGCTAGAATGAAATCATAGTCTCTTATGCAGCGCCTCTTTTGGCTGGCGGCGTGCGCCGCCGTGCTGGCTGGCGGACAAGCTTCTCGCCCCAGTGCGCCTTCCAAGCCGGCGGCTCCGTTTGCCGCCTCGAAATCGGCCCTGGATAAGGCCACGCTGGAAGCTTACGTACGCCACCTTTACCTGTGGGGTCCCCAGGTGAAGGTTTTCATTGGCCAGCCGCAGCGCTCCCGGCGCCTGCCGGGCTTTTTTGAGGTCAGCGTGCAGGCTTGGGCGGGGGCCGCGACGCACCAGGAGGTGCTCTACGTTTCCTCCGACGGTTTTAAGATCCTCAAGGCTGTGGTGTTCGACGTTCGCCAGCATCCTTTTCAGGATGAGATCAGCAAGTTGAAAATAGGCGGCGATCCCAGTTTCGGACAGCCCGGTGCACCCGTCACCGTGGTGTTGTTCAGCGATTTTCAGTGCGGCTTTTGCCGCGAGGAGGCGCTGACCCTGCGCAAGAACTTGCTGACCACCTTCCCGAACCAGGTCCAGGTTTACTTCAAGGATTTTCCGCTCGAAAGCATTCACCCCTGGGCCAAAATGGCCGCTATTGCCGGCCGTTGCATCTTCCGGCAGCGAGCCTCGGCCTTCTGGGAGTATCACGATTGGATTTACGAGCACCAGAGTGAAATCACGCCCGAAAACCTGCGCGCCAAAATTATGGAGTTCGCCCGCAGCCGCGAGACAACCATTGACGCGCTCCAGCTCCGGCATTGCCTGGACAACCGCGCCACCGAAGCCGAAGTGGACCGTCTGCTGGCTGAGGGCAAGGCCTTGCAAATCAATTCCACTCCTACCTTGTTCGTGAACGGCAGGCGGCTGGTGGGCCACATGCCTTGGGATAACTTACGCCAGATTATCGAATACGAAATCGGCTATCAGAAGGCCGCCGGCAACGCGGAGCAGCATTGCTGCGAAGTAAAGATCCCGACCCCGTTGAAGGATTGATCAGGAGCCACGCATGACGGTACCCGGCAAGACACTCCGGCGCTTCATAGCGCTGCTGGCGGCAACCGCCTTTCTCTATGCGGCGGACATTGATCCGCAACGTTATTTGGAGCACGTAAAGTACCTGGCTTCGCCGGAACTGCAAGGCCGCGGCGCGGCCACGCCCGGCTTGGAGGCCGCAGCCAACTACATCGCCCGGCACTTTGGCAGTTTCGGGCTGAAGCCGCTGGCGGGAGGTAGCTTCCTGCAACCGTTTCCCATGACCGTGAACGCGCGGCTGGGTGCGGGCAATTTTTTCGAGATCTTCCTGGACGGCGAAAAACGCAGTCTGGTTCTCAACGACGAGTTCGTCCCTTTGAATTTCTCCGCCGCGGGCCGGGCGCGTGGGCCCGTGGTGTTCGCCGGTTACGGGATCACCGCGCCCGAGTACAACTACGACGATTACGCTGGCCTGGACGTCAAAGGCAAACTGGTGCTGGTCCTGCGTCACGAGCCGCAGGAGCACGAGCAAAACAGCCCCTTCGCAGGCAAGCTGCTCACTGCCCACGCGCAGTTCTGGAGCAAGGCGGTCAACGCCAAGCAACACGGGGCGGCGGGGGTGATCTTGGTTAACGATCGCGCCAATCACCCCGGGGAAACCGATGAGCTGGAAAAATTCGGCCGCGCCGCGGGGCCGGCTGACGCGGGCATCATCTTCGTGCAGGTGCGCGTGCGGATCGTCGAAGAGTGGCTGAGCCGGGCGGGCAAGAAACTGGAAGATCTGCAAGCCGCTATTGACCGCGAACTCAAACCGCAGTCCTTTCCCTTGCCCGGCTCACTGGAAGCCAGCATCGGCGCCGACATCGAGCGGGAAGTGAGGACCGTGCACAACGTAGCCGGCTACCTGGCTGGAGAGACGCCGGAGTACGTGGTTATCGGGGCGCACTACGACCACTTAGGGTTGGGTGAGCAGTTTTCGATGGCGCCGGCGGAGGTGGGCAAGGTCCACCCGGGCGCCGACGACAACGCTTCAGGGACGGCGGGGGTGCTGGAGCTGGCGCGGTGGCTGACGGCTCTGCCCAAACAAAAGCGGGGCGTATTGTTTGCCTCCTTCGCGGGCGAGGAACTCGGCTTGCTGGGCTCACGTTACTGGGTAGACCAGCCGCCCATCCGCCTTGAAGATTGTGTGGCCATGATCAATTTGGACATGATCGGGCGCCTTCGCGATGGCAAAGTTTACGTGGGCGGCGCCGATAGCGGGGAAGGCTTTCGAGAACTGGTGGCGCGCTTGCTACCCAAGCACAATCTCACGGCCGATCTCTCCGGCAGCTTTGAAGCCGGCTCATCGGACCACACCTCCTTCCTGAGCAAGCGTGTCCCCGTGCTGTTCTTCTTTTCCGGCTTGCACGCCGACTATCACCGTCCCAGCGACACCTGGGACAAGATCAACGCGCCCGGCGCGGCCGAGCTGCTCCGTGCGGTGGGAGAACTCACCCTGGCCCTGCTAAACGCTCCGCAGCGGCCCCGCTTCCTGGGCGTCGCCGCCGCGGCTCCCGCCGGAAGACAAGGTTACGGCGCCTGGTTCGGCAGCGTGCCCGACTTCAGTCCCCATCCCAAGGGAATGCGTTTCGCGGACGTGCGCGAAGGTTCGCCGGCCCACCAGGCAGGCCTGCGCGCCGGGGATGTGTTGATCGAATTCGACGGCAAGCCCGTGCAGAACGTGTACGATTTCAGTTACCTTCTGCGCGGCAAGAAGCCCGGCGAACGGGTCAGCGTTAAGGTCCTCCGGGGCGAAGAGCTGATCGAGGCCCGCGTAGTTTTGGGCGAGCGCAAATAGCCTGATCAAGCTACGCTTTGGCCTGGCCGAAGAGTAGCTATGGGAACCATGTCTGCTCCCAGCCCGGCTCCCGTTTTTCAACTCCCCCCGCTGATCTTGCACCCATTCGCGCAGCCCTACGACCCGGTGAGGCTCATCGAGGGCTCGCGCGCAGGCATCATCCTGCGCGGCCTGCTGCCTCAAGGCGAGCTGGACAACGACGAGCTGGAACGGCGGTTGCTCGACGGTCGCTATTGCGAAATCTCGATGCTGTTTTACGTGGGCAAGGACGTGCTGCGCTGGGCCCGGCAATGCCAGGAGGCGGTGCAACGCGCTGGGGTGGCCCCGGAGGAGGGCTACTGCGCGGAAAGCTTTATTGCGTTGCTGGTCGAGAACACGCCGCAGAAGGTGGATCAGAAGCTGCGCTCCTGGGGTGTGCAAGAGTACCGAAGAATCTTTGCCCGCGCGGTAGGCTTGCATGCCGTGTTCCGCGATCTGCCTCCGCCCGAGCTTTTGGCCGGCGAGTTCGTCCTCCAGTATCACCGCTTTGCCGACCATCTTTACGCCTGCCGTCAGCAGTTGCAGCCCTTCCGGCCAGCCAAGCCCGAGCAGTTCGATTTTGAAGTGTACGCCTCCGGCGAATACGCTCGCCTGCTGGAGCAGGAATGGGATGGGCTCTGAGGAGCGCGAGTTGCGCCTGTGCCGCGGCACTCGCTTGAGTGGTCGCTGCTAGAATGAACCTATGCCCTTGCCCCGCATGCTGCTGGTGCGCCAGTTGTTTCCCGATCACAGTTTGGCGGATGTGCCAGGTGAAGTGCGCCGTGAGCTCGAGCAAGCCAACCTTGTGCGAGGTCTGAGGCCGGGGGCGCGCGTGGCTATCGGCTGTGGCAGCCGCGGCATAGCCAATCTGGCTCTGATTGTGCAGGCGGTAGTGGGTTATTTTCGCGCTCACGGCATGCGCCCTTTTGTGTTTCCCGCTATGGGAAGCCATGGCGCAGCGACCGCTGCCGGTCAGGCCGAGGTGCTGCGTCACTATGGGATCACAGAGGCAGCGCTCGAATGCCCCATCTTGAGCTCGCTGGACGTGGTCTCGCTGGGAAAGACTGCCGAGGGCATCGAGGTCTTGATGGACCGTCACGCCTTTGAAAGCGACGGCGTGTTTTTGGTGAACCGCATCAAGTGGCACACCAGCTTTACGGGCAGGATCGAAAGCGGGCTGTTCAAGATGATGGCGATTGGTTTGGGCAAGCTGGCGGGTGCTCAGGCTTATCACACTTGGGCGTATAGGATCGGCCTGGAAGAAGTGATCATCCAGGTGGGCCGGCACGTGCTGGCTTCGGGCAAGATTCTGGGAGGCTTGGGGATCGTCGAGGACGCCAATCACGCCACGGCCAAAGTAGCGGCCATCCCGGCTGAGCAAATCGAGCAGCGCGAGCAGGAGCTGCTAGAGCTGGCCAAGTCCTGGATGGGCAAGCTTCCTATGGACCTGGACATCTTGATCGTAGAGGAAATGGGCAAGCACATTAGCGGGACTGGCATGGACACCAAGGTGATCAACCGCTCCATAAACGGTGAATATAATCCCTGGCCAGGCTTGCCGCGCGTGGGGCGTGTCTTCGTGCGGCAGTTGAGCGAGCTAAGCTACGGCAACGCGGTAGGGCTGGGCATGGCCGATGTCGTAGCTGATCGCCTCCTGGACAGGGTGGACTGGGCCGCCACCCACATCAACTCGCTCACTGCGTCCACGCCCGCCGGTGTCCGCATACCCATTCATTTCCCCACCGACCGCGAGTGCTTGGAGCGGATCTGGCCCACGGCTGGCAGGTTCCGCCCCGAGGACATTCGGCTCGGCTGGATCCGTAACACGCTCGAGCTCGGGCTGCTCGCTCTAAGCGAGAATCTGGGCCCGGAAATCCAGGGCAATCCGCACTTGCGAATCCTCGGCCCGCCCTTCGAGCTGCCTTTCGACGCCCAAGGCAACCTCCGCTCTCCCTTCAACCAAGCCGCCGTCTCTCGGGTCTGATCCCCGCTCGGCTCAGCGGGCGGGGTTGGTTTTCACGGCGGGGCCCGTTCCCTGCCCAGTCGGCGCCGGCCCGAGCCCCAGCTCACCGGCGCCCTCACGCAGCCTCGCCGGGAACAGGCGTTCTCTGGCCGCGGAAACATTGTACCTACCGGGCCAAATTCAGGCTCGCCGGCCTGCCCGTTGTATCCTTAGCTGCCAGTACCCGCCGCGCTGCTCAGCAGCGAGTTGATCTTGCTGAAAATGGTGCTGATGCTGGTGGTGACGTTCGGCATCAGGGCGGCTGCGGCCAGAGCCACAAAACCCGCCATTAGAGCGTACTCGACCAAGTCCTGGCCTTCGGTTTGCTTCCAAAAGCGTCGCAAGCAGGATTTCATCTCCTTGCTCCTTATTGGGTTCTGTTGTCTGCGGTCGGCAGCCAGGGACTGCTGCCCCTGCTGCTCAATCCGGCTACTGATCTGATCGGACGCCGCCGGTGGAGCTTGAAGACAACAGCTCGGACAAGCACCTGAACTCGAGCCGGGAAACGCCCTCAGACGTGCCCAGAGAATCCGCTATTGCCCCTGCGGACCACCCTCACCACCAGCCACCTCAGGTAGTCAGCGCCACTCCAGGCCGTCGCTAGAGCCGCGCTCAGGCTCAACCACCACCCTAGCCGGCCCAGCGGCGCCCAAGGACAGCCAGCCGCCAACAGCAGCGTCACTCCAGCGATTACCTGCACCACCGTGCTCAGCTTGCCCCACATTGAAGGCGCAAAGCCGCGCACGCTGGTGGCTAGCAACAGCACGCCTACCGCTGCCAGGATCAAAATATCCCGCCCCAGCACCAGCACCACCAGCCACCAAGGCGCCACGCCTGACACGCCCATTCCCAAATAGCAGCCGCTCAGCAGGAGCTTGTCAGCCACTGGGTCCAAGTATGCGCCCAGGCGAGTAACCTGTCCCCGGCTTCTGGCCAGCAAGCCATCGAGCACATCGCTGATGCCGGCCAGCAACAACACTATCAGGGCCAGCAGGAAGCGTTCGCTAACGATGGCCCAGATGGCGGGAACTGCCGCTAGCAAGCGCGCCACCGTGAGTAAGTTAGCTGGGTTCCACCAACACATCCGCGCCGGCCGGCCAAAGCGGGTCGGAATTAAGATGCCAAAGCGGCCGCTTGCACCGAGCTTTCCTCCCAGCTCACGAGTTCGTAAAGAGAGGGATCCGACATCAACCGGCGCACCAGCGCCACGTGCATCGCGTGGCCTGCGCGTTCCGCCACCACGTGGCCCAGCAGCGGCTTGCCCACCAGCGCCAGATCGCCTATCAGATCCAAAGCCTTGTGGCGGCAGCATTCATCCGGGAAGCGCAGGCCCTCGCTGTTCATCACGCCGGATGCGTCAAAGCACACGGCATTCGCCAGCGACGCTCCCCGTATCAGCCCCATGTGGCGCATGGCCGCCAGCTCGTGGTAGAAGCCGAAAGTGCGGGCGGGGGCTATCTCGCGCGCATAAGCTTCGGGCGTAACCTCCAGCTCCAAGCGCTGCTTGCCAACGAGCGGGTGCTCGAAGTAAACTTCGCAGCTCAGCAAGAACCGCTGGGCGGGCAAGATCTGGATGCGCCGCTGGCCCTCCTGGACCACCAGCGGCCGCCTGATGCGCAGGTAACGGCGAGGTCGCCGCCAGTTCTTCAAACCAGCAGCGCGAATCATTTCAACGTAGGGCAAGCCGCTACCGTCCAGTATCGGCAGCTCGAGGTTGTCTATTTCCACGTAGGCGTTGTCCACCCCCATGCTGTAAAAGACGCTGAGCAGGTGCTCGGTAGTGGAAATCAGCACTCCTTTGTACATGAGGCTGGTGGCGTAGCTGACCCGTGCCACGTTCCGCCAAGTGGTGGGAACCTCGAAACGGTCCAAGTCGGTGCGCACAAACACGATCCCGCTGCCGGCGGGGGCGGGCAGGATCCGCATGTTTACTGGCGCCCCGCTGTGCAAACCGATCCCGCTGGCTTCCACGGGGCGACGCAAGGTGGTTTCCCAGCGCACGCGAGTGCTCCTGCGAGCTGTTTTGCACGCTTAGGACCCGAGAGCTAAGTTGTTGAATCCACGAACGATTCGGACGTTTACCTGTGGCAGATTTGCCACAGCAATGCCCTTCGGCTGTGGCTTGACTGACACAGTTGAGCCCTACACTGGCTAGCCTGGGCTATCATGGGGGGCGATGCCCCCGGCACGCCTGTTCCTCATTGACACCTTCGGCTTCGTCTTTCGCGCCTATCATGCCAGGGCGCGCTCGGCTGCCCCCACCATGCGGACCTCCGCCGGCCAGCCCACCGAAGCCGCCTACATCTTCACCAACATGCTGCGCAGGCTTATGGCGCAGTACCGGCCCGAGTACATCGCTGCCGTCTTCGAGTGCGCCGGCCCCAGCTTCCGGGAGCAACAGTTCGCCGAATACAAGGCTAACCGGCCCGAGATGCCCGCCGACCTGGCTTTTCAGTTACCTTACATCCGGCGCATTCTGAGCGCGTTTCAGGTCCCCGTGCTGGAGTGCGAAGGCTATGAGGCCGACGACGTAATCGGCGCCCTTGCCCAGCAAGCCTCCCGTGAAGGCTTGGAGGTCCTCATCGTTTCCAGCGATAAGGACATGCTCCAGTTGGTATCCGAGCAGGTTTTCATGATCAATCCCATGAAGGACGATCTGCGCTACGACCGCGCGCTGGTCGAACAAGAAATGGGCGTGCAGCCGGCTCAGATCCCGGATCTGCTTGCCCTCAAGGGTGATCCGATTGACAATATCCCGGGAGCGCCGGGCATCGGAGACAAAGGGGCGCGCGAGTTGATCCAGCGCTTCGGGTCGGTGGAAGCCGCGTTGGAGCGCGCCGGCGAAGTCGAGCGCAAGACGTACCGGGAAAGCCTGCTTGCCCACCGCGATCGCATCCTGTTAAGCAAGCGCCTGGCAACCATAGATACCGCCGTGCCCATTCACTTCTCGCGCGAAGAGCTTAAGGCACGCCCGCCTGACTTGAAAGCGCTGCGCCAGATCTACAAGGAACTGGAATTCTACAGCCTCCTTAAAGAACTCGGCCCGGAAGCCGACCTGCGGCCCCGCGATTATCGTTCGTTAGAGACGCCGGAGCAAATTCGGGCGTGGCTGGAAAGCCTGCCGGAGGCGGTGCCGGTAGCAGTGGTGATGATCAGTGGACCGGCCCCTGCCGGCGAGCCTCTGTTGCCTGCGCCCGAATCGCCAGGGCGACTCGCGCTGGCTTGGCAAGCAGGCCAGGCCCGCTCCGTCCCGCTGACTTTGGTAGAAGAGCTGCGGCCATGGCTGGAGGACCCCGCGCGAACGAAAGTCACCCATGATTTAAAATCGCTCCTGCTGGGCCTGAGCAGTCGGGGCATCCACGCCCAGGGGTTTACCGACGATCTGATGTTGTACGCCTTCCTGCTCACGGCAGAACCAGCCGCCTGCTCACTGGATTCCATCATTCAGCGCTACCTGGACCGACATCTTGAGCCCAGCGCCGAGCACCAGGCGGACTGCCTCATCCAGGCTGCACCCATTCTTCGCCGGCAGGTGGAAGAACGCGGCCTGCGCCAGCTATACGAAACCATAGATCTGCCTTTGACGCCCGTGCTGGTGCGCATGGAGCGAACCGGCGTGCGCATTGATCAAGGCGAACTCGCTCGGCTGTCCCGGCTCATGCAGGCCGAGCTGGAGCGTCTGAGCGCCGAGATACACGCGCTGGCCGGGCGGCCTTTTAACATAAACTCTCCGCAGCAGCTCGGCAAGGTGCTTTTTGAAGAACTGCGCTTGCCGGCGCCGGCCCGCCACGGCAAGAGCAAGGCTGTCTCGACCGCGGCTGAAGTGCTCGAGGAACTGGCCGCAGAACATCCCATCGCCCGCAAGGTGCTCGAGTACCGCCAGCTTGCCAAGCTCAAGGGAACTTACGTGGACACGCTGCCCGCCCTGATCAACCCGCATACCGGACGGCTGCACACCAGCTTCAATCAAACCGGCACCGCCACCGGCCGTTTGAGTTCCTCGAATCCGAACTTGCAAAACATTCCCATCCGCACCGAACTGGGACGGCAGATACGGGCGGCTTTCATCCCGCGGGACGGCTGGAAGCTGGTGGTGGCCGATTACTCACAAATCGAGCTGCGCTTGCTGGCTCACATGTCGCGCTGCCCGGTGCTGGTGGAAGCTTTCCGCAAGGGCGAAGACATACACGCGCGCACGGCAGCGGAGGTGTTCGAAGTCCCGCTGGAGGCAGTCACTGCGGAGATGCGGCGGCGCGCCAAGGCCGTCAACTTTGGCATCATTTACGGGCAAAGTGCCTTGGGGCTGGCCGCTCAGCTTGATATTGCCAAACACGAAGCCCAGCTTTACATAGACAACTACTTTCGGCGTTACAGCGGGGTCAAGGAGTTCATCGAGAATACGCTGGCCGAGGTGCGCCGGAGCGGATTCACGCGCACCCTTTTCGGTCGACAGCGGCCTATACCCGACATCAACAGCCCCAATCCCAACCTGCGCGGCTTTGCGGAGCGCACGGCTATCAACACTCCTTTGCAAGGTACGGCGGCCGATCTGATCAAGCTGGCCATGATCCGCATTCAGGCCGAGCTGGACCGGCGCCGCCTGCGCACCGCGATGCTGCTTCAGGTGCACGATGAGCTGCTGTTTGAATCGCCCCCCGAGGAGGTCGCCGAGGTCGCCTCCATGGTTCGGGAGCAAATGGAGAACGTCTACCCTCTGGAAGTGCCGCTGGTGGCCGACATCGGGGTGGGCGACAACTGGCGAGATGCCAAATAAGCCGCGAGGCGGCGCGTTGCGCTGCCTCGGCTGCCGACCCGGCGCTTTGGTTCCAGCTAGCGTTCCCTTGGCCGAGCGCCGCCCGGTCCCTCCGCCATCGCGCCAGGCAGTCAACAACTGCCAGAGGGCTATTTACCGAGCCACTGCTCGAATGCTTCCAGCACCGTTTGGCCGCGGTAAACCCGCGGCGGTACCTCTTTGATCTCGCCCGTCTGTGTCTTGGTGGGGTGGAATTCAAAGCGCATTTCTACCGGCCCTTGTATGATCCAGGGGGGAAGCTGCTTGCTTCGCTGCACGGCGCGACGCGCCGCCGCGCGGATGGCCTGGCAAGCCTCGGCGTGCGAGAGGCTCAAGGCCGAAGCTTTGCCCACCATTCTCTTGACCGCCACCGCCTCACCCTTGGGTTGCAGCGCGAGGAACTCTTCGCAGGCCGCCTGGTCGCCGGCGAGCATGATGACCGGGATGCGGAAGTGACCGGCGATGGCCGCCACTTGTCCCAGCTCGCCCACTGATTTGCCGTTGATGGTGATGTCGCGCACGCTGAGGCTTTGTGAATGTGCTAGCAAGCCTCGCGGTGTGCCGGCCTTGGCGTGCTGGCCCACGAAGATGATCCCATCGTAGCGACCCTCGCCGAGATAGTAGTCAGCAGGTGTGGGCTTGCCCTGGATCAATTTCGCCTTGGGATGGATCAGGTCTATGGAAAGCGTGCGGCTACCGTCGTGGCCGTCCCATATCACGACCTCGCTGGCGCCCCCTTCCAAGGCGCCTTGCACTGCGGCATTGACTTCGCCGGCCAGCAGGCGCCGGGATTCCTCGAAACGCCGTTGCCCGGGCGTCACCTGCTCGTCCCAGTTGTTGACTCCTCCCACTCCTTCCAGGTCGGTGACGATGAAGATTCGCGGCCCTGGCGTCTGCGCCGCCCCAACCAGCATCAAGCTCAGGAACAAGGCTTTCATGATGGTGTCCCTCCGTTTGACTGCTACCAACAGAGAGGATACCGCAACGGCTTGGTCGTGCCTTGTTCGAGCGGATCGGATTTTCAGGCTCTGCGGGTGATGCGCGCGCTGCTGCTGCGCCCGGTTTCCACCGGTAGCCCGGCCTCCGCCGCCGCCATGGCCGCCACCGGCATCTCCTCCCAGGCCAGCATTTCCGCCACGGGAAGGCCTTCAGCTTCTTTGAAGAAAGTCAGTTCCTCAGTAGCCGGATCGTAGTCCACTCGCACCCAGTCTCCAGCCTGAATCTGGTCGGTGGCGATCAGGTTAGACAGTGGCTGCACCAGCAGGCGCTCGATGGCGCGTTTCAGATGCCGTGCACCGTATCTTGGATCCACGCCCTGCTCGAGCAAGTAATCTTTGGCGGCGGAGGTGAGGTTGAACACAAACGGGCGGACTGACGCCACGAAAATGCGTTGCTGAACCATCCGCAGCTCAATTTCGAGCACCTGGCGCAGCTCGGCCTCACCGAGGGGTCTGAAGACTACAATCTTGTCCAGCCGGTTGATGAACTCCGGGCTGAACTTGCGTCGCGCGGCCTCGATGCCGGCTTGGGTGATGCGGGCCGGTAGGCGATCATCCGGCTGCCGGACAGCCGAATGGAAGCCGACCCGAGGCGAAAACAAGGCGTTCATTTCGGTCGCGCCCAGGTTGCTGGTCATGAAAATCATCGTGCGGGAAAAATCCACTCGCCGGTTGTCCCCCAGCGTCAGGGTAGCTTTGTCCAAGATGCCCAGCAGCAAGTTCCAAAGGGCATCGCTGGCCTTTTCGATTTCGTCAAACAGCACGAAGCTGAGCTTGACTTGCTCGGTGTGGTACTGGTTGAGGATTTCCTGGCTGAGCAGAGGGTGGGTTTCGCGGTGACCCAAGTAACCAGGCGGGGACCCGATCAACTTGGCGATCTCGTGGCTATGCTGGAACTCGGCACAATCAATTTTGATTACAGCCCGCGGCGAACCCAACAGGATCTCTGCGGTGGCTTCGACGATGCGGGTCTTGCCTGAGCCGGTAGGCCCTAGAAACAGGAAAACCCCGACCGGACGGCCGGGCGGCGCCATTCCGGTCAAGTACATCTGATAAATATTGACGATCTGCTGGATGGCTTCGTCTTGTCCCACGATCAAGCGGCGGAGGTGGGATTCCAGCGTCTCGGCGTCGCGGCCGGTACGCTGAGGATCCAAGGGCTTGCCACACCGCCTCATGATGACCACCTCGCCGGCTGCCGCGCGCTCTGCCCGCATCCGGCAGCCACGCTGCGTTGGGAATCTCACTCGCTTCCCTTATCGGCCGCAGGTGCCCCGGTCCTTTAGCTGCGAGGCTGGCTGGGGCGGAACTCGATGCAGGAAACGGCCCCAGGACCCCCGGCTTGACTTCCGCCGCGCGTTCAGGCACGCTAGGTTAATTGAACCCCCGGTTCGCAGTTCCGGCCAGGCCGGGGCGGCTGCCATCCGGGCTTCTGAGGCAAAGGTGCTGGTAACCGTCCTATTGCAACAGCAACAACCCCCTTCCAGCGGTGTGGCGTTTCTCATAACCATTCTGCCGATCATCCTCATCTTTTACCTGTTGCTGTTTCTGCCCATGCAGCGGCAGCGCAAGCGCCAGCAGAAAATGCTGGCCAGCCTGGAAACCGGCCAGACCGTACTGACCAACGGGGGCATTATTGGAACTATCGTAGCCATCAACCGTGACGACGACACCTTGGTGCTGCGTGTCAAGCCCGACAATGTGAAGCTCCAGGTGACGCGCAGCGCGGTGGCGGCGGTAGTTCCCCTGGAGAGCAAGAAATAGTTTTGCCTTGCCGGTGGTGCTTGAATGAAAAGCAATCTCAGATGGCGAGCCATTGTGATCGGGGCTGTGATCTTGCTGGCGGTGTTCGGCTTGATCGGGCTGCCCCGTTCCTGGGAGCAGCTCAAGGCTAACGTGCGCCATAACGTGCGCTTGGGTTTGGACCTGCGCGGCGGAAGCCACCTTATCCTGCAAGTGCGCGTGCACGAGGCGGCCAAGGCGCGAACCGACATGACGATTGAAAGCCTGCGCCAGGAGCTGCGGCGCGGAGGCATCGAGTTCGCCTCGCTGGAACGCAATGATCCGCAGCGCGTGGAAGAAACCGACTCGATAGCCATATACTTGCGCGGAGTGCCGGCAGCGCGGGCCGGCGATCTGCGCGCCATAGTGACCCAGCGGTTGCCGGGTTGGGTTCTGACCGCAATCAACGCCACCGATTATCGCCTCACCATGCGCCCCACCGAACTGTTGGCCTTGAAGCGCGAGACCGTCGAGCGCACCATTCGCACTCTTGAGCGCCGTGTTAACAGCCTGGGGCTGACCGAGCCGGTCATTCAGCAGCATGGCTCCAGCGAGACCGAATACGAGATCCTGGTCCAACTGCCGGGAGTGGATGATCCGGCTCGTGTCAAGCAGATCATGGGAACCACGGCGGTGCTGGAAATCAGCGAGGTGCGCGACGGTCCTTTTTCTTCCCGCGATCAAGCGCTGGCCAAGTATGGCGGCGTGCTCCCGCTGAATACAAAACTGGTGCCGGAGATGCGCCGCAGCGGGGAGGCCGGCGAGACCTGGTGGCTGGTCAGTCGGGTACCTGTCATCACTGGCGAGGACTTGCGGAATGCCCGCCCGGGACGTGATGAGTTCGGCAAATGGGAAACCGATTTTACGCTGGGCCCGGACGGCGCCCGCCGCTTCGCGCAGCATACCGAGCGCAACATCGGGAACCGCCTGGCGATCATCCTGGATAACCAAGTCCGCAGTGCGCCGGTGATTCAGAGTCGCATTGAGGACCAGGGTCGCATCACCGGCGCGGCCAATGAGCAGGACGCAGCGGATCTGGCTTTGGTGCTGCAATCGGGCTCGCTCCCGGCGGGCATTGACTATTTGGAGGAACGCACTATCGGTCCTTCGCTGGGCTCGGACTCGATAAGGCAAGGCTACTCGGCGGGCGTCCTGGGCCTGGTGCTGGTGGCCGCGATCATGCTGGCCTATTACCGCAAGAGCGGCATCAACGCGCTGGTAGCCCTAGCCATGAACGGCTTGCTCACGGTGGCGGCCCTGAGCTACTTCGACGCCGTCTGGACCTTGCCGGGCATCGCCGGCTTTGTGCTTAGTTTAGGCATGGCGGTGGATTCCAATATTCTGATCTTCGAGCGCATACGCGAAGAGCTGCGCAGCGGCAAGGGAGTCATCGCCGCTGTGGAGGCGGGCTTTGATCGGGCTTTCATAACCATTATTGATACGCACGTGGTGACGGTGGTCTCCTGTGCCTTCCTGTTCATGTTTGGCACCGGGCCTGTGAAGGGCTTTGCCGTAACTCTGGTGGTGGGTTTGGTGGCCAACGTCTTCACGGCGGTCTTCGTTTCGCGGACGATTTTCAACTGGGTGCTGTTCCGCCAGCGCGAGGCGGTGAGCCTGAGCATATAATATGTACGGGAATCGAGGTCGGAGGCCGGCATTTGCAGGGCCGAGGGTGGACAGTGGAGCCGGGGCGCCGCAGGGGGCGTGGTTGTGCTATGTTCATGACTGCGGTTGGGAACATTCTAACCTCGGCCGGTGTCCAATCCGCTTGCACCTGCCGACGCTGACGAGATGGAGCTTTTTCGGGAACCCAAGATAGATTGGATCCGCCTGATGCCGGCGGGGGCGTTGCTCTCGCTGGTGCTGGTGGGCGCTTCCATAGCCAGCCTGGTTGCCAAGGGTGGCCCTCGCTGGGGCATCGATTTCCGAGGGGGGACGCTCGTGTACGTCAAATTCCGGGAGCAACCCCCTATTGAGCAAGTTCGCGCCGCGTTGAGGGGGCGGGTGCCCGGCGAAATTACCGTGCAGGAGATGACGGGCAGCCGCGAGATCATCGTTGGCACGGAAATGCGCAGCGAGCGCGAGCTGGATGTGGCTCGCCGCATGATAACGGAAACTTTGGCAGCGCGCTTCGCGCCCACCGGCGGCAAGATAGACTTGAATACGGCGGGGCGGGAGGCCTTAACCGAGCGCTTGCGAGAGCCGCTTCAGCGCGCGGGCGTGGCTTTGTCTGAGCAACAGCTTCAGGAGCTGGCCGGGCGCATCGTGGATTTTCGTGACAGGGAGCGTTCCGGCCTGCTGTCCAGCTTCGAGGAGCTGGCCGGGGTGCCCGGCGTGACGCCGGCGGTGATGCAAGTTCTCAGGCAAGAGGCCGTGCTGGGTCCTTTTACCATCCGGCAAGTGGAAATTGTGGGTCCGAAAGTGGGCGCCGATTTGCGCCAGAAAGCTCTCATGGCCACTCTCTACGCGTTGGCAGGAATGCTGGTCTACATTGCCTTCCGCTTCGAGTTCGTGGCCGGCATCGGCGCGGTGGTGGCCAGTTTTCACGACGCCTTGATCACTATCGGCGTGTTTTCCTGGCTTAACCGCGAGATCTCGCTTACGGTGATCGCGGCTATTTTGACTCTGATCGGTTACTCGATAAACGATACGATCGTTGTCTTTGATCGTGTGCGCGAGAATCTGAAGGTGCGTTTTCGCGAGGCCTTGCCGGCGGTGGTCAATCGCAGCGTGAACCAGACCTTGAGCCGGGCGATAATGACCTCGCTGACCACGCTGCTGGCGGCTTTGGCCCTTTACCTTTTGGGCGGGCCGGTGCTCAACAACATGGCACTGGCCTTTCTAGTCGGCATCGTGGTGGGCACATATTCATCGGTATTCGTAGCCAGTGCGATCGTGGTAGCATGGCATAATTTGTCGGAGCGCCGCAAGAAGGCGGCTGGATCCGCAGCAGCGGCGCCGGTGTCAAAGCAAAAGGGAGCCGCCCGCAAAAGCGCCCGGGCGGTGAAGTAGGGCAGGCCGGCGGCGGTTGGGCTCCGCCATCGAGAGCGGCAGCCGCCGCGGCCGAGGAGAAAGGGTTATGTTTGAGCAAAGTTTACTGGAGACAGCGGCCAAGACGCGAAGGCCTTGGACGGTGGTGCTTTCCTTTATCGGCCAGTCGTTGCTGGTGATCATCCTGATCCTGATCCCCTTGATCTATACGGACACCATTCCGCGGGGGACGTTGACCAGCTTCCTGGTGGCGCCTCCGCCTCCCCCGCCGCCACCGCCTCCGCCGGCGGCAGCCCCTGTGAAAGTCGTCAAGGTGATTCCTCGGCAGTTTGATGCAGGGCGGCTGATGGCGCCCCGGCAAATACCGAAGGAAATCGCCATGATTAAGGAAGACGAGCTGCCGCCGCCGTCAGCCGGAGCGGTAGGCGTGGTGGGAGGCGTGCCCGGCGGCGTTCCCGGCGGGGCGCCCGGCGGTGTGATTGGCGGTATCATTTCGGCGGCTCCTGTGGCTGCGCCTCCGCCTCCGCCGCCGAAGGTCGAAGTGCAAAAGCCCAAAGAGATCCAGCGTATCCGCGTGGGCGGTAACGTGCAACAGGCCAAGCTTATTTACGGGCCCAAGCCGGTTTACCCGCCCCTGGCCAAGCAGGCGCGCATCCAAGGTGTGGTGCGCCTGACGGCGGTGATCGGCACCGACGGCACCATTCAGAACCTCCAGGTGGTCTCTGGTCACCCCTTGCTGATACCGGCCGCCTTGGAGGCTGTCAAGCAGTGGCGTTATCAGCCCACGCTGCTCAACGGAGAGCCGGTGGAAGTCATCACGCAGATTGACGTGAACTTCACACTGACGCAGTGAAAGGTTTTAGGACGTCGCAAGACGGAATTTCAACTCGCAGGAGAGGAAGAAAATGCTTTTACAGTTGCAAGTCTGGTCATTCCTGCTGTTGCAGGAAACGGCCGTAGGTTGGGACATCCGTTCGCTATGGGCGCAGATGGGGCCGCTGGCCAAGGCGGTGGTGATCATCCTGTTCTGCATGTCGGCGTGGTCCATCGGCGTGATGATTGACCGCATCCTGGCTTTCAACGCGGCACGCAAGCAGTCGCGCCTGTTTGCTCCCGCGGTGGCCGGCGCCCTGCGCGAAGGCAAGCTGGATGAAGCGATCAAGATCGGCGACCGCTACAAGAAGAGCCACCTGGCCAAAGTGGTGATCGCCGGCCTGCAGGAGTTCCGGGCTCACCAGATGAGCGCGGAGATTTCCGGTGAAGACATCGAGGCTTCGCGGCGCGCTTTGGAGCGGGCCGAGGCCATCGTGCATGCCGAGTTGAAGCGGGGCGTTCCCACCCTGGCGACTATCGGGGCGACGGCGCCCTTCGTGGGCTTGTTCGGAACGGTGGTGGGCATCATCAACGCCTTCCACGGCATTTCGACCGAGAAGTCCACGGGCTTGGGAGCAGTGGCCGGCGGCATTTCCGAGGCCCTGGTGACAACGGCTATCGGGTTGTTTGTCGCGGTGCCTGCTTTCTGGGCGTTCAACGCTTTCACCAGCCGGCTGGAGGGCTTTAGCGTCGAGATGAGCAACTCCAGTTCCGAGCTGATTGATTACTTCTTGAAGCGGTCCGCGCGGGCGGCCAAGTAGCAATTGAATCCGGCGAGTTGATCCCGGAGGTGACGGGGCCGCGTCGCGGCCCCGTCGGCGGGGAGGCAAGCGCCGGGGAGGATAGCTATGGCGAGAAGAGAACTACCGCCGCCGGTTTCCACGCCCAACGTGGTGCCCATGGTGGACGTAATGCTGGTGCTGCTGATCATCTTCATGGTGGTCACCCCCATGCTTACCAAGGGCGTCAGCGTGGACATGGTCAAGACCCGCAACCCCATCGCAATGCAAGGCGCCGACAAGGATGACGCCATCTTGATTGCGGTGACGCGCGATGGCAGAACATTCCTGGGTACCACCCAGATGCCCGCCGACCAATTGCCGCAAAAGGTCAAAGACCTGTTGGTTAACCGGCTGGACAAAATGGTTTATATCCGCAGCGACGCGCGCGCCCGTTACGAGCGCGTGGTCGAAGTGGTGGACAACTTGCGCTCGGCAGGCGTGGATCAAATCGGCTTGCTTACCGAACAGATAAAGGAGAGAAGGGCAGCAGCCGAAGCCGCGCCGTAGAGGGCGAGGCTGAGTTGGCTGCGGACTTTAAGGAGGCAGTCCTATGGGAATGCAAGTCAGTAGCGGGAAGGGCCCCATCGCCGACCCCAACGTGGTGCCATTCATTGACGTGCTGCTGGTGCTGCTGATCATATTCATGGTCATCACACCCACCACGCCTTATGGCCTGGACGCACTGGTACCCCAGCCGCCGCCGCCCGGGGCCAAGGCGGATGCCGCCGATCAGCGCACGGTGGTCATCGTCATCAACCGCGATCAATCGGTGATGATCAACCAGGAACCCAGCGACTTTAACCGGCTGGGCCGCCGGTTGGAGGAGATCTTCAAGACCCGTGCCGAGCGCGTGGTCTTCGTCAAGGGCGATCCCGACTTGGAATTTCAGTACGTAGCGCGAGCTATCGATATCGCCAAAGGAGCCGGCATAGACAAGATCGGGCTGATGACCGCCAAGATCGAGGCCGGCCAGTAGCGGTCCGCCAGCCCGGAAAATCTCTCTGACAGGAGTCAGCATGAGAAGCTCACCAACTCTGAAGTGGTTGGCATGTGGCGTGGTGTTTCTGGCTGTGCTTAGCGCCGGTTGCCAGAAACTGCGGGCGCGCGACCACCTTAACAAGGGTGTGCAGGCTTACAAGAATGCTCGCTACCCGGAGGCTATCGAGCACTTCAAGCAGGCCATCGCACTGGATCCGACCTTCCCCACTGCGCGCCTTTACCTGGCCACCGCCTATATGGTCCAGTACATCCCCGGCGCCGAGTCTCCGGAGAACCTCCAGCTTGCCGAGAATGCACACCAGGAATTCCTGCGCGTGCTGGAGCAGGACCCCAAGAACGAAGTGGCCATCGCTTCCATCGCCTCGTTGTACTTCAACCAGAAAAAGTTTGACGAGGCCAGCGAGTGGTACAGAAAGCTCATCGGGGTGAATCCTTCCAACAAAGAGGCTTTCTACACCCTGGGTGTGATTGCCTGGACCAAGGCTTTTCAGGACAATGCGGAGGCGCGGGCCAAGCTGGGGATGCGACCGGAGGATCCGGGCCCATTGAAGGACAAGAAGGTCCGCGAGCAGCTTCGCCAGAAAAACCTGGCCATGATCGAAGAGGGTATGAAGCACTTGCAGAAGGCCCTCGAGATAGATCCCCAGTACGATGACGCCATGGCCTACATGAACCTGCTTTACCGGCAAAGGGCTGATTTGCAAGAGAGCGCCGACGCCTACAAGCAGGACGTGGACGCGGCGGACAACTGGGTCCAGAAGACCCTGGAAACCAAGAAGGCCAAGACGGGCGGGGCTGCCGCAGCAGGCCAGTAGGCCCGAGCCGCGCTTGCGATATAATTGGGTTGCGGGCGGCCCACAGGGGCCGCCTCCTCAGCCCATGGAGGTTGCTACCGGCGCCAGCGACGAGTTTGAAGCAAGCAGCGAGGATGGGCGGGCCTCCGACAGACTTCTTCACGAGCTGCTGAAAAAGCTGGCGTCGCGGCCAGCGGTAGAACTGGCTGCAATCGAGAAAGCTTATCGTTTTGCTGCCCGCTATCACGGGGATCAGCGCCGCGAATCAGGCGAACCCTACATCCTGCATCCCCTGCGCACCGCCCTGATCCTGGCCGACATGAACATGGATCGGGTGTGCCTTCAGACCGCTCTGCTGCACGACGTGGTCGAGGACACTGCCGCCACCCTGGAGGAGATCAGCCGGGAGTTCGGCGAGGAAGTCGCGCGCTGCGTGGACGCCGTCACCAAGCTGGGCAAACTACAGTTTTACTCGCCCGAGGAGCGTCAGGCCGAAAACGTGCGCAAGATGTTGCTGGCCATGGCTCACGACGTCCGCGTCATTATCGTCAAACTGGCCGACCGGCTGCACAACATGCGGACGCTGGGTTTTCTGCCTCCGGAAACCCAAAAGCGAATTGCTCGGGAGACGCTGGACATTTACGCCCCCATCGCTCACCGGTTGGGCATGGGCGCCATGCGGGGTGAACTTGAAGATCTGGCATTCGCTTATCTGGAACCCGAAGCCTATGCTGAAATCCGCCAGGCGATCGAGTCGCGCCGCCAAGCCAGCGAAGAGTTTTTGGAGCAGATCCGCCGCCACATCATGCAGGTACTGGCGCGCGAGGGCATCCCGGCCCGGGTGGAAGGTCGGATCAAGCGAGTTTACTCGGTTTACCAAAAGCTCAAGCGGCAGCGCATCGGCATCGAGCAGGTTTACGATCTGATGGCGGTGCGCGTGATCACCGACTCGGTGAAGAATTGCTACGCCGCTCTCGGCCTCATCCACCAGGAGTGGCCGCCCATCCCAGGCCGCATCAAGGACTTCATCGCCATCCAGCGGCCCAATCTTTACCAGTCCTTGCACACTTCGGTGATGGGGCCCGGCGGTCAGCCTTTCGAGGTGCAGATCCGGACCGAGGAAATGCACCGGGTGGCTGAGGAAGGCATCGCTGCCCATTGGAAGTACAAGGAGGGCGGCAAGTCTGACGACAAGGGCGAGGCGCAGCGCATTGCCTGGTTGCGCCATTTGCTGGATTGGGTGCAGGAGATGCGCGATTCGCGCGATTTCCTTTCCACGCTCAAGGTGGGCCTGTACCCCGAGGAGGTTTACACCTTCACACCGCGCGGCAAGGTGATTGTGCTGCCCCGGGACGCCACCCCCATTGACTTCGCCTACGCTATCCATACCGAGGTGGGGCACGCCTGCGTGGGCGCCAAGGTCAACGGCCGGATAGTGCCCCTGCGCTATACGCTCCGCAACGGCGATGTGGTAGAGATTCTCACCCAGCCCGGCCACTTGCCCAGCAAGGATTGGCTGGCGCTGGTGAAGACCTCGCGCGCCCGTCAAAAAATCAAGGCGGTTATTAACGCCGCCGAGCGGGCCAAGGCCATCGAGATCGGCCAGAAATACCTGGAGCGGGAGGCGCGCCGGCTGGGAGTGCAACTGGCCAGAGCTGCGCGCACCGAGCTGGAACGTGTGGCCGGCGAGTACGGTTACGCCAAGCTGGAGGACCTTTACGCCGCGCTGGGCTACGGGCGGATTTCTCCGCGCAAGATTCTCCAGAAAATCGCTCCTGCTGAGCAAACCGAAGCCCAGGCCACTGCCCAGCCGGCGATCTCCCCGGCCCCCGCACCCGCCCGACCATCGGAAGCGGGTGATTTCGTGCTGCGCGTCAAGGGGGTGGATGATTTGCTAGTGTACCGGGCCAAGTGCTGCAATCCCATTTGCGGTGAGCCGATCGTAGGGTACATCACGCGCGGTAAAGGGGTAGCCGTTCATTCCACCTCTTGCCCGAACGTGCAGAATCTGCTTTATGAAGTTGAGCGACGAATCGAAGTGGAATGGGGCCAGCCCACCGGGCAGCCTTTCCAGGTTAAAGTGGTCGCTCACGTGGAGGACCGGCCGGGGATGCTGAATCAGCTCACCACGTTGTTGTTCAACGAGAACATAAACATACGGGCCTTGGAGGCGCGTAACGACTCCTCGCACGGCGAGGTCGGGGTGGTGGACATGACCATCGACGTGCGGGATAACAAGCAACTACAACGTTTGTTGGCGGCCATGCGCCGCACGGCGGGTGTGCTCGATGTCCAGCGCGTCTGAGCCGGCGCCAGCATTTGTCCCCCGCAGGGTGACGGTGTCCAGGTCGGCTGGCCTTGAGATCCAGTGGGGCGACGGTCATCTGAGCCAGTACGAGCCGGGTTACCTTCGCCAGCGCTGCCCTTGTGCTCGCTGCACTCCCGCCCATGACAGCCCCACTAAAACCGTCTCCCCTTTTCCCATCCTCAAGCCCGTCTCGCGCCTGGAAGGGGCCGAGCAGGTTGGCAGCTACGCGCTACGCCTGAAATGGAGCGACGGTCACGACACGGGCATCAACACCTGGGAATATCTGCGCGGGATTTGCCCCTGCCCAGAATGCAGCGCAGGCGCGTGAGGCGCACCTCAGCGGCGTCTCACAATAGCCGGAAGTTAACCTCCACCGTAGCCAACACGGCCACGGGCTTGCCGTCTTTATACCCAGGGCGAAACCGCCATTTGGAAACCGCTTCAACCGCCTTCTCATCCAAGCCCATGCCGAGCGGCCGCACTACCTTTATGTCGCGCGGGCGACCCTGCTCGTCAATCACAATGGAAAGGATCACCGTCCCTTGGTATTTTGCCTTCCGCGCTTCCTCGGAGTACTCCGGCTCTACCTTGTACAGCGGTACCGGGGGCGAGACCCCGCCGCCGATGCGATACACGCCGCCGCCAATGCCGCCTCCCTCGCCGGGTCCATAACCGCCGCCCCGCCCCGGTCCCACGCCGCCGCCGGAGCCCGTCCCGATGCCGCCTCCGAAACCTGGCCCGCTGGACGGAGGCCCAAGCTTGGCGAAAGGATCCCCGTAGTTAGGGAGGTTCACGCTGGGCAAAGGCGTGTCCGGGGGCATTATAAGGGTCGGCTCCATGGCCAGCTTCGGGTTGGGATTCTGGATGACCGCGGTGGGAGGCGTGAACTGGCGCAAAGAAGGCCGAGGCAAACGTCCCTTGCTGGGTGGTAGTGGCGAACGGTCACCACCGCCTCCTCCACCGCCCATTTGCTTGTCCTTGGGCTTGAGTGGCGGAATATACGGTGCGATGTCGGGAGCGATGAGATTTACCGTGTCTCTCACCGACTGACGCACCACCGGGCTGGAAGCGGCCGTGAAAAGCAAGATTACGGCCAGGCCGTGGATGATGGCCGAGGTCAACCCTGCCTGCCGCCCATAGCGATACTCACCCCAAATGTCCTTTACGGCTACCGGCTTCGAGGTCACCTGAAGCGGCGGCAACTTGGGGGGCCGGATGGTGTCCCGCAAGTTCTGATAAAAGGAACGATACCACGGGATTTGGGTTTCAACGGGCAGTAGCCGCAACAGATGCTCTTCGGCGGCGCCAGTCCGGAAGGGCTCCTGTGCCTGTGTATCTTGTTGCCCGGTTGTTGTCGGCTCGCCTTGCATGTCTGTGCGCTTTGAGGATAGCCGCGGCCGCGCCCGAGTCGCTCCGGCTCAACTCCAGTTCTATGGGCTTAGATGTCCCGGCGCCGCCAACCGTTACCCTTATACGCAAAATTGTAGCACATGCTTGCAAGCGCCAGGCGCGATTCCAAGCTTTGTACTTCAAGATAAAGCCGCGCTTCGCCTGCGCTTAGCGCAGCCTGGGCGGAACCGGCGGGTAGTGGTAAGAATTGTTGTCGGCGGTGGACGGACCCAGTTGCGAGGGGAGGGGCGCGGTCGCTAGAATCAATGCGTTTGCCTCTGTCTTCGCGGCTCACCCCGGGCCGAGCTGGCCCGGGGGGCCAGAGACTAACACGCGGGAGGATTCATGTCGGTTGAGCAAAAGGTGAAGCAGATCATCGCCGAGCAGTTGGGCGTGGACGAGAGCCAGGTGGAGGATACCGCCTCGTTCGTAGACGATCTCGGCGCGGATTCCCTCGACATTGTCGAGCTGACTATGGCTTTCGAAGAGGCGTTCGATCTTGAAATTCCTGACGAGGACGCTGAGAAGATCACCACGGTGAAAGACGCCATTGATTACATTGAGGCCAGGACGGCAAAGAAATAGGCGGGTCGTCCGGCTACCACGGGCGTGAAAGGAGTCCAGTCTTGTTGCGCAGGGTGGTTGTGACGGGTGTAGGGCTGATCTCTCCGGTGGGGATCGGCACCGAGGAAACCTGGCGGGCCCTGCTGGAGGGCCGCAGCGGCATAGGGCCTATTACTTGTTTCGATGCCTCCGCTTTCGCTTGCCGGATCGCCGGTGAAGTCAAGGACTTCCACCCCGAAGACTTCATCGAGCGCAAAGAACTCAGGAAGATGGGCCGCTTTATTCAGTTTGCCATCGCGGCCACCGAGTTCGCCCTGAAGGCTTCGGGGTTGAAGATCACGCCGGAAAACGGCGAACGCGTGGGTGTTTACATCGGCAGCGGGATTGGGGGCTTTGAAGTAATCGAGCGCGAATTTGAAGTCCTACTCCAGCACGGCCCCAGGCGCATTTCCCCCTTTTTCATTCCGGCCACCATTATCAACCTGGCCGCCGGATATGTGTCCATAAGGTTGGGGGCCAAGGGCCCCAATTCCGCCACGGCCACCGCATGCACCACCGGCGCTCACGCCATCGGTGATTCGTTCAAGATCATCCAGCGCGGTGATGCCGACGTCATGATTTGCGGGGGCTCGGAGGCGCCCATTTGCCGTATGGGGATCGGCGGCTTCGCAGCCATGCGAGCGCTGTCCACGCGCAACGACGAGCCCGAGCGCGCCAGTCGCCCGTGGGACAAGAACCGCGACGGGTTCGTGGTGGGCGAGGGTGCCGGTCTGCTGATTTTGGAAGAGCTGGAATACGCGCGCCGGCGCGGCGCCCCCATTCTGGCTGAAATCGTAGGCTACGGGATGAGCGCCGACGCCTACCACATCACCGCGCCTTGCGAAGACGGGGACGGGGCTTGCCGGGTGATGCAAAATGCCCTGCGCGACGCCGGCATCCAGCCTTTCCAAGTTCAGTACATCAATGCCCACGGCACCTCTACCGATGTGGGTGATCGCGTGGAAACTGTGGCCATCAAGCGCTGCTTCGGCGAACACGCTTATAGGCTGGCGGTCAGCTCCACCAAATCCATGACCGGCCACCTACTGGGCGGCGCCGGCGGCTTGGAGGCAGGCATCACCGTGCTCGCCATCCGCGATCAGATTGCACCTCCCACCATCAATTACGAGGAACCGGATCCGGACTGCGACTTGGATTACGTACCCAACCGGGCCCGGCCCATGAGCATTGAGTACGCCATGTCCAATTCGTTCGGATTTGGCGGCACCAACGGCTGCCTGGTCTTCAAACGTTACACCGGCTGAGGCGCTACACTCAGTGGGCCGTGGAAAGATAGGCGAAGCGGAGCACGAACAAGCCCGCCAGCAGATACACCAGCCAGCTAACCTGGCGCGCTTCACCGCGCAGAGTCTTCAGCAGGGCGTAGGCGATGAAGCCGATGGCGATGCCGTTGGCGATGCTCGAAGTCAGCGGAATGGTCACCATAGTGAGGAACGCGGGCATCGCCACCACCGGCTCGTCCCAGCGGATCTCAGCCACTGTGCCCACCATCAGGCTGCCGACCACAATCAGGGCGGGTGCGGTTGCGGCGGCGGGGATGAAACCTATCACCGGAGCAGCGAACAACGCAAGCGCAAACAGCAGCCCGGTGACCATAGCCGTCACGCCGCTGCGCCCCCCAGCGCTGACGCCCGCTGCGCTTTCTATGTAACAGACCAGTGGGGAAGTTCCCGTCAGCGAGCCTGCCACTGTGGCCACGCCGGCCACGGACAGCATGGTCCCGGCGCGCGGCAGTTTGTCGCCCTCCTCCAACAAGCCGGCTTTCTTGGCCACGCCTATCAAGGTGCCTACGTTGTCAAAGAGAATCACAAAATAGAAAACAAAAATTATTTCCAGCAAGCCCGCAGCGAGGGCAGAACTTATGTCCAGCTTGATTGCGGCCGCGGTCATGCTTGACCAGTCGAGGCGGTGGGGCTGCCAGCGCGCCAACCCTAGCAGCGCGCCCGCCGCCGTAGTGACCAGAATGCCCAGCAGCATGGCCGCGCGCACTCCCCAGGCGCTGAGGGTGGCGATCACCAACAAGCCGAAGACAGCAAGCAGAGTATTGGGATCGCGCAAATTGCCCAGCGCCACCGTGGTCTCAGGGTTAGGCGCCACGATGCCGGCGTTGCGCAGCCCAATCAAAGCCAAGAACAATCCGATTCCCGCGGCCACCGAAGCGTGCAGCTCGACCGGGATAGCCGCCACAATGCGCTGCTGCACTCGCAGTACGGTGAGCAACAGAAAAAGAATTCCCGCCAGAAATACGGCGCCCAGGGCCACCTGCCAGGGCACGCCCATTCCTTTGACCACCGTATAGGTGAAATAGGCGTTGATGCCCATGCCGGGCGCCAGCGCCACCGGGTAGCGCCCGAACACTCCCATCAATATGCTGGCCAATGCCGCGCAAAAACAGGTTGCCGCCATGACCGCTTCCGCTGGCAACCCCGCCGCGCTCAAAATGGAAGGGTTGACGAAGATGATATAGGCCATGGTCAGAAAGGTGGTTGCCCCGGCCACCGCTTCCTGACGCCAATTAGTTCCGAGCTGTCGAAACCGGAAATACTCTTCGAGCCGCCGAATCATAATACAATCCCTCTCCACCGCCGATCATCCCAAATTTACAATGTATCGGCTGACGGCACGTGAGTGCCTCAGCAGTCGCCTTCGAGCAAGCGTTTGAGCAAGGCTTGCGCGGCCTGCTGGCCTGCCGCCTTCTTGGAGGGACCTTCACCGCGAGCGGCGAGATCTTCACCCAGGCGGACCTCGACCGTATACCGCCGGGCATGGGGCGGCCCCTGGGCCTCTACCACCACGTAGCGGGGCGCGGGGAGTTGCAAACGACGGGCAGCTTCCTGAAGCGCGCCCTTGTAATTGGATGGCTGCGGCCCCGCGGTTTCGACCAGCAGCTCGGCTGCGGAGAAAACATGGCGCTCGGCGAAGGAGCGGGCCGCCTCCAGCCCCGCATCCAGGTAAATGGCGCCTAACAGCGCTTCCAGCGCGTCAGCCAGCACGCCCGCTTTGGTGCGACCGCCCGTCAGCTCTTCGCCTTTGCCCAGCAACAGATGCTCTCCCAGCCCGATCCGGCGCGCCACCTGGGAGAGGTGCGAGGCGCTTACCAGGTAATTCTTCAGGCCCGAGAGCCTGCCCTCGCGAAAATCAGGGTAGCGTCGGACCAGGTATTCGCTGGCGAGCAAGCCCAGCACCGCATCGCCCAGGAATTCCAGGCGCTGGTTGTCCGTAGCGGTGTCTCCGGAGGCTTCGTAAGCGTGCGAGGCGTGCGTCAACGCGCAGCGCAGCAACGCTCGATCCTTGAACGCGTATCCGATGCTAGCTTCGATTGTCTCCGGATCAGGCTCTGTCGCCATGCCCTGAAACCGGGCGGCCGGCGCAGTCCCCACCCCAGCCAAGTCAGGGTTGCTGACTTTGCGGTTGCGGCGCGGGCTGGGCCGGAGCTGGTTTGCTTTCTTCGGCCGGCTTGGCGCCCTGCTTGCTTTGGAAGGCGCGAGCCCGCTCTGCCTGGGCAAATTGCTTGATGGTCGGGTGCACGTCGGAGGCGGCCATCACTTTATCCAGCGTAGCGATGGCCTCGTCGTACTTGCCTGCTAAGTTGTAGACCGCTCCCAGCCGCACCATGGTGGCGTAGTCGGGATTGGCCGCGCCTTCGATGGCCAGTTTCAATTCCGCGATAGCCACGTCGTACTTCTTCCGAGCCAGCGCAGCCAGCCCCAGGGCCTCGTGAGCCTGGGCGGTGAAATCTTTCTTGGCTGCCTCCCACTGATCATCGGGCACGTCGGGGCGTGGCTTGGGCAGGGTTTTCAGGATCTCCATGGCGCCGTGGGCGTACTTTTCGGCCCGGGCCAGCTTTTCCTCCCGATCGAGGTCGAATTCGCGCGTGTGCTGGGCGATGCCGGTAGCCAGCATCAACATAGCGTGATAGTTCTTGGGGTCGGCTTCCAGCGTGCGCTCCGCCCACACCACCATGTTTTCGTAATCGTTCTTCTGCTGGTATGAGGCGGCGATCATCTGCATGGCAATGACCTTGAACTCGGAGTCAGCGAACTTGGTGATAAGTTCCTGGGCTGCTTTGATCCGTGCATCGGCGTCGGGAGCCTGGAAGATGGCCATCACCGCCTCGGCTTCTTTCTGTGATTTGACTTGCGGCTGCTTCTGCACCTCCTGGCTCCAGAGGATGCACCCGGCCGCCGCTATGAGGGTCACCAGCGCTCGGTAGACTTTGCTCATTTAGAAGTCCTTTCCTTGTGAGGTACCTTTCGATGATTGTACTTTAGTTGGGCGAGGGCTGGGCGCGGGGGCGTTCCAGGCTCGCCAGTCCTTTCTCGGCCGCGGCCCGCGCAGCGGCCGATGCGCCTTCCAGCTTCAGAGCGGCGCGGTAATGTTCGCGGGCCCGCTCTGTCTGGCCGGCGGCTTCGGCCAGGCGTGCCAGGTATACCTGGGTCCAGGCGGCGATGTGCGGCTCCGGCCGGCTGGCCAGTGTCTTCTCGAAAAGGCTTTCGGCCAAATCGGGGTTGTTTTTTAAAGCTGCGATTCGGGCCAGCCCGTAATAAGCCCGTGCCTGTAGCGCCGCCTGCTCACTTGCGCCGAGCAACTCCAAGAAGATCGCGCGTGCCTTTTCCAATTCCCGCTTCGCGTACAGTTCTTCGGCCTCCTCCAGCCGTTGCTCGAGGGTGCTCGAGGGAGACTGCGGCCCGGCAGCAGGCTTGGCTTTAGATGGGGGAGGCTGCTGCGCAAACACCACTTTGTCCAGACGCTGCGTCTCGCGGGCCAAATCAATGCCCTTGGCGATCTCCGGAAAGTAAAAGCGTAACGCCTGCTCCTGTCTCTCGTAGGCGGGCAGGGCCTCGGCAAAATACGGTGTCAGGATGTAGCCCTGCGCCAGCGCCTCTTCGATCAGCGCTTGCCGGGCGCTGCGCGGCGCCAGCCGGCTCTCAATAGCTTTAACCAGGCATTTGGACACCAGCAGCAGGAAATCCTTCTTGTACGCCTCGGGCAACAGAGGAGCTCCCAGGGCGAAGTCAATCAGCGGCTTTTTCTTGTTAAGCTCCTCGGCGTTGCGCAGCACGATCGGATCAACCAGATACTGCAAGTAGGCGTGCCGGATTTGCTCGATTTGAGGCGCCGCTGCGGGAGTGACCACTACGTAATATTCGTTTCCGTAATTGCGCACGTGGACTTGATTAGGAGCGGCCAGTAACTCCACGTAAACTTGGAATCGACTGCCCAGCACGCCGCTGGTGGGACTGCGTACGTAGCCGTTGGCTTCGAGCACCGCGCGCGCGATCCCCTCCTGGTAACGTGCGATGGTGCGCTCGTAATACGGTTGCGCCTTGCGCCACAGCTCTTCCAGGCCCGCCTCTTTATAGAAGCGCGCCATCAGCTTTTCGAAGCCCTGGAGGGCAAAAACGTCCGGCGGGAGCTGGTTCAGCAAGAACCGGTACTTGAAATTGGGCGGGCCGTCTACACACAAGGCGAAGGAGATGTACTGGCTCAACTCGGCTGTCCAGTCAGGCTGACGGTGCTCTTCGAAGAAGCTCTTGATGGCAGCCAGGCTGGCAGGCCGCCGGGCGGCTATTTCGCGGCGGATGATCTCACGCAAAGGATCGTTGTGGGCAGAGGCCAGTTCGGCGTCGTAGCCGACCGCGTTAATGGCCGCCAGCACTGAAAACAGCGACGGACTGGCGTCTAGCTGGCCGCCTTCTGCTCCGAGCAGCGCCGCTGCGAACAAACCGCACGCCGTCAAACAGCGCCACAAAGCTTCGTACCCGCCTCTAGCTGAGTCTAACGCAGCAGTTAGGGGCCTTGGGAGATCAGGCGCCCGCTGTCTCTTGCATGATGGCGCTGAGTGTGGCTTCTACCTCGCCTGCCACCACGTCCAGCCCGGCGGCTTGGAACATCGCCATGAGCGCCGTAGGGCGGATGGTGGCCAGTTTGTATCCCTGATCGGTGCGGTAGATCGCGATGCGGCAGGGCAGGGCAGTGGCGACGGCGAAGCTTGCCTGTAGCGCACGGCTCGCCTGCCACGGGTTGCATACCTCATAAACCAGGCACTCCCCGCTGAACTCCACGCCCTTGCTGCGTATAGTCTCGCCGAGATTGTGCAGGGCTAGCACGCCGAACCCGTGGCGCGCGGCGGCGGCGTGCAAGTCCCGGTCAATCTGGGCTAGTGGCTTGGTGGTTTCCAGTTCAATTAACATCGCCGGTTTTCGTTCGGGCGCTTCAGCGCGCCCCTCTGCTCAGAATGATGCCGCTTCCCCCCGCAGCGTGACAAGAAAGGGCCGCCGCCGAGTTGACCGCGCGTGGCTCTGGGCGCGCCAGCCCTCACTCGCCGACCCGCACGAACCCCAGTGCTTCTATGACAAGTTCCCCTCCAGCATCTGTCGAATACATGATCACACGCGCCGGATAGGCAGTGTGAAGCTGGCGGGAGCGTTGTCCTCCGGGCTGCCGACCAAATACTTGAACTGGAACAAGCCCAGGAAGCCCGTCCCAGCCTGCTCCCGCCACGGACCGCTGAGAACCGCACCGGGTTGGTTATAGTAAAGCACCCCGCCTTCGCGCGCCAACCGCGCCAGATCGCCTTCTGCCGGCGCCCGACCTTGCGGTCCGACCTGGGCCACGTCAATCCAAGAAAAACCGCTGGGGTACCCGCTGAAATCTTTCCGCAGCGCAAAATCCCCTGCCTCGGGATTTCGCAGCGGCGAGGGCGCCGTGAGGTCTGGGATCACGAGATTCCGCTCATCCGTCTCCCGTGGGTGCCGATGTCAAAGAACGTACAGTTGGAGAGCTGCGGCGGACGCAGGTCTGCCGTCACCGCCCGTACTTTGTCCAGGTCGCCGTCGTGGTTCCCAATCAATTCGCACCAACCGTTGATTCCTTGATCGAAATCGTCATAGAAGTCGAGGCCAGCACCGAAAGCGTCTGCCGGTCCTCGTAATCGAAGAAGAAGCTCCGGTTCCGCCCATTGTAGATCTTGGGCAGCAGCACGGGCCCGCTTGCCGCGCCGCCAAATTGGTTGTACCGGAAAGGAGCCCGTGAGACTGCAAACGCATTTCGGGCGTCAAAGATATCATTGCGCACGAACTCGTAGGTGGTGCCATGCAGCTCGTTGCTGCCGGACTTGGTGACGATGTTCACTACTCCCCCGCGTAGGCGTAGTGGGCGGACGAGGTTCGTGCCGCGATCCCCAAAGCCGGACCGGGTGGGTCCGGCAGTGGCACTTGTGCCAGGAGCGTTACCGACTCGGTGAGATAGCCAACTTCCATCACGAAGTCCACGCGCGCTCACGCTCTCCGGCGCAAGCTTGAGGAGTACTACCGCGCCGAAGCGCCCGCCGCTGCCGTTCGCATCGAGATGCCGAGGGGGTCATACGTTCCGCCGTGCGGCAGAGTTGCTGCTCGCCAATAAGCCTATGACCATCGAATATTCGGCAACCGCCAGGCAGTACGTCATCAAGGTCTCCTGCGGTTCGGCTGCGGGAAAACAGTACACTGATCAGGTCTTGCTTCGCGCGCGAGCGGTAGTACTCGGCCGCGGTCACGTAGACCGAAGGATTGTTGGAGCAAACGTGGTAGGAGAGGAAGTCCAGCGGGACACCCTGGGTGCGGCAGTACTCCACCAAACCTCTGGACGTGCTTTGGCCTTGCGGCGTCAGAAAACCGGTTGGTGCGAAGCTCGGCTCCCCGATCTTGAGGCCGGGAGATGCAGACCCCGGGTCCGCGTCCTGGTTGGGAGACATGGTCGGCATGTCGAGCGCACCGTGATAGTCGTGGGTGCGGATCAGGGTGACTCCGATTTCCCGGTACTGGGAGGTGAGATCGGCGTTTCCCGGCTCTCCGGAGGGATTGGGGCCGGCACCCGGCCCGTTTCCCCCTCGTCAGAATCCGTTTGGGCCGCGTGGATTTCGGTACGAGCGACCTGCCACCCACCTTGCGCTGTGCTGCATGAAGTCCTTGCGCCAGAATTAAGCGAGCCTGCCGAAGGCGTGCTGAGCCAAAAGCCGGCTCCAGAAACTCCGGATTCCGTACCTCCACCGCGTAACGGAATTCGCCCGGCGGCCGGGCGAGAAACCCGCTCAGGCGCTCGAGGAACTCCTCCAGATTCCCCATGCGTTCTACCTCATCGGTAGTAGCGGGCAGCTTCAGTTGTCAAGAGTGATTTTCGAGGGACTGGATGTGCGGCATCCTGGTTCGGTCCGATTAGGTCGCTAAAGGGAGTTCCGCGTCTCGGTGCGGAAAGGCCGCACGGCTCGCCACGCTTTCGATTCAGGGCGCCCGATCAATCACGCAGAGCCTGTATGTGTGGTTTGAAGGCCGTAGCGAGGCGATCCATGGCGCTGATCATGGCGTCCGAGATGGCTCCCCAGCGGTCCCGATCAAGGAGGCCGCCTTCCATAATGGTGAATCGAATTCGGCACGCCCGTCGGCCCTCCAGCCGCTCCCAGGCGAGGGGATTACCAAACGTCTTCTCGATCGCGTCCTTCTGAGACTGAAAGGCGTCGAAGATGCGGTTGTTCCGCTCTTCATCCCCCGTGTCGATGTACAGCTCGACCCCCGTTTTATCCAACCACACCAGGTAAACGAAGCTCAATCCGGCTTTACCTGCTCCAGCGCCTAGAAAAATAGTCGTCGAAGGTGAGCGGCCGGCGTGCACTGTGACGCCGCGCTCCTTGGCCCGCGTGAGAAGCTGCTCCCAGAACTCCTTTCGCAGAACGTGCCGCTCCGCGATCTCCGTCCTGCTTGCGCCAACGTCCTTCGTCTCGGAACTGGGGCCAACTATCGGCGTGAAAAGAGGAGCAGGATCTGAACCACCGATGCGATAACCAGCCACCCGCACCAGGTAGAAGGCGATGTCCCTCGGGGTCGCCTCGTTGAGCCACCCCACGGCTTTGACATGTTCGGGCCGCGGGTCGCTGGTGATCCAGATCGCCGTTTTCGCCTCCAGGTTCGTCAGGTACGTGAGCAACTTCCCGAGGTGGTCGTGATCGGTGGGTCCAAGCTGGTTCTCAATGACCACGAGCTCGCCTTCTTCGTCGTCCGCCACCAGGTCGACCTGGAACGCACCGGCTGGCTTCTTGCGTTGAAGCACAGACAGGTTTAAACCCAGGGCATCCGAGAGAGCGTCGATGTTCTGCTCCAGCCATGTGGAGAAATCTGGATCTTCTTTCTTCCAGAGCTCCCGCAAGGGCACTGGCTCAAGCTTGGCTATCGGCATGGCTTGTCGCCTTAGCCTAGCACAACCGCCGATGTGGTGCTGCCCTGTGATGTCCCTGTCTGGGATTCAACGACCAAGGTCCTGGAGAGTCGGAGACGCTACCGCCAGGTGGCGAATACTATTCGGCGGCTGGATACAAGCGGATCCCCGGGTGCCGGGGGCCTTAGCCGAGGATCCTTCACCCCACGTTCCCGAGCCACGCCTACGCGAGCCGCGGCCATTCCTTGCCCGGATTTCCCCACATGGGCGTCGTGGCAGCCATTTGCAGTCGGGTGCGACTCCCTTCAGGTACGGATCGCATGTATAGGGCAGACGATGTTGCCTTCGTCTCCTGATTCGGCAGACGAATCGAAAAAATCCGTGTCATGGCCTCCATGACCACCCGGAGGCCGCGGGCACGGTGGAGTCCAGATTTGGACTCCAGTTGGACTCCAGAAGGGGCGGCGGAACGGAGCGAAGGACCGGGAGTCTTTGAAACCCGTCGTGGGCTCCTGGCGACTCGAACGCCGGAGCTCTAGCGTGTCCGGGTTGTTAGATCAATCAGTTACAGACACGTTGCTCGCACTCTCAAACAGTTACGAGAAGTCAATTTGGACCGCATTTGGACCCCTCGGCCCCTACCTTGCGAGTCTGGACCTCGCGTGGACCTTGATCGGCTCGAGAGCTTGGACCTCACAGCCAGCGTTTGGCACCACAGTTGCCTCGCGCGCACGCGCGCGGTTGCAAGCGGCTTTCGAATGTCCTCTCCTTCCTGTCGATGGAGGAGAAGGAGACAACACTTTGGTTTCTATATACAGATGGCTACCATGGCTCCCGCGGCCTGTGTAGGGCCGGCGAGTGGATCATCAGTGTCGGCCAGGTCAGCGCTACCACTGGAACGCAACGACCAGCGTGCAACACCACTTTCTGGACGGCGCGGCGGATACTCTACATTTGAGAGGTCTAAGCCAGCAGTTTAGATTTCTCAAGCTCATCATCCGCCGAGCCGATCCACCGCCTGTTCCCGCAGCGGGCTCACTTCTTGGCCGCAAGGTATTGCTGGCGCAAGTGGTCCATCTCGCGCAGCTCGCCAGTTTCCTCGTCCCGATACCGCCAGAACGTCCAGCCGTTGGTCTGTGGGTATGGCCGATCGGGCGGGCTGCCGATCACGGTCTTGCGCGCCATACCGGCGGCCGTCGACAGGGAATCGTACTGCTCGCCGGCGAACTCGACCTTTCCGTTCTGCTGGATGACCGCCACGAGGTGGACCCCCTTGTAGTCGCGCTCGAGTTCGAGAGGTGGCTGGACGAGTCCGGCGGCGATCAGCTTCTCCAAGGTAGCCTGGGCGGCGCTTGGTGACTTGGGGGGCGTAGCCCAAGGCGCGATTGCCGGCATGGGGAAATCAATCCGGATCCTGGCGCGCTTCAACGAAGCGCGGATATCGGCCACGGACAGTGCCCTCGCTTTCTTCTGAATCACGCGCACCAAGCCGGCATCCCCCTGCGCCAGCAAACTCTCGATGGCTTCGTGGACTCTTCTGTCGACAAAATGGCGCTTCCACATCTCCTCGAGCAGGCTGCCCCGCATATGTTCCTTTGACAGCAGCAGGAGTGTGCCAATCAGGCATTCCGGCTCCGTTTCGGAAATCCGCACGGTCCGAAACAACTTCTCCTCTACGGCGACCGGAGCGTGAGCATTGTAGATGCGGTACTCATCCCCGTTGGTCAGCACGCACCACTGAACCCCAGCTCCGGTCGCGTATGAAAGGTTCTGAGTCACCCACTTGTGGTCGCTCAGATCCTTCTCCAGGGACTTCGCTTCGATGAAGAGGCACTCCGTGCGGTTGAGAAAGAGGGCGTAGTCGACGGGATTGTCCTGCGGCTTGCGGCGATACTCCCGGCGCACCTCGTCGATCTCCTGGAGATCCCAGCCCAAGGCCTCCAGCAGTGGATCGATCAACGTCGCCATGGTGTTCTCCTCCCCGATGATCTCTTTCCGTTCGCGAATCTGCTGAATGCGCTTTCGGAGCACTTCGACGGCATTTGCTATTGGCCCTGGCTGGAATTCCATTTTCGGCGACTCCTTGCTGTAGGGTGGCGCGGGACAGATGTCTGACCGCGCGGCCGGATACGAAGCGATTATTGTATCGCTGGCCAACGGAGCTGGGTGCCCCAGACGCTGCGGTCGGGGCGTACACACTCCGGATCAGTTGGCGGTTCAGGATTCGGCAACACGGGAATGTGGCCAGCGCAAGGGGCATCCGTAGCGCTCCGCATCGCCGGCTGCAACTTAGGGCCCGCCCGAGTTAGACTCGTGTGGCAGGGTTAGCGGCTCGGAACCGGGCCTCGACCTGAGTGCGATCCAGCAATGGGTGGCGCGCTGGGCGGGCGCCGCCACGCCGATCACCACGCGGAGCACCGAATACGGTTCGCTGGGCCGGCACGTTGATCTCGACGTTTTGGACGAGGAGGACGCTTATCGCTTGCTGACGAGCCGCCGCGCGCCCGAAGGCTCCGCTCAGGAGCAGGCCGCCCGCGAGATCGTTCGGGAGCTGGGGCGCCATCCGCTGGCCATCGAGATCGCCGCGGCATTTCTGGCCAAGGGCATTATGAATTTCGCCGAGTATCTTGACGAGCTGCGGCGTGACGATCAAGACGCGCTCGAATATGGCGCCATGCTGCGGGAGGGACTGCCGACCGGTCACGAGCGCAGCATCGCCGCCACCTTGCTCAAGAGCATCCGCCAGTTGGGACCTGAGGGCGCAGACCTGCTCCGCCTGGCGGCCGGGCTGGCCGTCGAGCCCATGCCGGTCAGCTTGATCGGAAGAGTTTTCGAAGAAGCAGGCGTGCAAGACGCCACCGCGGCGTTGACTGCTGCGCTCGATCAGGCCGATTCGCTGAGCTTGTGCCAGAAGGTCGGGGATGACGCCCGCCTGGTGCATACCCTGGTGAGCCGCACCGTGCGCCGGCGCCGCGACTGGCCGGAACCTGAGCGGGCCGAAGCGCTGCGCCAGGCGGCGGTGCGAGTGCTGATACGGCAGCTCGAAGGTAAGGTTGACGATCCGGCCGGGCGCCGGCAGGTGTGGCGCGAAGTCGGCCACGCGGAGCATTTAGTCTCCGGTGGGCTCGCAAATGCTGAGCTGGCGACCCTGGGGCTGGGGCTGGCGCGTTACCGCTACGTGAGCGGAGATTTCCGCTCCGCCCGCGCGCTGCTGGAGCAGGTTCTGGAGGCGCGCCGGCGCCTGTTGGGCCCCGAGCACCCCGCCACGAGGATTGCCGCCTGGAATTATTGGCTGACGCTGCGCAAAGTCGGCGAGCACGCGGCCGCTGCGCGGCTCTTCGAGCAGTGCCTACGTTGGCTGGTGGAGCGCGAGCCCTCGACGCTCGGCGCCGGCCAGCGCGGCAGCGGTGGCGCAGGCGCCGCACTTCGGCGGCGAGCCGCTGGGTCCGCCTGGCGGATGGGCCCTGAAGCTTCTGCTGCTCCACCCGAGGACGGCGCACCACGCGCCGGCTCTCTTAGTTGTGAGAAATCCAGTGACTCGCCGTGTCGTCCCCGTTCCTTGGGATTGAGCGGGGTGGATCGGAGGTCCGATGGCTACCACAACGCTACTGGAACTGTGGACCTCATTTCGACCTGATGGCAGAGGGTTTTGATGGTGAAAGGCGCGTGACTCTGTGAAACCCGTGGTGGGCTCGTGGCGACTCGAACGCCAGACCTCTACCGTGCCAAGGTAGCGCGGGCTGCGGGGTTACCGTAGGCGGTGCTGAAAACAAAGGACTTAGCGGTTTCCAGGCTGGCGCAAATTTGGTGCAGGAGGGCGGGTTTTGGAGCAGTTTTGGAGCGCGACATCAGTTTACATCCGCCCCCGCCTAGCGCCGGGCTTGGGGCCGGGGCGATCGGAGCGTCGTTGCAGGCCAAGCAAGCGCAGCACGTTCGTGCCAGCCTTGTGCGTTGCCTGGCGTGTCAAGTTGACATCGAGGCGACTAGCAATTTCCGAGACCCGCACCCCAGCGCACTGAAACTCGATCGCCCATCGGAAGTGCTTAAATTCGACCCGGGGACCAGCCCGACGTACCGCGCCCAGTGTTGGTGCAGCGGGTCATTCTTGCGCGTGACGGTAGATGGGCAGAAATGCAGGTGTCGCCTGGCAAATCGCGCTGCTTTGCGCAGGTGGCGTGAATCCGTAGGCGTCCACGACCACCAGTCGCTGGGGACGAGTAGCCAACATCGTGGAATGTCGTCTTCATGCGCCCACCACTGCTCCCAGGCTCAAAAGGCGGCAGCGATCTGCTGATCCAACCACGGTGGAATCGTGTTATTCGCATCAACCAGCTTCCAGCGCCGCGCCCACTTCAGCAATTCGCGGCGCAGGCCGCGATGCAGGTGGCGCAGCGCTAGTAATTCCTCGAACAACGGGCGTACCGATTCATGCAGTGGCAGAAAAGCGTGCGGGCTACGACTCGCTCTTCGCCAGGACTAACGTAGTAATTGTTTACCGGGTCCGGGCTACCGTCAGAAATTCTTTTAACCCAGCAACTTCCCAAACTCTTCTGAGTCGCGGGCGTAAGTCGTAGTCTACCCAGCCGGTTGGTCAAGCGGTGAGTTGGGGGGTCATTTTTGCAAATCTCAACGAGGCGTAACGAGGGGCTTGGTCTGACACGTGATTTGTGACCAGATAAAAGGATGGCTTACGACCCCGAACTGCAACTCCGCGCTCGGCTGGTGCGCGCCCTGCTCACCCTGCGCGACATGCGGCCCGGCGCGGCGTCCGGTTGCACCCGCGCTTCCAGCAGATGGCTTCCGCTGCTGCTTCTGTACCAGTTGGCGCGCAGCTGCTGGCAGATTGACGCCCAAGTCTTTCAAACCCTCACCGTGGACTGCCACTTCCGCCCAGCCTGCGCGCCTTCGCCCAGAGCTTGCGCGGGACGCCGCCGGGCTTGGACACCAGCTGAGACGGCGTAGCTGTCGCTTGAGCCTTTGCCTAGCCACTTCTTCGCGACCCGCCTGACCGAGGCGGAGGGGGAACTGTCTCCGTCCCGCAGCCGCCCGCCCGTGCCGCGCACTGTTTGGTGTTCTCTGCCCGTGCACGGCCGTGTTTTCAAAGGAACGTCTGGCTGATGTAAGCCTCCACCCCCTACCTTTGCCTGCCCATTCCACCTGCCGGCGGCAGGGTTTGGGAAGTTGCTGGTGACCCAATTCGGTGACATGCCCAGGTAGATCCTGACCCAGGATCTGCCTGGGGGAGGGCAGATCTTGGGCTGAGAGAGATGACAATAACGCAGGCGGCAGGGCATAGACCTTGGGATGGACCCAAGGTGCGCGCTCGGCCCGCAGCTGGTCGGGAGTGCGATGGCCCTTGGCTGAGTTTTCCCGCTGGTAGTTGAACC
>Ga0315298_1000484_pt1 | contig 76530 bp, 61 predicted proteins | sample WHS_1_MG_FD_203077 | JGI IMG/M metagenome (GOLD analysis project Ga0315298, IMG submission 203077) | Extremophilic microbial mat communities from Washburn Hot Springs, YNP, Wyoming, USA - WHS_1_MG | ecosystem: Environmental > Aquatic > Thermal springs > Hot (42-90C) | place: USA: Wyoming... | reverse complement strand
CAAGACCTATCAGGTCAGGTTTACCATCACCGTCAAAGTCGCCAGCATCGGCCACGTAGATTTTAGCCCCCATACCTGTTGGTTGGGTGATGCTAAAATTAGCTCCGAGATAATTGAGGGATACAGGTCCGGCTGGCCAGTTGGCTACTGAAGAATTTGCCTTATCTTTGTAATCGTCTGTTTGGAAGTTTTCGGTAAAACTGCTGGTATATTCAACACAGGCTTGGCTTTGCTGTCCGGTAAATTTTATGACCACGAGAGTCAAACTCAGGAGAATTATTCCCGAAATAATTAAATATTTTTTTCTCATTTTGCCCTCGCTTTACCTTTCCTTAGGGTTCATATCTTTAATTCATACTTTTAATTTATGCTTATTATTTTTAATCATGGGTTAATTTTCTGGGGCATCTCCAGCTCAATTTCCAGCCGGGAAGTGGCCAGGATTCTGTCAGTCAATTTCGGACCAGACCTGACCACGCCGATACAGACCATAAGCACGTCACGGGGGTCAGGGGCCTGTCCCGTGCCCGCTTCATCATCTATGAGAAAAACAGTATAACGATAGCGTTCGTCAAGTTTTCCTTGCTGGTCATAGACAAAGGGCTGCTCAAAAAAGACTACCTGGCCAGGATAGTCGCAGATACCGTCATGATTATTATCCAGAAGGTTTAAGATTTGTTCATCTGTCAGGCGACGAAAGTAGAGCGGGTTGGGTGATGCCAGGTTGCCGTTCAGAAAAGCAATGTCAATACCTGTAGGCTGGGTAAGGTAATGTTCGTCAAATGAAGTCCATTGACCTGAACCGAATAAGTCTTCAATGGTCATCCGGGCGGCGTCAAAGCCGGCTTCAGCGGCATTAAAAGCTTCTTCCTGATAGCGCATGGTGGCTGAAACTTTTGGGCCGGAGCTGGTTACTGTCAGCACAGCCACGCCCACCGTCAGCATAAAAGCCAGAACCAGAATAACAACGATCAGTCCTGAACCTTTTGGATATTTAGGTAGTTTTTTAAAAGTTGAGCCAATATAACCGGGTTGGCTTAAGGTCGAGAAAAATTTTATCATATTTTTCCTCATCTTTGCCCCGTATTATAAATATTCAAGCTCAGGTTTCTGACATTAGCCGTCGTTTCTAAAACAAACCGACGGTGGTAATCATCGGTGGTGGCGCCCGGAGAGTCAGAAACAGGAGGCCTTCGGTAATTGTAAATATTGGCTGGAACTTTACCTGAAACCGTGACAAATCGATCGGGCGTTCGCCCAACGATGATAATTCTGATTTGCCGGATGCGGCTGACCTGGTCATCACTCCAGGTGCTATTCCAGGGCTGGAAGCCGTCCAGCATTCCGTCGTTATTCAGGTCACCGTTGTATTCAAATTGGAGATTTTCGATGTTTTGGGCTAAGGGAAAGTGAATACCGTTGTTGGTACAGTAGAGGATGCCTGGTTCTCCCACATAACCATTTACCCCGGGAGTAAGTGCTTTGCCTCCAAGGGTGGCATGCCCGGAAGTATCCAGCCAGAATTCCTTGACGTTGACAAACATAATAAGACCGCCGTCAAAATCATTGGAACCACAGGGAGAATTAGCCAGAAGTCCTCTTGGGGGGTCAATACCGGGTGCCAATCCTGGTGACATGTTGAATTTTTCGTTGGTCCCTCCTGTACTCCAGGTGATATGAGTCAATGTTCTTATTTCTCCCTGGCGGCAGGAAGAAGACGGGTTGGGCAAAATGAGAACGATGCGGTTAGTATAAAATTCGGGCGGGTAAGGATACTGTTCAAAGCTGCCATCTTCCACGCTGACAGTTACCGAACTTCCCTGGTATTGCTGGATTCTCAAGTTGAGCGGGTTGTCCATGTTGCCTAAAATTCTTAAACGGTCAGGCTGGACTTGAGTTCCCTGGTTTTCGTTGTTAAAACCTTCAAAAGCGTACAGGCCAAATTCTGGCGGCAGCCCGGCGCCCGCCATGCGAATGTCTCTGGTCATAAAATAAAGGGCAGAACGGACATCGTGCTGAAGCTCGGCATACTGCTGTTGGTCCACAGAAATTTGATTGCTCCTGGAATAAAGGGCCAGCGCCCCGATGATGACCACCAGCATGATGGCTGAAGCCACCAGGACTTCCATTAAAGTGAAACCTGAAGCACCAATTTTGTTTTCTCTGATTTTCTTATTTTCCAACTTTATACTTCCAGATAAAATTGACGCTTTATTTTGAAATTTTTTTCTCATTTTCCACCTGCCATTAAGTACTAAAATTCATCTCCTATCTGGTGATAATTGTGTGTATATAAGCCCTGACTTTATATTTATCCGGGTTGGCCAGAAGTTCGTTTGGCGGGATGTTTTGAGCAGAAGCCGGAAAAACTAAAATAAGAACATCAAACCCACCATCTGTTACCGCAACGGACGGCTGCACGGCAGTCAAACGCCTGAAATCAATCGTTCCATCCTGATTGACATCTATTAATTCATCCTTGCTCTGTCCAAGCTGAGGATTAGGGAAGGCAGTTAGCTCATCAGCAGTCAGGGTTCTCAGGTAATCAATTTGTTGCTGGGCTAAAAAGATGGCATTGCTTATTTCATTGGACCTTAAATTCTGCATAACACCGAGGGTAAAAAGCTCGGCCAGGCTGACAAAAACGACGGTCACCAGAGCCAAACTTATAATTACTTCAATAAGTGTAAAACCTTTCGACTTAGAATTTTTGGGGGCGAGAAGAGGAAGAAATTTTCCCTTTAGCCATTTTTCCCTAAAAGCTTTCTTAGCCATCATACCTGTCTCCTTCGCCCTAACTCTTTGCTTTTTTATAGCCAATGGAGCCGCCAGCATAAACTGTAATTATGCGCTGGTCGTCCTGAGCCAGACTCTTTAGTTTGTTGCTTTGTAAGATAATTCTGAAATTCTGGGTGCTGGTAAAATCAAAATTGGCCACCATACCAAGAGGCGAAAAAATGATGCTTTGCTCGGCAGGCAAAAAAACCTGGGGATTAAATTTCGGGGGCAGGCTCTTTTTAATGAACTTTGGTACCACAGTCCAGGTACCAGGAGTCTCCTCAGTTTCAACTAAGTAGCGCCACTCGTTATTTTCCTGGAAAAACCTTACCCGGCAATTTACCTTCTCATTAACTGCCTGATAGCGGGCGGCCTCCAGGGTAGTTAACAAGTCTCTGGCTGAGCTTTCTAAGGCCCTGACTTCCAGAACATTGAGGATGCTGGGGTAAGAAGCGGCTAAAATTATCCCTACGATTCCGAGAACGACAATAATTTCAATAAACGTAAATCCTTTGTTTTTCATCTAATTATCCCTGCTATCTTTGCTGCCTTCATATTTTGACTTGATTTTATATTAGTTTTGGTAAAAAATGCAAGAAAACAGGCAAAATAATAAGAGATGTCCATAGTTTTAAAATACTCTTCCTCATTTTTTTAATGCCTGCCAATACTTTGCCTCCTGAGCTATGCTATTGAACTGAATCTCTGCAGGCAATACTCACCTGAGGTGAATTTAGGGGTGATTCCGTTCGCCAAAAGGTCCAAAAAATTAGGCAGAATAGCCTTCTTTTATTAGAAAATGAACCCTTCTAAACAAAAAGGCCTAAAAAATTTTTTTATTCTTATGTTTTCTTTATCTTCTCAGCAGCTTCTTCTATCTGTTAAGAATAAGGTTTTCGATAAAAAACTCCATCATTCGCTCCAGACGCACGCTGGTATGGCCCAGATCTGGCCCTACCTGGACATCAAAGCTTTTTCCGGCCCTCTGTAATGCCTGAATAAACTGCATGGTATTATTGGGATGGACGTTATTATCGGCAGTGCCGTAGTAAATCATCAGCCGGCCCTTCAGATTATTGACGTAGGTTAGAGCACTGCCGTTTTTATAACCTTCTTTATTTTCCTGCGGAATCCACATATACCTTTCGGTGTAAATGCTGTCATAGTTTTCCCAACCGGTTACTGGTGAGGAGGCACAGGAAACGGCAAAGATATCGGGGTAGCGGAGAATGGTCATTATGGATGAATATCCACCATAGGAAGTGCCAAAAATGCCAACGCGATTGCCATCCACATAAGCCCTCTGGCAAAGAGCTTTAACCCCGGCTGCCTGGTCATCTATTTCCACTGTTCCCAGCTTTTGATAGATGGCATCGAGGAAATGTTTGCCCCGCCCGGCCGCACTGCGGGAATCTAAGGAAGCCAGAAGAAATCCAAATTCAGTAATTGGATTGGGAATTATAAATGTCTCGCGGGCACCATTGGTGGCCGGCCCAGCATAAACGCTTACCAGCAAAGGATATTTTTTATTGGGATCAAAATTAGAAGGATACTGCAGAACACCATATAAATCAGTTTGTCCGTCAGCTGCCTTAAAAGTAAACAGTTCAGCTTTTTTTAAACCAAGAGCTTCAAATTTGCTCAAGTCTGATTTGGCCAGCTCCGCTATTAATTTACCATCGATGCTGTACAGCCGAGTTACAGGTGGAATATCGTGGGTCTGGGCGACATCTACAAAATATTTAAAATTCGGGGCTATGTCCACGCTGTGATTGAAGTTCGGGTCGGTCAGGCGGCGGTCATTCTTTCCCTGAAGGCTCACACGATGGAGCTGAACTTTCATCGGGTTATCACCGCTGCGAGCCAGATAATAAACCTGGCCGGCCTTTTCATCAACAGCCACAACATTAACTACTTCAAAGGGATGCTTGGTAAGAGTCGCCAGCAGCTTGCCGCTGAGGTCATAGAGATATAAATTCTTGAAACCAGTTCTTTCAGAAATGATGATAAACCGGCGACCATCCTTAAGCCAGGTAATAGCAGGCGAATTTTCAGCCCAGCTGGCGGGCCATTCTTCTCTGACTACTACCCTGGTTTTGCCTGTATCAGGGTCGGCTGCTACCAGTTCGGTAATGTTCTGCCGCCGGTTGGCTCTGAAAAATAGCAGCTCGCGACCGTCTTTCGTCCAGTTAATACCATAGACATAGTGTCCGACGACATCATTGGAAAAAGGTTTTCCGTCGCGTACATCAACTGTAATTGTCTTTTTGGTTTTTAGATCATAAATGAGAACATCAACTACTGGGTTCGGTTCACCAGCTTTAGGATAAGGTTCAATGTCCATCCGGCTGTAAAGTTTGGTCTGGTCAAGCTGGAGATAATAATCGGGGACCTCCTTCTCATTAAAGCGGTAAAAAGCCAGCTTCTGGCTATCCGGTGACCACCACATAGATGTAATCTGCTCAAGTTCTTCTCCGTAAACCCAGGAAGCAGTGCCATACTTTATTCGGGTTTTTTCTGAGCCATCGGTGGTGATGGGCATCTCGGCCTGGGTGGTGACATCCACCAGGTAAACATTTCGGTCTTTGTAAACGGCTTTGAATTTTTTGTCCGGAGATTCATAGGTGGTGAACTGTCGGCCCCTTTCCGGCATTCCAGCCCGGCGGGCAAAAGGCAGGGCAGGTTGTTCCTGGGCTTTACCTGTTTCAGTAAGTTTTTTGGTCTTAAGGTCAAACCGCCACTGCTTCCCATCTCTGGCAAATTCCAGAGCCTGGCCGTCATCTTTCCAGGTCACGTGAAGGACGCCTAATTTTACTGCTTCCCTGATTTCTTTTGAGATTTTTTCATAGCGGTCGTAATTGGGATAGGTTTTAAGTCTCTGCTGAGCTTGAAGGGAAAGGCAGAAAAATAATTGGGAAAAAAGCAAGATCGTCAGGACTAAAAAGGACAAAATTGAAAATTTAAAATAACAAGATTTCTTCCGGATGTTCATCTTTATTCCTCCACGTTTTATTTTTTATAAGAAAAAATTATACTCATCTCAATAAAAAAAGCATCAAGAATTTTCCGATATCTTTAAAAAGTTTTCCTCAAAACACAGAGGTCACTCTGTTGACAAGCTATAAACTCTAATCTAAACTTATTAAGAATTTTTAAAATGGCCCGTTAGCTCAATAGGTAGAGCAGCGGACTCTTAATCCGCGGGTTGAAGGTTCGAGTCCTTCACGGGTCATTTGTTGTTTAAGGAGGGAAAATTGCGGGGAAAAGGTGCGCTGGCTATCCTGCTTCTGGCCGGAGTGGTAATTTATTTTGTCTATTTTATGAGAACTGAAAAGAAAGCACAGGTAGAAGAGGACATTTCCAGGTTTAACCAGACCAGGGCCGAGCTAACTTCGGTTAACCTGGAGCAGTTGAGTCGGGCCATACAGGAATGGATGTCCGAACATGATGGTCAGGTCCCGGAAACCCTGAAAGAAGTTCAGGGAGGCCGTAGCTATGGGCTCAGCCTGACTGACGGCTGGGGCAGGGACATCCGCTATCAGAAATTGTCGGATAGCAGCTTTGAACTGAGGTCAGCCGGGGCTGATGGGCAATTTAATACGGATGACGATATAATTAAAGAAATTAAATAGCAATTTTGTATTTTTTAATTATAATTTAGTTCGTTTTAGCTGGAGCCAGTTATCTTGATATTACCAATAAAATCTGCTATTCTTTTATTTTATCTGACCTGGACTTTGAAGTAGGAGATGATTTCCTTTGAAAGAAAATACTTTTGATAGCAAATTTCGTTTTGTTATAGTGGCCGCCCAGCGAGCCAAACAGTTATTAAAGGGCGATCAGCCCAAGATTAAATCTAAATATAAGAGCGCCATCCGCATTGCCCAGGAAGAGGTTAAGTCGGGAGCTGTTCAATACCAGATTTTGCCTGCAAAAAAAGAGGAAAGTCAGGAAGAAGAAATTATTTTGACCGAAGCCATCCCTCTGGAAGCGGTTGAAACAGAAGTAGAAACAGAGGCCGAAGGTCATGAAGAGGAAGAATTAGAACCTGAAGAAGAATTGGAGGAGGAATCGGAAGAGCTGGAAGAAGACCTGGAGATTGATGAAGATGAAGATAATTATGAAGAAGAAGACGAATAATCTTTTTCTCTTTTCTCTTTAATCATCTGAACATAATCAAGCTTTATAAATTCTTTGCGAGTATAGCCTAAGAGTCTGGCTATCTTGACAATATCACTGCGGCGGCCCTCGAGCTCTAAATAGTTCCCCACTGGAGTTTCATCCAGACAGATTTTAACTCTGCCTTTTCTTAGTAACATTCGTTTTTTCCGGTATTCAAAAACTGGCCGGAGGCCAAGCTTCTTTAAAATTTTTTTAAAATGACGAATATTTTTTATCTCCGATTCATATTCCTCTCTAATTTTAAAAGACCGAGATTTTTGCGGTTGCCCCTTGTAGGTCAGAAAAGCTTTTTTATCTCTACGTCTGAGACGTAATGCCTGCCGGCTCTTTTCCAGCCGATTATCGGCAAAATCATATAAGGTATTCCATTCTCGGTAGAAATCCCGTTCAATTTGGCAGCCCAGCGATAAAAGTTTTTCCCTCATTTCTTTAAGGTTATTAACTTTAAGCTTTACTTCAGTTTCTAACATTCTATTTAATTTTCTTCATTATAATCATTTTTTTCGATAAAGGACAAAATCCACCAGGTCCAGGAGAGAACGACGGTAAGCAGAATCGGGAAGCAGATGGATAGCTTTTCTGGCTTTATCCGCTTTTTTTTCGGCTTGAGCAAAAGTCTGCTCCAGGGCACCAGTATAATTCATTAATTTCAGGATGGAGGAATAATTGGTTTTATTTGTCTTTTGCCTGTATTTTTTCAGCTCTGCCAGCCAGTATATTTTTTCCCTGGGATTTAGATTTTTCAGGGCCAGTATTAAGGGCAGGGTAACTCTTCCTTCCCTCAAATCGGAAAGAATACTTTTTCCTGTTTGAGCTGAATTCCCGGTGATGTCCAGCAAGTCATCGGTAATTTGAAAAATTAAACCGAGATGGTGACCATAAGTGATGAAAGCTGCTTTTTCTTTTTCTGAGGCCTGAGCTAAATAACAGGATAGCTCACAGGCAGCCTGGAAAAGACCGGCCGTTTTTTTCCTGATTATCTGATAATATTGGTTTTCAGTCAGATTGAAATTAAAGCTCTGTCTCAGCTCTTCAATTTCGCCTTCGACCATTTCTTCTGTAACCCGGGTTAAAATAAGAGCCACGTTTTTATCGGTCAAAGACAAAGACCTTTTTATTGATCTGATAAATAGGTAATCTCCCAGGAGCAAGCCAAAATCAGGGCCAAAACTCAGAGCGGCTGTTTCCTGTCCCCGGCGCAAAGACGAGTTATCAATGATATCATCATGAATTAAGCTGGCCGTATGGACAACTTCAATGGCAGCTGCCAGGCTAATTCTGTCTTTCCCTTTATAGCCAAGATGTCCGGAAACCAGAAGCAAAAGTCCGGGACGGAGCAATTTTCCATAATTAGAAACTACTTTACTGGCCATAGCCCTGATGGCCGAGGGAGAGTTTTTAGACCAGATTTTAAGCTGGCTTTCAACAGATTTTATTTCACTTTTGATAGGATAAAAGATAGATTTTATGTCGGGGGCAATCTGTTCTTTTAAGCTGGATAAAGGAGTGACCTCTGTCATCAATATCTCAAATTATGTCAAAAATAAGCTAAATCTTATCATCCAGCTATTATTTTTTCAATCCGAAGAAATCAAAAAAATTCCTGGTAGTAATTGCCGCCAGTTCATCAAGAGATATGTTTTTCAACCCGGCTAAATACTTGGCGGTCGAAACCACCAAAGCCGGTTCGTTTCTTCGCCAGGTTTTCTTTTCCGGGAAGGGAGTCAGGTAAGGAGAGTCAGTTTCTACCAGAATGGTGTTTAGCGGCAATTTTTTGGCCGCTTCCCTGATATTATCGGCTCGCTGATAAGTAATAATACCGGAAAAGGATACCAGAAAACCAAGGGCTATTAAAACTTTTGCCAGCTCGTAGTTTTCAGTAAAGCAATGCAAAATGCCAGTCTGATTAAACCTGATGGCCTCTAAAGTTTCAATAATTTTATCCGCAGCCAGCCGGCTATGGATAATAACAGGGAGCTGGAGCTCTACAGCCAGTTCTAATTGAAGCCTGAAGGCTTCTATCTGTTTTTCTGGCGGGGAAAAATTATAGTGGAAATCTAAGCCGATTTCGCCTATGGCTTTTATTTTTTTCTCTACTGCTAATTTTCTTATAAGTTCAATATGCTCTTGGTTTAAATTTTTTGCCTCATGCGGATGGAGGCCCGCAGCCAAATAAATATTATTATGGTGTTCTTGAAGATTAAGCCCGTTTCTCAGACTGCTTTCCGAGCTGACATCAAGAGGACATAATACCCACTTCACTCCTCTGGATTTCGCTCTACTCAGAACTTCTTCTCGGTCTGGGTTAAATTCAGGCATATCCAGGTGAGCATGGGAATCTACCAGTTCTGGATATCCTAATTTTGACATTTTTCCTGTCGCTTTATTTTCAAATTGAAAAATGCTGTTAAGGGGATTGTTAAAAAGGGGAGAAGAACAGGCTAACTTTCTCCTCCCCTTGCACTTATTACTGAATAACTTTAGATCTTAACTGAGAAGGGGGCAGAGCTGAGTTAGAAATTAATTTGGTTAAAAAGTCACTTTGATTAAAAGCTTGGCCCTTGGTTCTTTGAGCATCTTTTTCCAGGTCAAGAATTTCCTGTAAGCCAATATAAGGGAGCGCTCCCATTCCAGGATTGAGAATTAGATAGTCCCATTTTCTTTCAGCTTCGGTCTCAGTCTGAAAACCCTGAATGGTCAAGTATCTAATAACCTGGTCTTTAGTCATAGAACCCTGATGAATGTTTAAATCAATTATAAAGTCCATGACACTTTTGAGCATTAATTTCAACTGGTTGAGCCTGAGCCTTAAATCGTAATCTCCATAGCCAGCGGTTATTAATTTAGTTTCCAGGTAAACTGGCCAGCCTAAGAGCAAAGCCTGGTTAGGAAAAACCTTGGTTATAAGTTCAGGTGATTTCCTGGTGTTAACCAAAGGAACAAAAGAACCAGGAAATATCTTCTGAGCAGTCATTACCTCAACATAGAAATCATTATATTCTTCCAGAAAATCCTGGACTTTTTCCGGTGGCCAGTCGGAAGGAATGGGCATAATTTCTGCTGTATAATTCCCCTGGGTATCGTATGCTCCTGGCCCGATCAGCTTGGTAGGAGTTATCCCGCTGAAATAAAGAGGCATAGGCTTGATCGCCAGGCTTTCAGCCGGAACAGGAAACAGTTTAGTCTCGGTGCCGAATTTTTTTAAGTTATCAGCCGAGGTGGCTATCTGGTTTATAAATTCGTCCTTACTGGCATGAAATACTTTTATTTTGTCAAAAACGCCTTTGATAACTTTGTTCCAGATAGTGTCGGGGTCTCCCTGGAGCTGCTCCAGATCGATTTCCGGATACATCATTTTGTGCAGGGGAATGCAAACCAAAAACATTTCCCTTCTTATATTTTTTACATCGGTAGTAGCTCTGGAAATCATTTCTTCCTGGCTGATAGCTGAGCCTGAAAGCCTCTGAATCAAGCGCCGATGGACTTCGGGACCGAGTCGGAAATTTCCTGTTGATTTTGGCAGCAGCTCATTTTTCAGATACCGCTCGTAATCCTCCAGAGCAGGGACAACTTTATTAACCTCAGCTAAAAAAAGTTGTTTATTAGCTTCAGAGGCAGAGGCCACTAACCCCTGAACTTCGTTTTTGTAAAAATCGATGATATAAGGAATCTGCTTAATAGCAGTTTCCGTATAAAGCTGAGCGGGAGTTTTGAGGTTTTCTTTAGCTCTTTTAATCAATCCGGGAATCTGCTTGGCTCGTTCTGTAGCACTTTTTACTCTGGCATCTATGGGAGCAAATTCCTTGGTCAGGAGGCTGTGAATGCTGTTAATGAGTATATCATTGTAGAACAGAGGATTGTAATCCCAGGGAACCAGGTTTTCTAACTTAACAAATTCCAGATCGACATAATCAAATAAAATATTTAGAGCTTGCTGGTTTTCTGGAGAGAGTTTGGAGCGATCAATTTTAATCATATCGCTATTGATTTTCTTGATGATTTCGTCTCTTTTATCTACGGCTGAACTGCTGGGGTCTTCTAATTTGTCATTGTATTTGTAATAACCGGCCAGAGTCGCTTGAGTAGGATAAAATTTCCAGTATTCGTCAAGGTAATTTTCCAGAACTTTTTGGAATTTGGCATCTTCAGCACTCTGAGCAAAAAGATGCCCCATGGCCAGAATCATAGACAGCAAGGCAACGCTTAAAAAAATTATTTTTGTTCTTTTCATTTTTTTCTACCTCCTCATATAAATCTGGCTCTTGATTAAACTCAATTCTGCTTAGAAATCCTATCATAAACAAAACTAAAATATCAATAAAAATTTGAAAATTTTCTATTTTAACCTTACCAGCGAATAAAGGCTGAACCCCAGGTAAAGCCGGACCCGAAAGCGGTTAAAGCCAGTAGCATGCCTTTTTTGATTCTTCCTTCTTCAACCGCCTCGGAAAGGGCAATGGGGATAGAAGCGGCGGTGGTGTTTCCATATTTTTGAATGTTTCTTATAACTTTTTCTTCTGGTATTTTGAGGATATGAGCCACCATTAATGAAATCCTATCATTGGCCTGGTGAGGGATAAGATAATCGACATCATCGATTGTTAAACCCAGGCGCTTTAAACCAAATTCAACAGCCTGGGGCATTTTTTCGCAGGCATTTTTAAAGACCGTTCGGCCATTCATTCTCGGGTAAAATTTGCCTTGCTGGAAAAATTCCGGACGGAAGGTAGGATTATCTTTGGAAGAGGGCTTTTCCATCCAGAGTTCGTTGACAAAACGGCCATCAGAAAAAAGATGGCAGGAAAGCACTCCCCGACCGTCTCCGCTGTCATTGGCCTCCAAGATAAGGGCCCCAGCCCCATCACCAAAAAGGACAGACATATCTCGACCATCATCTGAAAAATCAAGGTTAGCCGATTGTAGCTCAGCTGCGACCAGGAGAATCTTTTTATAAGTTCCGGTTTTTATATACTGGTCAGCCACAGACAAAGCATAGATGAAACCCGAACACTGATCTCTGATGTCCAGAGCTCCAATTTCTTTCAGACCAAGCTTGGCCTGAACCATAACTCCTATGCCCGGAAAATAGTGATCAGGCGAAAGGGTAGCCGCAATGATGAAATCTATTTCTGACTTATCTATACGGGCATCTGCTATGGCCTTAAGAGCTGCTTCATAAGCAAGATCTGAAGTGCCCACTCCTGGTTCGGCCCAATGCCGTTCAATAATTCCAGTCCGCTCACGGATCCACTGGTCTGAGGTGTTCATCATTTTTTCCAGGTCAAAGTTAGTTACTACCTTTGGGGGGACGTAATGTCCGAGGCCAGTTATTATTGTTTTTCTTTCCATATTAATTCACCCTTAAAAAATTTATATAAGACCTATTTAATATCAAAAAATTGTAGGTTTCGCCAACAAAAATTTTTATAGCCAGCCGTTTTTCCTATACCAGTTAAGTGTTTCTTCTAAAGCTTGCTCAAACGACCAGGCGGTTTCAAATCCTAAATCTCTTTTTATTTTAGTGGCGTCGGCTACCCAGGATAGTTTTTCCACATCGCTGTATTTACTTAAGTTTATAGTACTTGCTTTTCCGGTGATTCTGGAGCTGAGTTCTGAAGCTCCCGCCGCTGTTTTTACCAACCACATTGGCACTTTTATTTTTTTTATTTTTCGGTTTAGAATGCGAGCAGCTTCTTGACCCAGGTCTTCCCATGTCCTGGGAATGGGATCAGCAACATTATATATCTCTCCGCTTTGATAGGGGGAAAAAGCACACAATTCCATGGCCCGGATTAAATCTTCCACATAACATAAGCTCATTACAATTTTTCGGGTAAAAGTAATTAGCCAGCCACGGTCAACCAGCCGGAAGAACTGGAGAAAATCTTTATCTCTGGGGCCATAAATGGCTGCTGCCCTTAAGATAACAACGGGCATTTCACCTTTATATTTTAACACCTCCTGCTCAGCCAGAAGTTTACTATGACCATAGGGAGAGGCCGGACAGGGAGGTTCATCTTCTTTTACTGGTTGTCCTTTTATTGCTGGGCGACCGGCGGCCAAACTGCTCAGATGAATAAATTTGGGATAAATTTTGCGACGGGATAAATTTTCCAGGAGGCTTGCTGTTCCCACAAGATTTACAGTATAATAATCATCCGGTTTGGTGGCTTTGGTCAATCCTGCCAGATGAAAAACGACTTTTAGGTTGGCTGGAAAGGGAGGAAGCGATTTAAGATCACCGGAGAGCAGATGAAGATTGGGTCGAGTTTTAAGCCAGCCGAGTTTAGAAGGGTTTCTGACCAGAGCATAAACTTCGAGATCATCTCGAATGAGCAAATGTTCAAGGAGGTGGCTGCCAATAAAACCGCTGGCTCCAGTTATAAGAGCAATCATGCTTTGATTTTAAATCAGACCCAAAAATTGGTCAATTTTTCTTGAAAATAATACCTTAAAAAGGTAAAAGAATAGTAACAGAAAATTAAAATCTGGAGTTAAAAGTCAGGAGGAAAAAATGGACCTTTTCCAGAAATGTTATGATTTCAGCCGGGCCGAAGAAGTTATGGCTGCTGGTCTTTATCCTTACTTTACCCCGATTTCAGAAGCCAAGGGTAACCGGGTTAAAGTTCATGGTCGAGAAATGATTTTAATTGGCTCCAATAATTATCTGGGTTTAATTGACCATCCCAAAGTTAAGCAGGCGGCTAAGGAGGCCATTGATCGTTATGGTGTGGCTACCTGTGGCAGCCGCTTTCTCACTGGAACAATTGACCTCCATGAGCAACTGGAAGAAAGACTGGCGAAATTTATGAATAAGGAGGCAGCCTTAAGCTTTTCCACTGGTTATCAGACCAACCTGGGAATTATTTCATCACTGGCGGGTAAAGATGATTTCGTAATTACTGATAGGATGGATCATGCCAGCATCATCGATGCCTGCCGGTTATCTTTTGCTGAAGTTAGAAAATTCAAACACAATGATATGCAGGACCTAGAAAAAGTCCTGTCTGAAATTCCTGAAGACAGAGGTAAACTGATTGTGGTTGATGGAGTTTTCAGTATGGAAGGAGATATTGCTGACCTCCCCGGAATTATTCCGCTGGCCAAGAAATATAATGCCAGAGTGATGGTAGACGATGCTCATGGCCTTGGAGTTTTAGGGAAAAACGGTCGAGGAACAGCAGAACATTTTGGCTTGGAAAAAGAAGTTGATCTTATTATGGGAACTTTCAGCAAATCTTTTGTTTCTATCGGTGGTTTTGTAGCCGGAGATAAAAAAGTAATTAATTATATTAAGCATTTTGCCCGCTCTTTAATATTTAGCGCAGCAGCTACCCCGGCCTCAGTGGCAGCGGTTCTGGCTGCCTTGGAAGTAATTGAGACTGAACCTGAAAGAAGACAAAGGCTCTGGCAAATCACCCATTTTATGAAAAATAGCTTCCAGCAGATGGGATATAATACCGGTCCAAGTCAAACGCCCATTATACCCATTATGATTGGTGATGATGATCAGTGCTTTGCCCTGTGGAAAGCTTTAAGGGAAGAAGGAATTTTTACCACGCCCGTTATTTATCCAGCAGTCCCCAAAGGCCAGGCTCTTATCAGAACCAGTTATTCAGCTAATCATACTGATGAAGAATTAAATCTAATTCTGGCCGCTTTTAAAAAGTGCGGTCAGGCTCTGGGAATAATTTCCTGAGAATTTATTATAAAGAGGCTCAGAATGTCTTTCTTTCCCAAAAATAAAAGTAGAGATTCTGTTATCTTTGTTGTTTTTCTTTTTTTAGGCTTGATTTCTTTAGCTCAGGCTACAACTCCTATTATGCCGCTCTCCCAAATTAAGCCTGGAATGAAAGGCCAGGGGAAAAGCGTTTTTAGCGGCAACAAAATTGAAAGCTTTGATGTTGAAATTATTGGCCTTCTGGAAAATGTTCAGCCCAAAAAAAACTGGATTCTGGCCAGACTGAGTGGCCAGGGACTGGAAAATACTGGGGTGGTAGCTGGTATGAGCGGCAGTCCAGTCTATATTGATGGGAAGCTGATTGGCTCGGTTGCTTTTAGTTATGCTTTTGCCAAAGAGGCTATTGCGGGGATTACTCCTATTGAAGAAATGCTGGATATTTCTCGAAAAGAAACAGAAACACGCCTGCTTTCCGCTGCCAGTTCAGGTCTTTTTCAATCCGGATTGACCTCAGAAGATTTAGGCCGGGCTTATCTTAATACCAATTTCAAAGGAAATGATTACGGCACCGCCGATCAAATACTTGTACCGGTTAGAGTTCCGCTTATTTTTTCCGGGTTCAGCAGCCAGGCTTTTAATGATTTTAAAGGCTTTTTCAGCCAGCACAATTTCCAGCCGATTTTAGGTGCGGGAACAGCTTCAGCTCAAAAGTTGAATTTATCCTCCCAGCCATTAGTTTTAAATGAAGGGGATGCAATTGGAGTGCAGCTGATGAGCGGCGATCTGGATTTAACTGCTGTCGGGACAGTGACTTACGTTGATGGTAATAAAATTCTGGCCTTTGGGCATCCCTTTTACAATTTAGGTTCGGTTGATTATGGCTTGACCAAAGCAGATGTTTTGACTGTTGTTCCCAGTGTCGAAAGTTCTTTTAAGCTCTCCTCTACAGGGCAGCTTATCGGGCGGATAACTCAAGACAGAACCAGCGGAGTCATGGGAGAAATCGGCAGCTTTCCTCATTATCTCCCAATTAACATAGAAATTCAGGACAGCCCTATAAGTAAGAAACAGTTTAAGCTTAAAGTGGTCAATGATCCAATTCTTTCGGCAGCTCTTTTAAATATTGGACTTTCCACTTTAATCAGCAGTCAGGAGAGATCCTACGGGAATCTCTCTCTTGATTTTGATGCTGATATTTATTTAGACCGCGGCCAGAATGTCCATTTAGAGGACTTATTCAGCGGAAACCTGGATAATGCCACCACCAGCCTTTCCGGGCTGATGGCGGCAGCTGTTTATCTTTTAAAAAATAATGAATTTCAGGAAGTCAATATAAGCCAGATTGAGTTAAGGATAAGATCTGTTGATCAGATTCGGACAGCCACCCTGGAAAAGGTTCTTCTCGATAAATATGAAGTATCTCCAGGAGAAATAATTAAAGTTAGGGCTTATTTCCGGACTTTCAAGGATGAGGTGAAAACTGAAGAGGTAGAATTTGCGGCTCCCCCTTTACCACCGGGTTCGGGATTTGAATTAATTGTGGCTGACGCCAGCTTTATGCAACAGCTGGAAAGAGGAATATATCACCTTCAGGATTTTACTCCCAGAAATCTAACTCAATTGCTTAGAATGCTCAGTAATCTCAGAAAAAATAACAGAATTTATTTTAAAATCCTGACGGAAAAATCAGGACTCTTTCTTAAGGGGGAAGAATTACCCAATCTGCCTCCAACTTTCAGAACTATGTTCACTTCTCCTCGAGCTTCCACCTCTAATCTCACCGAGATTAATCAATCTACGCTTGGCGAATATCAGTTGCCTATCCCTTATGCCTTTAAAGGGGCTATAAGGATTCCCATAAAGATAAAAAAATAAATAGGTTTTATTCTGAATGAAATTTTTTTGGAGCAAAAGAAAGGCAGACCGATGAAAAAAATAATTTCTCTGACCATTTTTTCCCTTTTAACTCTGGCTATTATCTCTGAGCTTCAGGCGGTGGTGCCCAAAAAATGGGAGCTCAGAACAAAAGAAGATTTTATCAACGGCAAATTTACCGGGGTCTCTCTTTCTTCCGACGGAGTGCTCTCAATTGGTCCAAGAGTAGAAAAAATGGAAGCTCCGGTTGAAGAATTTTATCTTTCCCTGGTAGCAGCTCCAGGTGGAACTCTTTATCTGGGGACAGGCCATAGCGGTAAAATTTATCGAATCGGAGCCGATAAAAAAGCTGAACTCTATTTCCAGGCTGCAGAGATGGATGTGACTGCCCTGGCTCTTGATCAAAAAGGAAACCTGTTTGCTGGGACTTCGCCCAATGGCAAAATCTATAAAATATCAGCCAAAGGTAAGGGGGAAGAATTTTTCAATCCTCAGGAAAAGTATATCTGGGACCTGAAATTTGAAGAAAATGGCAATTTGTTAGTAGCTGTAGGTGAAAGTGGTGGGATTTATGAAGTTACTCCTGCGGGTGAAGGGAAATTAATTTTTAAACCTAAAGCCAACCATATTCTCTGCTTAAGAAAAAGTCCTTCCGGAGATATCCTGGCTGGAAGTAGCGGCCGAGGGTTAGTATATCGGCTATCAGCCGGCAACAAAGTAGGGGTAGTTTTTGATTCAGGTTATGAGGAGATTAAGAACATAGTTTTTGATGGGGAGGGAAATATTTACCTGAGCGCCTCCGGGCAACCGACCAAACCATCTTCCGAGGTTTCTTCGACTTCTCCTGCAGCCATAAGGTTAGATGCCGATAGCGAAGTTTCTGTGGTTGTCACTGCTTCTCAGGTAACGGCAGTTGAAGCGGGGCCATCGCCAGCGCTCAAAGCCGGAGCCAAACCATCTGCACTTACCTCGAGCGCTATTTTCCGGATTGCCTCTGATGGGCTGGCTTATAAACTCTGGAGCTCTTCGGAGGAGATGGTTTTTAGTCTGATTTTTGATGAAGAAAGGAATAAGTTAATTTTTGGAACTGGAAATCGGGGCCGCATTTATTCAGTAAATAATCAAAATGAAGTAGAACTGCTTTGCCAGGAAGGCTCTGAGCAAATTTATGGTTTAGTTAGGGCTAATAACCGAATTTATGTTTTAGGCAACAATCCCTGTTTAATCGGGAATTTGTTGCTTGGTGGAAATTTGTCCGGTGAATATTTGAGCCCAGTTTTAGATGCTAAGATTCCATCTATCTGGGGTAGAATTGAGTGGGAAGCTAAGCTTCCTGCGGGGGCAACACTTCAGATTCAATCCAGAAGTGGAAATACGGCTGAACCTGATGAGACCTGGAGTGATTGGTCTCCGCCTTATGTGGGAGCTAATGAGAAAATTCTCAGCCCCAAGGCTCGTTATCTTCAGCTTCGTGCTAATTTAAAAAGCCAGACAGGCAGTCAACTTCCTGAGATTACCAGAATTGTCGCTTTTTACCTTCAGACTAATGTAGCTCCTGCTTTTGAAAAATTGGAAGTTTTACCTCCTAACCAGGTTTTCATTAAACCCCCAGAGCAAGAAGAAGTGATTCTGGGCTTGGACAGAGCATCTCAGGAAAGCAGCAGAAAAAAGGAAGAAACCAGCATTTTCTTGACTCCTAAAAAATCTGAAAGACAGGGATTCAGAACGATAACCTGGGAAGCAAGTGATGAAAATGAAGACAGGCTCAGTTATGCAGTTTTTATTAGAAAAGAAGAAGATCGAAGCTGGCGATTAATGCAGGATGGTTTGACCGATAAAGTGTTTTCTTTTGATACGAGGAATTTCCCTGACGGAACTTATTTTATAAAAGTAGTAGCATCTGACTTACCTTCCAATCCACCCGGAACTGATAAAAAAGCAGAAAAAGTCAGCCAACCGCTGGTCATTGATAATTCTTCTCCTGTGATCAAGAATTTTTCAGCCGTAAAAACAAAAGATGGCGTGGAAATTTCCTTTACAGCTGAAGATACTTATTCCTACATCGAAGAAACAAAAATTCTAATTAAACCTGGTGACTGGCAGGTTGTTTTCCCGATTGATGGAATTAGCGACAGCCGCAGTGAAAGCTTCAAATTGACCTTCAAGGTCCCTGAACAGAGTGAAAATTTAGTCCTCATCAAAGTCAGAGACAGCTTCGGTAATGTAGGAGTTTTCCAGGGGAAGTTTTAAAAAAGAGGGCTTATTTGGTTTTTACTCTTTCTAAATACTTATCTTCGCGTGTATCGATGCGGATGATATCGCCTTCTTTAATAAATTGCGGGACTTGAATTACCAGCCCGGTTTCTAATTTGGCCGGTTTGGAGCTGGCGCTCTGAGTAGCGCCCTTGAGCATGGGCTCGGTTTCAATTACTTTAAGATCTACTGTGTTGGGAAGCTTGATTCCTACGGGCTGGCCTTCGTACATTTCAATGGTCAGAACCTGATCAGGAATCAGATAATTAACTCCGTCGCCGATGGCCTCAGCCTCAAGTTTTATTTGTTCATAAGTTTGAAGATTCATAAAGTAGAATTCATCGCCGCTGCGGTAAAGGAAAACCATTTCTACTTCTTCCAGATAGGCTTGCTCTACCCGGTCTTCTGATCGGAAGCGGTATTCTAACTGGGAGCCATCTTTGATGTTTCGCAGTTTGGTTTGAACCATAGCTTTCCAGCGACCTGGAGTAATCAATTGGCAGTCTAAAACGCGATAGAGCTGATCCTCCAGCTTGATAATCATACCCCGGCGTATCTTGGTGGCATCAATCATTAGATTTCCTCCGCCTTAAAAATTCCCTTATTTAGATTCTATAATCAGCAATTAGCCAGATTAAAATCAAGGATATATTTTACAAAAAAATTAGAGTTTGTCCATTTTTGAAGAGGAAATTTAATTTTTTTCAATCTTTAGCCCAGAATCTATGGTCACCAAATAAGCTTTTCCTCCTGCCCGTTCTATAGCTCGAGCTACAGCTTCTGGATTTTCTGGGGCATAAACAAACATACATCCGCCTCCACCAGATCCATTAATTTTTCCTCCCAGGGCCCCCTGCTCAAGAGCCATCTCCAACATGTGGTCAATTTTTTTTGTTGAGATGCCCACTAAATCTCGTAAGACTTTCTGCTGTTCATTAAGCAGCCTTCCAAATTCCCTATGATCAAAATTTTTAGCCTGGAAGAGCTTAATTCCCTCCTTGGTTAAATCGCGGTTGAGAATAGCTCCTGATAATGGATTTTTAATTTCAGCCGGAAAATCTTTAATGAAAGGATTTATTTCGGCCAGTGTTACTTTCTCCAGGTTAAATTGCTGAAAAGTTTTTTTTAGATATCTAATTCCCGTAGTTACCCGATCTCTGACTGTACTTAGTGTTCCAGTGGTGTCCTTTTTCTCCAGAGAATCACCCAGAACAAAGGTTCCCAGCGGGACTTGGAGAGGGATGACAGTTAATTCTGGTTTAAATTTAATCCACACGATTCCACCCAGGGCGGAGGTATAATGATCCATCTTTCCGCCTGGTTCGTTAAACTCCAGAACTTCAGCTTGATGAGCCATTTCGGCCACTGCTTGAGGCGTTGGAGCCAGGTCAGAGCAGTCCGAGACTTCTAACAAAAATTTGATCCAGCTTACCACCATAGCCGATGAACTTGAGGTTCCAGCATTGATAGGAATTTCTCCATGCATTTTAATTTCCCAGCCACAATCAAAATGACAGCCGAGACGCAGCAAAACATTAATTGAGCTTCGCAGATAATGGCGAGGCTTCAAATAGGGGAGTTCTCCCTCGACAACAAATTGTTCTTTTTCGTTTATATCGGGAAGATTAAGGTTAAATTTACGGTCAGCTCTTTTTTCCCCTTCGATATAGAAGCGGAGGCTGATAGCAGCGGCAATAACATCCAGACCAAGATAATCCTGATGTTCCCCAAAGAGACAAATTCTTCCGGGCGAAGAGACCTTCAATTGCTGGTAGTTCATCTAATCTCCTGGGTTATCCTTAGATTAAAACGTAGCCAAAAAATCGAGCTAAAAATTTAACTCAGAATGTCATGGCTGTCAATTTAGTTCGAATTTTAATTTAAGTTGGTGGCCGGATATTACTTAGCTTCTTAAATTTTTTTCAAAAAAAATTAGGAAAAGGATGAGGCAGGCGATTATAAGTTCTGGCTAAGGTTGATTTATGACCGGATTTTGATTATAAATTAGCTTCAACAGGTTTAAAGAAAAAGTGGTCAAGATAACTTTTTTAGGCACAGGAGGTGCCGTAGGAACTGCAGCTCGAGATAATACCAGCTTGCTGCTGGAAATCGGCTCAGAGCTTTTGTTGATTGATTGCCCCGGTTCATTGACTCAAAAAATATTAAGAGCGGGTTATCGACCCGAAAGAGTTTCGGCCATTTTTATTACTCATATTCATCCTGACCACATTTATGGATTGCCGTCTTTGGTTCATAGCTTGATGCTGGAAAATAAGCAGGTCAAGTTATTTGGTTCAGCGGAAACTATTGACTTTAGTCGGCGGTTGCTTGATCTCTTTGAACTACAAAAAGAAAAAATTCTTTACCGACTTGATTTTCGACCTCTTTTACCTGGAAGGGCGGAAGAAATTGCACCCCAGATTGAAGTAACTGGCTGGCCAGTGTCCCATCATTCTTCTTCCCTGGCCTTTATATTTGACACTGTTGAAGGCCGGATTGGCTATTCTGGTGATACAGCTATTTGCAATTCGTTATTCACCTCCATGGAAAATGGCGAATGCTTGATTCATGATTGCAGTGCTCCATCTCGTTATTTTAAATTACTTCCTTTTCTTCAAAAAATGCACACTGATTCTTTAGAATTGGGGAAGAAGGCAGAAATTGCCAGAGTGAAAAATCTTATTCCCATCCATTTTTTCAGTGATCTGGATTTTTCCAGCGAAGAAATTGAAATAGAAATCAAGAAAAGCTTTAGCGGTGAGCTTATTGTTCCAGACGATGGACAAAGCATATCGTTGTTTTTTAGAAAAGGAGCGGAAAGGTTATAATGATAAAAGACTATAGGTTAATCCAGGCTGCAGCCTGTAAGTAATGAGGTCTTTATCTGATGCAGTATTGAAGATGGAACAGCTATTAAGACTTGCCAGCTTTCGGCTGGTTTTATCATCGCCGGTTGCTTCCTCTTTTCTGATAGTTAATTAAAATGAAGGAGGAATAATGGCTGATATAATTTTAATTAATGGTCACATCTGGACAGCTAATCCTTCTCAGCCTGAAGCCGAAGCCCTGGCAGTTACCCAGAACAGGATAATCGATGTGGGCAAAAATTCAGCAATGAAGGAATTAGCCGGGGCAAAAACCAGGGTTATCGATCTTAAGGGGAAACTGGTTGTTCCAGGTTTTATCGATGCTCATACCCATTTTTTAAATGGCGGGCTGGCCTTAAAGTCGGTGCACCTGAGAGATTGCCGGAGTAAGAAAGAATTTATAGAGAAAATAGCTAATAAAGCCCGAGAGTTAGCTCCTGGTTCCTGGATTTTAAATGGAGATTGGGATGAGCAGCATTTTTCTCCAGTTGAGCTGCCAAGAAAGGAATGGCTTGACCCGGTAACTCCTGATAATCCTGTTTGTCTTAATCGATTCGATGGTCATATGATACTGGTTAATAGCCTCACTTTGAAATTGGCTGGCATTACTAAAAATACTGAAGCTCCTCCTGGTGGAGAAATAGTAAAAGATCCTTTGAGTGGCGAACCAACCGGTATTCTTAAAGACGCTGCAACTGACTTAGTTTATGCCAGGATACCGGAGCCCTCTTTTTCTGAAAAATTGGAAGCAGTTCGTCTGGCTTTAAAAGAAGCGGCTAAAAATGGAGTTACTTCAATTCACGATATGTCAGATGCTAATAGTTTTGAAGTTTATCAGGAACTCTTAAACCGGGGTGAACTAACTTCCAGGCTGTATGTTTATTTTCAAATCCCTGAAATTGAAACCTTTATCCGGATGAAAATAAAATCGGGCTTTGGTCATCCTTTTTTGAGGATTGGCGGGCTTAAGGGTTTTGTCGACGGCTCACTGGGTTCAGGTACGGCTTACTTTTTTGAACCCTATTTGGATAATCCTAATAATCGCGGCTTACTGGCTGCCCATATGCTTCCCGAGGGCATAATGGAAAAACGATTGCGCCAGGCCGACTTGAGCGGTCTTCAAGTGGCTATTCATGCCATCGGTGATCAGGCCAATGCTCTTATCCTTGATATTATTGAAAAAATAATAAAGGTAAACGGTCAGCGTGACCGGCGATGGAGAATAGAACATGCCCAGCATTTAAGGAAAAGTGACATAATTCGCTTCGGGCAGCTTCAGTTGATTACCTCGGTTCAACCCTACCATGCTATAGATGATGGTTGCTGGGCTGAAAATAAAATTGGGAAAGAAAGAACCAGAACTACCTATGCTTTTAATTCTTTACTTAAGGCCGGAGCTGTTTTGGTTTTTGGTTCTGACTGGACTGTGGCTCCCTTAAATCCCCTGACTGGTATCTATGGAGCTTCTACCCGGCGGACACTTGACGGGAAAAACCCTGGGGGCTGGATTCCAGAAGAAAAGATTCCAGTGGAAGAGGCTCTCAAAAGCTATACCATACGAGCTGCTTTTGCCGAATTTTCTGAAAAAGAAAAAGGTTCTCTGGAACCGGGCAAGCTGGCTGACCTGGTTATCCTGGATCAGGACATATTAAGGATCAGGCCCGAAGAAATAATTAAAACCAGAATCCTTTTAACCATGGTTGACGGAAAAATTGTTTACGCTGATCAGAACTGGGAAAACTAATGAGATTGACTGCGGAGAAAGTTAAATTTATTAGAGAATCTTTAAGAGCTTTACCCCCGGAAAGAAGATACTTGATTCAGTTTCTTCATCAAGTACAGACTGAGCTGGGCTATGTTCCAGAGGAAGCCCTGAAGGAAGCTGCCAGTTATTATTCTCTCAACCCTTCTGAAATTTTTGGCCTTCTCACTTTTTATTCAGCCTTCAGCCTCGAGCCTCACTGCCGGCATGAAATTGTGGTTTGTCAGGGAACAGCCTGTCATGTCCGCGGTTCGGGTTCTATCCAGGCAGAATTTTCCCGCCTCTTGGGGATAAGGGCCGGTGAGGATAATTACGAAAAAGATATTTCTTTGAAATCGGTGAATTGTCTGGGTTGCTGTGCTATTGGCCCGGTGGTGGTAGTTGATGGAGAGATTAAAGCCAAAGTTGATTTAAAGCAAGTAGAAAAAATAGTAAGACAGATAACATCTGAAAAAGCAAAAAATGAAAATAAGTAAATTTAAATCTTTAAAAGAACTGGATTCCTACCGGGTTGAACTCGGTTCCAGGGTTTCTAATAAAAGGCTTATCAGTATTTCTGCTGCCAGTTGTGGCCGGGCAGCCGGGGCACTGGAAATTGCCTCAGCTCTAAAAAGGTCCATAGAGGAGGCCGGGCTGGAAGAAAAGGTCCAGCTAAAACTCACCGGTTGTCATGGATTCTGTCAGTTTGAGCCCAATGTGGTAATTTTCCCTGAAAAACATTTTTATCCCAACCTCAGGCCGCAGGATATTCCTCTTTTGGTGGAAAAAGCAGTTTTAAAAGGCGAAGCGGCAGAGGAATTAGCCTTTAAGGATGAACTTAGCCACAAACGCTACCTGACGGTAGAGGAATTACCCTTCTATAAAAAACAGGTCCGCCGGTTACTTGATGCTCATCTTGATCTTGATCCCGATAGTTTGGATGATTACTTGAAAGCTGGTGGTTTTAAAGCTTTAAGTTCAATTTTAAAAAAGAATGATCCAATTCAGATCATTGATTTGATTTCAGCCTCCGGACTTAGAGGCCGGGGCGGGGCCGGATTTCCCACCGGTCTTAAATGGAGGTTAGCCAGGGAAGCCAAAGCTGACCGCCGCTATCTGATCTGCAATGGAGATGAAGGAGATCCTGGTGCTTACATGGACCGGGGCTTACTGGAAAGTAATCCCTTCCGGGTGCTGGAAGGAATGATCATAGGTGGCTATGCCCTGGGAGCGGAAAAAGGTTTTATTTACATCAGGCAGGAATATCCTCTGGCCATTGAAAAAATAGAACAGGCTATAGGTATCCTCAAAGAAACTGGATTCCTCGGAAAAGGAATTTTGGGCACCGATTTTTCTTTTGATCTGGAACTGGTCAGAGGAGCAGGCGCATTTGTTTGTGGAGAAGAAACAGCTTTAATTGCCTCAATAGAAGGCAGAAGGCCTTTTCCACGGCAAAAACCTCCTTTCCCCGTGATTAAAGGACTGTGGGGAAAACCTACTGTCATTAATAATGTGGAAACCTGGGCCAATATTCCGCTTATTATTGATAAAGGACCAGATTGGTTTTCTGCTCTTGGAACAGAAAAAAGTAAAGGGACTAAAATTTTTTCTTTGGTCGGTCAGGTTCGTTATACTGGATTGATCGAAGTGCCGCTCGGCTTAACTATTGGAGAAATCATAGAAGAGATTGGAGGCGGCTCAAAGAATGGAAGGAAAATAAAAGCTGTCCAGATTGGCGGGCCTTCTGGTGGTTGTCTTCCAGCCAGTAAGTTCAATCTCCCGGTTGATTATGAATCATTAAGCGAGTCGGGAACAATTATGGGCTCGGGGGGAATGATTGTCATAGATGACAGCACTTGCCTGGTAGATCTGGCTCTTTATTTTCTTCGGTTTGCCAGTCAAGAGTCTTGTGGGCAATGCACTCCCTGTCGCCTGGGTACGAGGCAGCTTGTCCGGATTCTGGAGAAAATAACCAGAGGCCAGGGGCAACTTAAAGATTTGGAGCTTCTGGAAAAAACAGCCTGGACCATGCAAAAAGCCTCACTCTGTGGACTTGGACGGACCGCGGCTAATCCGGTTTTAAGCGGGTTAAGATATTTTCGAACTGAATTTGAAAAGCATATTGTTGATAAAGAGTGCCCGGCTATGGTTTGCAAAAGTTTCACAGCCTATGTGATAGAGGCTGAGAAATGTGCAGGCTGTCAACTTTGTTTAAAAGGCTGTCCAGCTGGAGCTATTAAAATTGACCCGCACAAAGTGCTGACTATTGACCAGGACCGATGCACCGTTTGTGGCCTGTGCTATGAAGTCTGTCCACCCAAATTTTCTGCCATAAAAAAAATTAGCCGTAAAGCTCTGGAGAAAGAATCGGGGAAAACACCTGATTTTAATTAAATTTAGGAAAAATTTTTAAATGATTAAAAAAGTAATCAGGTTGAAGATAAACGGGAAGGAGATTGAAGCCGAAGCAGGCATGACTATTCTCGAATGTGCCCGTAAAAACAACATTTTTATTCCTTCCCTCTGCATGCTTGAAGGTTTAACGGCCATGGCTGGCTGCCGGCTGTGCCTGGTAGAAATAAAAGGACTACCAAATTGGGTTCCAGCCTGCCAGACCCTAATAGAAGAAGGAATGGAAGTCATCACCTCTTCGGAACAACTGGAAAATCTCAGGCGTTCTGTTTTTGAGCTCATTTTGAGCGAGCATCCTTATTTCTGCTTACTTTGCTCGGAAAAATTATCCTGTGAAGATCTAAAAATAACTATGTCCAAAACCCTGGAGCCTGGTGGCTGTATTTTCTGTCCGAAAGATGGCGAGTGTGAATTACAAAAAGTGGCTGAATATTTAAACTTAAAAACCCAGAGCTATAAATATGAAGATAGAGGACTTCAGCCATGGCTGAAAGATCCATTTATCACTCATAATCCAAATCTTTGTATTCTCTGCGGTCGCTGCGTTCGGGTCTGTGAGGAAATAAGAGGGGAAGGGATTCTGAGCTTTTTGCACCGTGGCCTGCAGACTGCTATTGGCACCTTTTTTAATAAAACTCTTATCCAGGCTGATTGCAGTTTTTGTGGAGCCTGTGTAGATGTCTGCCCAACAGCGGCTTTTGGGGAAAAAGGACTGAGTGCTGCTAAGGGGAAAAAACCAGAGAGGATAAGTTTCTTCTGCCCGCTGTGCAGTTCTGCCTGCGAGCTTGAAGCTGAAATTATAGAAAACGGATTTATAAGAAAAATTATACCTGCTTCTGAAGATAAGCCGCCGTTTATGTCCGGATGTGTCCGGGGAAGATTTGGCTTGAGAGAGTTGTTGCCAGCTTCTGCAGGGAATTTTAGTCAGCTAATTGAGGGCGGAAAAAGGGAGAGGCAATCCGAACAGAAAGAAAATATTGAAAAGGCAGCCGCTAATCTTCAATCACTTAAAGCGCAAGAAATTGCTTTTGTTTTTTCTGGTGATTTTTATCTGACAAAAATCATAGAATTTCTGGAGTTAGCCCGGGCTTTGCAGGTAAGTCAAATTTTCTGGTATTATCCTGAAAATTTTTTTACCAGAATAATTCAGTTTGAAAAAGAGCAGCTGGTCAATATAATCAGTTTATCCAGCAGCTGGCAGGATCTTTCCGGATTCAGGTCTTTTCTGGTATTGGATTCTGACCTTAAAGATGATGTTCCCCTTTTCTGGATAGAAGTAAATCATATTTTAAGAGAAAATTCCGGGTTGATCCTGATTGATTCCGGGAAAAATCGTACCAGTCAGAAAGCCAGGGTTAAAATTCAGTGCGGGCCGGGCAGAGAATTCCTGGTATTGCTGTCCATTTTAAAGTTGGTGGCTGAAAAATCAGGTTTGAGCTTTTATTCGGGATTTACCCATTTGTTGGGAGAATTGAGCCAGATTTCTGTTGATCGTCTGGCTGAAGCGAGTGGAGCAGGAGTAGAAGAAATGAAAAAAGCAGCCACCCTGCTCCTCGAGCAGCGGCCAGCAGCTTTCATTTTTGGTGAGAGGTTTTTAAGGCAGAAAGTTTGGGCAAATAATCTGCGGGCTTTGTATAATTTGGCCTTATTATTAGAAGCCAAAATTTTTCCTCTAAGTTCAAGGATTAACGAACTTGCTCTGGTGAAGTTAGAAGAAAATTACCCTTTAAAGATTATTTCCAGCTTGGGTATTCTGGAAAAGGAAATCGAGGAGGAAAAAATCAAGGTACTTTATGTTTTGGGAGATTTGCCGCTTAGGATAAAACCTCACTTTCTCCTCGTCCAAAATAAATTTAAAACTGAGCTGGCCGCTTCGGCCGACATTTTTTTGCAAGATGTTCCTTTATTAGAAGAGAAAGGCTATCTGATTGACTTTGCTGGAAGAATGAAGGGAAATCTACGCCCGGGAAACGGAACTGAAATATTTTTAGATGAAATTTTTAATCAGCTGGCCTCCTCTTTAGAGGTGAAAATTAATTTTACCCAAAAAGCTCTGCTGGAAAAAATAGCTGCTTTTAGAGCAAAGGAAACTTCGGCCAAAGAAAACGAAAATAAGTTTTTAGAACTCTCTGAAGATTTAAAATCAATTAGAGAGCTGGATCTGCAGAGAAAAGAAGCAGCTTCTTCTGAGCTGTTGATAATTATCCAGCGGAACGCTGATAATTATTGTGGAGTGGCTTTTCCTGAAATTAGTGCCGGCTTTAGGCAGATAAGAGATGACCGCCGGCTGTGGATCAGCTCTGAAGATGCTGAGCGCCTGCAGTTGAGCAACGGAGAAAAAATAGAATTGGAAACAGAAGCAGGCAATTTTCCAGCCATAGTAAAAATCGATTATGGTCTCAAACGAGGAGTAGCTTCAATCCAGCCACTTTTAAACCAATCATTTTGGTCAGAGGTTTTCCCTTCAGGAGTAATAAGGGTTAAAATTTATAAAAAATAGGTAAAAATGAATAAAATAATTCAAAATAACCGCCTGGTGCCCAATATATTCCATCTTGTAGTGGAATCTCCGGAAATCGCTGCGGCAGCCCGGCCCGGACAATTTGTTATAGTAATTCCAGATGAGCGGGGTGAAAGGATTCCAATTAATATAGCTGATTGGGACAGCAGGAAAGGAACTATCGATCTGGTTTTTATGGTTCTTGGCGTGAGCACCAGAAAATTGGCCAGCCTGAAACCGGGTGATTTTCTGGAAGCGGTCGCAGGACCCTTGGGTAAGCCAGCAGAAGTGGCCAGAGCTGAAGAAGTATTACTTGTTGGAGGTTGTTATGGTCTGGCTGGCCTTTATCCCCTGGCTCGAGCTTTGAAAGGAAACGGCTGTAGAGTAATTTTCCTGAGTGAGGCTCGAGGTCAAACTTTTCTTTACTGGGAGGATAAGATCCGCTCGGTAGCTGACGAGTTCCTGACTATTTTAAAGGAAGACTGCTTTCGTTCTGGGGAGGAACTGGAAAAATTGATTATCGGCCTTAAAAGTGAAAGACCCCATTTGGCCAGAGCGGTGGTAATGGGCTGCAGTCATCTTTTATTTATGATTACAGAAATAACCCGAAAAATTGGACTGAAGACACGGGTCAATCTGAATCCTATTATGGTGGATGGAACTGGAATGTGCGGTGCCTGCCGGGTTACCGTTAATGGAAAGACTTATTTTGCCTGCGTTGACGGCCCTGAATTCGATGGCCATGGTGTTGATTGGAAGGAGTATTTTGAACGACGCCAGGCCTTTCTCAGCCAGGAAGAAATGGCTTTGCTCAATCTTGGGAGAAAGATTGAAGAAGCAGAGTAGAAGGGGAAAATGAAAAAAGACGAGCTCATTGAACCTGGATTAAAAGAGCGATTGTCCAGCGAAAGAGAGAAAGGCTGGCGTAAGGCACTGAGGCAGTCAATCTCTGTTCAAAAGCGACTCAGCCTGCCCCGCCAGCCGATGCCAGCTCAGCCCCCGGCGCAAAGAATAAAAAATTTTTCAGAGGTTAATCTTGGCTATACCCTGAAAATGGCCCAGGAAGAAGCCCGCCGCTGCCTGGATTGTGGATATCCTGCGTGTGTTGCCGGTTGCCCGGTGGCCATTGATATTCCCAGCTTTATAAAATATATCGAAGCGGGCGAGCTGGAAAAAGCTTTAAATAAAATTAGAGAAACCAATGGATTACCGGCTATCTGCGGTAGGGTTTGCCCTCAGGAAATCCAGTGTGAAAGAAATTGCAACTTGGTCAAAACCGGGCGGGAGCCGGTAGCTATTGGCCACCTGGAGCGGTTTGTGGCGGATTATTTTAATCAGCCTCAGCTGTCGTTATCGACTGAGAAATCAGTGGAAAGCTCTGGTAATGAAGTTAAAAAGAAAGTGGCAGTAATCGGCTCAGGACCGTCCGGATTGACTGTAGCGGCTGATTTAGCCCGCCTGGGTTATTCTGTCACCGTATTTGAAGCTCTTCATCTTCCGGGTGGAGTTTTAGCTTATGGAATTCCTGAATTTCGATTACCGCGCTCAATTCTTCAAGCTGAAATTAATTTTATCAAAAGCCTGGGTGTGGAAATAAGAACCAATTTTATTGTAGGCAAAACTGCCACTTTATCTGATTTAAAAGCTGCCGGTTTTTCTGCTTTCTTTCTGGGGACCGGAGCAGGGCTGCCCAGCTTTATGAATATCCCCGGAGAAAATTTGCTGGGGGTCTGCTCGGCCAATGAATATTTAACCCGGGTCAATTTGATGAAGGCTTATCTTTTCCCGGAATTTGATACACCATTTCCAGCTGGAAGAAAAGTGGCTGTAATTGGAGGAGGAAATGTGGCTATGGATGCAGTAAGAACTGCCCTGAGGTTAGGAGCGAAAGAAGCTATTATTTATTATCGCCGTTCGAGAGCTGAAATGCCCGCCAGGGTCGAAGAGATAAAACATGCTGAAGAAGAAGGCATAGTCTTCAATTTTTTGACTGTACCGGTGCGCTTTCTGGGTGATGGTAAGGGAAAACTGAAGGGAATGATTTTGCAGAAATTGGCCCTGGGTGAACCAGACTCTTCAGGAAGACCGCGTCCCATCCCTATTCCTGGTTCTGAGTTTGAGGTAGAAGTGGACCTGGTGGTGATGGCCATCGGGCAGAGTCCTAATCCTCTTTTAATTAAAGAAATTGAAGGATTGAAGCTCGGCCGGCGAGGAAATGTAGAAGTTGATCTGGATACTCTGGCCTGCAGTCTGCCAGGCATTTATGCCGGGGGCGATGTAGTCCGGGGAGGAGCCACAGTTATTCTGGCTATGGGAGATGGAAGGAAAGCAGCCAAAGAAATAGATAAATTTCTTAAGAGCTGTTAATAAGCAATATGAATTTTTAAACTATAAAGATTGGAAAGTGAGTGAATAATGGAGCAGGAAGAACTTTTTCCCGCAGAAAAAGGACATATCGGGACGGATGAATCAGGAAAAGGAGATTACTTTGGCCCCTTAGTTATCGCTGGTTTTTTTCTGCCTGAGGGCCAGGAAGAAGTGCTTAAAGAACTGGGGGTGAAAGACTGCAAAAGACTTAGCGATAATCGAGTTGTAGAAATAGCCGGTCTCTTGAGAAGAGGTTATATTTATTCCCTGGTGGCCATAGGACCCGAGCGTTATAACTCTCTTTATAAAAGCCTTAAAAATCTTAACCGCCTCCTGGCCTGGGGACATGCCCGGGCAATTGAGAATATTCTGGAAAAAGTCAATTGTGTTGAAGCCATTACCGATCAGTTTGGAGATGAAAGATTTGTCCGGGAAGCCCTGCTTAAAAAAGGGAAAAAAATAAAACTGGTCCAGAAAACAAAGGCTGAAGAGGATCTGGCGGTTGCCGCTGCTTCTATTCTGGCCCGGGCTGAGTTTCTTTTCAGGCTTAAAAATCTTTCTGCTGAAGTTGGTCTGGAACTCCCCAAAGGGGCTTCACCTGCGGTGGAAGAGGCCGGTCTGAAGCTCATCAGAAGTTTCGGCCCGAAAATATTAGAGAAAGTGGCTAAAATGCATTTTAAAACTACAGAGCGCCTTCTCACTCAGGTTGAGCAAAAAATTTAAAAGATAAAGATCAGACTGATTAAAGATATATTCAATCGTCCTAATTTTAAATTTGGTTTTAACTGGCAGGGAGGAAGAGATCAGAAATATATTAGTATATCGATATAAATAGTATAAATTAATCTGATTTAAGAAATTATGATATACTTAGCCAGAAATGGAGATAATTAAAATGGACGAGCTAAAAAGCACTTATCAACCTACAGAAAAGCTTTATTTTCATGATGCCTATCTTAAAGAATTTAGAGCTAAAGTTGTTGGCCGGGAAATTATGGAGCACCAGCCAGTGGTAGTTCTGGATAAAACCGCCTTTTACCCGGAATCTGGTGGTCAGCCACATGATCTTGGCTGGTTAAATGGAATACGAGTAATCAGAGTGGAAGAAGGGAACGGGGTTATCTTTCATTTCCTGGAAAAAGAACTTCAAGCTGAAGAAGTTGAAGGGCGACTCGATTGGGCCAGAAGATTTGATCATATGCAACAGCACACCGGCCAGCATATTTTATCTCAAGCCTTTTATCTGGTTACCCGGGGCGAAACTCTTTCCTTTCACCTGGGGCAGGAAGAATCGACGGTGGAAATTGGCCTTGAGGCCATCGGTGATAAAGCTCTGGTTGAAGTGGAAGAGCTGGCTAATCGCCTGGTTTTTTCTAATTTGGAAGTAAAAACATATTTTCTTCCAGAAGAAAAAATATCTTCCATTCCCCTAAGAAAGCCGCCTAAGAAATCAGGTATTATTCGGGTGGTAGAAATTGACCAGTTTGACTATTCAGCTTGTGGAGGAACTCACTGCCGGCGGACAGGAGAAGTAGGTTTGATTAAGATTCTTAAACAGGAGAAAATTAGGGGCAATATTAGATTTTCTTTTGTCTGCGGCTTTCGGGCCCTGAAAAGATTCGATAACTACCGGCGTCTGATTCAGGGGATTGCCCGGCTTTTCTCGGCGGAAGAGCCTGAAATCTTTTTTTTGACCGAAAAATGTTTATCTGAAATCAAAGAGCTTAAAAGAAAACAGAAAAAGTTAGAGGAAAAACTTTCTTTTTTTGAAGCCAGAGAGATAATAGAAAAAAGTTCAACAAAAATAATTTCTGGAATTTTCCCGGAAAAAACTCCAGAAGAAATTAAATATCTGGCCTTAAATCTGATTCATCAAGGAGAGGTTTTGGTTGCTCTAATTTCTTTTAGTGAGAATTACTTCCATTTAATTATGGCTGCCTCTGATAAAATAAAAGTAGATGTGAGAGAAGCTCTGGCCTTTCTTAAAAATGAAATAAAATTAAAAGGGGGAGGTAGTCCCACTCTTATCGAGCTGGTAAGTGAGGAAAAGAACCAGGCAGAGAGAGCTTTGAAGTTAGCAGTAGAGTTTCTAAAAAATCGAAGCGGCTTAAATTGAAATTATTCATATCGCAGGCAAATTATAGGATCAAGATGGGCAGCTTTCTGAGCAGGGAAAATCCCGAAAAATAAGCCAACAGCCATAGATACCGACAGTCCAAGCAAAACGGACCACCAGGAGACTGTCGCCGGCAGGGGAGTAGCCAATTTTATTATTACCGCCAGGGCAAAACCTCCCAGTATGCCAATAATACCACCCAGTCCGGTCAGGACCATAGCTTCAATCAGAAATTGTCTGACAATATCTCTGGCCCGAGCGCCGATTGCTTTTCTGATGCCAATTTCTCTGGTTCTTTCCTTAACAGCTACTAACATAATATTCATAACCCCGATTCCTCCAACCAGCAGCCCAATAGAGGAAATAACAATCATAACAATAAAAGCAGCTCCGGTTAACTGATTATAGAGACTGAGCAGGCTTTCCTGGGTAAAAATGGCGAAGTCATTAGGTTTGTTAGGCGGTACTTTCCGGCGGAGCCTTAAAACATTGGTGATCTGATCGATAGTCTCGTTTATCGTTCCGGGTTGACGTGGAACTACAGTGAACTGAAGAGAAGATTTATCATAAGGAAAATATTTCATCAAAGAAGTATAAGGTATGGCCACCAGGTTATCTCTGCTCTGGCCAAACATCTGGCCTCTTTTACCCATCACGCCGATTACTGTAAATTTTTCTGAACCAATTCTTATTTCCTTACCGATAGGTGATGAGTGAGGAAAAAGGACATCAGCCACTTCAGTGCCAATCAGACAGACCCGGGCGCTATGCCGGACTTCAGCTTCGGTAAAACTTCGTCCTTCTTTTGGTAAATAGACAGCATAAACCTGATTGAAGTTTTCATCGGCTCCGTAAATTATCGCATTATCACTTTTGAGATTTTGATATTTGACTTCAGGAAGCTGCAGAAAATCGGGTGTCAGCTGAACAGTCAAATCTTTGACCAGCGGGCATTGATTTTTAATGGCTTCGGCATCTTCGAGAGTCAGATCTTTCCTCTGTCTCTCTTCTTCACTCCGCTGTCCCAGCATTACTGGCTCAAATTTCTGGATAATAATCAGATTGCTACCTATTCTTTCAATCTCTCCGGCAATGGTTTTATTCAATCCCTGAATTACCGAGACCATGCCGATCACTGTCATTACTCCTATTACTATTCCCAGCGAGGTTAAAAAAGAACGCAGCTTGTGGGCTTTAATAGAAGCCAGAGCCATGGAAAAAATTTCAAGAAATAATCTTGTCCTGACTTTCATAGTTCGGACCTCAGAGCTTCAACTGGATTGAGTTTTGCTGCTCTATTAGCCGGATAAATACCAAAAAATAAGCCAACCATAGTCGAGGTAATTATGGCCACCAGAATAGAGGCCGGATCTACTTTGGAAGGAATAGAAGTGGCAATAGTAACAATTCGGGCAAGAAGATAACCAAGAATAATACCAATCAGTCCTCCCAGCCCAGAAAGTATAGCTGATTCTATTAGAAATTGAATTAGAATGTCATGCCGTCTTGCCCCTATGGCCATGCGGATGCCAATCTCTTTGGTTCTTTCGCTTACTGATACCAGCATTATGTTCATAATGACTATTCCTCCTACCAGAAGGGCAATGGAAGAGATAGCGATCATAGCAAAGTAAATACCGGAGGTAGCTGATTTGTAAATCTGAATGAAAGTTTCTGAAGTTTGGAAAGCAAAATCATCGGGCTGGTTGAAAGTTCTTTTCCTCAGGGAGCGGAGGATGGTCCTAACTTCTTCCATGGCTGTCTGCATTTTTTCTGGCGAAGAGGTGTGAACGTTAATGGTAATTGTCCGCCGGCTGCCGTAAATCTTCATAAAAGTGGTAATTGGAATCCAGACATAATTGTCCTGGCTGAAGCCCAAAATTTTGCCTTTTTTCTGGCCAAGGCCAATTACCTCGAAATTTTGATTGCCAACTTTAATCCAGCGTCCTAAGGGATCAAGATGAGGGAAAAGTTTTTCCGCTACATCGGCTCCAATCAGGCAGACAAAGCGGGAACGTTCTTCATCATCCTGAGTAAAATGACGGCCTCTTTCCAGTTCCAGGACCGAACCAATTAAATAGTCAACCGAGGTCACGCCCCGAACAGTAACGTTTTTTAAAAGTTGATTTCCGTATTTTACATTTTGACTTGTTTCTACTGAAGCACCAATTAACTCGCAGGAATGGCAGAGCTTTCTCAAGGCTTGCATATCATCCAGAGTCAGGTCCTTTCTTTTCATCTGCTCGGTATAATCTTTGATGGTCGTAAAAATTGGGGAAAATTTAGAGACAGCAAAGTCGTTAGCTCCATAAAATGACATCTTGGTATAAACATAGGAGTTCAGCCCCTGAATAACCGAAACCACAGCAATGATAGTTAAGACTCCAATGATTACTCCCAGCAAAGTTAAAAAGGTCCGGAGCTTATTGGCTCGCAGGGAGGCCGCGGCCATCCTTAATGATTCATAAAAATATAAAAAACCTTTTTTCATTTTGTCTGAACCAGAGTTCTAATTCTACTAATAAATTTTACACTATTTTATACGGAGAAATAAGCTTGAAGTTCAGCCTTTTAAATTATATCAATCCTGAAAGAATTTTTTTTAAAGGCACGCTTTTTAAACTTGACGGAGAAGCCGGGCAAGAGGATAATTCTTAAAAAAGAATTAATGCCTTAAGGAGGATGTTATGTGTGAGTTTGATCTGGAAGCTGAAGGGCAGAGTGTCCCTTGTCTTTATTTTGATGAAGCTGGTGACCAGAATACCGAAGCTACTCTTAAAAGAGCGGCCATTAGAGCTGAAGAATTAAAAATAAAAAAGATAATCATTGCTTCAGCTACAGGAGAGACTGCTTTAAAAGCTCTGGATATTTTCCATGATTGCCAGCTGGTTGTGGTCACCCACTCTTGTGGATTTTATAGCCCGAATTATCAGGAAATGGCCGAGGAAGTTCGCCAGCAGTTAGAGGCAAAAGGAGCTAAAGTTCTTACCTGTCAGCATGCCTTCGGTGGAGTTAACCGGGCCGTCAGGAAAAAGCTGGGAACTTATGAGCTTGATGAAATAATTGCCTATACTCTGAGGGTTTTGGGAGAAGGGTTAAAGGTTGCTGTAGAGGTAAGTCTGATGGCCGCCGACGCCGGCCTGATAGAAACTGGTCAGCCCTGCATTGCCATTGGTGGTACAAAAAAAGGAGCAGATACGGCCATTTTGCTGCAGCCGGTAAATGCTCAGGATTTTTTCAATTTAAAGATTATGGAAATTCTGGCCAAGCCGGGTTTTTATAATAAGGAAAATAAATAAAGGAGATAAGATATTATAAGGCTCAACAAATTTCTGGCAGCAGCCGGGGTTGCTTCCCGCCGGCAAGCTGACCAGTTTATTCAACAAGGTCGGGTTAAGATCAACGGGCAGATTGTCACCAGACTGGGAACAAAGGTTGATGAACTTAAAGACCGGGTAGAGGTTGATGGCCGGGTTGTTAATTTACCAGCTACCAGGGTTTATCTTTTATTAAATAAGCCTGCCGGGTATCTTGTCACTATGAATGACCCTCAAAAGAGGAAAACCGTTGAGGAGCTTTTGCCCCGGCTGGCAGTCAGGATTTTTCCTGTCGGCCGACTTGATAGTGAGAGTGAAGGCGCCTTGCTTTTTACCAATGATGGAGAGCTGGCCCATCGCCTCCTCCATCCGCGTTTTAAGATAAAAAAAATTTATGAAGTCAAAGTAGCTGGCTTTTTTGAGGAAAAAGCTCTGGAGAAGCTGGAAAAGGGCGTTTTTATAGAGGGACGAAAAACTGCCCAGGCCAAAGCTAAAATCATTTACCACCATAAAGATGCTTCACTTCTTCATCTGGAAATATATGAAGGTCGGAAACATGAAGTTAGAAAAATATTTTATGCTCTTGGTTTTGAAGTAAAGAAATTGCGTCGTCTTTCTTTTGGTGGGATAACCATCAAGGGCTTACGACGGGGTTTCTGGAGATACCTAAAACCGGAGGAAGTTAAAAGGCTGCAGAGACAAACGGAGCTTTTTTCCTGAGAATTTGACCTATCTATAGGCCTCTTTATATTTTATAGTCAGAAGCGAAGCTTATTTTAATTGACAGGAGCGACGGTAGTTATTCCTCCCCATCTTCTGTTTCTGTTTCTTTTTTAATTTCTTCTTCTGTATCTTTTATCTGTGATTCGATTTCAAAATCTTCCCAGGCCTGTCCCAGCTTCCGGATGGCCTGATCCACCAGGTAATTTACAGTGCCTTCCTCATATTTTCCATCCGGCAATCTTTCCCCTGCTTTTACTCCGGTTAAAATCTCTATACCTTCATCTATGGTTTTAATGGGGTAAATATGAAACTTGCCTTCAGCCACGGCCTGAATTACCTCTTTATTTAGCATTAGATTTTTTACATTTTGGTGCGGGATTATTACCCCCTGTGTGCCGGTTAACCCTTTAGCTTTACACACTTTAAAGAAACCCTCAATTTTTTCATTTACTCCACCGATCGGTTGGATTTCGCCTTTCTGATTTATGGACCCGGTAACGGCTATGTCCTGTCTTAAGGGTAGCCCAGCTAAGCTGGAGAGGATGGCATAAGCTTCTGTAGAAGAAGCGCTGTCCCCATCAACTCCAGAATAAGATTGTTCGAAAGCAATGCTGGCAGATAGAGTAAATGGCTTATCCTGAGCGTATTTTCCTCTTAAATAGCCAGCCAGAATCAAAACTCCTTTATTGTGAGTACGTCCACTCAAATCGGCTTCTCTTTCGATGTTAATTACTCCAGCTCGCCCGGCTGAAGTTCGAGCGGTAATTCTTGTTGGCTGACCAAAAGTCAGCTCTCCAGTATCATATACTGCCAGACCATTAATCTGGCCAATCACCTGACCTTCAGTATCTATAAGGATAGTTCCTTCCTCAATCATTTCCCTGATTTTTCTCTCCACTAAATTTACTCTTTCTACCCTTTCCTCAATTGCTCTCAGTACTTCTTCGCCTGAAATTTGCTTTTTATTCGCCTGCCTGGCCCAGTAATCTGCTTCTCTAATTACATCAGCTATAAGATGAAAACGGGTTGAAAGTTTTTTCTGTCTTCCGGCTAATCTGACTCCGAATTCAATAACTGCAGCCATTCCGCTCTTATCCATAGGCTGGAGATTATCTTGCTCAATTATTTTTTTAATAAAACGAACATAATCGGAGACGGTTTTTTGATTGTTTTCCATCTCGGAATCAAATTCAGCTTTCACTTTGAATATTTTTTTGAAATCATCATCAAGAAAATACAGAAGATTATAAAGGTAGTCGTCTCCAATCAAAATTACTTTCACCTGACATTTTATGGGCTGGGGTTTCATTTTAACCGTAGAGACCAAAAATAGAGAGATGGGATTCTGAATTTCAAATACCTGATAACGCAGGGTTCTCTCCAGTGTGGTCCAAACTCCAGGCTCAGTAAGGACATCCGTAGCATTCATTACCAGATAACCTCCGTTGGCTTTGAGGAAAGAACCTGCTTTTATTTTGGTAAAATCAGTCTGACCAACACCAAAGCGGCTATAGGCATATTCTATGGTCCCAAAGAGATTAGTATAGTTAGGGGAGGTTTCCATTATAACTGGAGCTCCAGAAAGCCCTGAGTTATCCACTAATAAATTTACTCGATAAGGAAGAAATGGATCCAGACCATCACTATCAGACGTTTCCTTAGGTGGAATTTTGAACAGGTCAATATCTTTGGTCAGATTTTTCTCCACCTCATCCAGATATTTTTGAACAGTTTCAAAAGGCAGGCGATTTCTTAGATCATTAATTCCTCCTTTAATAAGAGGCGTACAGGCATCAATCTCCAAATTTTTCAGCTGATTCTGAGTTTCTTCATCTATTTCTTTGAGCTGCTCGATAACCTTTTCCAGTTCTTCAGTCAATTGATCATATTTTTTCCGCAGCTCTTCCAGCTTTTTTTTCGAAAATTTTTCTTCTTTCACCAGGCCTTCTATTTTATTGAAAGGAGTTGGCTGACCATCTACCAAGGGCATCAGATCAGGTCGGGTGAAAAGGCCCATTTGAACCTGAATAACAGCGAAGCCTTCGGCTGCCACCAGTTCTTCAAACTTCTGTAAAATCTCTCGCTGTTTTCTCTGCTGGGTCTCAACAATAGACTGCCTTCTTTCCTGGAAATACTGGCTCTTTATCAGCTCTGGAATATTCAATTTAAGCATATTTATCAGGCGATCTAATCCTTCACTCAGGTTTTTCCCCTGGCCAGCAGGAAGGGTTAGAAGTAGCGGCTCGTCTGGCTTCTCAAAGTTGTTGACATAAAGCAAATCGTCAGGAATTTTTTGGGTGGTTCTGATCTTTTCCAGAAACTTTTTGATAGTGGTGGTTCGGCCGGTGCCAGTCAGACCAGTGATAAATATGTTATAACCATGGCTCTTGATTTCCAGTCCAGCTCGAATTGCTTTCAAAGCTTTTTCTTGACCGATGATATCATCACAGGCCGGACATTCTTCGGTAGTAGCAAAGGGGATGGCCTCAAGAGGGCAGTGCCAGCTTAAATCCTCAGGCTTGAGCTCAATAAAACTATTTACTGTTTTCATCTATCTTCTCCTCAGTGTTATTTTTACCATTTTTGAGTGGCAGCAGGCAATATCTTTTAGTTTTTAAAATTAATGGATGATATTATTTAACAAATTTGATAAAATTAGTAAAAATTTTTAGAGGGAAAAATGGCTGAAAACCTGAGCATTGAACGGGTGGAAAGGAGAAAAGATTTAAAACTTTTTATTCGATTCCCCTGGGAGATTTATCGGGGCGATCCTAACTGGGTTCCCCCTCTTCAGGTAGAAATGAGAGAAAAACTTAGCCGGAAGAAAAATCCATTTTTCGAGCACGCTGAGATGGAACTTTTTCTGGCCAGGCGAGCCGAAAAGACTGTTGGTCGGATTGCTGGAATTATTGATTATCGGCATAACGAGTATCAGAAAGAAAAAGTCGTATTTTTTGGGCTTTATGAGAGCATCAATGATGAGGAGGTGGCCAAAGCATTGTTGAGCACAGTGGCAAAATGGGGAAGAGAAAAAGGCATGGAAATCTTACGCGGCCCCATGAATCTGTCGATGAATGATGAATGCGCCTTTCTTTTAGAAGGCTTCGACCGGCCCCCTGTCATTATGATGCCCTACAATCCGCCTTATTATTTAGAGCTGATGGAAAAAGCCGGATTGACTAAAGCCAAAGACCTTTATGCTTTTATTATGTCCAGAGATCATGAAACCAGGGAAAAGATCAGGGCAGTGGTGGAAAAGGTAAAAAAAGCTACTTCATTTAGTTTGCGCCCGGTCAATATGAAAAAAGTTGAAGATGAAGCCAGAAAAATTGCCTATATTTATAATCAGGCTTGGGCTAAAAACTGGGGATTCGTGCCCTGGACTGAGAATGAAATGAAATTTATGGCCAAGAGATTAAAAAATTTCGCTGATCCAGAACTGGTAATTTTTGCTTTGCATGAAGGTAAGGAGGTGGGTTTTGCCTTTGGTCTGCCCAATTATAATGAAATAACTAAGGAGCTCAATGGCCGCTTATTTCCCTTTGGCCTTTTTAAGCTGTTATTCGGGCGGAAAAAAATTAAAGGGATGCGGGCGATAGTGTTCGGCGTCTTGCCTGAAGTTCAGCATACAGGTTTAAGCTACCTCCTTTACGCTGAGCTTGAGAGACGGGCTATAAATGCCGGTTATCAATGGGCTGAAACTTCCTGGCAACTTGAAGACAACGAAGCTATTAATAGATTTACTGCTTCCATAGGTGGTAAAATATATAAAAAATATAGAATTTATGAGCAAAAACTTACTTAACCAGAGGAAGGAGAATCAAATGAAAGTTTATGAAGGCAAGCTACAGGCTAAGGGTTATAAGATAGGTGTTGTCTTGAGTCGCTTCAACCAGTTCATTTCGGCCAGCCTGTTAGAAGGGGCCCTGGAAGCCTTGAAGAAGCTGGGAGCAGAGGAAGCCGATATTAAAATATATAAGGTTCCCGGAGCTTTCGAAATTCCTTTGGTGGCCAGCAAGCTGGCAGAAAAAAGGGAAGTAGATGGGATCCTCTGTTTGGGTGTATTGATTAGAGGAGATACTCCCCATTTTGATTTTCTCAGTGCTGAGGTTACCAAGGGTCTGGCTCAGATAGCTATTAATAACGGTTTGCCTGTTTCTTTCGGGATATTGACTGTCGAGAATATTGAACAGGGAATAGAAAGGGCCGGTACCAAGGCGGGCAATAAAGGTTATGATGCCGCTCTGGCCCTGGTCGAAATGCTCAATCTGATAAAGGAAGCTAAGCTCGGCTAAGAAGACAGGATTTATTTTTCATTATGGGAAAAAGAAGAAAAGCCAGAGAATGTGCTCTGCAAATTCTATTTCAACTGGAATTCGGCAGTGAATCTTTAGAGGAAGTTTTGCGCGATTTTTGGCAGCATCAAAAAGTTGCTTCTGAAGTTAAAGATTATGGCGAATATCTGGTAAGAGGAATCAATCAGCACAAGCAGGAAATTGATGATATTATTCAGCAGGCTTCCAAAAATTGGCGTCTGGAACGCATGGCTGTGGTTGATCGTAATGTTCTACGAATTGCAGTATATGAAATGATGATAGAGAAAAATCTGGCTTCTCCTATTATCATTAATGAGGCCATTGAAATTGCCAGAAAGTTTTCAGGTCAGGAAGCGGCCATCTTTATAAACGGATTGCTGGATTCTATCAACCGCCGTCTCCGGCCAGAAGCCCAGAAGAGAGAAAAAGCGCAATTAAAAAATTCTGATAAATCTGGTGAAAAAGAGGTAGAAAAATGAATGACCAGACTAAAACTAAAGGAAAAGAGCTTAAGCTGGTTCGGGAGGAATTAAGTGACCAAGAGATAATTCGCCTGGAAAAATGGAAAAAGCTCCAGGAAAAGGGTATAGAGGTTTTTCCTCATCAGGCAGAAAAAACTCATTCTGTTTTTGAAGTGGTTCGCGATTTCTATGATTTAACCAGAGAGGAACTGGAAGCGAAGGTTTATCCAGTCAAGGTCCCGGGCAGGATTCTGGCTATCAGGAAAATGGGCCGGGCTACATTTTTCCATATAGCCGATTTCCGGGACAGACTTCAAGTTTATCTGCGTGAAGATGTAGTAGGTAAAGAAAATTATGAACTTTTTGAGCTTTTTGATATAGGCGATATCATTTTGGTAGAGGGACGGCTTTTTAGAACCAGGACCGGAGAATTAACAGTCTTAGCCGAAAAATTCAGCTTTCTGGCTAAATCTTTTCATCCCCTACCAGAAAAATGGCATGGCCTGCAGGATGTGGAACTGCGCTATCGCCAGCGTTATCTTGATCTTATTATGAATCCGGAGGCAGGTGAAACCTTCAGAATTAGAAGCCAGATTGTAGCCCACATCAGGAAGTTTTTTGATGACCTTGGTTTTATTGAAGTGGAAACTCCGATGATGCAGGTCATTCCCGGAGGGGCCTTGGCCCGGCCTTTTAAAACTTATCATAATGCTCTGGGAATTGACCTTTATTTGAGGATTGCTCCAGAACTTTATCTTAAGAGGCTGGTCGTGGGGGGAATGGAAAAGGTGTATGAAATAAACAGAAATTTCAGGAATGAAGGAGTTGATTCTCAGCACAATCCCGAATTCACCATGCTTGAGTTTTATCAGGCATATATCAATTATCATCAACTAATGGATTTGACCGAGGAACTATTTCTATACCTGGCCAGAGAAATTCATGGGAAAGAGGAGCTTCAATATGGAGATCAGGTGATTTCCCTTAAGAGACCTTGGAGAAGGATCAAATTTCGTCAGGCCATTCTGGAATATAGCGGCTTGACACCTGCTCGCTTGGATGAGGAAAAAGCTGTTCTTGAACTGGCTGCCAATCTGGCTGCTGATAAACGGCCCTTAACTTACAGTAAAGCTCTTGATGTTATTTTTGACAAATTAGTTAAAGATAAAATAACTCAGCCGACTTTTATTATTAATCCACCGAAGGAAATCTCCCCCCTGGCTAAATCTGATCCGGAAAATCCAGAAGAAGCAGATAGATTTGAACTGGTAATTGCTGGAATGGAAATTGCTAACGCCTTTTCTGAGCTAACTGATCCTTTTGAGCAACGACAGAGGTTTGAAGAGCAAGCGGCTATGAGGCAGACAGGTGATGAAGAATCTCATCTGGTGGACCTGGATTATGTTGAGGCTCTTGAATATGGTTTGCCGCCGACAGGAGGAGAGGGAATAGGTATTGACCGACTGACTATGATTTTTGCCAATCAGAAATCAATTCGGGAAGTTATTCTGTTTCCTCTATTGAAACCGCGTTGATAAAAGGAAAAGAAAAGGCAGAAAATGGGCTTTGAGTTATTTATCGCTCGGAGATACCTGACAGCCAGGCGAAAGCAAGCTTTTGTTTCAGTAATAACCTTTGTTTCCATTCTGGGGGTAACTATCGGGGTTATGGCTTTAGTTATTGCTCTTTCCCTGATTACTGGTTTTCAGGAAGATGTCCAGAATAAAATTCTGGGAGCTACTTCCCACCTTATGGTTTCAGATTTGTCAGGAGAGGGGCTGAAAGATTATCAGTCTCTTTCTCTTCAGATTAAAAAAATTCCAGAAGTTGAATCGGTAACCCCGGTTATTTACAATACGGTATTAATTACCGGGCCGGCTAAAAATGCCGGAGCATTGCTAAAAGGAATAGATTTCACCCAGGAAATGGCGACCTCTCCCTGGTTGAAGAATTTAGCCTCCGGAACGCTTCCTCTTGGTGCTCATCAGGACGAGATCGTCCTGGGCAAAGAACTGGCAGCTGCTCTCGGAGTTTCAGTCGGAGACACAGTTAATGTCTTAATACCGTCCGGACGTCTGACTCCAGTGGGACTTTTGCCCCGGACAAGAAGTTTTAAGGTATGCGGGATTTTTTATTCCGGCCTGTATGAATTTGATTCATCTACTGCCCTTATTTCTCTGGATTTAGCTCAGAGGCTTTTTAATTTACCTTCCAGAATCAGTTATTTGCAGGTCAGAATTAAGAAAATTTTTCAGGCGGAAAAAGTGGCCGAAGAAATTCATTCTTTTTCCAAACCTAATATTTATGTGACTACCTGGATGGAGCTTAACCGTTCGCTTTTTTCAGCTTTGAAGCTGGAAAAAACCTTGCTTTTTCTGACCATAACTCTAATTGTGGTGGTGGCAGCCTTGAATATAATAGCCAGCTTGGTTCTCATGGTTATGGAAAAAACCAGAGATATTGGAGTGCTGATGGCTATAGGAGCTACCTCCAGGAACATCAGAAAAATTTTTTTCCTGCAAGGCGCTATCATTGGAGTGGTAGGGACCGCTGTGGGTATGGCTCTTGGGCTGGCCTGGTGCTGGCTGGCTAATACTTTTAGGCTGATAAAAGTTCCGGTTGATATTTATCAGATATCATATGTTCCTTTTCATCCCCGACCTTTTGACCTGTTATCAATTGTAATTGTAACGCTGGGTATTACCTTTCTTTCTACTATCTTTCCCAGCAGGAGAGCGGCTAAAATTGATCCCGTTCAGGCCTTAAAATATGAATGATTGGAGCCGGGTGTTAATATGGCAGAAATAGAAAACACCATAATTAAAACAGAAAATTTAGGGAAAGCTTATCCTCTGCCTGATAACCAGTGGCTGCGGGTTTTTGAAAATATTAATTTTGAGCTTAAGTCAGGTGATTTGGTAGCTATTATGGGAGTATCAGGAGTTGGAAAGACAACTCTTCTAAATATTATTGGAGGGTTAGACCATCCAACTGAAGGCCGTGTTTTTTTCGATGGACAGGACCTGGCAGAGAAGACTCCTGCTGAAATGGCTTTTTTGAGAAATAAATTGATAGGCTTTGTTTTCCAGTTTTATCATTTACTGCCTGAATTTACTGCCTGGGAAAATGTGGCTATTCCTCTTCTAATAGCCGGGGTGGATAAGGAAGAGGCCAGAGCCAGAGCAGAGCTTGCCCTGCTGGAGGTAGATATGGGGAAAAAAGGGAATTGCAGGCCAGCTCAGCTTTCTGGTGGCGAACAACAAAGAGTAGCTATAGCCAGGGCTCTTATCCATCAACCGCGGCTTTTGCTGGCTGATGAACCCATTGGTAATTTGGATTGGAAGACAGGGGAAAAAATACTTCAATTGATTATTGAACTTCACCAAAAGAAGCATTTATCTTCAATTATCGTTACTCATAATGAGAAAATCACCCATTATTGCCATAAAGCCTATTTGTTAGAGGCTGGGCAGATGAAACTATTTGAAAGCCCGGAAGGTTAATAAATCTGGAATAAAAATAAAATTAATCGGTAATAATAAGAGCAATTCTTTGAAAAGCGGCTAACATTATGGTATAAGGTTATTTCTATGAAAAGGTTGAATTTGATTATTTTGCTTCTCCTCCTGGCGGGAGTGGTTTATGCCCAGGAAAAAATTGAAAAGATTGAGGTTATCGGCAATGACCGGATTTCCAGGGATACCATTATCTACTATTTATCCAGCCGGGAAGGGGATTATTATAATGAAAATCTTCTGAAAAAAGACTTTCGAGTGCTGTGGTCAACTGGATTTTTTGCTGATTTAAGAATAGATGCTGAAGATGGACAGCGGGGCAAAATAATCAAAATTTATGTGGAAGAGAACCCGGTCATCAAGAATGTAATTTTTAAGACGGGGAAGAAAGTAAAAGAATCTGATATTGTTAATAAGTTAAAGGAAAAAGACGAAAATATTGCTGCTCATTCTTATTACAACCCGGCTCGGGTTCAGAAAGCAAAAGAGACCATAAAAGAACTCCTGGAAGATAAAGGATTACAGGCAGCCAGAATAGATACCGAGTTAATAAAAAAGGGTCAGAATGAAGTTGACCTGGTCTTCAGAATCGATGAAGGACCGAAACTTAGAGTAGGAGAAGTTGTTTTTCTTGGCCGAAACAAGATTCCGGATAGCTTTTTGCAAGAAGCAATGAAGGACAACCGGCCTCATAACTTTTATAACTGGGTAGCAGGAAAAGATGTTTTTAAGAAGAATAAGCTGGAGGAAGATATCGCAGAAATTAAGAAAAAGCTGCAGGAATTTGGCTACATGGAAGCTTCAGTAGGGGAGCCCCGCTTGGAAGAGGTTACCAAGGGTGGATTTTTATTCAAGAAGCAGAAAATGATGAAGATTATCATTCCTATAGACCCTGGTTATGTTTATAGGACAGGGGAAATAAAAATTGAAGGAAATAAATATATAAACACCAAATATTTGCAGAGTCTGGTTAAACTGAAGCCGGGCGATATTTATAATTACAAACTTAGAGAGAAGACTGTTGAAAAGATGGGAGAGACTTATCGCAATTTTGCCTTCCTTTATGCTCAGATAGTCCCGGTAGAAAACCTGGATCCCAAAAATAAAGTGGTTAATGTAACTTTCGATATTAATGAAGGAGATGTCGCTTATCTTCACAGGTTGAATTTTAAGGGAAATACTTTTACCAAAGATAAAGTGTTGCGGCGGGAAATGTTATTGCGAGAAGGGGATCGATTTAGCCTGGCTATGTTTAAAGATAGCATTTTAAGGTTAAAGCAATTAGGCCTGGTTGATGTGGAGAAAGAACCAGAAATTAAGCCTGATCCTGAAAATCCGACCCAAATTGATGTTAATCTTAACGTTAAAGAATTACAAAAAAATAATATTCAGTTTACCGCTGGTTACAGTGGTTATGAAGGAACCTTTGTAGCCTTCAGTTATTCCACGGTTAATTTTTTAGGGGGTGGGGAAACCTTAGATTTAACTCTGCAACAGGGGAAGAGAGTCAAAAATTACAGCTTTGGAATAACTGAGCCCTATGTGTTTGATAGCCCCATGACCTTAGGATTTAATATCTTTGACCGCAAAATTATTATTCCCTATCTTTATAATCAGTGGGCTAAGGGTATCAGTCTGATTTATGGAACCAGAGTTTATGAATACTGGAAGTTTAATTTAAATTATACTTTTCAAAAGACAATCCTTGAGGTTCCTACCTATACCGACCAATCTGGAATTACTTATTCTTATAATCCTTATCTTTACCCAGGAAAATATTTTGTCAGTGCCCTTGAACCAGTATTTTACCGTTCAACCATAGACAGCCCCCTAACTCCAAGCCGGGGAACATTGTATAGTGCTTCCTTAAGATTTGCCGGTTCTTTCTTAGGTGGTGATGTCGATTTAATTCGACCTAAAGTGGAGGTGTCCAGATATCAGCCTTTTATCTCCAACCATGTCCTTGGCTTCCACGTCGAGTATACCGTGATTAAACCACTTGGACACCATGATGTTCCCTATTGGGAAAGAATATTTCTGGGTGGAGAGCAGTCAATTCGAGGCTATGATTTTTATACCATAGGTCCAAGAGATAGCAACAATATCCTGATTGGCGGAGAGAAATCTTTTGTAGCTAATTTTGAGTACATTATTCCAGTTGGGGGACCTCTTTACGCCATACTTTTTTATGACATGGGGAATTCTCTGCTCTCATCGGAAAAACTCAGCTTTAAAAATATGTACACATCTAAGGGGCTGGAAATCAGGGTGTTTGTTCCAGCACTAAGGGTTCCCTTCCGTCTTATTTTTGCTTACAACAACAGGAAGATATATGCTGATCAGTCTAATTTCGCTTTCCGTTTTGCCGTTGGGACTACTTTTTGAGGTGAAGGGCCTCTTTATATTTAAGAAAGAAAAGAGTAAAATTAAAAACTATTAATTTTGAGGAGGAATTTAAGATGCACAAAAGACTTACCACGATTTTACTCCTGGTCATGATGGTTGGAGTTTTTAGCCTGATAGCTCAGGCTCAGCAGACACTAAAAGTAGGAGTAATCAATTCTCAAGAGATTTTAGAGAAGTCTATTGAGGGTAAGAAGGCTATCTCCCAGCTCGAAGACAAGAACCGCAAAACCCAGCAGGATTTAGGCAAGTTAGACGAGCAAATAAGGCAGTTAGAAACCAGGCTAAACACTCAGCAGTTGACTATGACTCAGGAAGCATTAATCTCTTTAAATGCTGATCTTGATCGGAAGAGAACCGAAAGACAGAGATTGGCTGAAGACGCCCAAAAAGAAATGCAGGAATTACAGCAAAGGCTTTATTTTAAAATTCAAAGCGAAGTAATGCCGATTATAACTAAACTCGGGCAAGAAAAAGGTCTGGATTTAATTCTTGATTTAAGGGCGAGTGGGGTCCTTTATTTTAATCCCGTAGTTGATTTGACTGACGAAGTAATTAAAAGATACGACGCAACCAAAACTCCGGCTAAATAATTAATGGATAAATTACTTCGAAAATGAAATCGGAAAAAATAGAAAAAATTGAAAAGTGGTTGCCTCATCGTTTTCCTTTTCTTCTCGTTGATAGGGTGTTAGAACTCAAGCCACAAGAAAGCATTCTGGCTTTAAAGAATGTTACCTACAATGAGCCATTTTTTACCGGTCATTTTCCAGAAAGAAAAATAATGCCGGGAGTTTTAATAGTTGAAGCTCTGGCTCAGGCCGGGGGGATTCTCCTCTATCATTCTACTCCTAACCCTGAGTCAGTTTTTGTTGTTTTAAGCAAGATAGAAGAAGCTAAGTTCAGGCGACCGGTCATCCCTGGAGATCAGCTAAAATTAGCGGTAAAAATTATTAAGTTAAAAACCAGCTTTGCTTCTTTTGAAGCTCAAGCCTTGGTTGAAAACGAGGTAGTAGCCGAAGCCCGCTTAGTGGCTGGCATAATAAAAAAGACCGAGCTGGATGATAAGGTTTAATCATCCAGCCCGGCTTCTATCTTCTGAGAGCTAATTTATAAGCTAAAAAAAGAACGTTTAAGTTTTGTTTATTTAATGCTGAAAAGTGAATCTTCCAGCCCTGTGTTATAGGCAACTTCATTAAAAGTCATACGGACAGATTCAGTTCCAGCTTGATAAACAGTAATAGAAAAAGCTACTTTGGTATTTCCAACCGGGCGATAATCGGCAAAAGCCACTTCTGATTCAACTTCGGCTCCCGTTGGACTCAGGCTTTTTGATTTACTCTTATAAGGAAGATAGGTGGAAGCATCCAAATATAAAGTGGCCACATCGCCATCCTGAAATTTCTGCTCCAGGACAAAACATTTTTTCCCATCTATAGTTTCTTCCCCTTTATAATTATAAGATATTCCATATTTTTCTGGATGGAGGGTGGCATCATTTCCCAGGGCCTGCTTCCTAAAAGCCTTAGCTTGGTCTGGAGGCAGTTCCGTAAATTCTCCAGTTTGAGGGTTGGTGACCATGGCTTTCTGGCCATCAAAAAGCTGGATTATATTTAGACCCATTGCTTCCATTTCCATTCGGTATTTATTTGGCTCTTTCTGATAGATGGTCATAGGGGCAGTTAATCCATATTGAATAATTTCAATTGTTCCAGTCATTCTGGTATCTTTAATTTCAGATAACGCTTTTTCTCCGCCCAGAGCCTGAATCATTTTTCCCAGGATATCTTTTTCTGTTTGAGTTGCAGCGGGCAGCGCTATGAAATTGAGCAAAAATAAAGAAAATAAAAGTATAGCTATCTCTTTTTTGATTTTCATTTAAACCTCCTTAAACCATTATAGAATATTAATAAATTAAAAGATAGAGATTTTATTGTTTGCCAGCATCTGGTCTGGGGTGAAATCTTTTTTATAAATTCATCTTGAAAGGTGATTGCCAAAAGAAATTTTTTTTATTATTTTAAAGCCAAAATAAGGCGTAAGATTATGATCTGGGAAAATAGTGAGGATCGCTATAAGCTTATCTTTAATATCATTCCTAATCCAGCGATTATTCTGGATCTGGATAACCGGGTAGAATCAATCAATGATTCCTGTTTTGATTATTTTCAAAATCAGGTTCCTCCTGAAATAATTTACGGGGAAAGATTGCCTCTGGAAAAAATATTTCCCTGGCTAATAAATGAAATAACTTATTTTCTTTCCGGTAACTCTCGAGAGTTTACATTTGAAAGAGAAGTAGAAACTTCTAAAGGAAAAATTATATTTCAAATCAGGATAAAGAAAATACTTGATCCTTTCGACCAGCATATCAGCACTCTTATCTTGATGAACGATATTACTTATATTGTGGAGGCAGAAAAGAAAGTTGCCCGGGCCAGGGATTTCTATTTAACTCTATTTGAAGAATTCCCGGCGATGATCTGGAGAGCGGGAACTGATGGCCAGTTTAATTATTTTAACCACGCCTGGTTGGCTTTTACTGGCAGGCCCTTCGAGGAACAAATAGGATTCGGCTGGGCGGCAGGCATGCCTGAAGCCGATCGACAAAGGTTTCTTAACCTATATGCTACAGCTGTAAAAGAACAAAAGTCTTTTGAAATTGAATTCCGTCTGAGAAGATATGATGGTGAGTATCGCTGGGTTTTATGCGTTGGGCGCCCATTTTCCGGGCTGGAGGGGGAATTTGCCGGGTTTATAGGATCGAGTTATGACATTACTGAAAGAAAAATGCAGGAAGAAGAGCTATCTTATCTGGCAATGCATGATCCCCTGACAGGTTTGCCTAACCGCAGAATGCTGGAAGTAGTTCTCCCCCGGCTTATTGAGCAAACTGAACTGGGGAAGTTTAGTGCACTTTTCTTTATTGACCTCGATAACTTTAAACTGGTTAATGATAATTTTGGTCATAATGTTGGTGATGGAATTCTGGTTGAGCTGGGGCGAATTATAAAAAAACAGCTTCGGGAGGGAGACCTTCTGGTTCGTCTTGGCGGAGATGAATTTGCCATACTTCTTGATAGTGTTGAGGAGAGGGAGGCAGAAAATATAGCCCGCCGCCTGTTGGAAAGTGTTTCTCATTATCAATTTGTCACTCCGGGTCAGGCTTTTAACCTTTTTCTCAGTATTGGAGTGACTATGATTTCCAAAAAAGAGACCCCGGAAATAATTCTTTCCAGAGCCGATACAGCCATGTATCAGGCCAAAGAAAAAGGTGGCAATCAATTTGTTTTATATAAATAATCAATAATAAATTTAAAATTTTGAGGGGGAAGTTTTTTGCCTTTTTTTTCTTTTCATTCTAAAATCAAAGCAAAAGAGTAAGGCTAAAATGATCGGGAAGAAGGGGAGAGAAATAATAGTTTTAATTTTTTTATTGATATGGTCATCGATAAATTCAAACCTATGGAGTTCTCCGATTCAAATTAGTCCAGGGGTTAAATTTGGCGGTGGACTTTCTAATATTTTCGGGCAGGATACTTTCGAGCAGCAGTGGCAAATTTCTGCCGCTGCCGGTATATTTCTTGATATTATGATGAGCAAAAGTATTCATCTTCAGCCGGAAATTTTTTGGTTTCGTAAAGGCTCAAAAACTACCCTGAGTCAGGATCAGCTTAGCTATCAGGAAAAATTATTTCTTGATTATTTGCAGATTCCCCTTTACTTAAAATTATATTTCCTTGATTCTCACCGATTTCGTTTTTATATTTATGGTGGTCCGGCAATAGCTTTCAATCTTAAAGCCAGGCTTAAAGTGACCTTTGATGGATTGAATGAATCGGTTGAAGTTTATAATCTTAAAGGGAACGATTTTTTGCTGAGTAGCGGAATAGGCACCGAATTCAGGATCAGGCCTGGCAGTTTACTGCTGGAATTCAGGTATGAGGAGGGGCTTAAATCTGTTTCTACTGATATTCAAAGCGATATCAAAAATAGAAATTTATCAATAATTGCTGGTTATAAATTCTAAAGTATCAGTTTCTATTTCAGTAAATTGCCAGGACGACGACGATAAAATTCTATTCTTATTCGATTATTCACTTCTTCTTCAATTATGGCTGTATTAAAAGAGACCTGCGATAGATATTTGAGGTGAGCCCGGAGATAGGTTATCCCCTGTTCACAGAGAAAATCTAACCAGCGACCGGTGGCAGTTTCATCCATTACTTCTGGCGTTTCTTCAAGATAGGTTTTTTCCGATTTAGGTGTTAAACGATTTTCAACTGAGGATTGTCTTTTGGAAAAGATGTTCAGACCGTTGTAAATTTCAAGCGGAGATATAAATGGGGACCACCTTTTAGCCCAGCGTTCATAGCGAGCATAAAAACGGGCGTTAGCCTCTTTTATTTTAGGATTAGCATCCATTTCCTGAATTAATATCTTCTTGAGTTCTTCTGCTGCTTGAACATATGGCTGATAAATGTTTAAATTCATCTGGCGAAAATAGGTAAACCAGCCCTTTGGTATCCAGTAATCCCGGAAAAGATAGGGTGAATATCCGGAAAAAAGTTGGACCCATTCATGAGAAGGATATCCGTGGAGGTTCAAAAAGATATCGGGTACCCATTCTTGACTAAGCTTATCCCTTACTTTCGCTTCCGGGAGCAACGGTTGCTTCAGTCCCAGCTGATAGCCGATATCAACGCCGAGTGAACTGTACCTTCCAGCATGCAGGCTATGAAAGGGCTCATTACGAAAAAGATCAAGAGCCAACTGAGCTCCATCCGGATTTTCCATCGGTTGAATAATTACTACAGTTTTCTTCAAGTATTGTTCATAGCTACTATCTGTAGCCAAAAGTTCTGCCAGCTTCAGGGAATAATTGGTAGAAGAAACTTCATTGGCATGCTGACGGGCAGTTATATGGAGGACGGGTTTGAAGGTAATTAGCCTTGCCCGAGAAACATATTTTCCTTCAGGTCTGTAGATTTCAAGAACGGGGATGGGGCGACCTTCAAAGGATTTTCCTGCGACATATGACCTAATGGCCGGTAATTTTCCCAGCGCCTGGCTAATTTTCAGGCATTCTTCTGGACCAATTATATGGTCAGTAGGTACAGTAATATTTTTTTCCAGATTAGCTGGAGTATTACCAGAATTTTCCGGAGCTAATACTTCAATCGATTTTTCCACACTTAAATTCTGATGGCAAATGCGCAAATTTAGATGACTGAGCTTAGGATAGGAAAAAAACCGGGTATTCAGTTTTTTTTCTCGCTGCTTCTGCCAGTAATCGAGCAGCCGGGAGAGCTTTTCATAGTCAGCCTCTTTTTCTACCTGCATTTCAGCTGTGGCTGTTTCTAAAGAATCAGTTAAGGAATTAAAAATTATTTCTGAAAGTTCAATAGAGGCGGTTTTGATCGGCTCGAACTCCCATGTTTTACTGACCGGAGATTTTCCCAATGCTTTCCAGGTCAAAGTCATTTTTGGTTTATTTGATTTAAAATCTTCTAAGACCACTTTTATTTTTGGTTCCTGACCTTCACTGGAAGAGTGAATCACAGGTTGGATATTTCCCGGAGCAGAAGATCTGGAAGTGTCAGTCTGGAGATTTTGTTCTTCTTCTCCAAATTGAGTCAGACCTCTTAAAAAATCAAGGCTGTCAAAATAGATTTCATCATGCAGAGCTTCAAGTGAGCTGATTATTTCTTGATCAGGCCCAAAAGGATAATCCGGCTCGCTCAGCCAGAGTTCGATGAGAAGCTTTTTGAAATAGGGCTGCCGGCTAAATGTTGGTTCATTATTAGTTTTTTTCATAATAAAATCATAGAGAGGCTTTACGATCTCTTTCTGGTAATAATCCCAGAATCTTTCTGGGTCGGTTTTAATAAGAGTATCAAGGAGAATATTCTGTCCCTGAGTAATTTTCAGCCATCCCGTGCTGACACTGACTGAACCCCATTCTGGCAGTAAATCAAAAAACAATATTTCTCTGGTTTTAGGAGTAAAATTTTCATGGAGAAGAAGGTTGTTTTTATCGTCAAAAGCATAAACTTCATATACGGGAATGCTGGCCGGTTTCATTTCCATCTCAATTTTTTCCAGGGGCAGGCCAAGCTCTTTAGAAAAAATTTCATCGACAGGATAGAGTTCCTGCAGCCAGCGATTGGGATCGGAGTAGAATCTTTTTAACTTGGAACCAGGAGGGTCATTGACCTCAGAAAAGCGAATAAGGATTTTTTGCACATTCTTATTTTTCAAGGCAGGCAGGATTCTTTCAATTAACCAGAAAAATCCCTGCTTATAAGCGGATGCAACCTCGACCTCTCCGGACAGGTTATTATTTGCCAGAAGTTCTTCTATCTTTTTTTTAATTTTCAACCTGACTGCTGGAGACTCACTCACACCCAAACTAATTTTGAGGGGTGAGCCAGGGTGGCATTCAGTTAATTTTTCTTGCAGAAGGTTTAAAGCTTCTTCAGCTTCCCAGGGAAGTGTGGCCTCCTTGCTAAATATTGTTTGACCCTGATAAAGTGAGCTGACAGCGACTCTGGTTTGGGCAGAAATCAGAGAGCTTTTGAGATATTTTTCCATATAGTTTTGGTAATCCTTATTTTCTTCAGGCAAAGATATATCCAATTCAAGATTTTCTAAGTCTTGCTTTTTAAGTTTTTCTATTTCTTCAGCCAGATTTAGTTCGAAAAAAGCCTCAGCCGCACCTTTTTCCCCATTTAAGAATTTTTCTAAATCCTCTTTGATCCAGGATATTTCTGGCTCACCCTTTTTAAAATCGGTTAAATAAGGAAATTTCAAACTCAGGTACTCAAGGGTTTTTTCTAAACCCACAGAAGATGGAGAATAAATAATAACAGCTTTGCCTGGACCAAAGGCAGAACTTGTTTTAATTAATCCCTGGTAAGGCTCAAGGGCAGGAATCCTAAGTTTTCCCCTTTGAAGCAAATCTTCAGTCAGGCTATTCTGACCGATGAGAATAGGCGCTACCAACGCCTGTTTATTTTCCACTTCATTATCCAGGCAGGTCAGGGGAAAACTGCTGCCGGCGGTATCCAGAACCAACCGGGTGGTTAATAAGGGCAAATTTCTGACTGCTGCCTGGTGAGGGATTATTACTGTGGTTTCTATGCCATCATTAATCCCATCTTTATTCCGGTCGACATAAATTCCCTGTTCGCTAAATATTCCAGTAAGATCAAATGACTTGCCTTTTTCAGGAATTGGTTGTTTTTCTTTAAAGGAGGGAGTCAGTAATCTTTTAGAAGAACCTGGCCTTTTAAGAGAAATTATTTCTTCACGACGCCCGGAGATTAAGTGAAACTCCAGCTCGGCGCAGGCTGGATAAGCCAGCACTTCTGTTCTTATTCCCCTGGCCCTCTGTCCTGATAATAAACGTAGTGCCTTAGAAGCTTTTTCTAAATCAGTGGAGTCGGTGAAATAAACGTTAAGGCCCAAAGTAGTTATTTCCCCGCCGCCTTCAAAATTAAGGGCTTGTAATCCGACCGGGATATTTTCCACTGGAGGAAAAGTATAAAGTATCTGGTTTACGATCGTTTTTTGGAAGTGGATATCTTCCCTAAGAAGAAAATTCTCTACCTCATTTTTTAGAGTTTGAAAGGTATAGCCGGAGTCTCTGCCCCAGATTTCCCAGAAATAAGGCCAGCGAAGAAAATAAGCTCTTCCTGTCTTCAGTAATGTTTCTTCTGAACCAGCCAAACATAACCAGCCCCGGGTTCCTTGGTAGGAAAAGAGAAGAACCATGCCTTGATTTGGCTTTAAACCGCTTGGGTCGAATTTTAATTCTTTTAAAATTTTGCGGCTGAGATTAAGATTGGTTCCAATAAGAATAGGATTTGACATAGACCCCAAATTTTTTATTTCGGATTCTCTCTGGACGAGATCAAAATTCAAAGCCAGGCTTTCCAGATTAGCTCTGGCGGCAATCTCGGCTGCCAGAGAGGCTTCTATTGCTGTGGGATTGTCGGGGATAATTACACTCAGTTCAATCTTATCTGGTCGCCCATCGCCATCTTGGTCCATTAAAGTTTTTCCTTCAAGATAAAGATCAGATAAGCTCAGGGTTTGGGAGTGAATATCAGTCATTATTAGTCTCCAGAAGGCAATAATAATGATAAGCGCGGAGCGCAAAGTTCTTTTGCTCATTTCCAACCTCTATGTTTTTATTGTTATTCATTTTTTTTAAAACTATTAGATAATATCATAAATCACCAGGGCACTTTTTTTAAGCTTCCTTTCAGCCAAACTATTAAAATTATTTTTGTTGTTTTCTTAAGTATTAATAGCGATAATAATCATCAGCAGGAAATAAACTGGACGTTATTCAAATATTATGGGAGGCATTTTAAAAATTTATAAGACAATAAAAATAGGAGGATGAACGGCATTGAAAAAAATTGAAATATTATTATTTTTTGTTTTACTGACCTTTACTCTTAGCCCTGAAATAAACTCTCAATCTCGGAATACTTCGATGGCTTCCATTTTCTCGCCTGATGGACGGATTGAGCTAAGATTAGGTTGGAAGGGCCAGATTACTTATTCCCTCTACTACAATTCCAAAATGATTATCAGCCCTTCTCCCATCTCAATGACCATTAATGATAATGTTGTCCTTGGTAAAAATCCTGTTCTGGAAAATGCTTACAGAAGCAAGTTTAATGAGAAAATTCTACCACCAGTTAAAGAAAAAAGGGCGGTAATCATTGATAATTATAACCAGATTGATCTTAAGTTCCGTGGAAATTTTGGTTTGCTTTTCAGGGTCTATAATGATGGGGTAGCTTACAGATTTTATACTGGCTATCGAGTGCCGATAAAAGTCAAAGCAGAAGAAGTAACTTTCAATTTTCCGGATAACTATTCCGCTTATCTGGGTCTGATAAAAGGCTTTCACACTTCATTTGAGAGCAATTATACCTACATTCCCTTGAGAGATTTGGATCAGGAAAAATTAGCCTTTGCTCCTGTCTTGGTGGACATTCCCAATGGTCCAAAGATGGCCATAACTGATGTTGATGTTGATGATTACCCTGGTATGTTTATAAGTGGGAGTAAACAGGATACACCGGGATTAGTAGGAAAATTTGCACCTTATCCTCTTGAAGAAGCTTTAAGAGAAAAAAGTGATCGGGAACTGGAGGTAACCAAAGAAGCTGATTATATTGCTCAAACCAAAGGTGCCAGGCTTTTCCCCTGGCGTTTAATTGTTGTAGCTGAAAATGATGCCCAGCTAATAAATACGGATATAGTTTATCGGCTGGCACCGCCTCTTGAGCTTAAAGATACTTCCTGGATTAAGCCAGGCAAGGTTGCCTGGGATTGGTGGAATGCCAGAAATATTTATGGCGTCAATTTTAAATCTGGAATTAACACCGGAACTTACAAATACTACATTGATTTTGCTTCTGCTTATGGAATTGAGTATGTGATTTTGGATGAAGGATGGTCAGAGCCCTCTGATTTATTTAAAATTAATCCAGAAATAAACCTGGAAGAACTGGCTCATTATGCTCAGGAAAAAAATGTAGGGCTAATTCTCTGGTGTGTCTGGTTAACTCTGGATAAGCAGATGGATAAGGCCCTCGATTATTTTCAGCGGATAGGAATTAAGGGCATAAAAGTCGATTTTATGGACAGAGATGACCAGAAAATGGTCAATTTTTATCGGCGCTGTGCTGCAGCTGCTGCCAAAAGACATCTCGTCGTAGATTTTCATGGAGCTCATAAACCTGTCGGTTTGAGAAGAGCCTTTCCTAATATTCTAACTAAAGAAGGTGTTATGGGTCTTGAATATAGCAAATGGACCAATAAAGTTACACCTGAACATGATTTGTTGATTCCTTTTATAAGGATGCTGGCCGGGCCTATGGATTTTACACCAGGAGCAATGCGCAATGCTCAGGAAAGACAATTTCATCCTGTATATGATCTTCCTATGAGCCAGGGAACCCGCTGTCATCAGTTAGCTATGTATGTAGTTTATGAATCCCCTCTTCAGATGCTCTGCGATTCTCCTTCAGCTTACCTTAGGGAACCGGAGATAATGGATTTTCTATCTAAGGTGCCAACGGTCTGGGACGAGACCAGCGTGTTAGAGGCCAAAGTAGGAGAATATTTAGTCCTTGTCAGAAAAAATGGCGAAAACTGGTACCTGGGAGCTATGACCAATTGGACACCAAGAGAGATTGAGGTTAACCTTGATTTTCTGGATAAAGCCAGAGAATGGAAGGCAGAAATCTGGGAGGATGGAATCAATGCCGCTTGCTATCCGAGTGATTTTGTTAGGATGGCGCAAAAGGTACTTGCCGGGCAGAAAATTAAATTGAATTTGGCTCCAGGCGGAGGAGCGGTCATTAGATTTAGCCCGGTTAGAAACACAGAATAAAGAAACTTTGATTTATATTTGTTAGGTAGAAAATTCAATAAGCAATGGCCATATCATCTGGAAGTGCGGGTCACTTGACAATAATCTGCTAATAAGTTAAATTAAAAAAAAGCGCAGCATAATAAATAGAATCTAAATAGATAAATTAAATTGAGGTGAATGTTTTGAAAATTAACGTTTTTATTTTAGACCAGCCTTTGTCTATTCCCACAGTTTTATAAATCAAAATAAAAAATAAGCTTATTAAGTTAAAAAATGAAAGCTCTTAAGTATTTTATTGCAACTTTTTTAGCTTTATTTTTTGTAGCTGGGAAACCTCCGGAATTCGGGCGGGAATCTAATTTTTTCCAGGGATTTATCATTCCCCGTCCAGTTATTAGGGTTGGTCTGGTTACTGGTCTTAAACAGGCTTTAATAACGGCTTCTTCTGGAATGAAGGTTTATCAAGTGGGAAAAGATTATCAGCTTCTGGCTGATGAGACCGAAGAAGTTGCCCTCAGAGTTGATAAGGAAAAACTTTCTGAAAAGTTTATTCTTTTGTTAGCCCAAACGAGAGATCGAGAAGAAGCTGAACTATTAGCAGCGGAGATCAGTCAGAAGGGGATAGGCCCGGTAACGGTTGAAGAAAAAAAAGAGCCCGCAGGAACGCTTTATTACGTAAAATATGGAGAGTTTTTGACCAGGGGTCAGGCTCTTGACTCTATTCATCAACTACAAAAACTCGGCTATCAGGATGTCTGGATTATAAAAGAAAATATTAACTTACCTGAACCTGGGCAGGTTTGGCTCCAAATTAATCATCGACTGCTTCCCTTGAGCAAAGAAGCTGATTTATATTTTATTCCGGCCAACGCCCAGAGTTTTCTTAGTCTTAATGGTAAGAGCTACCGGGGTATATTCATTCTTAAAAATAATGCCAGGGGCTTGTCTTTAATCAATGTTTTAAATCTGGAAGATTATTTAAAAGGTGTTGTTCCATTAGAACTTTCACCCGTTACTTTCAGAGCAATAGAAGCTTTAAAGGCTCAGGCTGTAGCTGCCCGAACTTATGCTCTAAAAAACCTGGGGAAAAATGATTTTTTAGGTTTTGATTTGACTGATACTCAGAGTTCCCAGGTTTATGGAGGTATGTCAGTGGAAGATCCTCTGAGCAATCAGGCAGTGGAACAAACAAGTGGAGAAGTAATTGTTTACAAAGACCGGTTAATTGATGCCCTTTATACCAGCACCTGTGGAGGGATGACTGAAGATGCCGAAAATGTTTTTTCGGGCGAATCAGTGCCCTATCTTAAAAGTACTGTTTGCCATTATGATAAACAGGTAGAATGGGTACTGGAAACATCAAGAGATTACCCACCCCTGTGGATAAAAAACCGGGATGTGCTGGCTGAGGTAATGCCTTTATTCGCTTCTGGAGTTTTTGAGGATGAGTTCCTAAAGCCTGATTTCAATGAGCCCATTTCTGGGTCAGAACTGGAAAAAATTCTGGAGAAGATTTCATCTATAAAAAAAATAAACCAGAATTCCTATAATCTTGAGAGTTGGGAAGGCCGGAGTTCACTTGATTTTTTGGATCTGAGTCAGATTTTGCTTGGATTTTTTGGCTGGCAAGAAAAGGCTGAGCATTTCATTCTGGAAAGTGAGGTAAAATATCTGCTTCAAAACTCGCCCAATTTTAAAGAACTGGAGGAAAAAAAGTTAAGAAGTGTTGCCTATCTTTTGCAGTCTGGAATTTTCCCCGATTATTTACGAGAGGAAAATTTGAAAAGGCCAGTCAGCCGGGCAGAAGCTGTTTATATTTTAAAAAAATCTCTGAGCTGGGTTGAAGATCTTTTTCATCAAGGTATTTTCATAGCCAGGAGAAATAATTATATTGAAGTAATGGAGGGAAAAGAACGGAAGCTCTTAATTTTCCCTAATGATGTTTTTCTGGAGAGGAGAATAGAAGAAGGACTTTTTCCCGCCAGAAAATTAAATCTCCTGGGCGGAGAAAAAGTTAGCTGGATAGAAATTGGAGGGAAGGTCCGGCTCTTTGTGGCTATTTACCCACCTAACACAGATGTTCTTGACCGCAATTCTCAATATAACCACTGGGTTATTAGAATAGCGCGGGAAGATTTGGAGAAAAATATTCAGAAATATTATCCTGGGATTGGCCGGCTTCATGATTTGAAAGTTATCAGCCGCGGTAAATCTGGTCGTGTAGTTGAATTACAGGTTATTGGAGAAAAAGGAATAGTTACAGTGAAAGGGCTTAAAATAAAGTGGATATTAAACCTGAAAGATACTCTGTTTTATATAGACCGGGAATATGATTCTGGCCAGCAGCTTTCTCATTTTATTTTTACCGGTCGGGGGTGGGGACATGGAGTAGGATTGTGTCAGGTTGGAGCTTATGGAATGGCTCTTTCTGGAGCTAACTATAAGGAAATTCTCCAGCATTATTATCATAATGTCAAAATAAAAAAAATATCCTGAGCCCGGACTTTTAAACTTTTTCCGGACACCTTTAGACCTTTATTGACATCAAGCTGAATTCATTGTAGAAAAGTTCTTGGTTTTAATTGAAATTCTAACCGAAAGGAAAAAGAACTAAATGAGTTATATTCAGGCAACAGTTCTTGGTTTATTACAGGGCTTGGGGGAGTTCCTGCCTATTTCCAGTTCGGCCCATTTGGTTATTGTCCCATTTTTTCTCGGCTGGAATTACCAGGGACTACAGTATGATGTTATGCTGCATCTTGGAACTCTGGTAGCCATTGTTGCTTTTTTCTGGAAGGACTGGGTTAAAATAATTATTGCTGGTTTCAGTCAACCCAGGGAACCTCAGGGGCGATTGCTCTGGTATCTGGCAGCGGCTACTATCCCTGGGGCTCTGGCTGGGTTTTTGCTGGAGAAAAAGGCGGAAACAGTTTTTCGCCAGCCCTGGACTATTGCCCTGAATCTTATTTTCTTTTCCTTCCTTATTTTATTTGCTGACCGGATAGCTAAGAATCAAAAAGAACTGGGCTCTTTAACCCTAACAGAAGTTTTAATTATTGGGTTAGCCCAGAGTCTGGCAATTATGCCGGGAGCTTCTCGCTCTGGAATGACCATCATGGCAGCTCTTTTTCTTGGATATAGAAGGCAAAGTGCTGCCAGGTTTTCTTTTCTTCTGGCTACACCTTTGATTATAGGGGCGGGTCTTCTTGAGCTCCATAAAATATCTTTGACTCAGATCAATGGTCCTTTCGTTCTGGGCTTCTTGGTTTCAGCATTAACCGGCTTTCTTTCGATAAAATTTTTATTATCTTTCCTTAAAAATAGAAATTTGGTTCCGTTTGTTGTCTACCGGCTAATTCTGGCTGCTCTGATTCTGACTAAATATTTTGTCTGAAGTTTTTGCTGCTAATTTGACTTAGATTATTGACTTCTCTACAATACAGGCTAAACTTAATCATTACCTGGAGGAAAAATTGAAAGCTCAAGCCCTGGACCCCAAGCGAAAAGAAGCCAGGGAGTATCAAACTCCCTCATCAGGAATATTTTTCAAAGCTAAGAAAGTTCTCTTTCAGAAAAGATCGGCTTTTCAGAAAATAGAAATTATTGAAAATGATTTTTATGGACGGGTGCTATTTCTTGATGGTCTGGTTCAAACAACAGAAAAGGATGAATTTTTTTATCACGAAATGTTGGTTCATCCAGCTCTGTCCTGTCATCCCCATCCAGAAAGAGTAATGATTATCGGGGGAGGTGACGGGGGTGCCCTGCGAGAGGTGCTTAAGCATCCGGTGAAAAAAGCCTGGTTAGTAGAAATAGACGAAGAAGTAATTAAAGCCTGTGAAAAATACTTTCCCTGGCTGGAAAAGGCGCTGTCCGACTCCCGAGCTGAGCTGGCAATAGCTGATGGCTTTAAATTCATCCAGCAGACGACTGAGAGATTCGATGTAATTATAGTTGATTCTTCCGATCCGGTTGGACCTTCAGCCGTGCTCCATGCAAAGGATTTTTATCAAAAGCTAAAAAAGGTATTAAAGCCTGAGGGGATAATTGCAGCTCAAGCTGGCTCGCAACTTCTCCATCTTAAAGAACATAGTAATAAAGTTAGATACCTTAAGAAAATGTTCCGCTGGGCCCGCTTTTATTTTGGTCCCGTGCCTACTTATCCTGTTGGGACCTGGTGCTACAATTTCTTATCAGACAAAATTGATCCACTTAAAGTGGAAAAATTGAGATTGGTACCCGGACTGAAATATTATAACCAGGGTATTCATTATGCATCTTTCATAGCTCCAAATTTTTTTGAGGAAGCCCTTAAGTAAAGTTGGGCTAAATATTCTATTTTATCGGGTGTTTGTTTTTCATCTACCTTGTTGTGGAGCCAGTTTCAAAATTTCTTTTAATAATTTTTTATCATTGGGGAATTGTCCAACCTGAGGCAGGCGGGGGAGAAGCACAGCCCGGTTAGGATCAAGAGCAAATACTTTTTTGAGCAATGGCAGGCTTTCTTTAATTTTTCCGATAGAAGCCATAGTAACCGCCGGCCAGAAAATCATTTTCAGATTATCCGGATATAGTTCCATAGCTTTAAGATATTAATTCAGGGCTTCCTGCACTTTGTCAGCTGAGAGGAATTCATCTCCCTGGTTAACTGGTTAATATGATGATAGGCTCTGGCCAGCTTTATCAGTCTTTTCAGTTCTTAAGCTGGAATGGATGAAAGGAAAATATTTATTATGGATTAAATAAAAGAGAATTTTTAATAGAGTTTATTTTTTGATGATAGAGGGGAAGCTTTTCAGGGCTTCCCCTCTCAATTTTTAGGTTTTTCAGAACGGAAAATCTTAGGCGGTTTTGCGGGTAGCTTTCCAGGGAGCTGTCCCGAAGTTACCCATTTCTGCTTCGCCTGTAATAGTATTTTCGTCCTGAATTTTCCCTTTGTAGGTGGTAGTAAACTGGCCACGAGGTGTTTCCCTGGTGATGGTCCACTCGATATCATTACCCTTAACCGTGCCCTCACCTGAAACTTCTCCTCGAGGATTCTTCATTGTTACTTTCAGGTGCTCGCCATCCTGGGCAAAGGTCACATCACTCGTCATCTCTCCTCTTTGGGTGGTGATAGTCAGGGTCCAATTTCCGCTGACATTGGTGTCCTTGGCCATTGCCACCAGGCCAGTCAAAGCCAGAACCAAGAAGAAAATAAAAAATTTCTTCATCATAAGCCTCCTCTTTATTTTGACGTTTAATAAAATTATTTCTTCCATTTTTAATTTTGGTTAATCAGAAATTTAAGGCGTAATGGGGGTAAAATTCTAATCCTCCGCAATGGAATCGGATGGCGATTTTAAAATGTTCTCTGTTATAAAAACCGCAGGCTATTTTCTTGATTGTCTGGATAGTAAAATTAAACCCTCGGCATTATTAACCTGGGGAATCTAAAGCCCTACAGAGGCAAAGGTAATCTGATGAAGTTAATAACAGAAAATTTTTACTCAAAATGATTGAAGCTTATCCGTGGGCCAGCAAAACCCTGGACCGGGGCTGGCTTTTTGATGCGGCTTTTGAAGTCCGGGAAGAGAAAGAAGCCTTTGAGTTCTTAGAATCATTGAAGGAAGAACTGGAAGCGGTGGATGAGGAACTGGGGGGATTTGGCTCTTTAAAACTACAGCTGGGAAATTATCTTAGTGAGGTGCGGAAAAATCCAGTTCTTCCGGTTTCGGTGCTTGCGGCTTTCAGGAGATACAAAGAATGGAAAAAGTGCTGACGGGTGTGGATGATGTCAGGTATCTGAGCCATGGGGTTTTTGAGGCTTACACCGGGCTTAACCTTCGCGCTTCCCAGAATGTTCCGCTTTCCATGCTGGAAGAAATAAACACAGGCAATAACCTACCGGCTCAGGTTGAAATTTTTAGCACCACGGGGAGTGAATATCAATTTTATATCATGGCCAAGGGTGGCGGTTCGTCCAACAAAACAGCTCTTTACCAGGAAAACAAATCTTTGCTGGCTGATGAACCTACCCTTTATGAGTTTTTAAAGGAAAAAATAAAAGCCATCGGTGTGGCTGCCTGTCCGCCTTACCGTATAGCGGTGGTGGTAGGCGGGCTTTCGCCGGAGATGAACATAAAGACCGTGAAACTGGCCTCGGCCTGTTTTCTGGATGACTTAACTACCACCCCGACAGGTAAGCCCCATGGCTTCAGAGACCTGGACTGGGAAAAGAAGGTTCTCAGGATTGCCAGAGATACTGGCTTAGGAGCCCAGTTTGGCGGAGTAGCTCTGGCGGTTGAAGCCAGAGTCATAAGATTACCCAGGCATGGTGGCTCTTTACCGGTAGGCATTGGCGTTAGCTGCAACGCTGATAGAAATATCCGGGCCAAGATCACGAAAAGCGGTTTGTTTGTGGAAAAGCTGGACCGGAACCCGGCCCGACTTCTGCTCAGAGAATGGATAATTATGTGGAAGATTTCATGAAAGCCGGCGCTTCCAGGGTGATGCTGGCTAAAGGTAATCGTTCAGATAAAGTAGTGGAGGCCTGCCGCAAGTACCGGGGTTTTTATTTAGGTACCATCGGTGGTGCTGCCGCCCTGGTGGCCAAAGAGCATATTGTCTCCAGCGAGCTTCTTGATTTGGCTGACCTGGGCATGGAGGCGATAAGGAAAATTGTGGTTAAAAACCTGCCGGCTTTTATAATCTTTGATGACAAGGGTAAACGATTGTATTAGTTGAACCCGTCAGGTGACAGCTTGGTTATTTAAAGGTAAGCGAACCTCTTCATCATCAGCCAGCTTAATATCTATCTATTCTCTATTAATATCAAGCTCCACCGTATTCGCTCTTCAGGGCCGTTAAATATCCAATTCAATATCCAAAATCTGCCGATAGAATTCTTTAACTTCCGTAATTTTGTTCCTTTCGGATCATTTTTATCAGATCTACCTGTTTACCTGCCCTTTAAAATGTCGGAAGAGCCGTAATTTAATTTTCCTTGATTTTTTCTTTGCTCCAGAACTCTAAGCATGTCGGCTGTCATCTTAGGCAGGTCATAATCTGGCTGCCAGTCCCATTCTTTTCGAGCAGCAGAATCATCAATCGATTCTGGCCAGGAATCAGCAATAGCCTGCCTGAAATCAGGTTGATAATTAATTTCAAAGTCAGGAAGGTGTTTTTTGATTTCTGCAGCCAGTTCAGCCGCTGAAAAAGACATCGCAGTCACGTTAAAGTTGGAATGATGCTTTAGTCGGGAAAAATCAGCCTGCATTAAACTAATTATGGATTTCAAACAGTCGGGCATATACATCATTGGGAGCCTGGTTTCAGGCTTCAAAAAGCAGGTATATTTTTTATAAAGAACCGCTTCATAAAAAATAGCCACCGCGTAGTCTGTAGTTCCTCCGCCCGGCAGAGTTTCATAACTGATGATACCTGGAAAACGGCAACCTCGGACATCCAGTCCATACTTATGGACATAATAATCGGCCAGATGTTCCCCCGCCACCTTGGTTACTCCATACATAGTTGTGGGAGATAGAATTGTATCCTGCGGGGTCATAACTCTTGGGGTAGAAGGTCCAAATACGGCAATGGAGCTGGGGCAGAAAACTTTTTTTACGTCCAGTTCTCTGGCAGCTTCAAGAATATTATAAAAGCCGTTGATATTTACTTCCCAGGCTTTTTGCGGATTTTTCTCTCCAGTAGCAGAGAGAATAGCGGCCAGATGATAAATAATATTAATGCCGTATTTTTTAATGATTCGAGTTAGTTCTGGTCGATTGGTTACATCCAGCTTTTCGAACGGCCCTGACTCTGCCAGCTTCTCGCCAGGCTGGACTATATCCGAAGCTATTACTTTTTCCTGACCAAAGATTTTTCTTAAGGCAGGAACAAGTTCTGAACCAATCTGACCAGCTGCTCCAGTTACCAGAATGGTATCTGTCTCTGAAGTCATTTTCGCTCCTTTTTAAAGAAGAGAATTATTAGGAAATTTTTATACCTTTACTGCTGGATATTGTCAATCAGCTTATAAAAATTATTTTCAGACTTGTTTTTATCCCTGAGTTCTTATAAATTTTATATCTGAGTAAAATTGTTGTCAGGGAGGAAATAATGAGCATTGTGGTTGACGGACATTTGACCATTGAACAGGTGGTAAAAGTTGCCCGGGAAAATGAACCGGTTGAACTTCACCCAGAAGCGATAGCTCGAATCAACCGCTGCCGGGCATTGCTGGAAGAGAAGATTAGAAAGAATGAAATTATGTATGGAGTGAATACGGGAATCGGGGAACTGGCTAATGTAGTTTTGACACAAGAGCAGGTTGAGAAATTTCAAAGGTATATTATTTACAGTCATGCCGCCGGCTACGGCGAGCCATTGCCGGAGGAAGTAGTGAGAGCTGCCATTCTTTCCCGGATCAGCTGTCATTGTCATGGTCACTCTGGGTTGCGCCTGGAAGTAGTGGAAAAGCTAAAAGAACTGCTTAATAAAGGAGTTACCCCCGTTGTTTGCCAGAAAGGTTCGGTTGGAGCCTGTGGTGACTTATCTCCGATGTCCCAGATTGCCCTGGTGCTGATGGGTGAGGGGGAGGCATTTTATCGAGGTCAGCGTCTTCCTGCCAGAGAAGCCCTGGAAAAAGCAGGGATAAAACCCATAGTTTTCCAGGCACGAGATGGCTTGGCAACAATTAATGGTTCCAATGTTATCACCGGTATGGGAGCCCTTGAAGTGTTTGATGCCCATCGCTGGATAAAAAATTCCGAAATTGTTGCCGCTATGACTCTGGAAGCCCTGAATGCAAATATGAAGGCTTATGACGAAAGAGTTCATAAAGTCAGGGGTTATCCTGGAGCCATTACTTCCGCTGAAAATATCCGCCGCCTCATTGAGGGCAGTGAATTATTAAAACAAACTGGCAAAAAGGTCCAGGATGCGTATTCTTTAAGAAGCACACCTCAGGTGGTGGGAGCAGTTAGAGATGCCTGGCAATGGGCCAGATATATGATTGAAATAGAGCTGAATGGCGCGGCTGATAATCCAGTTTTTTTCCCGGAAGAAGATTTGGTTCTGACCGGAGCCAATTTCCAGGGTGTTCCTCAAGCCTTTGCCCTCGAACTCTTAGGAACGGCCATTACCACGGTCTGCGTGCTCTCCGAAAGAAGACTCAATCGTCTGATGAATCCTCATTTAAGTGTGGGGCTTCCTGCTTTTTTAACCAAAGGAGCTGGAATGTTTTCTGGTCTCATGCTTAGCCAGTATACTGCTGGCGCTTTAGTTTGCGAAAATCGGGTTCTATCGACACCAGCAGCAACCGGCTCCATACCTGCAGCTGCTGATCAGGAAGATTTTGTTAGCATGGGAATGACTACAGCCCTTAAAACACGCCAGATTCTGGACAATGCTCAGGCAGTGTTGGCTATAGAATTTATTGCTGCTGCTCAGGCTTTGGATTTTCGCAGGCCGCTGAAACCGGGTCCGGCTGTTCAAGCTGCTTATGAAGTAATTAGAAAATATGTAGATTTTTTGGAAGAAGATAGACCGCTTTACCCTGATATCAACCGGATGAAGGAAGTCGTCCAGTCAGGGGAAATTCTGACTGCTGTGGAAAAAGTAACTGGGCCGCTTAAATGAATTTTTTAAAATTTAAAAACTGAAAAAATATTGGGCTGGATAAAAAATTTAATGGAAAAGCGGGCTGTTTTACTTACCGGAGCAACGGGGCATCTGGGAAAAGCAGTAGCCAGTAGACTCAGCGCGGATTTTTACCTGATTGGTCTGCAGTATTTTAAAAACAAAGAAGGGGCCATCAAGCTACAGCAGGAAATAGCAGCTTTGGGGAAAAAGGTCAGTATTTTCCAGGCTGATTTAACCTCAGAATCGGGGGCAGAAAAACTTATAAATGATTTTTATCAGGAGTTCGGCCGACTGGATGTTCTGGTGAATATGCCAGGAGCCATAAGAACCTTGCCCTGGGATGATTTGTCTGCCGCCGATTGGGAGGATATTTTCCGATCCAACTTAGAAAGTTCTTATTTTTGCCTTAAGCATGCTCTTAAAATAATGAGAAAACAGAAGTGGGGGCGGATCATAAACATCGGCTTCCATCTGGTAGAACATCTTGGATCCTTTCCTGGAGTTACTCCTTATGCCGTAGCCAAGACGGGATTATTGATTTTAACCAGAACGGCGGCGGTAGCCGAAATTAGTAATAATATTACTGTTAATATGGTTTCGCCTGGGTTAATTGAAGGGGGTCAATTACCAATTGGCCTCAAGCTGAAAGAAGGCCAGACTGGAAAACCTGAAGATGTGGCTGAAGCTGTAGCTTTCCTGGTATCAGAAAAAGCAGCCCATATTACTGGAACCAATCTGATAATAGCCGGAAGCTGGAAAATGTAACAAATAAAATGGTCTTCTTTAAGAAAAATTTTTTTTAGTCTGAGAGGGGAAAAAATGAAGTTTCTAACTTTTAAAAAAAATAACAAGAGCGCACTACTTTTATCAATTGGATTTCTTTTACTGAATTTTTTGATAATACTTTCCTGCCAGACGCCCGGATCAATCACCTCAGGTAGAATTAAATCTCTGGAAAAAGGGCTATTAAGAGCTGTGTATATTAAGGGTCAGAGACCGGAAAAGCTGAGGCTCATAGATCGGATGACTTTTTATAAAGTACCAGGATTAAGCCTGGCGGTCATGGACAAGTTCCAGATAGAATGGATAAAAACCTACGGTTATAAAGATATTATTAAATATCAAAAATTAACACCTGAAACAGCTTTTGAGGTAGGTGAGCTAAGTCAGCCAGTTAGTGCTGCCCTGATTATGCGCCTGGTTGAAAACCAAACATTAAAATTGGATGAGGATCTGGGCCCATTCTACGAAGAAATAGTTTTTCCAGGCCGGAAGATTAAACCGGCAGAAAAAATTTCTATGAGCATAGCCAGCTTACTCAGTCATCAAGCTGGCTTTTATCCCTGGATTTCATCTGGCTATCCGCTAAATTCAGCTGCTCCTGACCTGACTCAGGTTCTGCGAGGTGAACCGCCAGCTGATAATTTTTTTAGTTTTCGGGGTTTTGATCAGGAGGCGGGAGTTAGATTTTCAGACTTTAACTATGTTTTATTACAGAAGTACCTGGAAACCAGAAGCGGTCAGAAGCTGGAACAATTAGCAAAAAAAGAAATTTTTGATAGCTTGGGGTTAAAAAATACTTTTTTCGGATTACCTCTTAGCAATGAAGTTGCTTTAGGTCATCTAAGAGAGGGTGAAGCAGTTGAAGATGGTTTTTACAAATATCCGGAGGAAGCAGCCCGGGGGCTGTGGTCAAATCCTTCCGAATATTTAAAATTTGTGATTAACCTTTTGGATAGTGCAAGAAGTGGGAAAATGGGTCTTATTTCTGCCAGCCTGGCGAGAAAAATGCTTTCACCCCAGGGAAGCGGTGTGGGCTACGGATTCAGATTAGAAGGCGAGCACGAGCATTTTAAAATATATATAAGAGGGAAAACCAGAGGATATCGTTCGGTTCTTTTAGTTTATCCGGCGCTTGGCCAGGGAGTGGCGATTATGACCAACAGTGATAATGGCTGGGTTCTAATAGATGAGGTATTGCGCGGGTTATCGGCTATCTATGACTGGCCAGACTTTAAGCCAGAAGAAAAGCCGCTTTTTCGTCTTCCTTCATCTATTTATCAGCAATATTGCGGTCGTTATGAAGTTAATAACAATTATTTTCTGGATGTAAGCTATAATGATTATTACCTAATAGTCCATCCTACCGGCCAGACTCCAACAAAATTTTATGTGGAAACTCAAACAATTTTCTTCTCCGTAGATCCTTTTATCCGCATTAAATTTAATTTGGATGAAAAAGGCCAGGTAACAGGGCTAATTCTCTGGCAGGAGGATTATGAGGTAAGAGCAAGAAAAATCAGCTAAGGCTCAGTCTTCCTTGACCAGAGTAAGTTCAACTTTTCTTGTTTTATTGTCCCTTTCCACAGTGAGGGTTACCTTATCTCCAATGTTATAATTGTCAAGAAGATTATACAAATCATCATAGGAATGAACCTTTTTCCCGTTGATTTCTTTAATAATATCCCGAATAACCAGGCGGCCAAAACGGTTCCTGGTTAATCCCCGCAGCCCTTTCTGATAAGCCTCGGAATCGACCGGGACTTCAACAACTGCCACACCATCGATACCTAATTGCTGGCCATAGCGGTCAGAAAGCAAGCTTATGCCCAGCCCTGGCCTGATTACCCGGCCATATTTAATTATCTGAGGTACTATTTTTTTGATGATATCAACCGGAATGGCAAAACCGACTCCAGAAGAAGCTCCGGAAGGTGAAATAATCATAGTGTTCATGCCGATGAGCTCACCGGAGGAGTTGAGCAAGGGTCCTCCCGAATTCCCTGGATTAATTGAAGCATCGGTCTGAATCATATCACGTATAGTAACTCCACCCGCACCGGGCATACTGCGACCTAAAGCACTAACTATCCCGGTGGTAACGGTATGGTCAAAACCAAAAGGATTACCTATAGCAATAACTTTTTGGCCCACCTGCAGGTTGCTGGATGTACCTATCTTTATCGGATAAAGTCCCTTGAGATTGCCTTCAATTTTTAGCACGGCAATATCTTTATTCGGGTCTTTGCCTACCAATTTGGCCTGATGCTCTTCCTGGTTGGGCAGAGTTACATTAAACAGATCACCATCTTCAATCACATGGTAATTGGTAATGATATGCCCCTGATCATCCCAGACAAAACCGGACCCGCTTCCCCGCGGGACAGCTTCTTCTGCCCAGGAAAAGAAATCGCGGACCAATTGGATATTAGTAATAAAAACCACTGAGTTCTGAGTTTTCTTAACCACTTCGATGGTATTTTTTTCATCTTCAGTTAGCTGAGCTTTCAAGCTGGAATTACTTAACATTATCAGAAGTCCAAATGTAATTGCCCAGATTATTAAGGAAAGCCGAAAACATTTTTCTTTGTTTTTCTTTGCCTTCATAAATTTTTCCTTTCCGCCTTTTTCTTTATTATTTTAGATTTTAATGAGGATAATTTCAAACTGACCTGAAAAAAACAGAATAAGCTAATTATACGGGGATATCTTCTCCTGGAATTACAATGATTTTTTTAAGTTTCCTGGCGCCAAAATAGCTATTATCTTTGGGAAGATAGAAGAGAAATATAACAAGTGAGAGAATCCCAGCCAAAATAAAAGGAAATCTGATGCTTAAATAATCTGATAAAAAGCCAGCGGCCAGAGTAATTATAGCTCCTGAAATCAACTGGATATTAGATACCCAGCTGAAAGCCAGGGTCTGTTCATCATCAAGTACAGTGGAGCCAACAAAAGTATGCAGTGAGGGGTAGGTCATAAGCATAAAACCTCCGAACAACAAAAGAGCTATTAAGGAGATAGTTTTATTTAAGGAAAACCCGATAATCAAAAGGCAGATGGTAGCGCCAGCTAAACTGGTTAAGAAAATATTTTTACGACCGAAGCGCCGGCTCCACACTCCATAAAGATAACCCGTTATAGTTCCGAGTCCAATCCATAAAGCTAAGTAGCCTCCGGTTGCTCCCATGGGAATATTAAAATTGTTGTGCAGAAGAGAGGGGGCGTAGTAAATTGTTACCGACCAGCCCATGCCGCCAAAAAAGAAGCCGGGCAGGAGGTGGCTTATTTTTTTAAGAACTCGTAGCCAGTTTCTGGCTGAAAGGTCTGTTTTTATTTTTTGCTTAGAAGAAACATTTTTGATAACTAAAACTCCAATGGCGGTAATAATAAAACCTAAGACGGCCCAGACATAAAGAGGGGTTTTCCAGCTGTAATGCTGGGCCAGGTACCCAGTAGAAATAAAGGCTATGAGCACCCCAAGATTTCCCGAGCCGCTCTGGATACCCATGGCATCATCCAGTTCCTGGCCCGAACCCGCTCTTGAACGGGAAATCCAGGCTACTACCACCGGATGATAAAAGCTGGTGAAGGCTCGGAGAAGAACGAACATCAGGAGAAGTACAAAAAACGATGGAGATAGAGGCACTAAAAAATTGGCCAAGACGATGCCTAAGCCGCTTATCAGCATCAGCCAGCGGTATTCATGTTTGAACGATAAGGTTACCACCCAGAACTGAAGAAGAAGCGTGGTAATAAGGCCGACGTTGGAAAGAAGGCCAATCTGAGAATATTTTTTAATTAAAAATCCCTGACTGTAAAGAATTGGAAATATGGTCGGAGTGACGATGGTAGCTGCATCAGTCAGAGCATGAAAAAGTGAGGCCGAAAGAAGTATTCTTTTTTTCATAGCTTTTAAATTAAAGCAATAATTTATCATCAGAAAGCCAGTCTGGCAAGATGACAAATTGCCTAATTTAAAATTTATAGAAAAATGATTCATTGCCTCAGGAGAAAATCTAAACAAAGTAATCTTGGTTTTGTCTTCCGAAAAAAGAAAATAGATGAATTTCTGCTTGCTGTTTTATATAATTTTCAATCATAGGAGGCAGCCATGAAAAAGATAAAATATGCAGCCCTGATTTTAATTCTGTCTTTCATTATTCTTATCAGTTTTTCTGTCCTTAGCTTTTCCTACACTACTCCTCAGCAAAGAATGGCTTCATGGGAGCTTCATAAGAAAATGGCTCAGGAATCATGGTTCAGAATGTTTGAATGGAAAAATCTTGGACCGTATTTTATGGGTGGAAGAATTTGTGATATAGAAGGTTATGCTTCTAACCCTCTTAGAGTAATTGTCGCTGCGGCCAGCGGCGGACTGTGGCTAACTGAAAACAACGGCACCACCTTCAGGCCGCTTTTTGACAGTGAGTCCTGGATTGGCTTTGGCAGCGTGGCCATCTCTGAGAAGGATCCTAATCTTATCTGGGCCGGGACAGGTGAAGAAAATTCTTCCCGTTCTTCTTATGCTGGGACAGGCGTTTTTAAAACAACTGATGGTGGAAAAACCTGGCAGCATATGGGACTGACTGATACGCAACACATAGCTGAAATAATCATTCATCCAGATAATCCGGATATCGTCTATGTAGCCGCTATCGGCCACCTTTATACTGAAAATGAGGAAAGAGGTGTGTTCAAGACTGAGGACGGTGGAAAAAGCTGGAAAAAAATTTTATATATATCCCCAAAAACTGGAGTTATCAGCCTGGCTATGGACCCGAGTAACCCTGACATACTCTATGCGGCTGCCTGGGAGAGAATCCGTAAGGCCTGGAATATGCAGGAAGCAGGGAAAGAAAGTGCTATTTACAAGACTGAAGATGGGGGCAAAACCTGGAGGAAAATCGTCAACGGTTTTCCCCAAAATGAATATGTTGGAAGAATTGGTCTGGCAGTAAGCCGCTCCAACCCTAAGGTGGTTTATGCTTTTCTTGATAATCAGGAGCCCAGAAATCCTATCAAAAAACCGGAAGCAGCTAAAAATGCTCTGACTGTAGAAACTATTAAAAAAATGACAGTTAAAGAATTTCTTAAAATTGAAGATGGGAAACTCGAGTCTTTATTGCGGCAGAATCATGCCCCGGTAGTGTTCACTGCCAGGGCGGTGAAGGAAGCTGTTCAGAATGGTAAACTCACCCTAACTGAGCTGGCCGATATTTTAATAGGTGGAGCTAATGCCGCTCTTTTTAACACTCAGGTTAAAGGGGCTGAAGTTTATCGCAGTGATGATGGTGGTGAGCACTGGTACAAAACTCATGAAGGATTTTTGCCTACGTCGATAGTCAGCACCTACGGCTATTACTTTGGCCGGATTTATGTTTCTCCGGAAAATGAAAACGTCATTTACCTCCTGGGAGTTCCATTGATGAAATCAACTGACGGAGGAAAAACTTTTAAGGAAATACCAGAAACTGGTGGCTCTTATGGTTACGGATATTCTGATGTCCATCCGGACCAGCACGCTGTCTGGATTAATCCTAAAGACCCCCGGATTTTGTGGCTGGGGAATGACGGTGGGCTTAATGTTTCCTATGATGCCGGAAAAACCTTCCAGAGAATTGCCAACCTGCCTTTAGCTCAGTGCTATACGATAAGTTATGATCTGGAAACTCCTTACAACATCTACACTGGTCTTCAAGATAACGGAGTTAATATGGGTCCACGAGATTTTGTTTTTGGCCGCCGTGATAAAGACTGGAAGATGATTCTTGGTGGTGATGGAGCTTTTGTTGAACCAAGCCTTTATGAAAAGGGCATCGTGTATGCTGAGTTTCAATTTGGGAGTATATTTCGGTTAAATTTGAATAATCCTAAAGAAAATAAAATGATCAAGCCCCAGCTGAAAGCAGTGGAGGCGCCCTATCGCTTCAACTGGCTAACACCTTTTTTGATTTCCAAACACAATCCTTTCACTTTAATTCTTGGGGCCAATGTAGTGCTGAAGTCTGTTGATAGAGGAGATAGCTGGATAGAAATTTCGCCTGACCTGACTGATAAAAAGAATATTGATGGTGATGTGCCTTATGCCACCATTACAGCCTTAGACGAATCACCATTTACTCCAGAAGTGATTTATGCTGGAACTGATGATGGCAACGTCTGGGTGACAAAAAATGGAGGCTGCTCCTGGGAAAAAATCACCGCCGGTCTGCCCAAAAAATGGGTGACCAGAATTGAGGCCAGCCGGCATAAACCCGGTCGGGTTTATCTGACCATGATCGGCTATCGTGAAGATGATTTCAGCACCTATGTTTTTGCATCGGAAGATTACGGGAAAACCTGGGTCTCAATTAAAGGTAACCTGCCGGAAGAAGGCTGTAATGTCATAAGAGAAGACCCGGTGAATGAGAATATTATTTATCTGGGTACAGACCTGACGGCCTACGTCAGCCTGGACCGGGGACAGACCTGGCATTCGCTCCAGGCTAACCTGCCAACCCAGCCGGTTTATGACATGAAAGTTCATCCCAGAGACAGGGAACTTATCATCGGCACTCACGGCCGGGGAGTATTTGTTCTGCCAGTGAAGAAAATAGAAGAAATGACAGCGCAGGTCCTATCCCAGGAACTTTATCTTTTTGATGTTGATGAAATCAATTTGCCTGTCGGCAGGCAAGAAGTAGCAGCTGGAATCGAGCCCCAGGCTAAATTTCTGATTTATGCAAAGAGTGGCGGCTCAGGCAGGCTGGTAATAAAAGATATCTCTGGTAAAGCTTTAAAAGAAGTAGCTGTGGAGATAAAAGCCGGTCTTAACGAATTTAGCTGGGATTTAAAGCCCGAAGGTCAGAAAAATAGAGTTAAGGCTGGAGAATATCAGGTCGAAGTTACTTTAGGAAAAGAAGTAGTTGCCAAAAAATTTAAAGTGGCTATGGCTCAGATGAACTTTATGGAGTTTGAAGGCGATGATTGAAGAAATTATCAACTACAAAGGATGTTTTGTCTGTGGAGAAAAGAATCCATTTGGTCTAAGGCTAAATTTCTATTTTGATAAAGAGCGTCAGAAAGCCTGGACAGAATTTATCCCTGAGCCTCATTTTGAGGGCTACCGGCAGATCCTTCATGGTGGGATCATTTCAGCCGTTCTGGATGAAGTAATGATCAAGGCCATTCTTTTTGAAAATATCTTGGCAGTCACTTCTAAACTGATTATTGAGTTCAAACAGCCAGCAGCCATTGGAGAAAAGCTTCTAATTGAAGGCTGGATAACTGGTCGTAGAGGAAAAGTTTTTTTTACGGAAGGACAGCTTTTGGGAAATGAGCGACGGCTGATAGCTTCAGGCAGCGGGATTTATATCCGGGCAGAAGGCGAACTGGCAGAACGGCTTAAAATGAGTCAGCTAAAATAAATCAATAAAAGTTTTAATCGAGCTGATAAAATAAAATTCGACAAAAAAAACGCGTTTTATCCTGCTAATTTTTTTTAAACCTGCTTCTGCCTGATTATCTATGAAAATGATCTATGAAAATTGGCAAAAGGCTTTATTCTGATTTTTCTTTTTCTCTTATTCAGCTATGCTGTTAATTAATTAACATTTCTCCAGGGCCTGTTCCAGGTCGGCTTTGAGGTCTTCATAAGCTTCGCAGCCCACGGATAGCCGAATCAGGTCATCAGTTATCCCGGACTCTTCCCGGGTTTTTTTCGGCACCGAGGAGTGGGTCATGCTGGCTGGATGCTGGATTAAGGTTTCAATGCCGCCCAGAGAAACCGCCAGGGTGCAGAGCTTAACGCTGTTAATCAGCTTCATTCCGGCCTCATAACCGCCTTTGAGCCCAAAGGAAATCATCGAACCTGGTCCTCTCATCTGCTTTTTCATCAGCTCGTACTGTGGATGACTGGGAAGCCCTGGATAGTTGACCCAGGCTACTTTGGGGTGAGTTGATAACCATTGCGCCAGTTTCTGAGCGTTTTCCTGGGCTTTTTCTACCCGAAGCTTTAAGGTCCGCAGACCGCGGAGCACCAGCCAGGCCTGGTGCGGGTCCATGGTACCGCCCAGTAGGCGCAGGACTTTTTGCAGGCGAAGATATAAATCCTGAGTTTTACTGATGATGATGCCGCCAACCACATCGGTGTGGCCGTTGATAAACTTGGTCACGCTATGCAAAACTACGTCAGCTCCCAGCTCCAGCGGGTTCTGAAGGATGGGAGAAGCA
>Ga0315298_1000483_pt1 | contig 76582 bp, 61 predicted proteins | sample WHS_1_MG_FD_203077 | JGI IMG/M metagenome (GOLD analysis project Ga0315298, IMG submission 203077) | Extremophilic microbial mat communities from Washburn Hot Springs, YNP, Wyoming, USA - WHS_1_MG | ecosystem: Environmental > Aquatic > Thermal springs > Hot (42-90C) | place: USA: Wyoming... | reverse complement strand
ACGCGCACCTTGCTCGCCCCACGCCAGCGCAGCCGAATCCGCCCCGGATCCGCCCCGGGCTTCACAATGAAGCTAGACTTCAGCCGCCCCTCCTCGCCGCTCCAAACCAAGTCAATCCCCGGCCACAAGTCCCGGTAGCGAACGCCAGCGTAGGTCGGCAGCCCGGTATGCCAGGCCTCGCGCGGCCCCTTGAAATAGCTCACCACCGCCTGGGTACGCTCCAGCCCCTCGGGCCGCACCCCAGCCCGCGCCCCCACAAACTCCAGCCGCAGCGCCCAGCGCCGCCGCGCCTCGGCCGGCTCGTGCTTTACCAGGCGCAATCCAGCCTCCTCTCTCGGCGCCCGCTCGCTCAGCGCCACCACCACAGCTTGCGGGGTGAAGTACACCGCCGTGTCTCGCCCCTGAAGGTAGTAGCGCACCCGGGCGTCTGCCTGCCCCCGGTTCTCGATGAAATACAGAGGCAGCCGGAAGGACTTCAGTCGCACCCGCTCTCGAGCAGGCGCCGTTGTTGACGACGACATACCGGCGGTCATGGCTATGGCCGCAGCCCAAGCACCAAACACAACACCCGCCAACATCGGTAATCTCCTGACTGAGTTTGCCTTCTTTCACTCTGGCCCCCGGCGGCATATCGGGCAGGCCGAGCAAGGCGCGAAGCAGCCGTGCGCGGCGTTGCATTCAGGGCCGTTGGCCATGCTATTATCCGACCACAAATAAGGTGCCGGGTCAAGCCTCTAATTGCGGTTCGGTGAGATTTGCAGGAATGACTCGGCAGTCCGCGGGCGGGCCAGGCGGCTCGACAAACTACGGCTTGCGTCGCTGCTCAGACTGAGTCGGGAAATTGCTGCGCCTGCCGCCTTGACTGGCCCGCGCGCGTGGAACTATGATGAATGAGCCGCGGTGCGGCTCGCGGCGCTTCGTGCTGGTGAAACCAAACCACTGGGAGGTCACAATGCACACGCAAACTCGCACGGGATCCCACCAACTTCCTAGGGCGAGGCGGTGGGGCACGGCTCCAATTCTGGTTCAGGCTCTGGCTGCGATGCTACTCGCCATCGAGCCGGGCCTTTCCCAAACCATCACAGGGACCATCGCTGGAACGGTTGCCGACCCATCCGGGCAAATCGTAGCCGGGGCCAAGGTCACCCTGACCAGCGAAACCACGGGAGAAGCGCGCACCGCCAGCACCACTTTGGCGGGTGGGTTCGTTTTCACCGCTCTTCAGCCCGGAACGTACGCCCTGAGGATTGAGCAGACCGGCTTCAAGACTTACGAGCGCCGCGGACTCGTCCTCTCGGCTAATGAGCGGCTGTCAGTGGGGGAAATACGGCTGGAGCTGGGCGTGGTGACGGAGACCGTGCGCGTAGAAGCCCAAGGCGCGCTGGTGCAAAGCAGCAGCTCAGAGCACTCTGCGCTGCTCACCGCAACCCAGGTGAGCATGATTCAAGTGCGCGGGCGCGATGTTGTATCGCTGCTGAAATTGCTGCCCGGGGTGCAGTACACAGGCGATCCCGAAGCGCCCGGCGGCTCTTACGGGACTAGCATGCCGAACATCCAAGGCACCAGAGCCCAATGGAATTCATTTTCGGTGGACGGGCTCACGGGTAACGATCTCGGCAACGCTCCCGTCAATTCAAGCACCATAAACATGGACGCCATCGCCGAGGTCAAGGTTCTGCTCAACAGCTACCAGGCCGAGTACGGGCGCAACGGCACCGCTATGATCAACGTGGTCACCAAGGCGGGTACACGCGAGTTCCACGGGACCGGCTACTGGTACAAGCGCCACGAGATGCTCAATGCGAACAACTTCTTTAACAATCTGAATGGGGTGCCGAAGGCAAGGTATCGTTACAACACGCTCGGTTTTACCCTTGGCGGCCCTTTTTATATCCCGGGGAAGCTTAATATTAATAAAGACAAGGCTTTCTTCTTCTATTCGCTGGAGGACTGGAAGATCAAGAACCCCGGCGCGCTTTGGCAGCGGAACCTGCCCACCGCAGCGGAACGGCAAGGGGACTTCTCTAATTCGCTCGACACCAACGACAGGTTGATCGTCATCCGCGACCCGCTCGCTAACCAGCCTTTCCCCGGCAACCGTATTCCTGCTTCGCGCTTGGACCGTAATGGGCAGGCCCTGCTCAACATGTTTCCGCTACCCAATTTCCTGGACCGCACCATCAGCCGCGGCAATTACAACCACAACTATCAGGAGACCATCAACTGGCCCAAGCGCCAGCACCTGGGCCGCGGTGACTACCTGCCCAACGAAAAAGACCGCATTTTCGTGCGGCTGTCGGCCTGGTGGTCGGATCAGCAAGGCTATGGCGTGGCAGCCGGAACCGGCGGCTCGGGATGGCCCTGGGCGCGCCTGCATTACACGTTCACCGACAATGCCGTGGTGCTGAATTACACCCGGATCTTCGGCCCGAGGGTGGTGAATGAATTCAACGGCGGCGCCCGCCACAGCGTAGAAAAAGGCCCGCCCGTCAGCCAGGCTGACCTGGAGCGCATGATGCGGGACAAGGTGGGCTTCCGCGTCGGGCAATTCCATCCGGAGAACAACCCATATAACGTGGTGCCCATGGCGTCTTTTGGTGGCATTACCGGGTCTCCTTCCCTTTCCTACGACGGTCGCTTCCCACTGCGCGGTGCGGATACGGTTTTCGACTTCAGCGATAACATAACCTACTTGCGCGACAAGCACAGCCTCAAGTTTGGCTTTTTTATCGAGCGGGTCCGTAACTACGAGGGCGAACGAGGCAACTTCGCCGGAAATGTCAGTTTTGGACGGGATACCAACAACCCCTTCGATTCTAATCATCCCTTCGCCAACACCTTGCTGGGTAACTTCACCTCATACACTGAAGCCAGCTCGCGACCGGGAACCCAAGGTCGTCAAACCACCATTGAATGGTTTGGACAGGACACTTACAAGCTAAGCCGCAAGGTAACACTGGATTACGGGGTGCGTTTCTCCTGGTACACCCCGTGGTACCAAAACGACGGTAAGGCAGCCTCCTTCACCCTTGCCCGCTACCAGGCTGCCAAAGTGCCACCGCTCTTCTGGCCGGCGCTGGATGCGAGCGGCCGCCGGGTGGCCAGGAATCCGGTAACTGGCGAGCTGGGTCCGCAGGTGCTCATCGGGGCTTTCGTGCCGGGTGTGGGGGATCCGGTGACGGGAATGGTGGTGGCTACAGACAAGACTTACCCGCGGGGCTTCAAAGACCAGCAGCCCGTTCAGGTTGGGCCGCGCTTGGGTGTCGCGATTGACGTGTTTGGCAACGGCAAGACCGCTATTCGCACCAGCGGCGGCATCTTTTACAATACGCGTCCTTCGGGCAACACTTTGTGGAACCTACCCACCAATCCACCGGTGCAGTACAACCCCGTGATTTACTACGGAAACCTCAATACGTTCCTGGCCAGCGCGGGCGTGCTGTTCCCCAGCTCGGTTCTCGGCTTTGAGAGGAAGGCCAGGACACCCACTATCTATCACTATATGTTCGGGATCCAGCAGGACGTTGGCTTTGCCACCGTCTTGGACGTCTCCTACGTGGGCACACTGGGGCGCCATCTGATGCAGTCGAAGAACATCAACACCGTACCTTACGGCGCGCGGTTCCTGCCTGAGAACGAGGACCGTACCAGCCCCGGCCGGCCGTTGCCCGATAACTTCTTCCGGCCGTATCCGGGTTACACCAACATCTCCTGGTATGAAAATGTCAGTACCTCCAATTACAATTCATTGCAGGTGGCGGCCAACCGGCGATTCACCAGGGGATTTCAGTTCGGCCTGGCCTATACCTGGTCAAAGGCCATGGATTACACCGACACGGACGGGGGTGGCGTAGCCATGTACCGGCCGCTACGGGTCTGGAATTACGGCAAAGCAGGCTTCGACCAGACGCACATTTTTGTATTGAATTATACCTGGGATCTGCCGAAGGTAAGCCGCGTCTGGCCGCACGCCGTGGCCAAGCACCTGCTGGACAACTGGCAACTTTCCGGTATCACTTCCTTCGTCAGCGGCCAGCCCAGCGGCGTCGGCTTCGGCACGACCGACGGGGCCGACATCACCGGCGGCGGCGACGGAGCGCGGATCGTGGTAACCGGCAAGGCTCCCTTGCCTCACGGGCAGCGCAAATTTGATCGCTGGTTCGACACTACCGTCTTCCGCCGACCAGCGCGCGGGGATTACGGCAATGCACCCAAAGACGTATTTCGCCTGCCCGGCGTGAACAACTGGGATATTTCCCTGTTTAAGAAGATCCCCGTGAAGGGTGAGCAGCGGTATTTCCAGTTCCGCTGGGAAATGTACAACGCTTTCAACCACACGCAATTCTCCGGCGTGGACGCGACTGCACGTTTCGACCCTCAGGGTAACCAGGTTAACGCCAGGTTCGGGCAGGTGACCTCGGATCGCTTGCCGCGCGTGATGCAGGGATCTTTACGCTTCAGTTTCTGACAGCAAGAACGGAGCTTCAAGCAGGAGGCATTCGAATGCGCACGCTTATCAAAGCAGGGGTGGGGGTGTTTGCCGTGGCCGCCGTTGTGGGGGCAGCCGAGGCGTACCAGCCCACCACCGAGTCCTTGCGCAAGCACAAGGCTCCCCAGTGGTTTGAAGACGCCAAGTTCGGGGTTTTCATTCACTGGGGCCCTTACGCTGTACCGGCCTTTCACGAATGGTACGTCGAGTTCATCAGCCCCAAGGCACAGTTTGGCTTCATGTACGGCGGGCCACCCTACACGGCCACCAGGGATAACCTGCCTGAGGAGCTTTTCCGCGCGGGTGTGCGCGAGGAAGCTTACCGGTATCACCTGCAAAACTGGGGCCCCAACTTCGCCTATGACGATTTCATCCCCATGTTCAAGGCCGAGAAGTTCGATCCCGAAGCCTGGGCCCGGCTGTTTCAGGAAGCCGGGGCCCGTTACGTGGTGCTGACCGCCAAGCATGGCGACGAATTCGCCCTGTGGCCGACCAAGTTCACTAGGCGGAACGCCATGGAAATGGGACCCCGCCGCGATCTGGCGGGCGATTTGACCAGGGCTGTGCGTAAACTCGGCTTGAAAATGGGCTTCTACCACAACACGACTTACACTTTTTGGGACCCCAGATATCCAGGGCGAGACTGGGTGCAATACATGAATAACTCTATCAAAGAACTTATTGACATGTATCACCCGGATATCCTTTGGGGCGACGTCCGGGTTGGCCCCGTCCGCGACGCACGCGGCAATCCGCTCCCGGCCGATTACTGGGGCAGCAAGGAAGTCCTGGCCTATTTCTACAACCATTCCTCCAACCCGGAAGAAGTAGTGGCCAATGACCGCTGGGGTCTGGACACCGACGGCAAAATCCTGGGGGACTTTCACACGCCCGAGCGCACCAGAATGCAAAGAATCTCGCTTGAGAAATGGGAGACCTGCGACTCGCTGGATCCTACCTCCTGGGGTTACAACCGTCGCCTGCCTCTAAGTCAGTACATGACCGCCGGTGAATTGGTGGATTACCTGGTGGACGTGGTCAGCAAGAACGGCAACCTACTCATCAACGTCGGCCCCACCGCGGAGGGAGTGATCCCGGCCGTCATGCAGCACGCTCTGCGGGGCGCCGGCGAGTGGTTGCGCGTGAACGGAGAGGCCATCTACGGAAGCCGCCCGTGGGAGACCCATAAGGAGGGCAGCGTTCGTTTCACCCGCAAGGGAAACACACTTTACGCAATTGCTTTGGAGTGGCCGGAAGAGGAGCTGCGACTGACATCGCTGGCCGGTAAGTCAGTGCTTAAAGTGGAGCTGTTGGGATCAACCGAGTCGGTGGCCTGGAAAGCCGAATCTGATGCTTTGGTGATCCAGCCGCCGGCGCGGCGTCCCTGCAAGTACGCTTACGCGTTCCGCATTAGTTGCCGCAGCCTGTAAGGATGCGGTTGTCCGGGGACAATCAGCAACTTTGCCGGTATATAGCCTCCGCAGCCCCAACTTCCCTCGTGTGGCCAGCGCCGCACGGCCGTCCCCGTTCAGCGTTATAATTAACCGCTGATGCCTGTACGCCCCACGACACGGAGACAGTTCCTGAGCGTGTCTTTGCCGCTGGTTATCTCCCGGCCAACGCGGTCCTCCGGGCCACGGCCTAACGTGATCCTCATCCTGACGGACGATCAAGGATACGGAGACATCGCCGCCCACGGCAATCCGGTAATTCGTACACCCAACCTGGACCGGCTTCACGGGGAAAGCGTGCGGTTCACGAATTTCCACGTGGATCCCACCTGTTCGCCAAGTCGCGCGGCGCTGATGACGGGCCGTTACTCGCACCGTACTGGCGTTTGGCACACCATCATGGGGCGCAATTTCCTGCGCGCAACCGAAGTCACGATGGCCGATGTGTTCCGGCGGTCGGGATACAGAACCGGTATCTTCGGCAAATGGCACCTCGGTTGCAACTTCCCCTTCCGGCCCATAGACCGAGGATTTGACGAGTGGGTCGGCCACGGCGACGGCGGCACGGGCACGGCCAGCGACTACTGGGGCAACGACAAGATGAACGACACCTACTACCGTAACGGCAAGTGGGAGAAGTTCGCTGGTTTCGGGACCGACATCTTTTTTGACGAAGCCATCCGATTCATCAAGCGAAAGGACAACCGGCCCTTTTTTGTTTATCTGGCGACCAACGACCCTCATTGCCCCTGCAACGTGCGGCGCGAATGGTTGGAGCCTTACCAGCGCCTCGGCCTCAGCCGGGAGCTATGTCACTTCTATGCCAGCATCGAGAGGGTGGACTATCAGATTGGCCGCTTGCGGCGCGAACTCGCCAGGCTTGGCCTCGATACCAACACCATTCTGTTGTTCCTCACCGATAACGGCAGCGCGCGCCGGACCAGCTTCAATCCAGGGATGAGAGGGATCAAAGGCAGCCACTATGATGGCGGGCACCGCGTGCCGCTATTCCTGTACTGGCCCGGGGGCGCAATCGGGCGACCGCGAGAAATCCGACACCTGGCGGCGCACCTGGATCTGCTGCCTACGCTAATCGAACTATGCAGGCTGGAGGATCCGGGTGTGGCGTTCGACGGGAGAAGCCTGGTGCCGCTGCTGCGCGATTCACGCCCGCAATGGGTTGATCGCTCATTGCTGGTGGAGTCCCAGCGCATTCAATACCCAGAGAAATGGCGGCAGTGCGCGATGATGACCGATCGCTGGCGCCTCATTAACGGCCAGGAGCTTTACGATATGGCTGCCGATCCTCAGCAGACTCATGATGTGGCGTCCAGCCATCCTGATGTTGTCCGGAAACTACGCGACGACTATGAGGCGTTGTGGGAAGAGATTTCAAAGCGCGACCGCGAGTTCTGCCGCGTTGTTGTCGGATCCGAGCGGCAGCCGGAAACCACTCTGGCCTCGATTGATTGGTTCGCGCCCGAGCGCGAGGTGCCCTGGTCCCAGCTCCATGTGCTCGCCGGCATGCGCGGGCAGGGGTATTGGCCTTTGGAGGTGGCGCGGGAGGGCAAGTATCGGATCGCTCTTCGCCGCTGGCCGAGGGAGGCGGACACGCCTATCACGTCCCCGCTCACCATCCCTGCCGAGGACGACATCGTGCGCGAGTTGCGCGGCGATCCGCCTGACCAGGCCTGGCGAAACGGTGTCGCCATTCAAGCCACCGAAGCTAGCTTGCGGATTGGCGGATTTGAGGCCAGGCGCCCCGTTGGTCCCAAGGATCGCGAAATTGTCTTCGAAACAGTGCTCAAACGCGGCCCGGCCGAACTGGAAGCGCGCTTCAGCGCCGGCGCTGAGGCGCGTGGAGCTTACTTCGTTTACGTCACGCGTATCGAATGACGCCCAAGAAGCGGGGACTTCGGAAATCTCGCCCCCCTCGATTGGCTGCCAACGGATATAAGTAAGAGAAAGACCCGGCACTGAGTAGACCGGCGCCGGGCGGAGGAGGTGGTTATCGGCCCTGCGGCCTGGTTGGCGTGGTGGTACACAGCCATCGGAGTGGGTTTCCTGATGCTTGCCGCACGCCTGCTCCTGCTCGGCGCTCGTGCCTGGATGGTGGTCCTTCGCCTGCTGGTGGCAGCCGGGTTCTTCTTGCTGGCCTACGTCCAGTTCCGCGCCACCCGGCGCCGGTGAGCGAAACTCAGAAGGCTTGTGCGGCGTGATATGAGCTTCGAACCAATGGGCCCGCCTCAACGTGGCTGAAACCCATTTCGTAGCCGATGCGCGCCAGCTCCGCGAACTCCTCAGGGGCAACGAAGCGAACCACCGGGAGATGCTGGGCGGAGGGGCTCAGGTACTGCCCCAGCGTCAGGATGCTTGCCCCGCTGGCAACCAGCTCGCGCATGGTCTGAAGGACTTCTTGGAGCGTCTCACCCAAGCCGAGCATCAAGCCTGACTTGACGGGCATCTGCGGCCACCACTGTCTGGCCCGTGCCAGCAGGGCCAGCGAGCGCTGATAGTCGGCGCCCGGCCGAACGCGCGCGTAAAGCGCGGGGACGGTTTCCACGTTGTGAGCCAGCACGTCGGGCTGAGCCGCCAACACCCGCTCCAGCGCCAAAGGATTGCCCCGAAAATCCGGGACCAGCACCTCAACTCGGCAGCCCGGCGCCTGCTCTCGAATAGCGTGGATGGTCATGGCAAACACACCGGCGCCGCCATCTTCGCAATCGTCGCGTGTGACGCTGGTGATGACGACGTAGCGCAAGCCAAGGGCGGCGACAGCCTCCGCCACACGCCGCGGCTCGTCGTAATCCAAGGGCTGGGGAACCCCTTTGCTGACGGCGCAAAAGCGGCACCGGCGGGTACACGCGTTGCCCAGGATCATGAAGGTGGCCGTACGGCGGCTCCAGCACTCGCCCAGATTCGGACAAGCTGCGCTCTCGCAAACCGTGTGGAGTTTCAACCGGCTTACCAGCGCTTTCAGCTCGCGGTAGTTATCTCCTGCCGGCGCAGACGCCTTCAGCCAGCTCGGGCGCTGCCCCGGCACTGTACGGCCCGCCGACACTACCTGCATTTTACCCTCTCGAGCCGCGTCTCCAAGACCACATCGGGCCGGAAGTTCTCCGCTCGCTCATAAAACCGGGGCGCCATTTCATAAGCGCGCCGCGGGATCAGACCCACAATCTCGCAGCCTGCGATCGAAACTCCGCACCGTTGTGCCTCGCCGCGCACAACATCATAAACTTGCTCGACGGGGATTTGTTCAAAGTCGGTGAGGTTCAAGGAGACCTGCACCAGGCTCCGGCTGGGCAGGGCTACGCCGATTGCCTTCACGTGCGGAAAGCCGCCCGAGGAAGCACGTATAAGACGGGCGATGCGGCGCGATATCTCCAGATCCGACGTGGCCAGATTGATGTTATAGGCGATCAGAAACTTCCGCGCTCCCACGGCGACCGCTCCAGCGCTCGGATGCAGACCGTTCTCGCCCACATCGGGGCGCGCGGCAGGGTTAGAAAGGGCCTCCTCGCGCAGTCGTTCGAACTGCCCGCGACGCACGTTTTCCAGCTCCGCGCGTTCCGGCCGCAGCGCAGCCGCCCCGTAATAATAAACCGGGACGCGGAATCGGTCCCAGATTTGTTGCCCCACCCTCCGGGCTACGGCTACGCATTCCGTCAACGTAGTTCCCCGCACCGGGACGAATGGCACCACGTCCGCAGCGCCAATGCGTGGATGCACCCCTGAGTGTTGGTTAAGGTCAATGAGCTGGACAGCGCGTCCCACGCCTTGCAAAGCAGCCTCGGCCACGGCTTCGGGCGAGCCGGCCACCGTGATAACTGTGCGATTGTGGTCCGGATCCGAATGCAAGTCGAGCACGGGTGCGATCGCATCCATTGCAGCCGCGATTTCCCGGATAACCTCGCTGTTGCGCCCCTCGGAAAAGTTGGGCACGCACTCGATCAATCTGGCTCCCACAGGATCTCTCCTTGTTGATAAAGGACGGCGCCGCGTTTGAGGACCATGCTGACCAGATTAAGGCCGAAATGATAAGGGATTTCCCGGTAGTCGGCCACGTCGAACACCACCAAGTCGGCCTGCTTGCCAGGCTCGATAGAACCCACCCGATCGGCCAGGCCCAAGGCGTGAGCGCCGTTAATAGTAGCCGCCACAATGGCTTCGGCAGGGCTCATGCGCATCTGAGAACAAGCCAGCGAAATTGCCACCGGCAGGCTGCAAGCAGGAGAAGCATCAGGGTCGAATCCGGACGCCAGGGCGACCGCAGCGCCGGCTTCTATCAGTGCACGGGCGGGCGGGTATGGTTGCCAACCCTGTTCGAAGGCCGTCGCCGGAAGCAAGGTAGCCACCGTGGCGGACCCAGCCAGGGCTGCTATGTCTTTCTCATCCAAGAAACGCAAGCCCTCGACGCTCAAGGCGCCTAACTGCACGGCCACACGGACCGCGCCATCGCCAGGCACCAGCCCTGCCAGAACCTTCACTCCGATGCCCAGCCTGGTCGCCTGCTCCGCCACGTGTGGCAATTGCTCCAGGCTAAGACAAGGGCCCACCCCTAGGCGCACGAAACGAGCGAGGCGGCGTCTCTGGACTAGCGGCAACAACCGGGAGCAGAGCAACTCCTCGTAGCACCCGTCGTCAGCGGCGCAACCAGGAGGCGTGGCAAGCGGCGTCGCGAGCACAGGCACTACGTCCAGCGGGCTGGCATCCAGCGCAGCCGCCGCCTTCAGGATGCGCAGCTCGGTTGCCTCATCGCAGCCGTACCCTGATTCAATCTCCAGTGTGGTGGTGCCGTGCCGGATCAAATGCGGCAGCCGGCGGCGGGCAAACAGTTCCAAGCGACGGGTGGAGGATTCCCGGAGCGCACGGGCCCGCGCCGGCGGGCCACCTCCCCTGCGCTCTATTTCGGCCGGGCTGGCTCCCGCCACGCGCATCTCATATTCGGTCATCCGAAGGGGGCCGGAGACCAAGCGAGTATGGCTGTCCACAAAACCCGGCAGCACGACCTTCCCGGAAACGTCCAATAGCTCAGCCTGCCGGGCTTCGTGCAGGTTTTCCAGCCTCCGCGTCGGGCCAACGCAGACAATCACACCGTCGCGGATCAACACCGCCCCATCCTCAACAAGTCCCAAATCAGCCAAGAACGAGCCACGACGGGGCTCGGAAGGGCCACGCAACGTGAGCAGTTGTCGCGCCCCGCGCACCAGGAGATAGCCGCTCATGGGACCCAGGCTCGCGAAACGGGCTGCGCCCGCCGGCGGCCCTACTTTGGCCGGGGCCGGCAAACAAGGAGCTTCTATTAAGTCCAATTTACACCGTCTGCCCCGGGCTAGAGAACTTGGGGCCGGCTGGCGGCCCCTACCGTGGCTAAAGCCGCCAGTGGTGCGAACCGATAAGCAGACAGATGTCTTGGCAACGAGGCTTAATCGGCTTGAAGGTACGGCTCAAGCCACTCGCAGGCGACAACTCGGAGATGCAGGTCGAGATCGCACACGTTAGCCCCCCGGCGCTGCGCGTCCTGACAGAGGCACCCCTAGCCGTGGGGACTCCTGTAGAGCTGGAGGCAGATGACCTGATAGTTCTTGGGGAGGTATCCAGCGCGGTGGCCTCCCAAGGACACTATACGGTGACCCTCGGGGTCTCGCACTGTTTTACCCTCACGGCGGATCTTCTGCGCCTGGCGCGCCAAATGCGCGGCGATTTTCCCGCGCCCTCTTTCACCGCGGAGGAGCAGTCGGTTGGTGGGGCTCACAGCCCGGAGCGGCCTCAATAGATACCCCGCACGCCGTGCACTAGCGACGCCACCAGCACAGTCATCAGGACCACGAACAGCAAGATACCTATGCGCACCACCATCCGTCCCCGACGCAGGGCCCGTGTTTGGAAAATGAAGTTCGCCATCGCCTGCTCGCTCTTGGAGGTTAGATGAGGCCTGCCTCCCCTAAGTTACTACTTAATTTGATAAAACGCAACAGGAATTCTTTGCTGACTCTAATTCAGAGACTGGACAACACCGCGGCAGGGCGTGGAGCAGGCAGCGGAGAGTCGCGCAAGGGGACGTCGTCAAACGATCCCCGCGCCCGGGTGCCATGGCCCTCGTTACCGGGCCAGTTCGTACAACCGGAGCATGCTGGGGCTCGGTAGGGGACCCTCGCGCGGGCGGTCGCGATTAGCGCCCAGCGTCTCCCATCGCAGTAGGTACGTCATGTCCCCCTGCCCGCGATACGGCACGAGGTGGACCTGGATCCCGGGGAAGGACGACTCAGGCCGCTCCAGTTGCGCCGGCCACGCCCGCTCAACCGGGAGCGTGGCGATCTGCTTGAAGGTGCGCTCATCCAGCCGCCAAACCCCGCTTCCGTACTTGATGTGCCTGTACTCAAGGAGCAGTTCGCCCGCGCGCCCACGGCGCAGGGTCCCGAGCTGGATTTCGACAACGGGCAGGCTGCCCCCGCCCTGAAACTCCCAGCGGTAGTCCCAGTTGCTGATCTGATAAATCTTCCAAGCGCCGCCCTCCAGGCGCGCGGCGTAAGCTTGGTTACGGCCGCGGGCGTCGAACTTGTGGTAAGTGATGACCGGGCGCCCTTTCGAGTCCCATGCGATCTTGGCCGCGCCGTTGAGCAGCCCGCCTTTGACTGGCACGGGATCTACGATTTCGCCCGTTTCCACGCGGATAGGGACCGCAAGCGGTTTGCCAGCGCTTGTCTCCCAGTGCACCAAATCGCGGCTGCGCGCGTACGACAGATCGTGGTTGGTGGAGCAGTCCGGCGTGTCACGCCAGACCCAGACAAGATGGAAAAAGCCGTCCGGGCCGGCTATAGGGCCGTGAATGTACGCATTCATGCGGCCCTGCCCGTCGAGAAGCGGCTTATCCAGCAGACGCCGCCACGTTCTGCTTCTGTGGTCGTACACGTTAAAGATCTGGTTGCCGTTGCCGCTCTTGCCGTCGCGGTAAGTGAAGATCAGCTCGTTGCGGGGCCCGCGGAAGAAGCGCGGGTAGGTGCAGCGTGTTTCCTCCGACCCCGTCATTTTGTGGATGGCCTCAAAGGAATCAATATCCCACGGTTTCGCGGTGCGGAAATAGACCAGCGGCGAGACGTGCATGTTGCCACTCAGGTGGACGTAGCCGTCGTCGTCCGCCGCCATCGTAATGTAATTGTGGCTGTCCCAGCCGATTTCGGACGGCAGCCGCACCAAATGCCAGCGGTCCGATTTCAACTCGCGCGCAGCCACCGTCATCCGCCGCTGCTCGTCATAGAACGCCACGAACTGTCTTCCGTTCGAGGTGAGCAAATCGAACCCGACTGGGTGGCCAGCCCATACGGGCGAGATGTCGAGGACGCGGACAACGCGCGGGCCATCCGCCGCAGGAGCGGCCAGCGCCCCGGCAATCAGGACAACAGCCAATAGCTTGCGCGGCAGGCCCTCGGCTTCCAGCGGCCCGAAAGACCGCCGCAGCGCGTAAAAGGCAGCAAGGGCCGGACAATGGCGCAACATAAATGTCTGGCCGACTTGCTCGTGGGGAAGCCCTTGGTCTTTGCTGCGTCGAAGGCGCACGTCGCACACCCCGATATTGGGATCTCCTGCCCGGCGAAGGCAAGAAAGATACGAGGATGCCACAGAAATGCCCCCTCTTACCAAGTGAGCCGTAAAGTTAACTGAAGCTGCCGCGCGCCGCCCCGCCCGCCCCGCAACTTCGGAGGCCCGGCGGGCACTTTCCTCAGCGGTGCCCGCCCAAGGTATGCTGAAGCTGTTATGCGGACCCGTGCAGTCGTACTAGGCAGTCTGGGGCAACTTGGCGTCGAGCTAGTCCGCGAGCTTGAGCGCCGAGGCTACGAAGTCTTTGGCTTCGACAAGCCGGAACTGGACATCACCGACCGTGCTGCGGTCGAACAGCGCCTGGGTTCGTTGGATCCGGCTTGGGTATTCAATGCCGCGGCTTACAACCAAGTGGACATTGCCGAGGAAGAGCCCGAAGCGGCCTTCGCAGTGAATGCCCTGGCGGTCCGCAACATCGCCTTGGCTTGCCGACAGCTTGGAGCTTTGCTCATCCACTACTCAACCGATTACGTCTTCGACGGCCGCACCGATAGGCCTTATTGCGAGGATGATCCGCCTCACCCCTTGGGGGCCTACGGCGTCTCCAAGCTGGCGGGCGAGTTGTACGCTCAAGCTTATCTGGAGCGCTGGCTCATTATCCGCACTTCCGGCGTATACGGCCCCGCCGGCCTGCGGACGGCGCGAGGTAACTTCATCGAGCTGATGCTCCGGTTGGCCCACGAAAACCGGACCATCAGGGTGGTCCAGGATCACGTGGCCTCGCCTACTTACGCGCCGGCGCTGGCGGCACGCTCGGTGGATCTGGTCGAGCGCGGCTTGACTGGCCTGTTTCATATCGGCGGGGGCAGACCCATTTCCTGGTTCGACTGGGCCCGCATGATATTCCAGGCCGCCGGGCTAAAGCCGGAACTGCGGCCTACCACCGAGCAGGAATACCGCACGGCTGCGCGCCGCCCTCGTTATTCTGCGTTGTCCAACGCCAAGATCGAACGGCTCGGGCTGCAACCAATGCCGGCGCTGGAAGACGCCCTGCGCAGCTACCTTGTTTTGCGCCGCGCGGCGCTGGGGGTCAGCCATGGCGGTTAGTTAGTGGTCAGGCCGTAAGCCCCAGTGAAGCTAATCTCGCCGATGCACCCGCCTGGCGGCCAGCGCCCCGACAACCGCGAATAGACAAGCCGCCAGGGCGGGCCGCTGCATGGGGAAATCCACAGCGCAGTGTGCCAGAGCCGCCACTACGCCGAGACCCCAAGGCGCGCGCAATCCCTGCCGAAAACTCCAGAGGCCCAAGGCGAGCATCGCGCCCGCGACGGGCAAACCGCCATCGGCGGCCCATTCCGCCCAATCATTGTGGGCATGGTTAACGAAAAATTCGGTGCCCGGGTCCCAGATGGCATAAGCCGGGTACGCCACCGGCCAGGTACCCAGCCCGAAGCCGGTCCCCGGCCGCTCGCGCACCATTGCCAGCGAAGCCAGCAGCATCTCCCGGCGTCCCCGGAAAGGGTCAGGCTCCTGGAAACGTCGCCAAAGCACTTCCCAGCCCACCACAACGACAAAGGCCACAGCAAACAAAACCGTCCAGGCGATTGCCTGCCGCAGCACGCCCGTTTCGGCCAGCCGGGGCCTCAAGCCCAGAAACAACATCAGCAGCACTTGTAAGGTGACCAGAATCGAGCCCGCTCGCGAAGCTCCCGCTACCACCGAGGCCAACAAGGCCGCTGCCATCAGCGCGCGCGACCACGTTCGCCGCCGGTCAATCAGCCCCTCCCACAGGGCCAGCGGCACGATCAGTTCGACGAAAGTCGAGTAGTGGTCCCGATTAAGGAACGGCCCTACGGCGCGATAATCCACCGGAAAAATGCCGAATATCTTGCCCGGAGCGGCGAAATAAAAGACCGTTGAGGCGACGCTCAACAAGAACCCAAACCACATCAGGGCATGACGGAAGTCCCGCCGGAGGTCCCACCAGGCCAACAACTCACTGGCCAGCCAGCAAACCACGGCATAAGTGGCCCAGGTCAGCACGGATTCCCAGGTAGCCAGCCTGTAAACAGTCCAGCCCAGCCCGAGTTGCAACAGGCCCCACGCCGCAATGCCGGTCGCAACCAGCACCGGAAACGCCCAGCGCAGCTTCTCCCGCTTTACCGCCTGCCGCAGAGACCAAGCCGCGCCGAGTAGGAACATGCCCGCCTGGAGGACCCCCAGCGGCCAGCGCTCGGGCACCCAAATGGTGAGTATGCCGAAAAACAGCAGTAAGGCAAGGGCCACAGCACCCAGGCGAGCTGCAAAAGGAGCAGGATACATGATCAGCGTGTTATTCTAACAGGCTGCAAGCGCGCGCTCGGTCGCCGCCGCATGCGCGGCGCCGTCAGTTGTATGATCTGAGCTATCGAGGAGGCTGAATGAAAGCAGAGTTCCAGATCCCCCGGAGAAAATTCTGCAAGAGCTTGGGCAGCCTGGCCGCGGCGCCCACCGTGCTGGCTCAGCGCGGCGCTAACGAGCGCCTGGGGGTGGCCGTGATCGGCGTAGGCACGCGCGGCTTTCAGTTGCTGCGGGAGGCGCAGGCCGTGGCGGGCACTGAGATTCGCGTGATCTGCGACCTTTACGACGGCAACCTCAGGCGGGCCAAGGAATTCACCACCAACCAGAAGGTGCGGCTGACCAAAGTTTGGGAAGACGCCGTAGCTGATCGGGAAGTGGACGTGGTCATCATCGCTACCCCTGATTTCTGGCACGCCCCGCAGGTCATCGCCGCAGCGCAGGCCCACAAGGACATCTACGTCGAAAAGGGCTGGTGCACCAAACTGGAAGACGCCAAGCGGATGCGCCAGGCAGTCAAGGAAAACAAAGTCGTGATGCAGTTGGGGCATCAATACAACAGTTTGCCCACCTTTCACCGTGCCCGGCAGATTTACCAGTCCGGGGAGCTGGGCAAGGTGCCTTTGGTTCGCACCTACATAGATCGCACCAACCCCTGGCCGGAGTGGCAGTTCTACACCGCTTACAACATCCAGCAACCGCCTAAAGACGCCGGTCCGGACACCATTGACTGGCAACGGTTCATCGCCAACGCCAGCAAGCGGCCCTTCGACGTGGAGCGCTTTTTCAAGTGGCGCTGCTGGTGGGAGTACTCCACGGGCATCGCAGGCGACCTTATGAGCCACCTGTGGGACTCAGTCAACATGGTAATCGGCATGGGTATCCCGGAAAGCTGCGTCACGCAGGGAGACCTCTATTTCTGGAAGGACGGCCGCGACGTGCCCGACATGTGGCATGTCTTGTTCGACTACCCCAAGCGCGAGCTGGCCATAACCTTTGCCTGCTGCTTCCACAATCGCCACGTGGGCGAAGTAGCGCAATACCTGGGCCGGGACAAGACTCTTGAGGTCTCACCGGCTTTTTGCCGCACCTACGCTGCGGAGTGGAAGCCTGAGTTCAAGGAACGCCTGGCCGCGGCGCGCAAGCTGGCCGAGAAAGCCGGTATAGCGCCCATGGACATGCCGGTGCCGCCCGAGTATTCCTTCCAGAAGGGCGAGCTGGAGGTCAGCAGCCACATGGAGAATTTCTTCGAATGCGTGCGCAGCCGGCAGCAGCCGCGTTGCGGCGTGGACAGGGCCTTTGAAGAAGCGGTGGCCATTTGCATGTCGGTGGAGGCCTACCGGCGCGAACGGCGCGTGAGGTGGGATCCGGACAGGGAGGAGATCGTCTAAGCGCAGACTCGAACCGAGTGCCCTAGAGAGGGCGCACAGTTTGCGTCGCCGGAGTCAAAGGGTTGGCTATGCGGGTGCATGCCGTACTGCTCGTTTTCGCGCTGGCGGTTCCGGGCCTCACCCAAAAGAAGCCCGTCACTTTGGAAACCCTGGCGCAACTGCGGCCGCCAGCGCCGCTCAATCCCGTCTGGTCTCCGGACGGCCGCCGCTTTGTGTTTCAGGAAGGTGGCAAGCTCTGGCTGTTCGAGATAGCGTCGCGCAGCAAGCGCGAGCTGCTTTCACTCTCCGCGTTAAGCGCGGCTGCCGTCACCCCGCGCAGGCCGGAGAGCTACCCGTGGGAAAATCGCGGCGTGCGGGAGCAAAACGTGCAGTGGTTTCCCTCCGGGAACGATTTACTGATAAGGGCCGGCGGGGATCTATTCCGGTTCCACCTGCACGTCGGCGGCTGGGTGCAGTTGACCGCTACTCCGGATGACGAGCGCGATCCCAAGCTGTCTCCGGATGGGCGCAAGGTTTCTTTCCGGCGCGAGCATGACCTCTGGGTCCTGGATATCGCTACAGCCAAGGCGGTCCGACTGACTCACGACGGCTCAGCGACCCTGCTGAATGCGGAGCTGGATTGGGTCTACCCGGAGGAACTGGCCTTGGGCACGGCCCACTGGTGGTCACCGGACTCAACTCGCATTGCTTACCTGCAATTCGATGTAAGCCGCGAGCCGCTTTACCCGCAAGTGGACCTGCTCCCACTGCCGCCTCGCTACGAACCGCAGCGCTATCCCAAGGCTGGCGAGCCAAACGCCGAGGTTCGCCTGGGCGTGGTAGCGGCCTCCGGGGGCCCCACGCGCTGGATGGATTTGGGCCAGACGCGCGATATGCTCTTCGCCCGCTTTTACTGGCTACCCGATTCTAGCGGCGTCGCCGTCCAGCGGCTCAACCGCGTCCAGAATCGCCAGCACCTGCTGATCGCCGATGCCGCCAGCGGAGTTTCTCGCATAATCCTGGAGGAAAGCGATCCTTGCTGGATCAATGTGCGCGACAACTTTCGCTGGCTGGCCGGGGGCCGCGAGTTCCTATGGTGGAGCGAGCGCGACGGGTTCGGTCACCTGTATCGTTACTCGAGGGAGGGAAAGCTTCTAGCACGATTGACTCAAGGAGACTGGGAGGTCACCGAGGTTGCGGGGGTGGATGAGCAAGCCGGCTTGATCTACTACCTTTCGACCGAATCCAGTCCGCTAGAGAGACAGCTTTTCCAGGTGAGCCTCGACGGTGGGCAGCGCAAGCGCCTGACGCGCAAACCAGGTACCCATTCCGTCAACATGAGCCCCACCGCCCAATTCTTCCTGGACACTTATTCCAGCCTTTCGACCCCGCCGGCCGTCTTGCTGTGCGCACGCGATGGTTCCGAGCTGGCGACGCTGCGCGCGCCCCAAGAAAAGCTATTGAGCGAGTACGACATTCTGCCTACGGAAATTGTCCCGGTAAAGGCTTCTGGCGGCGAGCTGCTATACGCGCGCTTGATCAAGCCCGCCGGCTTTAGCCCAACTAGAAAGTACCCGGCCGTAGTAGCCATCTACGGAGGCCCGCATGCCCAGGCTGTGCGTGACGCCTGGCCGGGTATCAGCTTCGATCAGGTCCTGGCGCACCGCGGCTTTGTGGTCTGGCAACTCGATAACCGCGGCTCCGCAGGCCGCGGGCACCGCTGGGAATGCGCGGTGCATCGCAATTTCGGAGCCAAGGAACTAGAAGATCAAAAGGAGGGCCTGCGCCATCTGTTTTCGCTCGGCTTTGTTGACCCGGCCCGGGTGGGCGTTTACGGTTGGAGCTACGGCGGCTACATGACGCTTTATTGCTTGCTGAACGCACCGGAACTTTTCCGCGCGGGGGTGGCCGGCGCACCGGTTACCGACTGGAACAATTACGACACCATTTACACGGAGCGCTACATGGGACTCCCGGCGGAGAATGCCGAAGGGTACCGGCGCAGTTCGCCCTTGCACCAGGCTGGAGCGCTCAAAGGCGAGCTGCTGCTAGTGCACAACTTCGAGGACGACAACGTCCTGCTACAAAACACCATCCAGATGGCTGCTGCCCTCCAGCGCGCAGGCAAGCGCTTCTCGCTGATGATATACCCGGACAAAGGTCACGGCCCCCAGAATCGCCGCCATTTGAACGAAATGATGCTGGCGTTCTTTGAGCGGGCTTTGCAATAGCGCACTTAGCGCGAGCGACCCCCGCCGCTGCCGGAATCCCGCGGTATAGGCGCCGACTGGGAACCCGAAGAGGTCGTCGGCGGCGCCGAGGAGGCCATCGTTCCTGAAGTTCCCGCAGGCGTGGGTGAGATCGTGCGGTAGCCGAGGTTGGCGTTGTAGCGCGGCGTGGGATCCCAGGCGTTCATTCCACCTGCCTCGCGACGCGGCGGCTCATAAATCACGTACACCTCGCGCGGGCTGTAATAGCGCCACCCGAAGGGACTTGCCCAAATGCCTCGGTAAGGGATGTAAGTGAACATACCGAAGTACGGGTTCCAGTACCAAGTGCTGCTCCGCAGCCGCAAGCCGGATTCATACAGCGTGCGCGCCGAAGAAAGGTTCGCCATGGCGATGTATTCGGCCCGGCGCTTGCTCCAACGAAACAGGGCATCGCCGGATTTGGTGTCGAACTTGCGAACCAAAACAGTGCCGTCCAACGTTAGCGCTTTCCCTTTCTTGACCGTCAGCGTCTGGCCCGCGGTCTCCACCACCGCTTGCCCGTCGTAAACGCGCAATTCCGCCGGCTCGGTCTCGATCCTGTACAAGCCGTCGCCCTGGATTGAGATGGTCGCCTCCCTCACGGTTATGGTCAAGTTGTTGCCCTTGATGACTTCGGCGCACTCGACCAGGATAGAACCCGATTCCACTTCGACCCGCGTGTCAGAGAGGCTGTCAGAGACCAGGCGAATCTGGCCGTTTTCACCCACGCGCATGAAGACACCAGGGGAGAGCAGCACTTCCGCCCTACCGGCTTCGGTTCGCAGCACGCTGTTCTGCTTCAGTTGCGGGAACTGGCCGAACTTGGGCTCCACCGCTCGCCCGTCCAGCAATACCTTGCCTTCGATGTAGTGTATAAGGCCCGCCTTCGCCGAAATCATCATCTGAGAAAAGGCCGGCACTGCCGCCAACAGCAAGCCACCCCCCAGAGCCACCCCAGGCAGCTTCGTCATGATTCCACCTCGCACTTTTATCATTACCCCTTTTTTGATTCCTGTCAAGCAGGCAAGGTTACCATTGTTTCCTGCTCAGGCACATCCTGACCCGCCCCGGCCGAGGTTGATCAAGGAGCAAAATGTCGAAGCAATTCCAAAGCAAGCTATAGAGCTTGGGTTTGCCGCGAAGCCGAAGCACGGGCGCCATGGCCCGCATCCTCAGGCAGTCCGGTCGCCGCCAGCGCCGCAAAAAGCCACGCCCGCCGGCCCGCACTCTGGCGGCCGAGAAACTCAACTGGCCGGCTTTCGGCCTGCGCCAGGTGGACGACAAAGACCTCCAGCACCGCCTCAACCCGCCCCACCGCTCCACCTACTCGAGCGACGTGGAGGCGGTGCATGGGCTCATGGAGGAGGAGTTCTACTGGGTTTATCCCGGGTTGTACGCCCTGCCGCCTGTGTTATTGTCATCTCTCTCAGCCCAAGATCTGCCCTCACCCAGGCAGATCCCGGGTCACGGTCTACCTGGGTGCGTAAACCGCTGGCTTTCGTCTTCGCCTGACCCCAGAGCGAAAATCGCCTGCGCGCTTAGGGTCCGTACGCCGGCCAAGCTGCCGCGCGCACCACCGGCGCGGCGCCCGCCAGCTCAGCGGTCGGGAAGCTGACCGCCAGCTCGCGCCGCTCCCCCGGCAACAAGCTGAAATAATTGTCCTCCCAGTAGCAGGGGGTTACCTCCTGCCCCGCCTCCCCTTTGCTGATCGCCGCCCGAATCAGGAAAGCCAAATGGGGCCCCGGATTCTCAAGGACCACGCGGCCCAGTATTTCATCCTCCTGGCGTTCGAAGCGCGCCGTAACTCTAAGCCTCGCCGGGGGCAGCGCAGCCAAGGCAGTGTAATCAGGATGTGATTTCGAATCAATGTAAAAGACACCGCCGCGAGAGCCTTGCCCGCCCGGGATCTCTGGCTCAGTCGAAAGCCAATAAAAATTATCCGAAAGCACACGCCCGGCGCCATCCGACAGCTTCAGGCTCAGAAAGAACGTGCGGCTGATATTGGCCGGCCAGCGCACCGTGAAAAGCCGAGTCTTGCCGTCCGGGGCCACCTCCACCGCAGCTTCCTCGACGTACCGTTCTTTCAACTGAAGATCCAGCACGCGGGCCTTTGCTCGCAGGCCGCTAAAGCCGCGGTAATAACTGTTCACCACCCAGACTGAATGATCGTCATAGGAGTACTGAATGTGCAACGGCTCACAGGCTTTCTTGGCCCCATAGTAGGCTCCTCCCGCCATCAGGTACCAGTCTATGTATTGCCAGGTGGGCGAGGCAGGCCAGGCTGTGTTAAACTTCCAGGCTGTAATCCCGGTGGCTGAGTACTTGTTCCGCGCGTAGGCTTCGTACATCCCGCGGGCGCTTTCATAGTTCATGGCTTGGGCTTTCATGGTGAAATCAGCGATATCAGCGGGTTTGCCGTAGCGGCTTTCCATGGCTTTCAGGAAAGCATCAAAATAGCGCCCGCCCTGGATTACGGTATGAAAGGACCAGGCTTCGGTGAAGGGGGGCCAAAGTTCGCTGGCCGGCAACATGCGCCGCATGCTTTCCAAGGGAACCACTGTAGCCCCAATGCCCCCGGACTGCGCGAACCCCCAGGCGCCGGATTCCTTGTTGCGGTAGTAATGTGAAGGCGTGGCATAAGTCCAAAGCTGCCGTGTGCCCGTCCGCGTACCGCCCGTTTGAAATCGATCCTTCACGTCGAAGGCGCCCGAATGTGGCTGGTAACTGCGTTCCGGCGTGTATTCGGCGATCAATTGGCGGTAAGCTTTATCCAGTGATGGCGTCGGAAAAGTTTCGTCGTGACCTAAAAAGTGCACCAAACTAGGATGATTCCGGATGCGCAGAATGGTGTCCTTGACACAAGCTATGGCCAAAGCTTCATCGGGAATGCTGCGGCCGAACAGTTGCTGTGTAACCATGACGCCGTAGCGATCGCACAAGTCGTAAAACTCGTCCGTCTCGCGAATGGAAAACCCCTCCGAGCGCAGCATGTTCAGGCAGGCCTCGCGGGCGTATCGAATCAGCGCCTGATAGCGAGGGCGGCTCAGGCGCAATAGCATGTCAGGAGTCATCCAGGCCGCTCCCCGCACCAGTATTTTCCGCCCGTTGATGGTGTACTGCCGCCAACCTTCTTCGTTGAGGTAGGTGGTGGCGTCGCGGATCCCAAAGCTCAGCTCTGTGCTGTCGGAGAGGCGCCCTTGAACGGCAACCCTCAGCCGCAGCCGGTAAAGCTCCTGGGGCCCCACCGGATGCGGCCACCACAAGCGTGGCCGGCGAATTCGGAGCTGCGGAAAACTTTCGGCGGTAAAGCGCACCAAGCGGGTCTCGCCGGCAGTCAGGCGCACAGTTTGCGCAAAGTGCGTCGCTTCTATTTCTCCTCTGAGCTCGGCGATTACTTCCCGCGCGCTTAGATTTGTCAGTTCGGCTGAAATCTTCAATTCGGCAAAGGCCAGCGAGGGCAGCGCCACTTTGGAAGCGACGTAGGGATGCCGGATGATCACAGGACCGCTGGCCGTGATGTAAACCTCTCGCCAGATGCCCATGTTCATGTCGGGCGGCTGGGGATTGTGATCGTCCCAGCCAGTGGTAGCCTGGATTTGTTTGGTTCCATAAGTTCGCAAAGGAAGTAAGCCGGGCGGAATGATTTCAATAGCGAGGTAGTTCTTGCTACCGGGCCGCGCCTGTTCAGCAATGGGGAATTCGAAGCGCCGGAACATGCCTATCACTTGGGCGGCGTCGGCAATGCGATGGCCGTTTAGCCAGACGTTCGCCTGGTAGTTGATGCCGTCCAGGTGCAGCCGCAGGTAGCGGCCTCTGAAGTCGGCGGGAATCTCAAATTCCGTGCGATACCACCAGGAAGAGCGGAAAGGGCTGTTCTGAGGCATGACCAGCCAACGCCCTTCCTGGAAGCCCGGAATCTTTTTCAGGTTCAGTCCGTAGTAAGGGTCAGCATAGACGCCGTTATCCACCAGTGCAGCCAGCACAGTGCAAGGAACTTTCACGGGGTACCACCCGGTTAGCCGGCAGTTCGGCCCGGACAACACGGCGCCCGGCTGGCGGACCTTGGTCGAGGACTGCAAGAACCAGTTCTCGCTCAGCAACAGCCTGTCTGCGCCCGTTGCATAAACCGCCAGTCCCAAGCCCACCAGCAGGCTTCTCATCACGCTCGCTCCTCACAGCTTGATCTCTCTCAAAAATGATAGCCTGGACAATTCTATGCCGGGCGAGGACAGCGGTTCGCGGGCGGAACTGGTGCGCGGCTTCGGCTTGTTACAGGCCAGTGCACTAAACATGAGCAATATGGTGGGCATCGGCCCCTTCATCACCATTCCCCTCATGCTGGCCAGCATGGGAGGCCCCCAGGCCATGCTCGGATGGCTGCTAGGCACTCTGCTGGCTGTCTGCGACGGCCTGGTTTGGAGTGAGCTGGCTGCGGCCATGCCGGGCGCCGGCGGCACTTACGTGTACCTGCGCGCGGCCTTTGCTCATACCAGGCTAGGCCTGTTGTTGCCGTTTCTCTTTATCTGGCAGTTCATATGGAGCGGACCGCTGGAGATTGCCTCCGGTTTCATAGGTTTCGGCCAGTATTTGGCTTACTTTTTTCCCAGCCTCTCCCCGGCCGGCATGCGTCTGGTCTCGCTGGCTTTGGGAGCGCTGGTTGTGGCCTTGCTGTATCGGGGAATTACCGCCGTGGGACGGCTGACAGTGGTGCTCTGGGGCGGGATGCTCATCACCGTTGGTTGGATCATACTAACCGGATTGATAAACTTCAGCCCGGCTCGGGCACTTGATTTCCCCCCGGGCGCCTTCCATACGGGCACGGGGTTTTTCTTGGGACTGGGCAGCGCCACGCTGATCGCTATGTATTGTTTTCTGGGATATTATGACATTTGCTACGTGGGCGGCGAGGTCCGCGAACCGGCGCGAGTAATCCCCCGGGCTATACTTTACTCGGTGCTCGCTGTGGCCGCCATTTACATTCTGATGACGCTCTCTGTCATAGCGGTCATTCCCTGGCGCCAGGCGCTGGAGTCGCGCTTCGTGGTGGCCGAGATGATGCGCCGTGTCTACGGCCAATGGGCGGGCGGCGCCATCACCGCGCTGATCTTGTGGTGTGCTTTCGCTTCAGTGTTCGCCCTTACCCTCGGTTATAGTCGCATCCCATACGCTGCGGCCTTGGAAGGCCACTTCTTTCGTCCTTTTGCCCGGCTCCATCCCACAGGTAAGTTTCCCCACATTTCACTGCTGGTCGTCGGCGGCTTGGCTGCGGCCGCTAGCCTGCTCGAATTGGAAACCGTCTTGAAGGCGCTGCTAGCCGCCCGCATTCTGGTGCAGTTCGTGGGCCAGATTGCAGCCTTGCATTACATACGGAAACGGCGGCCCGAGATCCATCTTCCCTACCGCATGCCCGCCTATCCCGTTCCGGCCGGCCTGGCCTTGCTGGGCTGGCTCTATGTATTCGGGACCTCGGGAGCCGAGTTCATTTTCTTCGGCTTGCTGGTGCTGGCTAGCGGCGTCGCCGCGCACTGGCTTTGGCGCCGGCAAGTGCAAGTTGGCGGGAATGTTCCAGGCCATGAGGAGAGGCCGGTTTGACTCCGCTCGCACGCCTGCTGCCGGTGATTGTCTTGCTGGGCGAGGTCCTGTTTTTCCACCGTCGCGTCCTTTTCTCACCGGAGTGGACGGTTCCCTGGGATTTTCGCGACTATCATTTGCCTCTAGCGGCTTTTATGGCGCGAAATCTGGCCTCCGGCGAGTTACCTTTGTGGGATCCTTACACTTACTGCGGTGTTCCGTTCTATGCCAATATACAAACCCAGTTCGGCTATCCGCCTCTGTGGATTGCATTAGTCATCAGCAGTCTGGCCGGTGGTTCGCGCCTGGTGGGGATACTGGAATGGTACTTGGCGCTACACGTGTTTTTAGCCGGGGCGCTTGCCTACTGGCTGCTGCGGCATTGTAATCTGGGGTGGCCTGGTGCCCTATATGGAGCCACGATTTACCAGCTCGGTGGTTACTTCGCCTCTCAACTTCAGCACGTCGGGGCGATCACCGCTGCTGCCTGGCTACCCTTGGCCTGGCTGGCGATCTTCCGTTTGGCAAGGCAACTCAGTTGGCGCTGGGTAGGCGCGCTAGCGCTGGCGCTGGCCATGTCACCCACCGCAGGGTTTCCCGCCGTCACCATCGTCGTTTGGACTTCTACGCTGTGGCTTGGCCTCCTGCTGGCGGCATTGAAACCTGGCCGCCCGCGCATACTGCTTCTTGTATCAATGTCAGCCACTCTCGCATTGCTGATGAGCGCTGTTCAGTTGCTCCCTGCGCTGGAAGCCTCAGGATACTCGACTGCCTATGACCGGGGCCAGTTCGCTGGGACCGGTGGCGGCGTCCCTCTGCTTGGTTTAGTTTCACTGCTGGTGCCTGGTCACCACCACATCTTCGACCTCAACCGATACCAGCTCCCGTGGAATCCGACTTTTCTTTATCTTTATTGCGGCTTGCCCGCGCCATTTCTGGCCCTGGTTGCCGTGAGGTGGTGGCGCTCGCCTTATCGGGCGCCGCTAATCGCTGCGACGCTGCTGGCCCTGGCTTGGATGCTGGGCGAAAATACGCCACTCGGACGCGCCGTTTTCCTGGCGCTCCCCGTTCGGCTGAGATCACCGCTTTACGCCGAGTTCGCCATGGCCGCCTTCCAGATGGGTTTGTCTGCGTTGGCTGCCGGCGGCGCTCAAGGTCTGTTGGGCCGCCGGGCGTGGCTGGCGGTGCTGCTGGCTGCGTTGGCGGCCGCAGACTTGACGCTGGCTGGCTCCAATCGCATCATGAACACCTTCACCGTGGCCGACGATCCCGCGGTGACGAGCGAGCAATTCGAAGGCAGCCGGGAAACGCTGGAGCAGGTCCGCGCCTTGGTGAACCAAACCTTACCCCCCGCGCGCCTAGAAGCCTATCGCGACTCAATGCGGTGGGCCAACAGCGCGCCCATGACCGGCATTCCCACCGCCAGCGGCAACGACCCTCTGGCGCCGGCGCGGATCCTTGCCGTGCGGCGCTTGTTCGGCAAAGGCCGGCCTTGGATGCGCTACTGGGAACTGGACGATCTGGACTCCCCGCTACCGGATTTGCTGAATGTGCGCTACCTGGTTAGCTGGGCTCCCAGCAAGCAAGCCGTTGTGCAGCATCCCAAGTGGCGACGCGTGGCCGATTTGCCTGGACATCAAGTTTACGAGAACTCCGGCGTGCTGCCGCGCTTTTTCCTGGTGGGGCGGGTGCGATCCGCGCGGAACGCGCAGCAAGCCCTTTCCCTGCTGGGATCGGCCGGATTCAATCCCCGCCGCGAGGCCATCGTCGAGACCAACGCCCCGGTCAACAGCGAGGAGCGAGCTACAGGTACGGTCCGTGTGCTCACCTATTCCCCGCGGAAGGTGATTCTGGAAGCCCAGGCGTCGGGTCCCGCCTTTCTGGTCAGCTCGGAAACTTACTATCCGGGCTGGCGCGCCTGGATTGATGGCCGACGCGCCGAGCTGGTTCTAACCAATGCCGCTTTCCGTGGTCTGCTTCTGCCAGCCGGGCGGCACATAATTCGCATGGATTTCCAGCCAACAATTTTTTGGTTCGGCCTCGGGCTAAGCCTGGCCGGCTGGGTGCTGCTGGCGATGGCGCTGCGGCGGGATGGCGCACGTGGCGAGGGAGTAACCCCAGCGCGCTTTCCGCAATCCGAACAACCGGGGACCGGCTAATATGTTCTCACAGGAGTAACATGATGTGGCATAACAAACTCCCGCTTGCTCTGTGCGTGTTTGCGGCTCAGCTGTCAGGCCTGGAAAAAGCCGCTTACGATAGCCTGGGCCGCATCATAGCTCTGCTTTCCGAAGGACCTGATTTGCCGGTCACAACCGGCCTCGTGGCGGTGTTACCTTCGGGCAAGCGCGTCTCATTGCAGGTGCGCACTCCAGAACGGCCTCTGCGTCGAGAGCCAGAAAAGCTGGCGTGGTCGGGCTCCTTCCAGTTGCCGGATGAAGGCCAAGGGAGCTTCCAGCTCAGATCCGAAGAAGATGCGGAAGGCCTGACTTACAGCGTCTCACTGACGGCCGCTACCCGGTTGGAAATTGCCGCCATTGAGTGGGTGCTTGACCTGCCTCGCGCCGTGTTTCTTAACGGCCGGCTGCTCCCGCAAGGCCAGAGCGAGCAGCCCGTGCCCGCGACGAAGCCGCCGGACCCTGTGTTTTTCCGAAGCCGGGTGGCCGGGCTGCGCCTGGAGAACGCCGGCCGCGACCGCATTCTTGACATCTCGCTGCCCGAGCCGCGCCCCCTGGCGCTCGTAGACCGCTGGGATACCCGCGGGCGATCCTACCAGCTCCGCATCGCTCTCGCACAAGGCTCCCTCGAGCAAGGCGCCACGGCCTCGCTGGTGATTCATCTCCGCTTGGGTGGCGAGCCGGCGCCGGCGGCGCCCGTCCGGCTTGTGCTCCAGAGGGAAAAACCGCGCTACCGTTTTGACGGTTTCGGAGGTAATTACTGCTGGAACAATCAATCCCCCATAGCTCAATACACCTTCGAGCACCTGAAGGTAGCCTGGGCCCGCACCGAGATGAAGCTGCTTCAGTGGGACCGCGAACGCGAAAACCCCGGCCCTGCCCTGCGCGCGGACTTTCAGATGATGCAGCGTTTTCACAAGTTGGGCATCCCTTATGTGATCAGCATCTGGTGGTTGCCGGAGCGCTTCTACACCGATCCTTACGAGAAGCCTCGCCGGGCACACTTTCGCCGTATAGACCCTGAAAAATGGCCCGAGTTACTGGATTTGGTCGGTAGTTACCTGGTCTATGCCCGGCGAGAGTACGGCGTTGAGCCTGACCTGTTTTCATTCAACGAAGCTAACATCGGGGTTTACGTCGGTTTCGACCCCGAGGAGCACGCCAAGGCTATCAAGCGCTTTGGCGCATACTTTCAGAAACTCGGGCTGAAGACCAAAATGCTGCTGGGCGACGCCACCGGCCCCCGGGATACCCACAACTATGTCCTAGCGGCCGCAGCCGATCCGGAGGCTATGCAGTACGTGGGCGCGGTTGCCTTTCACTCCTGGGGCGGCGCCAGCCGCGAGCAGTATGAGGCCTGGGGCGATGTGGCCGAGTGGCTCCAGTTGCCCCTGCTGGTCACCGAGTTAGGCGTGGACGCAGCCGCTTACCACACTCGGGCTTGGGAAAGTTACCATTACGGCTTGCGCGAGGCCCGCATGACCCAGGAGATTATGCTTTATGCCCGGCCGCAAGGCACCCAATACTGGCAGTTCACCAACGATTACAGTCTCGTGCGGCTTGGTCCCGACGGGGCTATCCAGCCCACCGCGCGCTTCTGGCTGATGAAGCATTTCACCGATCTGACGCCGCAAAAGAGCGAGGTCCTAATAACCAGCTCCGACAATGAAGAGGTGCTTTTCACCGCCTTCCGCTCCGCGGGTCGCTACGCACTGCACATTTTGAATTTGGGAGCTCGACGCCGGGCGACGCTGGAGGGCCTGCCAGCCACGGAATGGCGACAGGTGCGTTCCACCGAAGGCGCCCAGTATCAGGCCAGTCCAGGCGGCCGCCCGGTAGAAGGCAAAATGGAGGTAGAACTGCCCGCACGATCGCTGGTAACGCTGGTCGGTGAGGCCCCCACAGCGCCCGGCAGCTAAGCGCTGCGGCCCGGCATGGGCGACCGGCGAGCGTGCTACCCTGACCTGTTATGCAGCTTTGCGAGGTTTTTCAGGCCTTGGGTGAGAACGGCGTAGCTGAGTTGCTGCGCCACATTTCTATCGGCCGGCTGCGCACCTTCCAGCTTTATGAAAGCTTCAAGGTGCGCGGCCACCTCCGCAAACTGAATACGGAGGCCCTGCGCAAGTCGGCGCCTCGCTTCTGGGCGCGCCTGGGGGAAGGAGACGAGGATTTGGCCAAGGAAATCGCGCAAGCGGTGCTCGTTTCCAAGATAGAAATGGTCCAGGCCATATTGGATTTTCTGGGCATACCTAACCGCGACGGTTTCTTTGAAAAGGATCTCGACGCCTCGGCGTACTTGAGCGAGGGCTGGCAAGAGCGCGTATGGGAGCGCTTTCGCGGTCGCTATCCGGTGACATTGTTGCAGTTCTACATAAACCATCTGGGTTGGGAGCTGGGCAAGGCGACGCAAGTCTTTACGCCCGCCGTGGCTTGAAAAGCGGCGCGCAGGCCTTCGCTCGCAAGCTAGAATAGGCCTTAAAGCACAATGGCGCAGACAGCTTCATCTTTAGAGGCGACCCTGCGAGAATTACAGGCGCGCGGGCGCCAGCGCATCGCCGCCGCAGCCACCGTGGAGGAACTGGCCGCCGCTCGCGTCGAAGCGCTTGGGCGCAAGGGTGCACTGGCGCAGATCTCGCGACAGCTTGCGAATCTGGCTCCCGAAGACCGGGCGCGAGTTGGGCGCCTGCTCAACACGATTAAGGAAGACCTCGAGCAGCGCTTCGCCGCGCGCCAGGCCGAATTCGAGCGCCGCGCTTTGCAAGCCCGTCTGGAAGCCGAATGGATTGATCTGACCCGGCCGGCCCGCGGCCCGCGTCCGGGAAGCTTGCACCCCATAACCCAGCTCCAGTACGAAATCGAGGATTTGTTTACCTCCCTGGGCTTCACCGTGCTGGACGGTCCGGAGGTCGAGACCGAGTATCACAACTTCGATGCGCTGAACATTCCGCCTGACCATCCGGCGCGCGACGTGCAGGATACTTTCTGGCTGGAAGACGGCCATTTGCTGCGCACTCACACTTCACCCGTGCAGGTGCGCGGCATGGAGAAATTTCGTCCCCCGCTGCGCATGATTGCCCCCGGTCGCGTGTTCCGCAATGAGGAAGTGGACGCCTCACATGAGCATACTTTTTATCAACTGGAAGGCATGATGATAGACCGCGAGGTGTCCATCGCCCATCTGGTCTATTTCATGAAGACCCTGGTCAACCACGTGTTCCAGCGGGAGGCCGAAGTGCGCTTGCGACCTGGATATTTTCCCTTCGTGGAGCCGGGTTTCGAGCTGGACTTACAGTGCCTGGTTTGCGGCGGACGGGGCTGCCCGGTGTGCAAGCACAGCGGCTGGGTGGAAATGCTGGGCTGCGGTTTGGTCCACCCCAACGTGTTGCGCACCAGCGGCATTGACCCCGAACAGTGGATGGGTTGGGCCTTCGGCTTGGGCCTGACGCGCCTGGCAATGATGCGCTACGGACTTGACGATATCCGCCTGTTTCAAAGCGGGGATCTCAGATTTTTGCGCCAATTCTGACAACAGCAAATACAATTGGCTAGCTTTTAGCTTGCTTATGCGTTTTTCTTACAACTGGCTGTTGGAACTTCTCGACGGGCTGGAGACCGACGCTCGCCAGCTCGCCCTTCAACTCACCATGAAAACCGCCGAATGCGAAGGCATCCAGCCATACGGCGCGCACTTGTCCGAGGTGGTGGCGGCGCGTGTGCTCGCTACCGAACCTCTGCCCGGCAGCCACAACTTGAAAGTTATCGCCGATACCGGTCGCTACGGCTTGAAGACTGTGGTTTGCGGGGCTCCGAACTGCCGGCCTGGGATGACCTCCGCTTACGTACCCGCGGGAACCGAGCTGCCTGGCGGGCGCATCGGTAAGATCACCATCCAGGGAGTGGAAAGCGAGGGCATGCTGGCCAGCGGCGCTGAACTGGGCATCAACAAGGATGCCGCCGGCATATTGGAGCTGGAGGCGGAGCCGGGCGCTGCTCTGCCCGGGTGCCTGCCCGATCAGATCCTGGAGATTGACAACAAATCCCTCACCCATCGGCCTGACCTGTGGGGACACCTGGGCCTCGCGCGCGAACTGGCGGCCATTTTTTGCAAGCCGCTCCGCGACCCCGTACGCCCTGAACTGCTACCCACAGGCCCTCCGGTTATCTCCGTCCACATTGAGGACTACGATCTGTGTCCTCGTTATAGCGCCCTGGTCTTAGACAATGTCACGGTCAAGCCATCTCCGTTGTGGTTACAGTACCGCTTGATGGCCATCGGGCTGAACCCCATCAACAACATCGTTGATGTCACCAACTACGTCATGGCTGAGTTAGCCCAGCCTCTGCACGCCTTCGATCAGGATCTGTTGCGCGGCGACACCATTTACGTCCGACGTGCCCGCCCGGGCGAGTGGCTGGTGGCCCTGAACGAGGAAACTTACCAGTTGGACTCCGCGGCTTTGGTTATCGCCGACGCTGGAGGGCCGGTGGCCCTGGCGGGCATCATCGGGGGGCTGGAAAGCGCCATTAACCCAGCTACGCGGCGCATCGTTTTGGAGAGCGCCTGTTTTCAGGCTTCCTCGATCCGCAAGACTTCGGCGCGCTTGAAGCTGCGCACGGACGCCTCCATGCGGTTCGAAAAAGCGCAAGATCCCCTGAACACGGTGCGCGGGCTGGCCCGGGCCTTACAGTTGCTGGAGCAGGTGTCGCCGGGCATCCGAGTGGTGGGAGGATTGGCCGACGCTTACGCTACGTTGCCGGCGCCGCAGCCTATTTCGCTGCCTTTGGACTGGCTGGCGCGCAAGCTAGGCCGCGAGGTCTCCCCCGCCCAGGTGCGCGACATTCTGGAACGGCTCTGCTTCCGCGTCACTGAGGCTGCGCCCCGCCTGTTCCTGGTCACCGCCCCAAGCTGGCGCGCCACGCGGGACGTGTCCATCAAAGACGACCTGGTCGAGGAAGTCGGCCGCATGATCGGCTACGACACCATCACGCCGCAGCCGCCCCGGGTAGCTTGTATTGTCCCGCCTGACGATCCGCAGCGCCGCTTCCTCCGCAGCGTGCGCCAGATGCTAGCTGCCCAAGGCTTCACCGAAGTGCACAATTACTCTTTTTACAGCGAAGAGCTGGCCCGGCGGTTCGAACTTGATCCGGCCGCGCATTTGGCCGTAGCCAACCCGATATCGCCCGCGCAGAAATTGATGCGCCGGAGCTTGCTGCCGCTCATTTACAGCAACATTGCAGAAAACAGCAAGCATTTGGAGTACTTTCGCCTGTTTGAAGTGGGGCGCGAAATACACCGGCAGCCCACCGGGTTGCCGCGCGAGATACCACATCTGGCCGCCGCCATTTACGCTCGTCAGGACGGGGAAGAGAACCTCTACGAGCTGGTCCGCGTGGCCCAATGCCTGCTGGAAGGCGCCGAAGTGCGTCCCGCGGCAGCGCGCAGTTATGAGCACCCCGCCCGCAGCGGCGAAGTCTTATGGCGGGGCGCAGTGGTGGGCCGGCTTTGCGAGCTACACCCGGATCTCATCAACGGGCGCGCCGCGGTGCTTGATCTGGATTTGCAGCAGATTCAGCAACTCGGGCCGCTTCCCAAGCGCTATCGTCCCTTGCGGCGCTTCCCCACCAGCGCTTTCGATCTTTCTATCATCGCCGGCCGTCGCGCGCTTATTGGGGAGATCGAAAAGCACCTGGTGCGCCTGGCTGGGGAGTGGTTGGATTCGATCGAGTTCCTGCGCACTTACTCGGGACCTCCCATTCCCGAGGGCTTTCAAAGCGTTTCCTTCCGACTGCGCGTGGGGGCTTGGGATCGCACCCTTTCGTTGGAGGAAGTGGCCAGTATCCGCAGCACGATCATTGACGGGCTGCGCGCCCTCGGTTACGATCTTCGGCTGTAGCGGGCTTCAGGGTTCCAGCCGGTAATTGGGGGCCTCTTTGGTGATAATGACGTCGTGCACGTGGCTCTCCCGCAACCCTGCGGAGGTGATACGCAGGAAGCGTGCCTTCTGTTGCAACTCGCTGATGGTGGCGCATCCGCAGTAACCCATGCCGGCCTTCAAGCCGCCCACCAACTGGTAAACCAACTCGGCCAGCGGTCCTTTGCTGGGCACGCGGCCCTCGATGCCTTCCGGAACCAGCTTGCCCCCCGCGTTCTGGCCGTAACGGTCGGCGCCGCCGCCGGCCATGGCGCCCATAGACCCCATCCCGCGATAGCTCTTGAAAGTCCGACCTTGATAAAGGATCAGTTCGCCCGGGCTTTCGTCCGTCCCGGCAAATAGGCTACCGATCATGACAGTGTCGGCGCCCGCTGCAATGGCCTTGGTGATGTCGCCGGAGAACTTGATGCCCCCGTCGGCGATGAGCGGGATGCCAGCCTCACGCGCCGCCCGAGCGCACTCTGCAATAGCGGTCAGTTGCGGCACACCCGCCCCCGTCACCACGCGAGTGGTGCAAATGGACCCGGGGCCGATGCCTACCTTGATGCCGTCCACATCCAATGCGATGAGGTCAGCCGCACCTTCGTAGGTGGCTACGTTGCCCGCAATTAGCTCCACCTCCGGCAGCTTGCGCCGCACCGTGCGGACCGCGTTCATGACCCGCTCGCTGTGCGCGTGGGCGCTGTCAATGACCAGCACGTCCACCTTTTTGGCCACCAGCTCCTGCGCACGCTCCAAATAATCGCCAGTCACGCCAATGGCCGCGCCTACCCGCAAGCGGCCTTGCGAGTCCTTGGCCGCGTTTGGGTACTTGAGTTTCTTCTGGATATCCTTGACCGTAATCAGGCCTTTCAGATTGTAATTTTCATCCACTACCAGCAACTTCTCGATGCGGTGCTTGTGCAGGATGCGCTCAGCCTCTTCCAGGGTGGTGCCCACCGGAACGGTGATCAGATTCTCCCGCGTCATTACGTTGGCGATAGGCTGGTCCAGTTCGGTCTCGAAGCGCAAGTCGCGGTTGGTCAGTATGCCCACCAGCTTCCCGTTCCGGGTGATGGGAACACCCGAAATACGGTAGCGCTTCATGACCTCGAGGGCCTCGCGGATCGGCTGGTCCGGCGACATGGTGACCGGGTCCACGATCATTCCGGCTTCGCTGCGCTTGACTCGGTCAACCTCCTCCGCCTGCCTTTCTATGGACTGATTGCGGTGTATGATGCCGATACCGCCTTCCCGCGCCAGGGCTATGGCTAGTTGGGCCTCGGTAACGGTGTCCATGGCGGCGCTGACGATGGGAATATTCAGTTGGATATGGCGGCTTAAGCGGGTACGCGTGTCTACTTGCGCGGGCAGCACCGCGCTGCGCGCCGGTATGAGCAACACGTCGTCGAAAGTAAGGCCTTCCGGGATTTGCTCAGGGATCATGGGCTGGAATACCTAATCATACGGGAGCCCCCTCGCGGGCTGCAAGCCCAGCAGGCCTGAGCGCGGGCGCGGCCGGTATGTTCAGGCCGCGATTGCACCCACCGCCTCTGGCGCAATTTACGGGAATTGGCTAGTGCGAGCAGGTTCTGTTATAGTAAGATTTCGTACTATCGTGGCGCGCAGCGGCCCATAGCCGTGAGCGGCACGCTGTCTGGCAGGCTGTGGCAAGCGGCTGGTTTTTGCGGGTATGCCATTGCTCCGACGGGAGCAAGAAAGCCCGCCAGCGAGCCTTCTCCTTGAAAGCTCGGCCGTCGAGCAGGTGAGGCTATGGATCTGGATTTCGACAAGCTAGGCGGTTTGATCCCCGCTGTGGTGCAGGATCACCGCTCCGGCCGCGTCCTGATGGTTGGTTTCATGAACCAGGCAGCCTGGCAGCGCACCCTGGAGACTGGTTTGGCTACCTTCTACAGCCGCTCTCGGCGTAAGCTTTGGGTAAAAGGGGAAACCTCGGGCCATTACCTTGCGGTGAAAGAAATCCTGGTTGACTGTGACGGCGATGCCGTCCTTGTGCGCGTAGAAGTGACGGGACCCGGGGTCTGCCACCAGGGGTTTGCGAGCTGTTTTTACCGGCGTTGGGAGGACGGTGGCTGGCAGGAAATCGAGCCGCGCAGCTTTGACCCCGAAGCCGTTTACGGAGGCCAGGTGTGAACAGGCTCAAGCTGGGCATCCCCAAAGGCAGTCTCGAACAAGCCACCATTGAATTGTTTCGCCGGGCCGGCTTCACCATCACCACCACCGTGCGCTCCTACTTCCCCGCCATTGATGATCCCGAAATCCAATGCATGTTGATCCGGGCCCAGGAAATGGCCCGCTACGTGGAGGACGGGGTCCTGGATGCAGGCCTTACGGGCAAGGACTGGATCCTGGAGTGCGAGGCTCGCGTGCAGGTGGTGGCCGATCTGATCTACGCCAAGCAAAGCTTTGGCAAGGTCCGCTGGGTGCTGGCCGTACCCGAGAGCTCCCCCTTTCGCTCCCTTCAGGACCTGCGGGGCAAAACCATCGCCACTGAACTGGTAGGCGTCACCCGGCGCTATCTGGCCGCCCACGGCGTGGAAGCCAAAGTCGAGTTCAGTTGGGGCGCCACGGAAGCCAAGCCCCCTGAGCTGGCTGACGCTATAGTCGAGGTGACCGAAACCGGTTCTTCGCTGCGCGCCAACAAACTGCGCATCATGGACGTGGTGCTGGAGTCCAACACCCAGCTCATTGCCAACCTGGAGGCTTGGCAAGATCCCTGGAAACGGCAGAAGATTTCCGATCTGCACATGCTGCTGGAAGGCGCTTTGAACGCGCTGGGCAAGGTGGGCTTGATGCTGAACGTCCACAAGGACAATTTGGAGGCCGTTTTGCAAGTGCTGCCGGCACTCAAGAAGCCGACCGTCTCGCACCTCAGCGATCCGGACTGGCTGGCCGTCAACACGGTGCTGGACGAAAGCACCGTGCGCAGCATTATACCCCGCCTCAAGCAGGCTGGAGCTCAGGGTATCGTTGAGTACCCGCTGAACAAGATCGTGATGTAGCCATGATCCGCATCCTGGAATCTAGTGAAGCTACTCGCTTGCTGCGGCGGCGCAACGCCCGGCTGGCTCAGGCCGAGCGCACCGTGCGCCCCATCTTGGAAGCCGTGCGCACCAAGGGTGACAAGGCGCTGCTCGAATACGCGCGTCGCTTGGACGGGTTGGACCGCCCCGAGCTTCGCGTGCCCGCGGAGGAACTGCGCACTGCCGCCGCCCGCTTGAGTTCCCAGTTCCGCGAAGCGGTCAAGCTCGCTTCCAAGAACATTCGTACTTTCGCTCGTCTTCAGTTGCCCAAGCCAGGCTTCCGCCAGCTTTGCCGCGGGTTGCGCGCCGGTCAAATCGTCCGCCCCCTCGATGCTGTCGCCGCCTATATACCCTCCGGGCGCTATCCCTTGCCTTCTACACTCATGATGACGGTCATCCCGGCGCAGGTGGCTGGCGTGCGCACCATCTGCGTGGCTTCGCCGCGGCCCGCGCCGGAGATCCTGGGCACGGCATGGATGTTGAAGGTCACCGACGTCTTCCAGATGGGCGGCGCGCACGCCATAGCCGCTTTCGCATTCGGCACCCGCACGGTACCCAAGGTGGACCGCATCGTGGGCCCGGGCAACATATACGTGGCTGCGGCCAAAAAACTGCTGGCGGGCGAGGTGGGCATTGATTTCGTGGCTGGACCTACGGAAACCCTGATCATTGCGGCCGATGGCGAGCCGGTCCTGATCGCTGCCGATATGCTGGCTCAGGCCGAACATGATAGCGATGCCGCAGCCATCTTGCTGACCACCTCGCGCCAGCTCGCCCAGGCCGTGGCCCAGGAGATAGAACGCCAGCTTGCCGGCCTGCCCACAGCGGAAGTGGCCCGCAAGTCCATTGAAAACAACGGCGCCATCGTTCTGGTGCCTTCTTTGGAAGCCGCCGTCGAGCTGGCCAACCAGTACGCGCCCGAGCACCTGAGCCTGCCTGATTCCTCCCTGCTCGATCTGGTCCGCCACGCGGGCAGCATTTTCGTGGGGCCGCACAGCCCTGAGGCCGCGGGCGATTATGCCGCCGGCCCTAACCACGTGCTGCCTACTGGCGGTGGCGCTCGCCTGCGCGGCGGGCTTTCCGCCGCTGATTTCGTCAAGGTCATCTCCGTACAGGAAATCTCCGCCCCGGCTTTAGCCCGCCTGGCCCCGGCCATCACAACCTTGGCGCGCGCTGAGGGTCTGGAGGCCCACGCCCGTTCCGTGGAGGCGCGTATTCGTGGTTGAAAGCCCTCGACCGCGACCGGCGGTTTTGCGCATGGCCCCCTACTCGCCGCCCACCGCGGGCCGGCAAGGCAAGCTCCGGTTGGATTTCAACGAGAATACCCTCGGCTGCTCGCCCCGCGTGCTTGAGCACCTGCGCTCCCGCCTTAGCGCCGACGCCTTGGCCGTCTACCCCGAATACAGCGAGGCCCGCCGCGAACTGGCTGCTTTCTTCGGGGTAGCGGAAAATGAGCTGCTCCTCACCAACGGCACCGACGAAGCCATCCAGTTAGTAGTCAACACCTACGTCGAGCCGGGCGAGCAGGTCTGCTTGCTCAAGCCGTCCTATGCCATGTATCGCTTTTACGCCGAGGCGGCGGGGGCGGTGCTGCGTGAAATTCCTTATCCCCCGGATACGCTCGCCTTTCCGCTCGAGGCCTTGCTTGAGGCCGTAAACGAGGCTACTCGCGCCGTTTTCATCGCCAACCCTAACAACCCCACGGGCACCGGTCTTTGCCTCGACGATATAGTCAGGATTCTAGAAAAAGCCGGCCAGGCCGCCGTGCTGGTGGATGAAGCTTACTTTGAGTTCTGCGGCGTTACTGCACTCGGGTTGATCGGCAGTTATCCGAACTTGTTTGTCAGCCGCACGTTTTCCAAGGTTTACGGACTGGCCGCGCTCAGGCTGGGCTGCTTGTTTTCGCAGAGCCACAATATTGCCTGCTTGCATAAAGTTCAGTCGCCTTACAGCGTCAATGCGCTGGCCGCCCTGGCGGCCTGCGCCGCCATCCGCGATCAGGACTACGTGCGCAACTACGTCGAGGAGGCCCTGGCGGCGCGCAAACTGCTCTACCGGGAGTTTGAGCGCCTGGGCATTCCTTACTACCCCAGCCAGGCCAACTTTGTCCTGATGCGCGCGGGCGAGCGGGCGGTCTGGATTCGCGATCGCCTGCGCGAGGCAGGCGTGTTGGTCCGGGACCGCAGCTACGAATTGCCGGGTTGCGTGCGTGTGACCGTGGGAACCCGCGAACAAGTTCGGCGTTTCATCGCCGCCCTGGAGAAAATCTGGTGATTTATCCCCGCCCGGAAGTATTGGTGTTCGACATGGATGGGGTGCTGGTGGATGTCAGCCAGTCCTACCGGGAGACCATCCGCCGCACGGTCTTTCGCTTCACAGGCCGCCAGGTGAGTCCGGCCCAGGTCCAGGATTACAAGAACCGCGGCGGCTTCAACAACGACTGGGACCTCTCTTTCCAGCTCATCCGCGAGCTGGGCGCCAATCCCAGCTACGAAGAAGTGATCACCTGCTTTCAGGGCATCTTCTTGGGTGAGAACGGCGACGGGCTGATCATGCGCGAGCGCTGGATCCCCCAGCCGGGCTTGCTGGAGCGGCTGGCAGCCCGCTTCCGGCTGGCTATTTTCACGGGCCGCCTGCGCCGGGAGGCGGAGCTGACCCTGGGTCGCTTTGCGCGCTCAGTGCGTTTCGACCCTATTCTGACGCACGAAGACGTCGCGCGCCCTAAACCCTATCCTGACGGGCTGTTGCAAATCGCCGCCGGCGGGGGCCGCCTCTGCTACATCGGCGACGCGGTGGACGATGCCCGCGCCGCCCGCGCCGCCGGTATTGCCTTCATCGGCGTCGCCGCCCCTGAGAACCCGCGCCGGGATCAGCTTCGTGAGCTGTTGCGCCAGGAAGGCGCCCTGGCTGTGCTGGATGAGGTCAACCAACTGGAAGGGCTGCTTAAGTGAGAACGGCCAGCCTCGAGCGCCTCACTCAGGAAACGCAGATCCGCGGCCGCCTGCGAATTGAAGGCAGCGGGCGCTATCAGATTTCAACCGGTGTGCGTTTTCTGGATCACATGCTGGAGCTGTTCGCCAAGCACGGCGGCTTTGACCTTGTCCTCAAGGCGAAAGGCGACCTTGATGTGGATCAACACCATACCGTCGAGGACGTCGGCATAGTGCTGGGAGAACTGTTCAATCAAGCCCTGGGCGATCGGCGCGGGATCAACCGCGCAGGCTACTTCGTGCTGCCCATGGACGAAAGCCTGGCGGTGGCGGCCATAGATCTGGGGGGCAGGCCTTATCTGGTCTTCCAGGCCCCAATCAGGGCCCGCAGCGTAGGGGACCTGCAAACTGAGCTGCTGGAGGATTTCTTTCACGGCTTCGTCGTGCACGCACGGGCGAATCTGCATTTGCGCGTGCTTTACGGTCGCTCTACTCATCATCAGGTCGAAGCCATCTTCAAGTGCTTCGCCCGCGCACTGGCCTACGCCTGCTCGCGCGACAAGCGACTCCGCCGCCAACTGCCTTCCACCAAGGGCTTGCTGTGATCGCGATTCTGGACTACGGCGCCGGTAACCTTCGCTCGGTGGCAAACACCCTGGAAGAAATCGGGTCTGAGTATGTGGTGGTGCGGGAGGCCGCGGGCTTGCGGCGCGCGTCCAAGATCATTTTGCCCGGCGTGGGCCACTACGGCCAGCTCTTGCGATCACTCGCGGAAATGGAGGTCCGTGAGACGCTGCTCGAGGCGATCCGGGCGGGAGTGCCATATCTCGGCATTTGCCTGGGCTTGCAGGCTCTTTTCGAGGGAAGCGAAGAAGCGCCTGCCATGCGCGGCCTGGGGTTGTTCCCCGGCAAGGTAGCCCGCTTTCCCGAAGGCGTGCGCGTCCCGCAGATGGGCTGGAATCTGGTTTCCCCCTTGCGACGTTCTCGGCTGCTGGCAGGTATCCGCTCGCCCGCCTACTTTTATTTTGCCCACAGTTACTACGCACCCGTTACGGAAGCAACCGCCGCCCTGGCCAGATACGCTGTCGACTACACCGCTGTCCTGGAGCAGGGTACGGTTTTCGGCGTCCAATTTCACCCGGAAAAATCGGGTACTCTGGGATTGGAAGTAATGCGAAATTTCGCTCTCCTGTAAGCCATGCTGACCAAGCGCATTATTCCTTGCTTGGATGTTACCGGTGGGCGAGTTGTCAAGGGCGTCAATTTCCTGAACCTGCGCGATGCGGGAGATCCCGTGGAGCTGGCTGAGCGCTACAACCAGCAGGGCGCCGATGAGTTGGTCTTTCTGGACATCACGGCCTCCAGTGACGACCGCCAGATCATGGTTGACGTGGTGGCGCGCACGGCTCGCAAGGTCTTCATCCCCCTTACGGTTGGCGGGGGCATCCGCTCAGTGGCCGATGCTCGACGTATCCTGCTGGCAGGGGCCGATAAGGTCAGCGTTAACACCGCGGCCGTGCGCCGGCCCGAGCTGATTCGAGAGCTGAGCGAAGAGTTCGGCTCCCAAGCTGTGGTTCTGGCTATTGACGCCAAGCGCAAGGCCGGCGGAGGCTGGAGCGTTTACGTGCGGGGCGGGCGCGATGACACCGGCCTGGATGCTATCGAATGGGCTGTGCGGGGTGAACAGCTCGGCGCTGGCGAAATCTTGCTCACTTCGATGGACACCGATGGCGTGCAGCGCGGCTTTGATATCGAGTTGACGCGTGCCGTATCGCGGGCTATTTGCATACCCGTTATCGCCTCAGGGGGCGCAGGCAAACCGGAGCATTTCCTCGAAGTGCTCACGGCAGGCGAGGCTGACGCCGCTTTAGCGGCTTCGATATTTCACTACGGGACTTACACCGTAGGCCAACTCAAACGATATTTGGCTGAGCACGGTGTCAAGGTCCGCCCCCTATGATTCTGCCTTGCATAGATCTGATGGACGGCAAGGTCGTCCAGCTCATCCAAGGCCGCCAGAAAGCGCTCGAAGCAGACTCGCCCGAGCAAATGCTTCAGCGCTTCGCGGCTTTCCGTGAAATCCAAGTGATTGACCTGGACGCTGCGCTGGGGCGCGGCAACAACGATGCGATCGTGCGCTGGCTCGCCCGGAAGGCTGCCATCCGCGCCGGGGGCGGTGTGCGGAGTGTGGACCGCGCTTGCCGGCTCGCAGAACAGGGCGCTCGCAAGATCATCGTGGGCACCAGCGCATTTGCAGGGGGCGCCGTCAACCGTCCCTTCCTGGAGGCCCTGGGCCAGGCCGTCGGCCAGGAGCGCATTATCGTAGCCCTGGACTCGCTTGAGGGCCGCATCGTCATCAAAGGCTGGCAGGAGGCAGTTCCCCTCAGTGCCGAGGAGGTAATCGCCCAGCTTGAGCCTTACTGCGCCGGTTTCCTGTGCACCTACGTGGACCGGGAGGGAACCATGCAGGGCACCGATCTGGCGTGGTTCCGTCGCCTGCGCGCCGCCACCACCCGCGAGATCACCGCCGCAGGCGGTATAGCCAGCATGGATGAAATCCGCGAGCTGGTTGCCCTGGGCCTGCACGTGGCGCTGGGAATGGCCATTTATACCGGGCGTCTGGACCTGGATGAGCTGGCCGCGCTGGACCGCGCAAGCTGACCGGCGTCGGGCTGCTGCGAGCCGCCCTCACTGTTTGCTGCGCGGCGCGTCCGAGTGAAGCAACTCGATGGTGACGCCCAACAAGTCCTTGCTGTCCATGTACACGTAAGTGCCGTTGTCTTGATCGTAGCGACCCCGATGCAGCTCGCGAATCCCCAGCCGTTCAAGTGATTGAATGGTGCGATCCAAATCAGTCACCTGAAAGCCCAAATGCTGCACGCCCTCGCCGTATTTTTCCAAGTGCTCGCTCCAACTGGTGTCACCGCCGACGGGCTCCAGGAATTCCAGCACCACCTGGCCCATGCGTATGAAGGCGAGCTTGGCCCTGCCATCCGACGGCCGCCCGCGATAAACCAGCTTGACCTCGCGCCCCGGCCGTGTGATGTTGACCCGGGGAGGCTCCACTCCTAATAGTTGCGCCCAGCGCTGGGTCGTGGCTTCAATGTTCTTGGTGACAATTGCCACTTGCACGACGGTTTTCAAGCCGGGATCGCGGTAGACGGGCTCCTGCGGTCCGGCCAGCGTGGCCAGGACCAGCGATAGCAAGAAGGTTCGAAGCGTCATGGGGTCATCATAACGCACAAAAAGCGCCGCCTCGCCTGCCGCGAGGCGGCGCCGCGTCCGGGATCCAGACAAATGGGGGGTTAGATCAGTACTCCATGTCGTGGGACGGCGGAGTGGTCTCCTTCTTCTTCTCGGGAATCTCGGCCACCAGAGCCTCGGTGGTAAGCATCAAGGCGGCAATAGAGGCTGCGTTCTGGAGAGCCGTGCGCGCGACCTTGGTGGGGTCAATCACGCCCGCCGCCACCAGGTCCTCATACACGCAGGTTTCCGCATTGAACCCGTAGTTGGGGTTTTCGCTAGCCTTGATGCGCTCGACGGCGATGGCGCCTTCATAGCCCGCATTGGCCACGATCTGCCGCAGCGGCTCCTCGCAAGCGCGCTTGACGATGTCCACGCCGATCTGCTCATCGCCCTCCATCTTGAGGCTATCCAGCGCAGCAGAAGCGCGCAGCAGAGCCACGCCGCCGCCGGGCACGATGCCCTCCTCCACCGCCGCCCGGGTGGCATGCAAGGCGTCCTCGACCCGCGCCTTCTTCTCCTTCATCTCGGTTTCGGTGGCAGCGCCCACACGAATCACAGCCACGCCGCCAGCCAGCTTGGCCAGCCGCTCTTGCAGCTTCTCGCGATCATAGTCCGAGGTAGTCTCCTCGATCTGAGCCCGGAGCTGCTTGATGCGGCCTTCAATGGCCTTCGGGCTGCCCGCGCCGTCCACAATGGTGGTGTTGTCCTTGTCCACCGTGACTCGCTTGGCGCGCCCCAGATCCTCCAGGCGCACGCCTTCCAGCTTGATGCCGGTCTCTTCCATGATGGCCTTGCCGCCGGTCAGAATGGCGATATCCTCGAGCATCGCCTTACGACGATCGCCGAACCCAGGCGCCTTAACCGCGCAAGCATTCAGCGTTCCGCGCAGCTTGTTGACCACCAAGGTGGCCAGGGCCTCGCCCTCAACTTCCTCGGCGATCACCAGCAGCGGCTTGCCCGAACGCGCGATCTGCTCCAACAGCGGCAGCAGGTCCTTCATGTTGGAGATCTTCTTTTCGTGGATGAGGATATAGGGATCCTCCAGCACGCACTCCATGCGGTCCGGGTCGGTGATGAAGTACGGCGACAGGTAGCCGCGGTCGAACTGCATGCCTTCCACCGTGTCCAGCTCGGTGTGCATGGTCTTGGATTCTTCGACCGTGATGACGCCGTCCTTGCCCACCTTCTTCATGGCGTCGGCAATGATCCGCCCGATGTTCATGTCGCCGTTGGCGGAAATGGCGGCCACCTGCGCGATCATCTCGCCCGAAACTGGCTTGGAGAGCTTCTTGATCTCCTCGACCACCACCTCTACCGCTTTCTCGATGCCGCGCTTCAACGCCATCGGATTGGCGCCGGCGGCCACCGACTTGACGCCTTCCCGGAAGATGCACTGGGCCAGGATGGTAGCAGTAGTGGTGCCGTCACCGGCCACGTCCGAGGTTTTGGAGGCCACCTCGCGGACCATTTGCGCACCCATGTTCTCCAAGGGATCTTTCAGCTCGATCTCCTTGGCCACCGTGACCCCATCCTTGGTGATAGTGGGTCCGCCGAATTTCTTCTCCAGGACCACGTTGCGGCCCTTGGGCCCCAGCGTGACCTTCACGGCGTCGGCCAGTTGATTGACACCCCGCAAAATCGCCTGACGCGAAGCTTCGCTGTAAACAATCTGCTTGGCTGCCATCGTTTATCCTCCTTTTGATCCCTACGCCTTGGCTTTTTCGGCGGCGCCTTCGATCACGCCGAGAACTTCATCCTCGCGCATGATCAAATACTCGACGCCATCCAATTTGATCTCATTGCCGGAATACTTGCCGAACAGAACCCGGTCGCCCACTTTCACATCCAGGGGCACCAGGGTTCCGTTCTCCAAACGCTTGCCCCGACCGACCGCCACGACCTCGCCTTCCTGCGGCTTTTCTTTGGCGGTGTCGGGGATGATGATGCCACCCTGGACTTGCTCCTTCTCTTCGATACGCTTGACCACGATCCGGTCGTAAAGCGGACGAATGTTCATGGGCATGATCCTCCACCAGCTAATCTCAGTGCAGAGTTGAGAAGTCGCCGGCGCTGGTTGCTGCCGCGCCAGCCTCGTTATTATTATTAGCACTCTCGCGCGAGGAGTGTCAACTGCTCGAAATAACTCGTTGATTTCAAGGGACTTGCGAAACGCAGCCGCCGGGGCGGCCCTGCTTCTACCACCGACAACCTACCGCCCCAGCAACGCATAGCTCGTTGAGCGATACACGGATGCCTTGTCGTTCCAGCGTCTTGAAGCCGGGATGTTCGACGCGGATGGTGTAGCTGCCCGGCAGCAGGAACGGAACCTGATAGTTGCCCGCCTCGTTCGAGACGGCAGTTGCCTTGACGTTGGTTTCGGCGTTGATGACCTCGATGGTCGCTTCGGGCACCGCGGCGCCGCTCGGATCGAGGATGCGGCCGCGTATGGAGCCGCGAAACCCCTGTCCCAGGGTCATCGAGCTAAGCAACAGAAAAACATAAAGCAGGCGCTTCATGACTAACTTTCGCGCATTAGTTTATCACGCCGCCGGGTTCACCCTGGATTTGTTATGTCCGCAAACCCGTCAAGGCCCCTACATCCCACCGCGCCTCCTCTTCCACCACCACGTTGCTCGCCTTCCACAGCTCGCGCACTCGCTCCACCGGCAGTCGGCGTCCCGCCCCGTCCACGCTGCCCGCTACAACCACCGGCCGCGGTCCCATCCACTCCCCCAACTCAGGCAAGTCCACTGCCGCCAACATCCCGAAGACAAGATTGCTTAAGGGGTGCAAGTAGTTCTCCGTCTGCGCCAGGCTGCGCATGGAAACCAGACCGCCGGCCAGATACAACCGCTCGATGCGGGGTTCCAGCGCCGCGGCGAACAAAGCAGGCACCGTGAGATGCCCTCGCGCCGCCAGCCACAACGGCCTTCCCTTGGTGGCCGGGTAACTTGCCAGGCCCCTGGCTACTGCCAAGATGTCGCTCACGCGCTGGCCCAGTAACGGGCGGCCCAAAATCAGCGCGGCCCAAGCGTAATCCTCTTCGTCGTTGTGGGAGCGCGCGTAATGCGGAGATCCACCGCCAAACTCCGGCGCCAGATTGCCGATCCCGCGCACGTCGAAGGCGCATACGGGCCACCCTCTGCCGGCCAGTTCCTGGCACAACTCGTCTTCCCGCCAGCGCGCATTACGACCCGCCGGATCTAGCATCATCAACACAGGCTTGCTCGCCCGTTGTTCTTGTAAGGGCATGAACAGCCAGGCGGGAACCCACACCCGCGGGGCCGAAGCCACCTCCACCGCTTCGATCGCTACGGCCGCCATCTGCGCGCGACCCAGCCCGCGCAGGGTCGCCTCGTGCTCGCTCTCCAAAGCCAGCAATCGGATCAAGCTCTCCCGGCTTAGTCGAGCCGGCCGCAACGCCTCGACGGCGCGTGCGTTCAACTCAAAGGGAGTCTTGCTGGCGAAGCTCTTGACTACGTTGCCAGAGGGAGAAACCCACAACTGCGCCTCCGGCTCGGGCGCCGTCGGCGGTTCCTTCTCCACGCGACGGCTTTCGCCTTTCAGCCAGCGCTCGAACCAGTTGTAAATCTTCAGGCGAGTATCGTAACCGAGCGCATGCGGCAGCGGTGTCGAGGTCCAGGCCAGGCACTCGCTCTGCCCGAGGATTTCGTAAACGCGCTTGAGCTTTTGGTATTCCTCCCAACCGCTGCGCAAATAGTTCGGCGAGTAGGTGCCGAAGAAATCCTTGTCGCTTACGCTCACGAGCAAAGGTTTGGGAGCCAGCGGGTAAAGCCAGTCCCAGCGATCCAATCCGAGGGTCCCGGATCCCAGCCAGTTTTGCTCGGCATCGTCAGTTGACCCAGGCGGAACGAAATCAGCGCAGGCAAAGTTTTCGGTGTTGCCGCACGCCACCACTGCGGCCGCCAGCCGATCGTCTACGCAGGCCAGCAGCATGGTCAAGGTACCGCCACCGGACTGCCCGGTGGAAGCCAGGCGGCTGGGATCCACCAGCGGGTGCGAAGCCAGGTAATCCAAGCTACGCACGGCATCCCAAACTTGCATCCGCGTGGCGGTATCGCCGGCCAGCAGCATCTGCCGCCCCGGCATCGTGTGCTCGTCGTCGGCAGAGCCCAGCCGGGTTCGGATCCCAGAAGCATCCGGATAATAGACACGCTCGCCCTGCCCCATGGGATCGAAGGCCAGCACCAGATAGCCGAGTTGCGCCAGCGCCTGGCAGCAGCGCTGGTAGGGCGCTGACGCCTTGCCGTTGAGCGCGTGGCCCATCTGGAATAGCACGCCGGGCAGCGGGGGACGCGCCTGACGAGGAATGTAAAGATTGGCGGTTACATGGAAACCGGGGCGGCTTTCGTAAACTAGCTTTTCCACGCGGTAGCTGGGGCGTTCGAAGCCGCCCACGACACGGGGGTTCAAAGGCGTGCGGGCGGGCATGCCGCCCACCAGCCGCCAGAACATTTCCCGAATGTAATGTTGACGTTGCCGCACCCCCTCCTGGCTCTTCAGCGCCGCCAAGGCTTGATTGCGGCGTTCATAAGCCTGGCGGGCAAGCTCACGCAGATAATCGGGCAGGCACCGAGCATAATGGCGATAGGCAGTGCCCGGATAAGGCGGCGCTGGCACTGCTGACCCCCTTGCCAGTCCGCCCGCTGGTAGCGAGCAAAACAAGCGCCTCGTCACACACACAGTCTATCCGCCCAGCGCGGGCCTTTGCTTTGGGTGACTGGCAGCTAGTTTTTCAGCGGGGCCTCGGGTTACTCACCGGATAAGTAATAGGAGCACGCAGGCGTGGCAGCCTTTGCAATTTCCGGAGGTGCTCCGGCGAGCTTGGCTGTGAGCGTCGCTCATCGAATTTCGGGGCCGGACCGGGCTCACGCATCAAGGCCGGGTCGGGCTTGGCCGGAGCGGCGGGCGGCGGTAAGGGGGGCTTCTTGAGAACTGCCTTTTGGAGCTTGCCCGCGCCCCCAACCACCCGGGGACTGCGTCCCTGGGCGCCCAGCTCGGTATCCTCTTCCCCGAGCCACTCCAGGATGGGGTTTTTCTTGTGCTTATCCGGATTAGCCATGCCTGAGCCTCCTAGCTCAAAGGACTTATCGGATGCCGCCCCCAGCCGTAATCTGGCGACTGCCGGGCGGCGCAGTGACATCCTGGTTTGATTCTAGTTCGGAACGCCCGTTTTGGCAACAGCAAACTTAAGCGGCCCCCCACCACCCGACCCTAAAGTTTCCTTTCTCCGGCCCGATTTAGACAATCAAGGAGTATGGTGTGGCTGAGCCAGTGGCAGATAGCGCCGTAAAGGATCTACCCGCCCTTTCGAAAATTCCGGCCTTCCCGCCCATTGTGCTCCGTGTGTTTGACCTGTTGGCCACAGACGAGGTTGAGATCCGCGAGCTGGTCGAGCTGATAACCTCCGATCCGGCTTTCTCGGCCCAGATCCTGCGCCTTGCCAACTCCCCCCTGTTCGGCTTTCATTCCCGCATCGAAAGCCTCCAGCACGCGCTGGTGATCCTCGGTCTGCGCCGGGTCCGCAGCCTGGCCATGACGGTGGCCACCGCCAACTACATGCATGCCGCGCTAAAAATACAGGAGCTTTACCGCTGCTGGCGGCACACGCTGGCTTGCGCCCTGTTGACCGAGGAGTTGGCGCGCATATGCGGGCTCCCTGAAGACATCGCCTACACGGCGGGCCTGCTGCACGATCTGGGGCGACTGGGCTTGCTGGTAGCGCACCCCTCTGAATACGCCAAACTGTTGCAGCAAGCCGAGCACAACGAAGCCGAGTTGCTCGATCTGGAGAAAAACCTTTTCGGCGCTGACCACTGTGAGGTGGGACGAGTGCTCGCCGAGCAGTGGAACCTGCCCGAAGAGATACGCATTGTCGCCGGACGCCACCACGATCCGCCGGGCGGGCCCGCCGAAGATCTGGTCGGCCTGACCTACCTGGGCTGCCAACTGGCCTCCAGCCTGGGGTTCTGGGTCACCCAGCCACTTCGCCCTTTGAGCCTGGAAGAGATCCAAGCCATGCTGCCGGAGAAGGCTCGGGACCGTTTGAGCACCGATGCCGCGCACCTGCGCGATGCTGTCGAGCGCCGAATACGCTCGCACGAACACGTCGGGCTGGCGAGCACACCGGCTGTCGCCGAGACTTCCTCGGAGCCTGAACCGGACCAGGAGGCTGAACCCAGCCACGGGTCGCCTTCGGTGCCCCCGCCAGCCCGCTCCTTTCTGCGCGACCTAAGCGTCGTCGTGCTTACCGGGTTAATCTTCTCGGCGGTCTTTATGCTCACCTACTATCTGGTGAGCCGGCAGTGAAAGAACCGGGATCGCTCAATCCAGGCCCAACTCTTTCAAAGCGGCACGCACCACTGGATCGCGCCGGAGCTCGACTTCCTCACCCTTATCCACTCCCAGGGATTGATTGAAGATCTCAGCCTTCAGACGCGTTGCGATCCATTCGCGCTCGCGCGACCATTCTTCCACCGAGGGCCGTATCTTGCGCTCCGCCAGATGGCTCTGGAACTCATCCAACACCTCGGCCGTCACGTTGAAATCGGCGGCCACGACGTGCCGGCGGAGATACTGGGTGGCAAAAGACGTAAAGGCGCCGCTGGCCTCCAGTACGCTGCGCAAAGGGGTCAACGGCTCAGGGTAAACCAGCCGGTCTGGCTGTATCCCGCCTGTCGGGCCAGTACCGTCCCCCGAGCCACGCAAGGCGGACCCCGGCAAGGGGCGCTGAATGGAGCGACCGCCGGGAGTGTAGTAGTAGGCGGTGGTCAGAGCCAAGCCTGTGTTTCCCGAGAGAGGGTAGACAGTTTCCACCAATCCCTTGCCGAAACTAGGCTCGCCTACAATGACTGCCCGCCGGTGATCTTGCAAGGCCCCGGCCACAATTTCTGCCGCCGAGGCACTTTTCGCGTTGATCAATACGGCCAAGGGGAATTCATACGGCTGCGTGCCCTCCGGTACTTTTTCCTCCCCCGCAGGGACCGCCCGGCCCCTTACCAACAGCAGCCTGGCGCCCGCAGGAAGGAACAGTGCCGCTGTTTGCAAGGCTGCCGGCAGCATACCGCCTGGGTTGTTTCTGAGGTCCAGCACCAAACCCCTCAGGGATCGCCCACCCAACTTTTCGATCGCCTCCCGGACTTGGGCGCCCGTCTGGGCGTCAAAGCTGGAAACGCGCACGTAGGCCACGCCGGAAGCAACCAGAAAGGCACGTTCAACGCTGGGGGCTTGCATCTCCTCCGGGCTAAGCGTAAAGCGGAGCAATCCCGCCATCCCCGGACGGCGAACCTCCAATCGTGCGGGACGCTGCCGTGACTCGCCCAGCAGGGCCACCAACTGGTCCAAGTCCAGGCGGTCCAGCGGAATGTCGTTGATGGCCAGAATTTCGTCTCCGGGCGCTATGCCAGCCCGCGCCGAAGGCGTACCCGGCATCGCCTGCAACACGATCACCCGTCCGGGCAACACCGAAACTATGGTCCCGAAGCCTTTGCGCGTCGAACGTTCCAGCTCCTTGAGTTGCTCGAACTGCTCCGGATCAAAAAACACCGAGTGAGGGTCGAGCCGGCGCAGCATCCCCGGAATTGCCCCGCGGTAAATCGCCGCCTGCGCATCCACTGGCTCGGCGGCCTCGCTTTCAACGGCTGCGTATACCTCGATAAAGCGCCGCAATTGAGCGGGTAAATCACTGGGCGCTTCCAAGCCTTGCACGAAGGCGGCCAAGGTGAACCACCACAGCATCGGCCCCGCCATCTTGAGCCCATTATCGGGAACGCAAAATCGCCGCGCAGTGCGGGTCGGCTTTCCTCACGCCCCGCAGCACTTCTTGAATTTCTTGCCGCTGGCACACGGGCACGGATCGTTACGACCCAGTTTGGCGGTACCGCGCCCTCATTGTCTTCCCTCGTCCTCCTCCTCCGCAAGGTCGGCCAGTGGTCCTTGCCCGAAGCCTACGAGGCGCTGGTTCAAAGCTAGCCAGAGCAGGCTGGCCTCCTCGTTGGACAGGCCCCCTGCCATTTGTTCGATCTTACCGACCAGGCGTCGCACCTCGAACCTGGCCTCGCCGACTGGGGCCAGTGTCGCATAAGCGACCAGTGCCTCCTTGCGCACCCGTGGGTCGGAAAAGTGCTTGCGGAGACGGCCAAGCTCGGCTCGCATGCCCAGCGCCGCCGCAGCCAAAATGGCTTGCCGGCGTATCTCTACATCCTCATCATCCAAGTGCTGCTGCACGTAAGGAGCAAAGTGAGGGTCAGCGGAGAATTTCATCGCCTCCAAGGCTACTGCTCGCGTTTCCGGGGAATCGTAAAACTCAAGGATCCACCGCCGCACCGCCGCATCCTCAGCCTGCTCACAAAGGCCGATTAGGATGCCGCACCGTTCCTGGGTGTGCAGACTGGGATCGCGCATTCGGGCCAGCATTTCCTCGCGATACTGTGCAGCTACCTTGCTCCGTCGCAGCGCGCGCCAGCTTTCCCCCCGCACATGCGGATCGGGATCTTCCCGGGCCAGTTGCAAAATCCGCTCGCGCGAACCTGGGTCGTTGCGGGCTGCCAGCTCCCGCACTGCCCTTATGCGCCAACTGCTCTCGGCGCTGTGAGTCAATTGGAGCAGCTCTTCCAGGCTTAAGTGCTCAAACTCAGGTAGCGCCGTTTCCGGATACTTCGCCCAGATGTCGTACTGCGCCAGCGGCTCCGGAGTCTGCTCGCCTGTTTGCAGTGATTCTATGGCGTCAAGTATCTCCCGGCGTTCTATTCCATTGGCTGCTTTGGCCAAAGCGGCTTGCAGCGCGGGCTGGGCCGCCGGATCACCGTAAATGGAAAGCAGCACTGCTGCCGACAAGCGATCGCGTTCCAGATCCTCGATCAAGAACTCGAAGATCCTGGGATCGCGCACGCCCAGGCTCGCCAGTATGCCGTCTATTTCGATGGGATCCGTCACCTGCCTGCGAAGCTGTATCAGCGGCTCCAGAGCCGATGGGCCTGCCTGGCGGAATGCATCGCCCAGCAACTCCGGGATGTCGTTTAGGTTCCGGCGCGCAAGCTCCACCAGCACGGGCAGCATTTCCGGTGAAGCCAGCGTGCGAGCAATCGCAAGGACATCTTCATGCAAATCGAAGATGTCGTCTTCGCGTTCCCTGGTGAGGAAAGCGAGCAAATCGGCGGCGGCCCCTGGCCCGTGCTTGAGGATGGCGCGCAGCCACCGGTGATCCATGCCCACCTGGCCCCGCGCGGCAGCCACCAGCAGGTCATAGACCGAGGCCTTCTCGTAGTCAGCAGGACTCAGCAGCATCAGTACGTGGCCCTGCCGCCGCTAGCGTCATAGACCTGCCCGGTTACAAACGAGCAGTCGCGGCTGGCCAGGAAATGCACAACGGCCGCGATCTCCTCGGGAGTTCCCGTGCGCCGCATGGGAATCCGAGAGGTCATGTACTCGATTTGGGCGGAGGTCAGTTGCTCCAGAATGGGGGTCTGTACTACCGCCGGCGTAACGGCGTTCACGCAAATGCCGTCCAGCGCCACCTCCTTGGCCAGCGCCTTGGTGAAACCTATGACGCCCGCCTTGCTGGCCGAATAGACCGTCATGTTAGGGTTGCCCTCTTTGCCCGCTATGGAAGCAATATTGACGATGCGTCCGTAGCGCCGCTGGCGCATGTGCGTGATAACAGCCCGGCAGCAGTAAAAAACGCCGGTCATGTTGATGGCGATTACGCGCTGCCAGTCTTCATCTGTTTGCTCCCACAAGGGCGCCGCCCGGCCCGCGATGCCGGCGTTGTTGACCAGAATATCTATGCGCCCGGTGCGGTCCAAGATGTCCTGGACGGCGGCATTGACCGAGCCCACGCGAGTGACGTCCATATAGGCCGCTAAAGCTTGCTGGCCTTCCTGGAGGTTTATGGACGCGGCCACCCGCCGCGCGCCTTCAAGATCAATGTCGGTCACCGCCACCAAGGCCCCAGCCGCCGCCAAGCGCCGGGCGATAGCTTCGCCGATGCCGCGAGCCGCGCCGGTAACAATCGCCGTCTGACCATGCAATTCAAAGAAGTTCGCCATGCTGGCTCGACGCGGCGAATTCAGCCGCGCCCTCACTCCTCTTTCAGCACTTCCACGGCTATCTCGACCACGACATCGCGGTGCAACCGGATCGGCACCTTGTATTCGCCGAGCTGCTTGATGGGTTGTTCGAGCTGGATCTTGCGGCGGTCAATGTGAAAATTCTGCCGGCCCAGCTCATCGGCGATGTCCATAGCCGTCACCGACCCGAACAGTTGGTCGTGCTCGCCCGCTTTCTGCCTCAAGCTCACCTTCACCCCAGCCAGCATCCGGGCCAGTTCCTCGGCTTCCGCTTTTTCCCTGGCCTCGCGGCGCAGGTGGGCTTGCCTTTCCTGCTCGATAATCTTCTTGTTGGCTTCAGTGGCGGGCATGGCCAACCGCCGCGGCAACAGATAGTTACGCGCGTAGCCGTCGGCCACATTCACGATCTGCCCGCGCGTCCCCAGCTTCTCTATGTCCTGCCTGAGGATGACTTCCATAGTCGCCTCCTGCCGCCGGCGCTTCAGCGCGTGGTGAACGGGAGCAGGGCAATGTTGCGCGCCTGCTTGATGGCGTTGCTCAACCGGCGTTGGTGCGGTGCACAGACGCCGGAAAGGCGCCGAGGTATGATCCTGCCGCGCTCGGTGATGAACGCGCTCAGCAGCTTGACGTCCTTGTAGTTGATGTCGTCAATTTTTTCCAGGCAAAAGCGGCATACCTTCTTGCGGCGGAAGTACTGACGGCGCGTAACCACCGCCTTGTCCGTCCCTGTGGTTTGCTGCGAAGCGCTAATCGGCTTGCCACCTTTTCCTTCAGCCATAACCTACTCCTCCGGGGCGGGCTCGCCCGGCATCGCTGCTGCCTCCACCGGCCGCGCAGCCGGCTTGCGTTTGCTGCGCTGCTCGCGCATCTTCTGGCGCTTTTGCAGCCACTTCAACTTCTCATCTATGCGCACGGTCAGGTACTTCAGCACCAGATCCGAAACCCGGAAGCGCCGCTCGATCTCCTTGACCGCATCGGGTTGCGAGCCGTACTGTAGCAGCACATAATAACCTTCGTGCCTTTTTTCGACCGGGTAGGCGAGCTTGCGTACCCCCCACTTCTCCAGCTTATCTACTCTGCCCCCGGCGTTGTTGATCACGCCGGTGATTTGCTCCAGGAAAGCGTCAATTTCCGGCTCGCTCGCATCGGGCCGGATGATAAATAACTGCTCGTAGATCCTCATTTCTCCTCTTCGCTTGAACCGGGGGCGCGACGATTGAATCTCGTCATGGCCTTCTCGACGCCCTCGGAAATTATAGCCGTGACCGCCTGGGCAGCGTAGTCCAGCAGCTCGGGCAGCTCTTCAAGCTGCCGCGGGCCCATAGGCGAGAGCAGGAAGTCCGGCTCCGCGCGGCCGCACCCGCCCGTATCAATGCCCAGGCGCACACGGACAAACTCATCGGTGCCCAGCACAGCGATGACCGACTCCATGCCGTGGTGCCCGCCGGCCGAGCCTCGCCGTCGGATCCGCAGGGAGCGCCACGGCAAGTCATGATCGTCATAAATCACTATCAGCTCGGCCGGGCTCAAGCCCTCCTGCTCCAGCAAGGCTTCCACGGCCTCGCCGCTCAGGTTCATGTAGGTCTGAGGCTTGGCCAGCACTACCGGTACGCCGGCTATCCTGCCCTCGCCAGTCAACGAACGCGCGCGGGCTCGCTCCACCTGGACCCCGTGCTGTTTGGCCAGCCAGTCAACCACCATGAAGCCTAAGTTGTGCGGCGAATGCTGGTAGCGGCGGCCCGGGTTGCCCAGACCCACGATCAAGAACTTTCGCTCGGCCACGGGCTGGTTGGGGCCGCTTTCGCTCATCGCAGCTACCGGGCAGAATTACTTCTTCCTCCCCTTGCCTTCCGCCTCTTCTGACTCTTCTTCCTTCTTGCCCTTCCTGATCACCTCGGGCTCCGCGGCGCCCGCCGCTTCAGCCGCTTCCGCCGGGGCCGTAGCCACTGCGCCGCGCACCGCCACCACGTGCGCGATAACCGTCTCCGGCGAGCTGAGCAGACGCATGGAACCGCTCAAAGGCACCTCGCCCGCCCGGATGCTCTGACCGATCCACAGTGGGCTTACATCCACGCTGAAGTGCTCAGGAATTTCCTCGGGCAGGCATTCGATTTCGATCTCACGCGCCACCAGCTCGAGCAGTCCTCCCTGCTGCTTGACGCCCCGCGGATCGCCGTGCGTTAACACCGGCACCGAGACCCGTACCCGCTTGTTCGGATCCACCCGCTTGAAATCCACATGCAGCAAGGTGTCCCGTACCGGGTGATATTGCCAGTCCGCCAGCATGGCCAGGCTGGTTTCCCCGTCCCGGATGTGCAAATTGAAAATCGTGTTGTGACCGGTGGGGCTGCGCAGGATCCGGTTGATCAATCCGGGATCCACCGCCACCGGCAAGGGTTGCTGCCCAGCCCCGTAGACGATGGCCGGGATGCGTCCGGACCGCCGCAGGCGCCGGGCTTCGTTCTTGCCCCGGCTGCTGCGTGGTTCAGCCTCTACCGTAATGTCCTTCCTCATCGGCTCTCCTTACAAGCAACGGCACCCGCCCCTGCCTCCAGCGCCGCTCGCCATCACACGAACAGCACGCTGATGCTGGTGCCCTCGTGGATGGAGCGGATGGCTCTGGCCAGCAGTGGCGCTACCGACAACACACGAAACCTCCCGCTGTTGCGCGCGGCCTCGGGCAGCGGGATCGAGTTGGTCAACACTACCTCCGTGATCGGCGAGTTAATGATCCTGTCCACCGCGTCGCCCGAAAGTACCCCGTGCGTGGCGCAGGCGCGTACGCTGGCTGCCCCTTTGGCCAGCAGGGCCTCAGCGCCCTTGACCAGCGTGCCCGCCGTGTCAATCAAGTCATCCACCATCAAACAATCGCGACCCTCGACCTCACCCACGATGTAAACCACTTCCGCTACGTTGGGCTCCTCACGCCGCTTGTCAATCACTGCCAGCGGCACGCCCAACCGCCGGGCATAGGCGCGGGCCCGCTCCACACCGCCCGCGTCCGGTGACACCACCGTGGTGCGCGGCGTCTGTACCGACTTCAAGTAGTCAATCGTCACCGGCGTCGCGAACAAATGGTCCACCGGAACGTCGAAGAAGCCCTGGATCTGCGCCGCGTGCAAATCCAGCGCCAGGATGCGGTTGGCGCCCGCCCTCTCGAGCAAGCTGGCTACCAGCTTGGCTGAAATGGGCACCCGCGGTTTGTCCTTGCGGTCCTGGCGGGCGTAACCATAATAGGGTAACACTGCCGTGATGCGGTCCGCAGAGGCCCGCTTGAGGGCGTCTATCATAAGCAGCAGCTCCAGCAAGTGCCGCTCCACGGGCTTGCAAGTGGGCTGCACCACAAAGGCGTCCGCCCCCCGCACATTCTCCCGGATCTGAATGTAGATCTCGCCGTCGGCAAACTCCCTAATGTGGGCGTCCCCCAACGGGCATCCCAACTGCTGGCAGATTTCTTCGGCCAACTTTCGATTTGCGCTACCTGAGAATACCTTGATCTCGTTCATGGCAAGTACCGGCTGCGGGGCGGCCATTGCCGCCCCCGGCAATGATTGGCGAGCCAGCGCTGCCACAAACTGCGGTAGGCGGCCCGGCTCACCAGGGAAACCACCACGCTGCCCTGGCCGAGCGCGCGACAGGCTTGCTCAGCCTGCGCCCGCCGGCAGAACAGCGCAAACAGGGCTGACCCACTTCCGCTGACCAGCGCGCCATCTTCGGCCAGGCTGCTCAATTTCCTCTTCAAGCTCGCCAGCGCCGGGTAGCGGCGAAACAGGACAGCCTCAAAATCGTTGCGACCAACAGCAGGGGCCGGCAAACTCGCTTTCAGCGTCTGCCCCCACACCCAGGCTTGAAACTGCTGTATCTTGCCGGTCTCGGGCAGAGCTGCGGTTGACCGACCCAACTCTTGATAAGCTTGCGCAGTTGATACGGACAGCCCAGGCACGGTCACCACCGCCCACCCCTTGCCGCCCTCGGGCAAAGGGTAGACTTCGCAGCCCCGGCCCATGACCAGGGCCTTGCCCCCGAACAAGAAGTACGGTACGTCGCTGCCCAAACGCCCCGCCCAGTCCAGTAACTGCTCCAGCTTGACCGGAACGCCCGCCAGCACCGGCAAGGCCAGCAAGACGGCCGCCGCATCGCTTGATCCACCGCCCAAGCCCGCGCCCATGGGAATGCGCTTGCGCAAGCGGATGTTCACTTCGCCGCACAGAGACGTCTGCTCCATCAGCAAGCGCGCCGCTTGATCAACCAAGTTCTGGGCGATCTCAGGCTGGCTCTCAACCATCAAGGCGCGCTGTCGGCCCGGCCGAAAGCTGATCTCCAAGCTGTCGGAAAGCGAAATAGTCTGAAAGACCGAGCGCAATTCATGATAGCCGTCCGGGCGCCGGTGCAACACGCGCAGGTCAAGGTTGATCTTGGCCAGGGCGCGGACTCGAGCCGTGCGCTCCCGGTCACTCATCGCTCGTACTGAAGCAAGGAGAACACGTCGTAGCCGCCCAACCTGGCTCGCCCGCCCAGGAACGCCAGTTCGACCACAAACGCAATTCCCAGTACCACCCCACCTAGCTTCTCAATCAGGCGCGCTACCGCCGCGGCTGTCCCGCCGGTGGCCAAAACGTCGTCCACGATCAGCACGCGAGAGCCCGGCTCGATGGCATCACGATGTATCTCCAAACAATCCGTGCCGTACTCCAGCGCGTACTCGATGCGCTCGGTCGCCGCGGGCAGTTTGTTGGGCTTGCGCACGGGCACAAATCCCTTGCCCAAAGCGTAAGCCACCGCCGGGGCGAAAATGAAGCCGCGCGCCTCGATGCCCGCAATAACATCCGGCGGATTCTGCCGGTAGCGTCGTGCGAGCAATTCCACCGCGCTGCGCAGCCCGGCCGGGTTCTTGAGCAGCGTGGTTATGTCATAAAAAACAATGCCCGGCTTGGGAAAATCAGGCACCTGCCTTATGAGAGACTTCAACTGTTCGGCACCAAGCAGATCACTCATCAGAAGTACTCGATGCGAAAGCGGTCGTAATTGAGCACAGGCGCCTCCGAACGCTCTAACCTGCGCACCACAGCCAGCGGGGGACCTTCCCGCAAGCGCGCCTCCAGCTCATCCAGCTTCGATGCAGGCCCGATAGCGTAAACTTCCACGCGACCGTCCCGGAGATTGCGGGTGTAGCCGGCCAGCCCCAGCTCGTTGGCCGCATCCTCCACGAAGTACCGGAAGCCCACGCCTTGTACGCGGCCCTCAATAAGGTAGCGCCTCGCGATTGCTTCGTCGCGTCCTCGACTCCTGGCCACCGCTATATTATCCTAGCAGCCCGCGCCGGCACGCCGCGGGCCCCGCGCGCGCTCAATCCAGTGCCTGCGCGAGGTCCTCCACTATATCTTCTGCTGCCTCTATACCCACCGACAGCCGCACCAGCTTGTCATTGATGCCTAGACGCTCGCGCTGCGCCGCAGGCATCTCCCGGTGCGAGCTCATGACCGGGTAAAGCATCATGGTGTGCACGTCCCCTAGCGAAGTGGCCCGCACAACCAGCTTGAGCCGGTTCATGAAGGCGAACACCTCATCGCGAGAAGCATCGCGAAGCTCAAAGCTCACCATGCCTCCGTAGAGGCCGGGCGGGAACAGCCGTGCGATGACGGACGCATCCGGATGCGCAGGATCGCCCGGGAAGTGAACGCGCTCGATGCGTGGGTGCCGGCTGAGAAACTCAGCCACCACACGAGCGTTCGCGCACTGCCGCTCCATGCGCCCCGGGAAGGTCTTGATGCCGCGCATGGTGAGGTAGGCCTCGAAGGCACCCAGGTTCGGGCCGCAAGTGCGACCCAATTGGGCCAGAATCTCCTTGTGCTCTTCGTCACTGACCACCAAGCCGCCCAGCACATCCCCATGCCCCGCCAGATACTTGGTCAGGCTGTGCACCACCAGACTGGCGCCCAGCTCCAGCGGCCGCACCATCAGCGGCGTGGCGAATGTGTTGTCCACCAGCAAAGCGGCCCCCGCGCGCCGCGCCATTTCTGCAATACGATCCAGCGCTCCCACGCGCAGCAAGGGGTTGGATATGGTCTCCATCAACACGCAGCCCGGCTGCTGCTCGGCGATGGCCCGCTCAACCGCGCCGAGATCGCAGATGTCAACGTAACGCGTCTGGACCCCGAACGGCGCCATCACCTGGTTGAGCAGCGTTACGGTGGCCCCGTAGAGCGCCTCGGCCGCCAACACACGCTTGGGGCGATCCAGCAGCGCGGCCATCAAAGCTACCTGAAGCGCCATCATGCCCGAGGCGCAGGCCAGCGCCCCGCAGCCGTTCTCCAGCGTGGCAACCAGTTCCTCCAGCGCCGCGGTGGTTGGGCTGCCCCAGCGCGCGTAACAGTAGCCGGGCTCCTCGTGAGCAAAGATGCGGTCCAGCCTCTCCATGCGCTCGTAAAAGTAGCTGGCGGCCGTGTAAACAGGCGTGGTGACAGGAATGAAATCGCCGGCTTTCTTGCGATCTCCGGCGTGGACGGCTTGGGTATGGATGCGCACGTTGACCTCGCAGAATCCTATTTTCGCTTCCAGCGGGTGCCTTCCCTGGTGTCCTCCAATATGACGCCGCGCTCCATCAACTCGGCGCGGATGCGATCTGCCCGTGCGAAATCGCGCGCCTTGCGCGCCTGGTTGCGCTCGGCTATCAAAGCCTCAATCTCGGCTTCAGAAATACGGGCTCCGGCGGAAGGCTTCAGCACATCGAAAACGGCGTCGAAACGCGCCAGCAGCTCGGCCGCCGCAGCCACGTTGCCGGATCGGAACTCGCCGGCGTCCATGGCTGTGTTGGCCTCCCGGACAAACTCGAAAACCGCGGCCAGCGCCGCTGCCGTGTTCAAATCGTCATCCAGAGCCTCTTCGAACTCGCCCGAGGCCCGGCTGGCGCGCGTGGCTAAAGGCTCGCTGAGGCCGCCGGGAAACTTCTCACTGCGCAGCCGCAGCTCAAAGTTGCGCAGCCTTTCGATGGCCGTCGCAGCCGCCTTGAGGGCATCGAAAGTGAAGTTCAACTGCTTGCGGTAAGGCACAGAAGCCAGCAAGTAGCGCACCGCCTCGGGGGCGTAGCCTTGGGCCAGCACGTCGCGCAGCGTGTAAAAGTTGCCCAGCGACTTGGACATGGTTTGTCCCCCTACAACCAGATGTTCGCAGTGCAGCCAGAAGCGCGCGAAGGGTTTGCCGGTCAACGCCTCCGATTGCGCGATTTCATTCTCATGATGGGGGAAGATCAGGTCTACGCCGCCAGCGTGTATGTCCAGGGTAGGCCCCAGATATTCCAGCGCCATCGTGGAGCACTCTATGTGCCAGCCCGGCCGACCCGGTCCGATTTCCGTTTCCCAGTAAGGCTCGCCCGGCTTGGGAGCCTTCCAGAGGGCGAAATCCCGGGCATCGGCCTTCTCGTAACGGTCGCTGTCAATACGCGACTCCGCCTGCGCATGCGAAAAATCCGTGCGCGACAGCTTTCCGTAGCCGGGAAAACTGGCAATGCGGAAATAAATCGAGCCGCCGCTCGAATAAGTAAAACCTCTTTCACCCAGCTTGCGGATGTCGCGCGCCATCTGCTGAATGTGCTCGGTGGCGCGTACCAGCCGCTCCGGACGCTCCAATCGCAGCGCCGCCGTATCCTCCAAAAAGGCCTGCTCGTAAGCGGCGGTGTATTCGGCCAGTGACTTGCCGGCCGCCAGCGACTCTTTGATAATGCGGTCGTCCACGTCCGTGATGTTCATGACGTGGTCGAGCCGATAACCGCGATAGCGCAGCCAGCGGCGCAGAATGTCAATGAAGGTAAAGGTGCGCAGGTTGCCGATGTGGACGTAATTCCACACGGTGGGTCCGCACGTGTACATGCGCACCCTGTTGCCTTCCAGGGGCGAAAACTCCTCCACCTGCCTGCTAAGGGTGTTAAAAAGACGCAGCGCCATGCTACCGGTAACTAACCATCCTAACAGTCTCAGCCGCGGCCTGCGTCAGAGCGTTTCATGCACTCGGCCGCCAGTTGTTTGACGCGGCGCAAGTCCAGCTTGCCCGAAGGTAGCGGCGGCGGAAACTCCTCCACCCAACAAATGTTCTCCCGCTTGGGAAGCCACAGCTTGGGCAGTGAGCTGCGTTGCAAACTTGACCAGATCTCGGCCGGGCTCACGTCGCGACGAGTGTAGAGCACCACCAAGCGCTCGCCCCGTTCCGGATCGGGCAATGAAGTGACCACGCAAGGCGTCCCATCCAGCAACTGGCTTATCTGTTCCTCCAATCGCATATGAGGAACCATTTCCCCGCCTATTTTGCTGAAGCGGGATAGACGATCGCTGACGTAAAGGAAGCCTTCTTCGTCCAGCGCTCCAATGTCGCCAGTCAGGTACCAGCCCTCGCGCAAGACTTCGGCGGTGCGTTGCGGATTCCCCAGGTAGCCGAGCATGCAGCCGGGTCCCCGCACAGCCAGCATGCCCTCGGCGCCCGCCGGCAACGCTTCTCCGGTCGAAGGCTCCAGTACCCGTACCGCAACGCCGGGAATGGGACGCCCGACCGATCCAGGCTTGTGCCCCTGCTGCACCAATCCCTCTCCTTCCAGGTCGGGCACGTTGACGGCCACCACCGGGGAAAGTTCTGTCGTCCCGTAACCCTCAAGCAGCGGTAGCCCGAACTTATCTTGAAAAGCGCAAGCCAGCGCCCGCGGCAGTTTCTCGCCGCCCGAGATTGCGTACCGCAAGGAGCTGAATTCCTGCGGACTGCACCGGCGCAAGTAGTGTCCGAAGAAGGTGGGTGTGGCTATCAACAAGGTCCCTTGGTAGCGGGCCGTCAGCTCCCCCACCGCGCGCGCCTCAGTGGGATTGGGATGATAGACCGCAGCCAGCCCGTAAGCGAGTGGAAAACATAGCGTGCAGGTAAATCCGAAAACGTGAAAGAAGGGCAGCACACCCACCACGCACTCCCGCCTGCTCAGGATAAAGATGCGTCGCAAGCTGTCCAAGTTGGAGATGATGTTGCGATGCGAAAGCATCACGCCCTTGGGCTCGGCAGTGCTCCCGCTGGAGAAGATCACGGTCGCCAGTTCATCCACCGATCGGCCGCCGTAAAGCCGCTCCAAAACGCGCCCAGGCGTCAGTCGCGCGGCGATAGCCGCCGCGGCCTTTTGCAGTTTCGTAAATGTCCCTGAGACGTCTTCGAGCAACACTATGCCGGCAAGCCCGGGCAGGCTGACTTTTTCCAAGAACTGGCGCGAACTGAGCAGTGTTTTCAGGCCACACTTGTCAATCGCGCTTTGCATGGCTTCCCGGCCCGCCGTAAAGTTCAAATTCACGGGCACCTTGCCGCTCATGAGCACGGCCATATTGGCCAGAGCGGCCGCCGCACACGCCGGCAGGAGGATGCCGATCATGGGCTCGGCCGGCCGCATGCGTCGCAACCAGCGCGCCAGCAACACCGAGGCGGTCAGCGCGCGGCCGTAGCTCAATTGTCGACCGCCCGAATCAGCCAGCGCCAACTGTGCCCAGTTTCGTTTGGCCGCCGCGATAAACCGGCGTTCCAGGCGATCCCGGGGGCCATGCCAGCGTCCAGCCGCGACGGCGCCCAGCTCCATGATAGCGTGTCGCAACTGCGACAAAGTTGCATTCGGTGCCACAGCCCGGCCAAACTGCACGATCACCGGACGGCGGAGCCGCCGCGGCCGCCGCACCAGCTTGCCGTCCCAGTAACTGAATAGCCCACCCGAGAGGCCTTCCAAGTACACGGGGATCACCGGCGCCCCTGTGCCTGCCACCACACGGCTCACATCCGGCGAGAAAGGCAGCAAGTGCCCAGTTCGTGAGATTACCCCCTCCGGGAATACCCCCACCGTGCCGCCTCGCGCCAGTTCCCCCCGCGCCTCCTGTAGCGCTTCTCCGAGCCCTGGTCCCTCCCCTCCAGGAATAGGGATGGCGCGCATCCAGCGTGCCACCCAGCCCAGCCACTCGTATTCCGCCTGCGGTAGCAGAAAACGGGGCGCAGCACGCGAGTACAACCAGATAAGCAAAACATCCAGCCCCGAGACGTGATTTGAAGCGAGCACTGCCGGTCCGCGCGGAGGCAGGTTCTCAAGCCCCACCACTCGGACCCGGTACATGCCTCGCAGGGCTGCGCGCAAGCCGACTTCAAGCGCAGCGTTTTTCAGCATGCCCCCAACTCCCTTCTCACCCCTTGCCTTGCCAGCCCACGGCCTCCCAGGCTGCGCGGGCTGCTTTCACCGTGTTGACGTGAATCCTGACCGTGTCCTCCAACTCGATCGCGTAACCGCCTGCTAAGGTAACAAAAACCGCCGCACCCTGGCGCAGAGCGCTTTCGATTACCAGCCGATCGCGCCTTTCAAGCCCCTCCAGCGTCAAAGCCAGCCCGCCCAATTGGTCCTCCCGGTAGGGATCAGCCCCCGCGATATAAGCCACTATCTGCGGGCGGAACTCACCCAGCGCCTTAGTGTAAGCTTTCTCCAGCTTCTCAAGGTATTCCTCATCCCCCGCCCCATCCGGCAAATTTATGTCAATATCGGAAGGCGGTTTGATGCCGGGATAGTTGTTGTACTGGTGAATGGAAAGGGTGAACACAGACGGGTCGTGCCTGAAAATAAACGCAGTGCCGTTGCCTTGGTGCACGTCGCAATCGGCCACTAGCACACGCTTGATGAGGCCGTCACGCTGCAAGCGTCGTATCGCGACGGCCACGTCGTGCAGGGCGCAAAATCCCTCCCCATGGTCCGGGAAAGCATGATGGAATCCCCCGCTCAGGTTGAAGGCGATTCCCTGGTCGAGCGCAAGCCGCGCCGCCAGTGTGGTACCCCCGGTGGCCAGCAAGAAACCACGGACCATCTCACGAGAGTAAGGAATCTCCAAGCGCAGCAGCTCGTAGAAATTCAGGCGGCCTGTCTTTAGCCGCTGCACCCAATCCGGCTCGTGCACCAGGATTAGATCTTCGTCTGGGGCGGGTTCCGGCTCAATGAAGTCGGACGCATCGGCGATGCCTTCCTCCAGGAGCCGGTCGTGCACCAGGCGGTATTTCGCAGAGGGGAAGATATGGTCTCCGAGTTGCAGGTCGTAGCCGGGATGATAAACGAGCTTGAAGCCTAGCATTTGGCCGCCTCAGGCACCTACCCGTTGCGCCCGCGCGGCCTGGGTGGCAGTCAGGATAGCCGTGTGCACAATGTCCTCGCTGGTGCAGCCTTTCGAAACAATATTAACCGGTCGGCTTAGGCCTTCGAGAATCACCGCCAACAAGGCGGCGCCTCCCAGGCGCTCAACCAGCTTGTAGCCGATGTTGGCCGAGTTCAGGTCCGGGAAAACCAAGGTGTTGGCGCGACCGGCCACCAGCGATCCCGGCGCTTTCGATCGCCCCGCCGGCAGCAGCAGGGCGGCGTCGGCTTGCAGCTCCCCATCCACCTGCAACTCAGGCCGGCGAGCCTTGATGTAGCGGAGTGCCTCCAAGATCCTGTCTACCTCCTTGTGCCGGGCGCTACCCTTGGTGGAAAAGGAAAGCAAAGCCACCAGGGGTTCGGTTTCGAGCACCGTGCGCGTAACATCTGCCGCCGCGATGGCGATCTCAGCCAGCTCGATCGGCGTGGGCCGCACGACGAGGGCCGCGTCTGCAAACACCAGCAGCCCATCGCATCCGTACGAGCGATCCTGCACGGCCAGCAGGTGGGCGCTGGAAAGCAGGCTGCGGCCAGGCAGCATTTCAATCGAATGCATGATGGCCTGCACCGCATCGGCTGTGGCGTGGACCGCGCCGGCCACCTCACCCTCCGCGTCACCGGCCTCTACCATCAAGGCGGCGAAGTAGAGCGGGCGGGCAGCTTGCTCGACAGCTTCCATCTCAGAAAGCCCGCGAGAACGACGCCGCTCCCAAAGCAAGCGGGCGTATTTGCCCAATTGAGGGGACTCCTCCGGTCTGACGGCCTCAACCCCGGCGGAAACTTCAAGCGCACTCGAGACCAGGAGGACGGGCTTCAGCAAGCCCTCGCCGGCCAACTGGCCGGCCGCTGCCTGCACCCTGGTATCGTCGCCTTCGGGGAAAACGATTCTCTGCTTGCTCGGAGTAGCACGCAGCCGCTCGCGCAGCCGCGCCATGAAGCTGACGCCGGATTCGGGCGGGGGCATAGAAGCTTTCTATTGTAGTGGCTGGCGCAAGCAGGCGCTCCCAGGTCGCCGGCCCCTGTTCAAGCGTTGCCTCCACGCCCTTGCATCGGCGGCCGCCTTGTGCTAAAAATAGTTCCCGGCGGGCTCAAGGCCCGCCAAAAGTAATCAAGCTTTCGAGGGGGTTAGCTGTGAGAATAGCTCTGAGGTTGTTCGCGCTCAGCCTTCTGCTGGCTACGGCGCTGCTTGCGCAGAACATTTCCAGCTCTGTGCGGGGAGTCCTGGTGGATCCTACCGGGGCCGCGGTGCCGGGAGCCCAATGTTCGCTGACCAACCAAGCCACCGGTGCTGTGATGAAAGCAACTTCTAGCGCCGACGGTTCCTTCGTCTTTCCCAACGTGCTGGCCGGCACTTACACGCTGCGCGTGGAAGCCACCGGCTTCAAGACCCATGAGACCAAGGACATCGTGGTCACGGCCAGCCAGGTGCGCGCGCTGGGTACCATCGCGCTGCAACTGGGCGAAGTCCGCGAGACGGTCAGCGTAGCGGCGGAGACAGCCGCTATCCAGCTCGCCAGTGCGGAAAAGTCCGGGACCATCACCACCGACCAGATCCAGAACATCGCGGTGAAGGGTCGCGACTTCTTCGCCCTCCTGCTGACCGTGCCGGGCGTGGTTGATAACTTCAGCCAGCGCCGCGAGACTCTCTCGCCGGATTCTATCCGCGGTACCTTCATCAACGGCGGCCGTGAAAACCAAAAGAACCTGGCCGTGGACGGCATTACGGACCTCGACACTGGGTCCAATTCCACCGTTCACTTTCAACCCAACATGGACGCCATCGCCGAGATAAAAATCATGACCTCAAATTACCAGGCCGAATTCGGCCGTAATGGCAGCGGCGTCATCACGGTAATCACCAAGTCAGGCACCCGCGATTTTCACGGGACAGCCTATAACTTTTACCGTCACGAAAGCCTGAACGCCAATAACTTTTTCAACAACCGCACCGCCACCCCCAAGTCGCCTTACCGCTACCGCATCAGCGGTTTCTCCATTGGCGGCCCCATTTACATCCCAAAAAAGTTCAATACCGACCGTGACAAGCTGTTCTTCTTCTTCTTCTCCCAGGAGTACATCGGAATGAAGAGGGATTACGGCACGCGCTTCGTGAACATGCCCACGGCTCTCGAACGGGAAGGGAATTTTTCCGACAGCCGCGACGTCAACGGTGCCCTGATTCCTGTGCGCGATCCGCTCACGGGACAACCTTTTCCCGGAAACATCATCCCTGCCAACCGTATCAACAAGCTCGGCCAGGCCATCTTGAAGTTCTACCCGCTGCCCAACTACACTGAACCCGACCCTCGCCTCCGCTACCAGCGTAACTACAAGTCAGCCTATAGCGGCGCTTACCCCAAGCGCCAGGACATGGTGCGCATTGACTCGAACTTCTGGCCCTCGTTCCGGGTCTATTGGCGCTACATCAAAGACAACGACGAGCAGGACACGCCCTACGGCCTGTGGGTGAACGGCGGCATCAATTACTACCTGACGCCTACACGCTTCGGCCAGCCGGGCAAGGGCCAGGTCGTACACATGACCAAGACTTTCTCGCCCACCCTCATCAACGAGTTCATTTTCGGCAAGAGCCGCAACAACCTGTACTTCGACCCGGTGGATAAGAGCCTGGTAGACCGGTCCAAGATGGGCAATCCGCCCCAGTGGTTCCGCGACCAGCAAGGGCCGCGAACGTACCTGCCGCCGGCTTCCTCTAATTACATTCCCAACGTCAGCTTTGGCGGCCAGCCTGCCAACCCGGTCAATTCGGGCCTGGGTAACGTACCTTACCTCAACTACAACGACATCTACAGCTTCGTTGACAACATCAGCAAGGTCTGGGGCAGCCACAATTTCAAGGCCGGCATTTACGTCGAACGCACCGGGAAATTCCAAGTGGGCGGCGGCAACTACCGCGGCGCATTTAGTTTCTCCCGCGACACAAACAATCCCTTCGATTCTAACCACAGTTTCGCCAACGCGCTGCTTGGCAACTTCACGTCTTACTCTGAAGCCACTGCGCGCGTGGACGGTGACTGGTGGTTCTGGAACCTGGAGTGGTACATCCAGGACAACTGGCGCGTAAGCAAGCGCCTCACCCTCGACATAGGCGTCCGCTTTTACCACTTGCCGCCCATGGAGGATCTCAATCGCACCATCTCCACCTGGGACCCCAACTACTATGACATCAGGAAGGCGCCTGCCCTCTACGTGCCGGCTCGCGATCCTCAGGGCCGTCGCGTGGCCCAGGACCCCGTCTCGAAGGCTTTTGCGCCGGTGCCCCTGATCGGTATGTTCGTGCCGGGGTCGGGCGAGCCGGCTAACGGCATGAAGGTGGGCGGCGTGGACGGCTACCCGCCGGGTCTGTTCACCACCCCCTGGCTGCATGTGGGCCCGCGCTTCGGCTTCGCCTATGATCTTTTCGGCAACGGCAAGACAGCGGTCCGCGGCGGCTTCGGCATGTTTAAAGACCGGCCGCAAGGGAACCCGACCTTCTACGCCAACGGCAACCCGCCCATCGCCTATACGCCCACGCTGTACTACGGCAACCTGGATACATACGCCACCTCCGGGGGCGCTATCGGCCCTTCGAACCTGTTAACGCTGCTCGGCCACAACAAGCTGGCCACCACCATGAATTACAGCTTCGGCATCCAGCATCAGATCTGGAGCACCACCATTGATGTCTCCTACGTGGGTGGTTTGGGCCGGCACCTGATCATCCGCCGGAACCTCAATCCGATCCCCATGTACGCTCGCTTTGACCCCCAGAACCAGGACCCCACGCAGCCCGGCCGCCCGTTGCCGGACAACTTCCTCCGGCCGATCAAAGGTTACGGTGACATCAATTTGCAGGAGTTTACCGCCACCTCGAACTACAACTCCTTGCAAGTGGCGGCCAACCGCCGCTATACGCGCGGCTTCCAATTCGGCGTGGCTTACACCTTTTCGAAAACGCTCGGCATTGTAGGGACGGATTACTCGGGCATCAGCCCGTACTTTTCCCCCCGCAAGCGCAACTACGGGCCGCTGGACTGGCACCGGCCCCACGTTTTCGTGCTCAACTATATCTGGGATCTGCCTAAGGTGGGCCAGCGTCTGGGTGTCAAACCGCTCGGCTGGGTGCTGGACCACTGGCAACTCTCCGGCATCACTACCTTCATGACGGGAGCGCCCTTCACGCCTGGTTTCTCCACCACTGACGGCATGGACATCACCGGTTCCAGCGAGGGTGCGCGCATTACCGTGGTGGGCAATCCTCGCCTGTCCAAGAGCGAGAAGACCTTTTATCGCAACTTCAACATTGACGTGTTCCGCCGCACGCCACAGCGCGACTTCGGCAACGGGGGCTTGAACTACCTTCATGGCCCGGGCGTCAACAATTGGGACATCGCGGTTTCCAAGCGCATTCCCTTGTTCTCGGAGGAGCGCTACATCCAGTTCCGCACCGAGATGTTTAACGCCTGGAACCACACCCAGTTCTCCAGCCTCGATGCCGGGTTCCGCTTCGACCCGCAGGGGGTCAACCAGAACCCCAACGTGGGCGCATTCACCGGCGCTCGCGACGCACGCATCATTCAGCTTTCACTGAAACTTTACTTCTAGACCGGATTGCGCCTGGACCCGCTCCCGGCCGCAGCGGGGCGGCTCGCGGCTTGGCGTATCCGCTCGGCTGGAGCGCCACAGCTCGCGCTAGCTGTGTCGGGGGCGGGCCATGGCTGCCCATGATGCCGCCCGTGGACAGGCTCAGCCAGGGGCTCGGTATGTGCACGGGCAGGAAAGCGCTGTCAATTCGCTGCCTTGACACGCAAGAGCGCCTGGCATAATAATTAGCCTGACCGGAACTCGCGGATGGAAATCCTGTCCGCCAGGCCTCCGGGCAAATCAAAGAACGCTCACAGGAGGGCAGGTGGAAATGACGTTGCGCGCATGGCCCCTGGGGCTGCTCCTCGGGCTTTACGGCGCCAGTTGGGCGCAGGAGACCAGAGCGATCATCAGCGGCACCGTAACTGACCCCCAAGGGGCGGTGGTAGCCCGGGCTCAGGTCGAGATCAAGAACCTGGAGACCAATGTCGTCACCAAGGTGGAGACTAACGAAAGCGGCCGCTATACGAGTCCGCCCGTCAACCCGGGGCAGTACATGGTAACAGTGTCTGCACCGGGCTTCAGGACCGCGGTCCGGAGCAACATTGAGCTGCGGGTGGCGGATCGCATGCTGTTAGACTTCCAACTGGAATTGGGGGCAACGACGGAGACCGTCACGGTCACAGCAGAGGCGCCGCTGGTCGAAACTGGCACCGCGTCCCAGAGTACGACCATCAATAGGGAGTTGGTGGCCACTCTTCCCACTTACGCACGCGACGTTTTTGAGCTGGTCCGGTATACGGCCGGCGTTCAGGGCGGCACAAGGGGCATGTGGGGCCAGCGTCCCTTTGATGCCGGCGATAACAGCGTCCGGATCCTCGGGGGGGCGGCCAATACCAACGAGGTGTTGCTCGACGGATCTCCGAATACGTACAGAGAGACGACGGCAGTCGCTCAAACGACATCACCCCCGCCCGACGCGGTGGCCGAAGTCAAGATTCAAACCAACGTGTATGATGCCGAGTACGGTCGGACTGGGGGCGGCGTGATCACCGTCAATCTCAAGAGCGGAACCAACGACTACCACGGGGTTGTCGGGTGGTACTTGCGCAACGACGTACTCAATGCCAATACCTTCGAATCAAACGCCGTCGGCGGCGCCAAAACGTCCTTCCGCATGCACCAGCCGGTCGCTCAATTTCAGGGACCGGTGCGCCTTCCGCGTCTTTACGACGGCCGCGACCGCACCTTCTTCATGTATGCCATTGACATTTACCGCAACGCCCGGCCGCAGCCGTCAAGCATGGTTGTGCCCACCGCTCTGGAAAGGCAAGGGGACTTTTCACGCACCTTCGTCTCCGGAACCAGCGGGCCCACGGTGGCAATCTATGATCCCTTGACCACCACCCCGAGCGGAAGCCGATACACGCGCACGCCGTTCCCCGGCAACAAGCTTCCCCCCAGCCGCATTAACCCCATCGCGGCCAAGATCATGGAGCTAGTATTAGAGCCTGATCGCATTGCGCCCAGGGGTCAACCTAACCTGTTGATCACCCCCAACTACGACCACGAGCCTTTCAACTCGCACGTTTTCCGGCTCGATCACGTACTGACCGGCGAGCACCGGCTCTTTGTGACGACCAGGTACAACAACCGGCACCAGACCAACGGCGTGGGCCTCGGCTTGAGCGCATACCAAGCCCGCGGCACTCCTTATGTATCCACCTCTTACAAACACTGGCGCGTCGACCACTCCGCGACATTTAACTTGACCTCCGTGATTTCGCCCACCGTCGTTTCCACGGCGCGCGCGAGCTGGAACCGGCACGAGTTTGCTATTGATCTTTACGGCTTTGGTTTTGACCCCACCACCCTGGGGTTTCCCCCGGCGCTGCTTGCTCAAGCCCAATCCAAGTCCTTCCCCGCCATTTCGATTGGAGGTTACAGCGAACTCGGCCCCACCAGGAGCGGAGGCAACGTCCTCAATTTCAGTGACACTTGGTCGCTCGGCGAGACTCTGAGCAAAGTGGTCGGTGAACACGCGCTCAGATTTGGAGGCGAAGCCAGGCTGATGCTCAACAATCAATCGAGCCGAATGCCGACCCTCAGCATCACGACCAACGCGGGCTTCACGCGAGCCGACCCGTTAGTGGCTTCGGCCACCTCCGGCGACGGCCTGGCTTCGTTTCTGCTGGGCTATCCGAGCGCGCTGACGAGCGAGTACACCAACTTTCCGGCCCAAGGGCAGCGTTACTACGGCGTTTTCTTTCAAGACGACTGGCGGATCACACGCCGTCTGACCCTTAACTTGGGAGCTCGCTGGGAATATGAATCACCCATCACTGACCGTTATGACCGTTTCGTCAGAGGCTTTGATTTTACAACCGTGACGACGCTGGGATCGCCCGACGGCCCCCAAATCAGGGGCGGCCTGCTGTTCGCCGACAGGAATCACCGCCTTCCCTACAAGCGCGACCTGAACAACATATCGCCGCGGACCGGCTATGCTTACCAGGTCAGCTCCAAACTGGTGCTTCGAGGCGGATGGGCGATCACCTATGATCCTACTGCCGTAATTGCCCCTGCCACCGGGTTCAGCGCCACCACCTCGCCTAGCACCTCGGTGGCCAATGCCGGCTTGGTGCCCGTCACACTGCCCGGATGTAGCGGCCCCAGTTGCGGGATGCTTTCCAATCCCTTCCCGGACGGAATACTGAGGCCGCCGGGTCGCTCCAAAGGATTGCAAACCAACGTGGGGCAAAGCATCTCCTTTGTGTGGCCCGAGCGCACGGTTCCCTACAGTCACACCTTCTCCGCAGGCATCGCCTATCAATTGCCCCTCCGTTCGGTATTGGAGATTTCCTACAGCGGGCGCCGCGCTCGCCAGCTTCCCACTTCCCGCAACCTGAACTCGGTGACTTACGAGCAGTACCTGACTCACGGGGCCGACTTGACCGGCGTCACGGTCCCGAATCCCTACGCCGGCTTGCTCCCCGGCACTTCGCTCAACGGGGCGAAAATGACCTTGCAGCAGTCCTTGCTGCCCTATCCGCAGTTCCTCGGGATCACAGAGACTCACCGCAGCATCGGCACTGCCAGGTACGACTTCTTGCTGGTCAAATTCGAGAAGCGCCTTTCGGCGGGCTTCACCACTCTGTTCACGGCCACCTTCGGCTGGGGCACCACTTACAGCACCTACCTGCATTCGGGCATGGATGCGATCGGGCAGTTCATCAGGCGGGACGCCGGCGTGGAGCCTTACATCATCAATTGGATCGGTGCTTACAGTATTCCTTTCTTCAGCCACAGCAGAGGCTTGATCAAGGCGTTGGTGGCTGGCTGGAACCTGGCCGGATTCGCGCAATGGCGCGCCGGTTCCCTGCTTACAGTGAGCGGGGCTAGCTCGACGGGCCTTGATCCCACGCTTCCCAAGAAAGAGAGATCCTACAAGCGTTGGTTCAATACCTGCACTTACAACATGAACACCGGCAAGCGTCAGAATTGCGCCAGCGAGACCGAGCCCGTAGCCTGGATCATTCAAAAGCCGTTCACTCTGCTCTTGCAGCCCGAGCCGGAGTGGAGAAATCTGCGCGCCCCTGTACCATTGAGCGTGGATTTATCGCTGTACAAAACATTCAAGGCCGAGCATTTCAGTGTTGACGTGCGCGCCGATGCCAACAATGCGTTCAATACGCCCCGCTTCGGTGGCCCTAACATGAACGCTAACTCGAGTCTTTTCGGGGTAACCACCTTGGCTCAGGCCAATATGCCCCGGTCCGTTCAGCTTAGCCTGAGGTTGAGCTTTTGATCGCCCATCAGCAGGCGCCGGGGCTCAGGCCTTGGCGCCACAGCTCAAAGAAAAGTTATAGTAGGAGGGTGTAAGTGAAAAACATAAATGCGGTAAATCGCAGGGAATTCTTGATAAGCGCTGGGGGCAGCGGTTTGTTGGCAGCTCCACAGCCAGGGCCAGCTCGTTCGCCTGCTTCTTGGCGAGATGAATGGCCCCCACTCCGCCCAGCGAGAATCTACAAGGTCTATATCGGCAGGTCCGGCGCACGGAAAAACCCCAGAACCGGCCGAGAGGTGCGCTACCTCACCTGGCCGGAAGAGGAAGTGAGGCGACTTGATAGCTACCTCGAGGAGCTGGGAAAAAGGCTCGGGGATGTGGTCTTTGTCGGCGGGGAGGCCATTCCCCCGGCGGACGTAGGGCAAGTGGCTGCCAGGGCAGCATCTGCCGATGGGCTGCTGATAGTCTGGCTGTCCGGTCATGGCGGGGATTACGAAGTGCTGGATAAGCTCAGCATCGGCGTGGACAAGCCCGCGGTGTCCTTCTTTCAGCCCTTCAGCGGGCATGGGTGGATGTGGCACCAGCAGTGGCAGAAAAGAAAAATCCTGCTGCTTTCCACCAGCGACTGGAAGGAGCTGGATGAAGCCATCGGGCTGCTGCGGGTACCGGCTTTGATGAAGCAGACGCGCATCCTGGCGGTAAACGGTCCGCGTGGAACGAAGCCGGCGTGTTCGCCCGAGGAGGTCAAAAAGAGGCTGGGCGCCGAGGTGGTGGTCGTTCCGCGTAGCCGCCTGCTGGAGCTGGCCAAGTCGGTGGACCGCAAGACTGCCGAGGCCGAGGCCGAGCAGTACTGGATCAAGCCGGCCGACGCTATCATCGAGCCCACGCGAGAAGAGATTATTGATTCGGTGAGGTTTTGCCTGGCGGTCAAGCAGTTCATGATCAAGGAGAACTTCCGCGCCATGTGCGATTCCGGGTGCATGGGGGACCCGCGCAGTTGTCTAACCATTAGCAAGCTGGGCGATCTGGGGCTGGTGGGCGCCTGCGAAGGCTCCATGGACGAAACCCTCACCATGCTGCTGTTCGGGTACGCGTTCGGCGAGCCCGGCTTCAGCAGCGATCCGGTAATTGATGAAGCCAAGAACGCAGTAGTCCATTTCCATTGCACCTCCTTCACGGTGCGCCCGGGCGGCCAGCGCATGCCGTTTGTCATACGCACCCAGACTGACAGCGGCGGCGGGGTGGCTCTGCAAGTGCAGTGGAAGATCGGCCAGCCGGTCACCATGGCCAAGCTCGTTAACCTCGACACGATGCTGGTGGTTCCCGGCAAGATCATTGAGACCAGCACCAGCCCCCTGGCCTGCCGGACGCAGTTCACGCAGACCGTGCGCAACGCCCGTCACCTGTACCTGAACTGGGGCGCCGGCGCGATCGTGCCCAAGGATTTCGTCGGCGATATGGCAACCTATATCGGGGCCATGCCGATGCTGCACCGGTCGGTGTTCTACGGCGACCACGTGCGGGGCGTCAAGCGTCTTGGTCACTTGATGGGCTTCAAGGTCATCGAGGAGGACCTTCCCGCATAATCTGGCAGGGCAACGAGCTACGGCTGTTCTCAGACCGGCCGGCAAGTGGGCCGTCGTTGGTTATAATCGAAATTCCGCTGATTTCGAGCCTTAGGGACTATCGTGGAGGAACAAAGAATGGGTATTACAAGACGGCAATTGCTTTTCGGCGGCGGCGTAGCTGCCTGCGCCGCGCAGGCGGCTTCCCGGCCGAACTTCGTGTTCATTCTGGTGGACGACTTGCGTTATAACGCTTTGGGCTGCACCGGCCATCCTTTCGTGAAAACGCCTCACATCGACCGGCTGGCCCGCGAGGGAATGAACTTTGTAAACACTTTCGTCACCACCCCCTTGTGTTCGCCCTCCAGAGCCAGCTTCCTGACCGGGCAATACGTCCGAACACACGGCATTCTGGATAACACCAATCGCTCCGAGGCCAGCCACAAGCTCATAACCTTCCCAAAGCTTCTGCGAGAGGCCGGTTACGAAACCGCCTATGTTGGCAAGTGGCACATGGGCAACGACCCCACGCCACGCCCCGGCTTCGATCGCTGGGTCAGCTTTCCCGGGCAAGGCCAATACATTGATCCGCAGATGAACGTTGATGGAAACAAGATCCAGGCCAAAGGATACATGACCGACTTGCTTAATCGCTACGCTGTGGACTTTATTCGCCAACCGCACGCCAAGCCGTTTTGCTTGTACCTGGCTCACAAGGCGGTGCACGGCCCGTTTACGCCCGCTGATCGCCACAAAGACTTGTATGCGGGCCTCTCGATCGTGCGCAAGCCGAGTGCGAAGGATACGCTCGAAGGCAAACCGGCCCTGCGCCGCACTCTTCCCGAAGCGAGCCGGGCCCAGCAAGTCGGCCCCGGGCAAAGGCCAGGCGGTCCGGACGACCAAACCATCCTTAATCAACTGCGGTGCATTTCCGCCATTGATGAGGGGGTGGGCGAAATTTACGAGGCTCTTAAAGCTACCGGCCAGCTCGACAATACCTTGATTGTCTTCACCTCGGACAACGGCTACCTCTGGGGCGAGCACGGGCTGGGCGACAAGCGCGCTTTTTATGAGGAATCCATCCGCATCCCCATGGTGGCGCGATACCCGAAACTAATCCGGCCGGGCAGCGTCGCCAAAGGCATGGTCCTGAACATTGACATAGCACCCACATTCTTGGAGCTCGCCAAGGTGCCTGTTCCGGGATGGATGCAGGGAAGGTCGCTCGTTCCTGTTATGGCGGGCAAGGCTGCGGGATGGCGGCAATCCTTCCTGGGCGAGTACTACCAGGAAAAACAATTTCCCCGCATCCCTACCTGGGAGGGCGTACGCACGAAGCGCTATAAGTATACCCATTATGTAGATCTCGCGGACGCAGACGAATTGTACGATCTCAAAAAGGACCCTTACGAGATGAAGAATCTGGTCAACGACCCCTCCGCGCGTGCGGTGCTCAAGCAAATGCAAGCGGAACTGGAGAAATTACGCAAGTACATCAAGCCATAAGCTTGCGCGTCAGCAGCGGCTTCGTACACCCCATGCGGCGCTAGCCGGCGCACCTGCGAGGTCCCTCCAGCAGGCCGGGACGTGCCAGCTCTTTCGTTTTCGCGAGCGTCCGGCTCCGGACTCCTGCTTCCTGGCGGTTCGTTGCCCTGGCTACCAGATCAGCTTCAAGCCGAACTGGAGGTTGCGCGGCGTGTCGGCGCCGCTGATGCGGCCGAAGGTGGTCGTACCCACCACATTGCCGGCCTGTCCGAAGCGCGGCGTGTTGGAGAAGTGGAATGCCTCGAAGCGGAACTGGAGCCGGAAGCGCTCCTGGAGCCGAAAATCCTTGAGGGCCGAGAAGTCCCAGTTAAAGAAGCTGCGCTGTCGCAGGATGTTGCGACCGGCATTGCCAATTTCAAAGCGGTTGTTGGGCACGAAGGCATCAATGTTGAAATCCCGCTCCAGACTGCGTGTACCCGCCTTCAGATCGCCCACCACGTTAGGCCGGTTGACGACGCCGAAGGTTCCCGTGTTAGCCGGGTTGCCGGAAACGGTCGGGCTGTAGGGCCGCCCACTGGCCCACACGACGATGCTGCCCAACGCCCAACCGCCAAAAAGGGTCTCCAAAGGCTGGGGCAGGGCGGAGGCAAAGCGGCGGCCTTTGCCCCACGGCAATTCGTAGATGCCACTGGCCACAAAGCGGTGGGGTACGTCCTCGTTGGCCACCGATCGCTCGGGTCGCAGGTTGCGGATGTCCTGGAAACCGCAGCCAGTAGTATCGCCCGCCGCCGCATTTCCGCAGGTGTCGCCGATGGCTTTTGAGAACGAATAAGACCCGAGCAAGGTGAAACCACCCGAAAAACGTTTCTCGACCTTGGCCAGTAAGGCATGGTAAATGGCGTTCCCATTGTAATAGTGGCCGTACATAGGACCAAGGGGCGAACTTACGATGCCGGTTCCCGGGATTTCGGCTCGCTGGTAGCGGCGCTTGGCGTTCAAATCGCCTGGTCCCGGCGGGGAGAAATTATCCTCGTAACGGCGCAGCAGATGAACGCCGCGGGAGCCGGAGTAACCGATTTCGAAAAGCCAGTCACGCCCTTCTTCCCGCTGGATATTGAAATTCCACTGTTGCGAGTAACCCTGATCGCCCCGCCGCTGGTAAGAGATAAACGTCAGGCCGGTGGCGCGGGCCAAAGTAAGCGAACCCGGGGGCGGGCCATTTTGAAGCAACACGGCAGGTGTGGTTGGGCTGGAGCTGAGGGTCACACCGTAAGCGTTGGGCGGATTGCCGATTATGTACTCGGTGTCTCCGTATGGCTCCAGATACCCGCGGAAAATGCCGTAGCCCGAGCGCACAACGGTTTTCTGGTTCAGCTTGTAAGCGAAGCCCAGCCGGGGCATAAAATTGTTCTTGTCGGTAGCGTACATCGCGCGGTTATAGCGGTCCTTGCCCTCGCTGCCGGCGTAAATCAAGCGCGGGTTGGCCGGATCCGTCCAGGTGTCAAAAATGCCCATCCGATCGCGCTTGTCCACGAAAGGCAGCACCACCTCGTAGCGCACGCCGAGGTTCAGCGTCAGGCGCGGG